>Ga0065721_10004815_pt1 | contig 34413 bp, 25 predicted proteins | sample Mesricmetagenome_FD_59108 | JGI IMG/M metagenome (GOLD analysis project Ga0065721, IMG submission 59108) | Mesophilic microbial community from rice straw/compost enrichment Sample: eDNA_1 v2 (version 2) | ecosystem: Engineered > Solid waste > Grass > Composting > Bioreactor | place: USA: Davis... | reverse complement strand
ACCCGACCATCCTTGGTGACATAATTCACGACAAAATCCTCAACATGCCATTGCGGGCTGATCGCAATCCAGTCGATTCGGGCACCGCTGCGCTGTTCGGGGCGGAAGTTATTGAACGTCCCCTCATTCGGCTTTCGCTCAGGAAACTTTCGCCGAAAAGCATCGACAAGCACTCCCCTCTCATCCCGTGAAGCAAACAGGGCCAGATAGGGTTCGCTCCCCTCTCCACAATTGAAGTCCCCGGTGACAATCACCCGAGCCCCCTCTGGAAGTTCGGAGACCCGCTTGTGAATCAGTTTTGCAGATTCCAGCCGCGCCTGCTTTCCCCGATGGTCGAGGTGCGTATTGAAGTACCAGATGACAGGCTTTCCTGCAGCTTCCTGATCTTCGAGTTTCACCCAGGTCACCATTCTCGGAAGCGACGAGTCCCAGCTCTTCGAACCCGGCTCGGCTGGGGTCTCGCTGAGCCAGAAATGTCCTCCGTCAAGTTTTCTGAAACGTTTCGTCCGGTAAAAGATGGCGCTCATCTCCCCCTGATTCTTCCCGTCAACTCGCCCGGCCCCAAAGGCCGTGTATTCGGGAAGCTGATCCGCGAGATACTCTTTTTGAGCCAACTCGGTCTCCTGAGTCCCCAGTAGATCGGGACCAAAATTCCGAATGGTCTCTGCAAGAAACTCCTTTCGCCGATTCCAGTGATTCTCGCCATCATTGGCCGACCCGTACCGGATATTGAAGCTCATGACACGAACTGTGCTTGCCGATTCCTCGCCATAAGAGAGCGCAGGAGCAACCAGAACAAGAGCTGCAGCCAGGAACAAATGGATGCGAATCGTCATCGTTGACATTCTCTTCAGCCCTCAAATAATAGAGGTTGATCTTCCCAACATATCGGTGACCACCAATATCGGATCACCATAGCGGGCAGGGGTCCTGATGAAAACCGCCCCACAAGGTTTCAGCAAGAAGGAATCATCAGGGCCACGGACATTGCGGTCCGCAAGTCCAAATTTGAAAGCAACTTACAAATTTGGCCGCACCACAGCAAAAATGGGTTGAAACAACTCAGCCTTTCCAATATTTTAATTGGCCCAACACAATCCCTGATAGCTCAGTTGGTAGAGCGTCGGACTGTTAATCCGCAGGTCCCAGGTTCGAGCCCTGGTCAGGGAGCTTTGCTCTGGACGGCGAAATTGCCGTACAGCCTTCTTCACAGAAAACGCCGAGAGGTTCGCCTCCCGGCGTTTCAGTGTTTTCGGGTCTTCTCGCAAGACATTACGCGGCTCGTTCCGAATATCGGCTAATGCCCGTTTCGAGAGAGCCCCGCTGTATCGCGGAAGGCCCCCGGAATCCCGATCCAAAACTCTCTGACTCTCGCGCTAACGCCGGTCTCGGACTTAACAACCCGGTCCCTTTCGAACCTTGGTTTCGTCACTTCCCTCCGCCATCGGGTCGCTCTACGAAAAGGGTGATGAATCGTCCGCGAGACCTTCTTCCAAGCGTCAATTTTCTGTCTGTCAGGATTCAACGACCTTCCGCGCGGGAGACACGATGCGACCATCCACGGATAACGAACCAATTTCCCAAGACCCGCGGAAGTTGGAACTCGCGTTGATCTTCGCCGCGGACATTCTGCGGCTCCGACACCACGTTGTCATCCTCGAACAGCCGCTGAAAACTGCGTCGCTACATGCCCTGCGGTTCTTTCCGAGACAGTACTCAGTGGCCGCGCGGTAAACGGTTTCCGCGAACCTCCAATGAAGAAAGACGCATGTCGATAAATGCCGGAGAAGAGGTTGCCACATTCCAGCGGATAACCGTCAACGAACTGGGGGTGCGGTACGCTGCGGCCTTCGGCAACGAGCCTAGAAGGCGCAACAAGGCATGGCTGATGAAAACGCATCACGTAGCGGCTGCAGGCGACGGCGGACTGCCAGAGCGTTCCCTCCAGCTGGCGGAAGCCCTGCCGAACGGCACCTATATCCGAATGTCTCCGCAGAAGCCCAAACCAGCGACGTCGCCGAACGAAAACCACCTGGTGACCGCTGTGATTCGATTCTCTGTTGATAACCGCCAGCGGCTCAATGCGACAGTGCTCACCCGCGACTTCAAAGGAACGAAGTTGCAGGTCTGCGTGCTGATCACCGGGTTCGAGGACGAGGGCGAGGGCGAGGTCCTCCGGTCGTTAAGCGCCGTGGCGAAGAAGATCACGGGGAAGCACAGACGCGGCTTCCGTTTTTCCACCCCCGGAAGGAGGACCAGCGATACCCATCGCCACTGCGCGCAAGACTCGCCATCCACTGTGCGAGCTGCACGCTTAAGTCGATCGAGGACGACTTCGGGGATAAGGCTCGATCACCGAACGCGACCTAGGACCGATTGTTGCGATGCCAGACTGGTTAAAACAGGCGGCGACGTGCAGCGAAGCCTATCCACCGGACGCACCTCATCGCTGAACGGCAGCGAAAGCTCGGTGCTCACTCACACAGGCTGGTCGCTTTCGCCAATCTGCAGAGTTTGGTAGACTTCGTCTCATTGATCTGCAACGCGGGCCGTGCGTCGTTACCAGACGCCCAAGAGCATGACGAAGCTGAGTGAGTACGTGAAAGTTGCCGAGGCAGACAAGATTCTCGGTGTTTCGCAGAACACAGTGCGTTCATGGTTCGAAACGGGCTAGATTCCGTCGCATCGGAATCCCGCTAACGGATACCGATTGTTTCATCGGGACGATCTTGAGGCGTTCCTGCATCAGGCTGTCCCCACAACCAAGCGGCTGAAACAAGCAAGAGGCAGAGTCTTTCTGAACTCATCCTCTATTCTTGATTCTCCTTGAAGTAACGACGGGCCATGAGTTTGACTCAGCATCACGCGTGGAACTTCGCATACTTTCTGATCCGGCGGGGCTCGGCCGGCTTGGATCGTCTGTCGATGTCGTTATTCGAAATAGCGATCGATCTCAACCCGCACCAGATCGAAGCTGCCCTGTTCGCCGTGCTATCGACACTGTCGAAGGCGGTGACTCTTGCCGATGAGGCCGGCATCGTCCTGTGCCAGTACTGGGACGAACTGAGACGCCACCTCCTAATGATGTGCCCAGCAGCAATTCGAAAGCAATGCGCGATGGAACTTTCAAAAAAGTTCCGTCTACCTGTCGCGGTCCTCCAAGTAAAGGGTTGGCGAGAGGTTCAGCACATGGAACAGGGTTCCTTTCCGAGAAGACGTTGTTGGCCGACGACAGTGCGGCCAGCTGCCTCGCCATCACCTAGCCCTGCGCGTCTCCCAATCTCAAAATCAGCGGAATGCAGGAGGTCCTCGCAACCTTCAGCCATGAGCTGGCCGAACACCATCCGCCTAGGACCGTCGATACCGGCTTCGAGCGCCCCGACTCAGAGGGTGTGCCGGGGCTTAAGCTGGGTAACCCCGAACCGGACCGCTGGGCTGGACACCGTGTGAGGAGAATCATCCAACTCCCCAGGAGACTTACAGAGATGAACCTCGTCCTCATTGAAACAACTGCAAACCAAGAGTTTATTTTCGCTGCGAACAAGTTGCGAGAAAATGTCGGTGCGTCCGAACTGACAGCTCGAGTCGGGACGTTATTCGTTCTGGAGGCAGTGCAAGCTGTAGGAGGAACGATTCCACCAGACAACAGCGATCCGACTTCTTACCCAGCAATCAGCGATCAGAACCCCGTTGAGGTTATCTTGGCTGTTTCCGGGAAAGCGTTGCTGCTGGTGCGTGATGCGAAGATCGGTCGCCAGATTGTGCATTCGGTCACTTTACAAGCGCTGCGGGAAGCCCCGGGGCTGGATGTACGGGGCGTGGTTAGCCGGGATTTTGAGTGCGAGACCACTCTGTTGCATCCGCTGATTGGTGAGCTTCACCGAGAGTTCGAGGGCGTCCGCTCGAGGCTTCCAGGGCCAGCAGCTCGCTTCCAGCGATTACCCACCATCGCTGAGTGCGCAAGCAGCGGATTGCCGGCCCAACGAGTCGCCACCCCCCATGATGGTTTGTCCAAGGATGAATGCAGAGAATACTCCGCGCAAACCTTTGCCAAGCTGCAAGTGCGTAAACAATGGAAAAACCGCCTCGATAGCATCCTGACCCGCCATGACTCTAATGCAAATTTGCCCGACGCGACGACAGATCTTGAGGAGCTCGGTTGCGACTGGCTCGCGATTGTTCACGCCGATGGTAACGGACTGGGGCAGGTGTTTCTGAATTTCGATCGGGAGGCCAACACTACGGGAACGCGAGACTACATCCATAAATTGCGTAGCTTCTCACTGGCCCTGGACAATTGCACGGAGAAGGCGTTCTGCCGTTCTCTCGCTGTACTTCGTCCCAAGTGGAACTTCGCACCGATTGTCCCCCTGGTTCTCGGTGGCGACGACTTGACGGTTGTCTGCGATGGCCGGCAAGCGTTGCAGTTCACCAAGAAATTCATCGTGTGCTTCGAGGAAGAGACTCGTAAGCATCCGGCCATCAATTCGATCCTCAAGAACGGAGTGACAAGTAGTGCGGGCGTGGCGATCGTCAAGCCAAGATTCCCCTTTTTCGCCGGGTATCAACTGGCAAAGGAACTCTCAAAATCTGCAAAGGGGCTGAAGCCTCGTTCTGCGATTGATTACCACATCCATTACGATTCCAGCGGCCCCGACCTGGAACATATCCGAAGAGAATTGACGATAGGCTCAGCGAGACTGATCGCACGCCCCTATGCCGTGCGGCCTGAATCAGCACCGCCCCATCGATCCTGGTCTGATCTGCAACGTCGAATCGACGCGGTGCTTGCGCAGGATGAGGAAGAGCAACGTCGGCTACTGCCCAATAGTATGCTCCACGAAATGCGAATGAGCTTGTATTTGGGGCAAGATGCCGCCGAATCTCAGCTTGCGCTGGTCCGCAATCGCTACAGCCCCCATATCGACCCACTCCTAGTGGACGATCGGCTCTTTTGGATGGAAGGTGAGCAACACCTCACGGGTTTGCTCGATGCAGTCGATACCGCTGAGTTTTGGGAGGCCCTACATGAGTAAAAACTGGCCGTTGCCGGAGCAATTCCGCATCCGCTTGACCATGGAATCAGACTGGCACGTCGGTTCCGGAATGGGACGCCCCGGCAACATCGACCGCCTGATCGTCCGGGATGCCGACGACCTCCCCTTTGTACCGGCCAAGACGCTTCACGGCATCTGGCGTGACGCGTGCGAATGTCTCTGTCGCGGCTTGGACGATGGCCAGCTCGGAGATTGGTCGCGGCTAGTCGATCTGCTCTTTGGCAGTCAACCTGCGCTAGGGGGGAACGATCCCACGGGGCGTCACGGCGACCCAGCCAAGGTCCCCCTGGAATCGGCCGTACAGATTCGTTCTGCACTGATTCCTTCCCCGCTGCGAGAAAAACTGATTCACGCTGATCGGCGAATTCGACAGGCTTTGACGTTCGTCAAGCCCGGCATCAAGATCGATCATCGGAGTGGATCGGCGAAGAAAGACTTTCTTCGCTTCGAGGAAGTCGCTCGCAAGGGAACCATCCTCGAAGCGGTCTGTCGGCTTTCAATCAGCGATGCATCGACGCGTGAGATGGCAAGCGCACTGCTGATTGCGTCCGCAAAGTTGGTCGAACGACTTGGCAGCAAACGTCGCCGAGGTCTGGGATGCTGTCGTCTGGAGATTCTCGACACAGATCCTGACGAAGCCATCGCGTGGCTGGAACGAACGACCTCGCCCCCGAAGTGGTCATCGGACAAGATTAGTGATATCCCGTCCGATGGTTTGCGAGCCACTGATCAGGCCGACCCGTGGATCTGTGTGCCGCTGGAGCTTCGGCTCCAGGGGCCGCTGGCAGTCTCATACCGCACAGCAGGCAACGTGATGGAAACTCTGGACTTCGTTCCCGGCTCCTATCTGTTGCCGCAAGTCAGGCGCACGTTGATCGGATTGGGGTTAGATGTGCAGTCGGCCATTCCAGCCGGTGACTTGTGTGTACTTCCTGCGTATCCAGAAGTTGATGGTGAACGCGGACAACCGGTGCCAATGGCATTATTCGTGCCTAAGGAAGGAAAGGGCTTAAAAGGCGTGGTCAACCGCGTGCAGCCACCAGTCGATCCGCTCGATGGAACGCAGCTGAAGCAGCTGCGCGAAGGTTATATCTCCACACGACTGACGAATGTGTACAAGACGCCGATCACGGTGCGAACACATAACACGGTCGAGGATCAGCCGCAGCGACCGACCAAAAACGTGGGCGGTGTGTACACCTACGAGGCCATCGCACCCAGTAACCACGGAATACCAGTCGTTCTTCGCAGTGAACTGCGCATCCGCAAATCGTTGGCCGATCGTCTGGAGTCGAACTGGTGGAACAGCCTCAACGGCGAAATATCGCTGGGGCGCTCCAAGAAGGATGATTACGGCTCAGTTCTTCTCAGAGCAGGACCCGCAGAGGAATGGAAATCGGCTGCGAGAATAGTCGAAAAAGACTTGTTCGTCTGGCTGGTGTCAGACACACTGATTCGCAATTCACGTTTACGGGCCGAGCCGACGGCGTCCTGTCTTGGGGAGGAATTATCCCGGAAACTGGGAGTAACACTGAAACTGCGAGAGAGTACAGCCGGGCAATTGGACGAACTGGTTCGCATCCGTCGGCTCGATACCTGGCACGTCGGTTGGGCACTGCCGCGACCTTCACTGGTCGCCTTGCAGGCGGGTTCGTGCATGGTGTTCCAGGCGGAAGGATCAATTGACCCCGCGAAACTCGAACAGCTCGAAGCCAGCGGCATTGGCGAACGCACTGCTGAGGGATATGGGCAAGTGCGATTCAACCATCCTCTGCTAACGGAACCGTGCATTAGCGTCGCTGATCCTGATAACCTAGCCGATAGCGAACCAGCAGCGACAGAGCCGGAGTTCATCCACTCGGGTCATCCGGAGTTCGCATTTGCTCGACTGATCGAACGGGAATGCTGGAAGCAGGAGATCCGCCGTGCCTGTCTGACATTTGCCAGCTCCGCGCAGAATCGGGGCGACAAACTGGGCTGGAAGGCCAAAGTCAAACAGGGCCAACCGCCGATGAGCCAACTCGGAGCCCTGCGCGGGCAACTCGCGATCCTGCGAACCGTCCGAGACCGACCGCAGGTCATCGATTGGCTCGATCATCTCGCGGACAATCGCCGCCGAAAGGACAAGTGGCCGTCCATCGATAAGGTGAAGGCCTTCATTGAGTCGGACAGTCGCATCTGGGACATCGTCAAGACCGACGGCTGGCCAACACTCACCACCAACGCCGAGACAGAACTCAAGCAAGAGCTCTGGGCGTTGGCGGTCCGCACATTCTTCGATGCCTGCATCCGTGCCCACAAGCGAGAACTGGAGGTGACCAGTGGCACGTAACATCCACAGTCGAATCCAACTCAGAGGGACTTTGGTCACGCAATCGCCTCTTCACGTAGGGGGCTACGGTGATGATGTCGATACGGACCTGCCGCTGGCACGCGATGGAGCCGGGCAACTCTACGTTCCCGGTACGAGCCTTGCAGGATCATTACGAGAGCTGGCTGAGCGGCTCTTCGGTAACAGTGTCATCGAGGAACTGTGGGGCTTCCAAGATGGCGACAAGGGCCATGCGTCCTTCGTCATGGTCGATGACGCCTTAGTCGAGCATAGCGAAACGGCCGTTGTCGAAATTCGCGATCATGTCGGCATTGATCGGGAATACGGGGCCGCCGCCGAACACATCAAGTTCGATCGGGCAATCCTGCCACGCGGCACGCGGCTGCAGCTCCGATTGACAGCGGAGGTGGCGAATCACGAGAAGCGAAACCTGGCCCTGGCAATGATGGTTGTTCTCAAGCAGGCACTGGAAGCAGGCGAGGTTCGCCTCGGAGCCGCCAAAACACGCGGGTTGGGACATGTGCGGCTGGGAGACGGTGGGCAGTTGACCGAGCAATGCTTCGCCTCTCGGCAAGGTATCCTGGCCTCGCTGCGGCAAACGAATGTGGCTGTCATTCCGCAAACAGACATTGATGCTGCCAAACAAGCACATCCCCCTCAAAAGCGGCCTCGGCTCATAATCAAAATCCACTGGAATCCGCGTGGGCCGTTGATGGTCAAGGCTGGTGCTGATGGAATCGCCGCCGACATGCTGCCATTGGTCAGCCGCATTGACGAGTACGTGTCTCTCGTACTGCCGGGCAGTTCGGTCAAAGGAGCGTTTCGCAGCCAGGCGGAACGGATCATTCGGACAGTTCGCGGCGATACCAGCCCAATTTGGTTCAATGATGATGGCAAGAAGAAGTTTCTCAACGCCCTTGATGTCCCACTCATCAACGAGCTCTTCGGACGACGAGGTGAGAAGGCTATAGAAGACGACAAGAAAGCCTGGTTACCAGGATTGAGCGCGCTGGACGTTTGGGATTGCTACGGAGCGCATCGGCTCACGGTTGAGCAGTGGCAGGCCATCCAGATTGCCACCAAAGACTGCCAACTTCGAAGAGCCTTGGCCGACGCGGGCCTGCAAATCCGTCAAAACGTGCAAAATGCAACGCCACAAGAAATGTGGAGCCAAGCGTATCACGTTGCCATTGATCGCTGGCTCGGTTCGGCCGCCGAAAGCATGCTGTATACGGTTCTCGAACCTCACTGCGCGGAATGGGAACCACTGACTCTCGAAATCAATCTCCAGAGGGTGCCAAGCCATCTACAACTGCCTGGAGTGGCCTTGTTGCTGTTGGTCATTCGTGACCTGGCGAACAATCGATTACCGCTTGGTTTCGCCACGCATCGTGGGATGGGTGAGCTTCAGGTCACCCACCTGGAAATTCAAGGCCACGACCTTGACGAACCCTTTGCCAGTTTTCTTGGCGTGCGACTGCAGAATGGCAAGTTGACCAATCTCCCTCCCGATTTGAACTCCGCCTGGCAGCAGTGGATCAGACAGAACCAGGAGGTGCCTGCATGAGTTCTACACTCATTGTCTGTACAAGACAGAAATTGTGCCTGCCAGAGGCTTTTTCGGCGCTTACCGAGATCATCGGTACAAACAAGGCAACAGCCATTTTGTACTCGCCTCAGCGCTGCGAACTGGCCACCTTTACTCAAGGGGCATTGCATGGCTCTGACGGTCAAACCGTGAATCTTGAAAGCGTATTTGAGGCCCGCGTCTTCAATGAAACGGCAGAACTACGATGGCTCAACGATCCGAGCCCGGAAAAATGTCATCGAGCGGTCATCCTGACGGAGCAGCAACCTCAACTTAATGATTGGCATATCGAACAAGAAAAAAATGTCATCGAGACACTGACGCAGACTTATCTCCTTTGGGGCGAAGGGACCGGCCAAACGCGGGGCAACGGGTGGAGCGAACTGGCAACGGCCCGAATCGGTGCGATTTGGGTTCCCGTGGGCAAGGTCGGAAGGAATCAGCGAGTATTACTACACAGCGTGGAATACATCGTCGAGGCAGACCACGGCAACGCGGTGGTTTTCGACGAACGGCTCGTGAAGCTGGAGGTGGACCGTGGCTGACCCGGTGCGAGGAAAATTGGTGTGGCAAGTATCGCGCGGGGAGCGCGTTCGCAGAATCATTTTCCCAACCAAAAAAGGGATGTCGATCCCAACTACGTTCCATCCCGAGCAACTCGCTGCCTCCTTAAGTAATCGAACCGATGACGAGATTGAGGTTGATCTGGAAGTGGTAAACGGCAGACCTGTCCGTATTCGACCCGTAGGGGAACCGTTCCCGACTTCACAGCAACCCGAGCAACAACGGCAGCGCGATCGCGGAGACTTCCACAATCCGTACAACTTCGTACCCGCGCCGCCACGCCATGGCGTCACGGGCGAACTGGGTGATGACGCCCCCTTCGGGCATCACGTTCTGCACCCAAATCGCTTCACCGGTGTCATTCGCGTGAAGATGACAGTGAAGACGCCCCTGCTCGTGCCGGATTCCGCCAACGTCGACAAATGCCCAAACGATCACAATAGCTTCCCCGTTCGCATCGACGCAGAGGGCAAGCCGTACATCCCGCCCACTTCGATCAAAGGGATGTTACGCGCAGCCTACGAAGCGGTGACCAACTCACGACTGGCGGTGTTTGCGGAGCATGATCGGAAGCTCGCTTACCGGATGGCCACCCAGGAAGGTCTATCGCTCATACCGGCTCGAATCGAGAATGGGCAACTCATCTTACTCACAGGCACATCGATAATCGGCACCAATGGTCCAGAAGTTCCCACGTACGCCGCATGGCTTCCCCGCTATTTTCGAGGCGGACTGAGTCAAGACGCCGTTCGGTATCCCGACAATCAATTGCCCGCTCATCGTGATGAAGTTGAGTGCTGGGTAGAACTGATTCAACACTGGCGCTGGGATCGAAGGAATAACCGTCACCAGAAAGATTTTCAGTACTGGCGGGTTCGACAGATCGTTCCTCGAGGCCAGCAACTGGGTCCTCAGCCGATTGCTTCCCGAGACCCGGGCCGACAAAATGGTCGCAGTTATCATCAGCCGATGGGCCAATTTCGGCGCATCACGGGTTTTGTTTGCATCACCAACGCGAACATCGATCGGAAACATGATGAGCGGGTTTTCTTTACATCCTCCGAGCAACCCGAGGCAATCGCCCTGTGTGAACAGGACCGCAGTGACTGGGAAACTTTGATTCGCAACTACCAACAAGAACACGCGGAAGAAATTCGTCAAGGTCGAACGTCGCCTCCAGCACTATCAAACTCCCAATGGTCACGACAGATCGTCGGAATCGATCGTCAGCAAATTGCAGAAGCTAAGCTATCCAATGGGACACTTCTGTATGCTCAAGTGCAACGTGTTGACGAACGCTGGCAAATCTGTGGTTTATACCCGGTGAACATCTCCCGTAAGCTGCACGAAGTTTCACCTCTCTCCTTGCTCCCCGACTCACTCCGGCCTGCCCAAGAGCTCCAGCAACTGTCGCCCGCCGATCGGGTCTTCGGGTGGGTCAACCAGCAGGGCAAGGGAGCCTACAAGGGCAACGTCCGCATTGGACCGGTGACGTGTGAAACGGCGAATGCCATTGAGGTTTTCGGCGCACCCGGCCTGCCACTCGCCATTCTCGGACAACCGAAGCCGCAACAAGCTCGCTTCTATGTCGCAGCTTCCCAAGATGGCAAGGCTCAGGCTGACGGGCTGACCAAGCCACAAGCCGGTTATTCCCCCAAAAAAGGCCTGCGCGGCAGGAAGGTTTATCCGCATCACAATGGACTACCAACCACTCACTGGGACAATGCGATGCAAGATCGCACCCAGATGGCTCATAACGGCCACTTTCAGGAGTACCGCCGACCGCAACTTGGTGGCCAGGAACAGCGTGACAACCAGAACCGCTCAGTTCAGGGTTTGGTGAAGCCTGGCGCTGAGTTCACGTTCGATATTCACGTCACGAACCTGTCGAAGGTCGAACTCGGCGCGTTGCTTTGGCTGCTCAGCCTGCCGAACAATCATTACCATCGCTTTGGCGGTGGCAAGCCACTGGGCTTCGGCAGTGTGCAGCTGCAGATCGCGTCGTCGTCCCTCTACGATGGTAACGGCTGGAAGCAGGTCTACTCTGATTTGGACGATGTGACGCCCCCTTCAGTGGATCACGATCTATTGATTACGGCCTTCAAGGAAGCGGTGAAATCCTCTTACGACTCTCCCGCGTCTTTCGAAAGTGTGTCGTTTATCGCCGCCTGGTTGCGGATGGCAACCGGGCATACGGATACACTTCCGACACACTACCCACGGGCTCGCCAACAGGGACAAGAGGGTCTGGTGCCGCCGAATCCCGAAGGCTTGGCCTATGAGTGGTTCGTCGCCAACGACCGCACCGGACACAACGGCGGAACTCAAAAGAGTCTTCCCGATCTCGCGGACGATTTCGGTTTACCGATATTCAATGCTCCATAACGTGGATACTAACATGAGTCAACGAACAATTTTGACCACTGTCGGCACATCCTTGCTTAGCAATTTTGTTCGGCTTTCGGCTGGTTGCCAACACAACAATCAGACACTGCCTGCGGCCGATCTTGTGGAAACCTGGCTTCGACAATCCGACCCGGTTGAGGCCAGTGCCGAGACGCACACCTGGTATCGCATTGGCCTGTTCGACGCCGACGACAAGGACAAAGTCGAGGTCGTGCTCATTCACTCCCAGACAGAGGATGGACGGTTCTGTGCGGATCGACTGGTCTCGATGGCTGAGTACAATGGGCTCAAGGCAAGGGTGAGGCAGGTGGATGGCCTCGACTACTCGGACGGTCAGAAGTTCAACCGGGGCCTTCGTCAACTTGCTCGGGTCGTTGGTGAGGAGATCAAGCGAGGTCAAGCCTCGGGCACGGTCGAACTCGCCGCAACTGGCGGGTTCAAGGCAGAAATCGCTATTGCCAACCTCGTCGGTGCTGTTTCGGATACCCCGGTCCATTACATCCACGAACGGTTCACGTCGCTAATCACGATCGAACCCATTCCGGTGACGCTTCGGGCTGACTGGATCCGCAGCGGCGTAGGCCAAAAATTGCTTGAAGCCTTCGAGTCGGCGAATGATGTGATTCCGCTCGGTGACATCGAAAGTCTGCTGAAGCAAGACGAACGACTTCTGAGTCTGCTTGAGATCGACGGGGAGCACGCAGCGCTGAACCTCCTGGGTGAAATTGCTGTGCGCCTAATCGCGACACCAGATGAATCGTGGCCGCCACCAACAGATATCCCTCCCAGTGACAAGATACGACTCGATTCAGCAGCTCACCATCGTCCCCGGGGCTGGGAGCAAATTGTCGATACTATCGCCCGCAGTCGGTACGTCACCTTGATCCGGTACGAGGGATCGGCGACAGGAGGATGCTTCAAAGAAGCTCCTGACAACGACTCGGACTTGATTCATCGCATCGAAGGCAGCCCTGCGCTCACACTCCGAATCAGCACCACAGCCACAACGAGCGGACAGCGACGACTCGTTCAACAGTTGTTGCGGAAGGAACTCAAGATCTGATCACTGCGGGTGCTGGTCATGCTCCTCCTCAACTTCGGGCATCCGCTCACCGACGCGCAGCTTGCCCGTATTCGCGAGTTGACGGGACGCGATGTCGAACGCACCATCGCGGTACCGACCCATTTTGACCATGCCCGGCCATTCGGTGAGCAAGTTCGGGGACTCCTGACCACGGTCCCGCTGACACCAGACCAGTGGCAGACCGCTCCGCTGAACATCAACCGTCCTAGCCTGGCCTCGATCACGGCGGTCTTACTGGCCGAAGTTCACGGCCGCACTGGTTTCTTTCCGACGATCCGCTGGCTCCCCCCGGTTGCAGGTACTATGCCCTCACAGTTCGAGATCGCGGAACTACTAAATTTGCAAGGCATTCGGTACGCCGCGCGAACTCAACGATACTGAATTTGCATGGTCCCTGCGATGCCTGACTTGGCGAGGCCAACGGAGAGTATTGTTATGAAGAGTCATCCTCTCAGGGAGACTTTAATCCTGGCGAGGCAGGAGCAGGTGAATCGAAGGAAGGATGTGGCTCCTCCGGCAGTGGAAGCGGAGGGAATGGGGCAATGGGGCGGCGTCAATTGATGATACAGGAGACAGGTTCCTTGAAGGATCGAGAACAATCATGATGTCGGGGCCATTTCCCCCCATAAAATTGTTGACGCCATTGAAGCCACTGCCTCTAAGGGCTTCGCAACATTAGACTTTCAATCAACCATTATCCGAAAATAATAGCACCTTAGCAGTCGGTTGAATTTCTCCCGGGTGGTTGCCACCTCTGGTAGACTTCTGGTCGGTTGTGGTCTGAACTTCTCTGGGAGGGACCGCGATGGGGTTGGGGAAGTGGGAGGAGTTACAACAGCAGGAGTTCTGGACTCCCACATCCAGCCTCTCCGAGGGGCCGGGGCATATCTTCTATGACAAGCTCAGACAGGTGTTCGCCAAAGCGGGGTTCGACCGGCCCCTGGAAGCCCTCTGCCGGCCCTGTTACACCAGGACTGGTCGGATGTCGATTCCTCTCGGCGTCTATTTCCGCATGCTGCTGGTGAGCTACTTTGGGGGGATCGACTCCCAGAGAGGCATCGCCTGGCCATGTAAAGATTCGTTGTTGCTCCGGCGGCTTCGGGGGAATCCGCTGGGGAAAGAGACGCCCAATCACAGTTCACTCACCCGAATTCGCGACCGGATCCCACTGGAGATTCACGAACAGGTGTTTCAGCAGGTGCTCAGCATCATTGAGGACCACAGTCTGCTGAAGCTAAAAGCGGTCGGTGTGGATTCCACCCTGCTGGGAGCCAATGCCGCCATGAAGACCATAGTCCGCAAAGACTCCGGCGAGGACTGGAAGGCCTACCTCAAACGGCTCATGCAGGAGGAAGGCTTCATTCAAGAAGCCGATGATCCCAGCGACCCGGATGCCCGCATCATCCGGATGAAAGGTGGCCGCACACATCTGGGTTATAAGGACGAACATGTCGTTGATCTCGAGAATGAAATCATTCTTTCTGCCACCTTGCATCATGGCACACTAGCACTAAGTGCTACGGGTACCATGTTCGAAAGTGTGGTGAACGCCCAGCGGAACGTGATCCTCTCCGGCAGCAAGGAAGAGATTGAAGAGGTCGATGCAGACAAGGGCTATCACAAGAACGAGACGATTAGACAGACCAAACAGTTCAGAATGCGGACGTATATTCCCGAGCCGAACTCACCACACAATCGCACATGGACTGATAAATTCGGCGAGGTGAAACAGGCGGTCCTCAGCAACCGTCGCCGGATGAATCGAGCCAAAGGCAAAGCTCTGCAGCAACAATGCAGCGAGAAGGTGGAACGCAGCTTCGCTCACATCTGCGAGACCCGCAAAGCGAGGCGAACGTGGCTGAGAGAAATCGAGAAGGCCAACAAGCGTTACCCGATCATCGCAGCAGCCGGGAACCTTGGCCTGCTGATGTTGAAGGTGCTCCGAATCGGCAATTCAAGGAGTCTGCAGGGAGGAATCGGGGCCGCGCTAGCACTCCGCGAGACCTACCTGATGCCCTGGCTGGGCTGTTCTGAGAAGCTCTCTGTCCTCACCGACCGCGAGAACAGCACCTCAAAGAACATTCCCGTACCTCGACTGGAAATTCAGCCCGCAGCGACCACCCACACCCAAACAACTCAAATTCACGCCAACTTTAACAGGCTGCTAGAGTTCGTTCTGACGACTTATGCACCCGCAAGAGACCTGTTCTTCACTCGTTTTTACTTGTAACCTGTCTACGAATTCGCCATCATCAGCGAACAGTAATTTACCTTCTCACCAGACTCCTGATTGGGATGATACATCGATGCAAGGGGAGGGAACGAAGTGATCCATGTCGTCCTGCTTATTCTACTGCCTCTTTTTCTTGCTGCAATATATATGGCGCCAATCGCAACGATAGGAACAACCTCCTTAGTTTCGATCATAACGCTTATTTTGAGAAAATCTTGGGCGGACAATAGAGCCATATTTTCCGTGATGACCCGAGAATCCCTCTGGAAATCGCTGAAGAAGACATTCCTGGTTTGGATGCCTTATGTCGTCGTTCTTGCTCCTGGCCTATATATTGCCGACGTCGTCGATCGAGTTCTTGAATATGGTATTGACGTGACACGAGAATGGAGCAGAGGCCAGACACCTATTGATGTTTCAACACAACCGATCAACGACCGGGCTGTATCTGGAGTTAAAGCGATTCGCGAGCGTAGTGTCCAACGTTATCCATGGTATCATCCGCTTGGTTGGATTATAAATCGGCTCGGCAAACGTGTAGAAGACACAATCAGTGGTCTTCCGACGGTTCAGTTTCGCCTTGATGTATCCGTCTATGTTTTATTGGTATGTAGTGCAGCAGAAGCATTTCTCGCAATTACCAGATGGACTCTTCTTGGATATGTTTTGTACATTATTCTGAGATCATTTGGGTATGTATACGCAAGAGTTTACGCAACGTTGTATGATAAACTTATTGTGCAGATATAACTTCAAAAAGATTACAAGTCTCTAATTTCAACAAGATTATGCACAAGTCGGGCCAGATGAATAATTTGCTTGCAGAATATGATCTTCGAAAAGCAGGTGCTGGTTTTGTGCGTGTCTTCAACACTTACCGTGTCGAACTCCAGCGAAGACAATGTGCGTTTCACTTCAGACGTCGCTGCCAGCCGATTGGTCATCCACCATCAGTCGCTGTGCCGCAACCGAATCGTTGTACGTTTGCTCGTCTCCTGAATGGGATTCTTCTCACAAACCGATATTCTTTTGATGGAGGAGAGTTTGTTCAGTTTAATCTACCTCAGGGACATCATGTTGTAGAATGGGATGTTCCACGAGGTGTGAGTATCGTATTCTCAATGCCACATTTACTAGGATTCGAAGAATCTGTGTCGTTGTCAACAACAGTTAACCTTGCAATATCTAATTTAGCTCTAGATAAGGCATTCTTTCATATCGCAACAGGACCAGGGATCGTCGCATTTGAATGCCACGGAAATCCGGATATTGCAATGGCAGCCGATGATATTCCGAGTTTTTCGAGTTCTCGACTCGTGGCATGGACCAAAGGAAGTCAATTTTATCTAGTTGGATCGAAGAAGGTAAGAGACATTTATCTGTCGTATCTTTATTTAGCAGCAAAAAATACCAGTGGTGTTGTCCTCGATGCTGATATGGGGAAAAATCACGAAACCAGCTCACTTTGGCATATGCTTCGAAGCTTTTATTGGCGTTGGTGAAAGGTTCGAACTTGTAACAGCTTTTAACGTTCTCACAATTGCTCATACAGGATTAATACAATTCCAGAACGCACAGCCATCTGTCACTGCTCCAGGACCTCATGGATACGGGGCTCTTTTTTGAAGAAAAAACGTCGGCGGATTTTCGGAGTTTGCCCCGAGAATGGAGACGCACATGAATGATCTGACAGATTTAGCAACCCTGGTGGATCAGAGTACGTGGAGAAGGTCATAAAAGCTGGCACAGCACTGTTCCGACATGGTGCATCCATTGCACGGACGGTTTGTCTCGAAACTTTGGACCATCCGTGCAGGGAAGTGGCTGGAGTTGAAGAACACCATTCTGTTGACCTACCCCCGAATTGTGAACCAGGTGTTATGAGGCAGTTTCACAACCTTTGGAATACTGAACAGGTTTGGCAAGGGATGTGTCTTTGAGCAGGGTGAAAGGAGACACTCATGCTCGTCACCCTGCCTTCGTGGCCAACACGCCGTCGGCCGACTAAGAGAGAATCCGGGACGACGTAGAAACCCTTTCTCTATGATACGCAATGGCTTTTGATTGCCGACTTGCTTTCTGATCCCGCGGTAGGGCAGCTCCGGGGACGAATCCCCTTGTGTGGGGATATCTGAGACTCGTCCATCCCTAGTGGAATAACCCGCAAACCCTCTTCATATGCGAGTGGATTCCCGCTGTGTAGCCCATCGCTTGGCGGGCTGTTAACCCGTTGATTTCAAGTTCGACGAGGGTTTGAACCAATCAATGATCCCCCAAAGAGGCTCGAAAAGCGAGAACACACTTGCCTATAGCAGCATACATCGATTCGGAGACGCCAAATCGGGCGAGCATTGTTACGAAGGGGGTTCCTTACAGGGAGCTTTTTCGGTTAGCGGAATTTCCGCTGCCCATCTGGTTATCGCACGACGCCGAGAGGTTCGCCTCCCGGCGTTTGTTTCTTTCCGTCATTTGTGCAACAACTTGCGATAGCTCGCTCCACCGCGAGAGTTCGCTGCCCGCCCCCAGTGAACGGCGGCTGCCCCGCGCTTGCCCTCTCCGCTCACCCGAACTCTCTCGCTCTCCGTTCATCGGCCCCCGTTCGGTGATCGAATCGAGCGGAACTTCAGCTGGCTGCAGAACTGGCGTTGACTGATCACCCGCTGGGAGTACTAAGCCGAACTGTTCGAAGGCTTCGTCCACAAAGCCTGCCTGTACACCATCAACACCATCATCAAAGGGTGGAGAAACGATCTCGTAAATGAAGCGAAGTTTTTATTTCGTCCTGCGGTGGAGGCCGAGATTTGACTCAGAAAAGGTACGCCGTCGTTCCCGCAAGCAATCACCCTTTTAAAAGCGAAAAAGTCCCTGCCGGTCGCGCAATAAGGCGGTCTGTCGTCGTACGTGTTGATCGGTACGCATGAAGAGCGTACTGGGTGGCTTCCGTAAGAAAAGGACGCGATTTTCCCACGCCGGAATATCACGTCATGCTTCGCGAGCGCTTGTTGAGCGACAACACAAGGATGGGAGCACGCTGCACCAACTCAGCTCAGATGATAGGAAACTACCATATTTAGTCATGATTGTCATAGACAAAGGAGTGAAAATATCAACAATCACTTGAATGATCCGATCCTCCTTCACCATCGTCTTTTGGTTGTTTCTGACCGCATTGTCAGTGAGAGAGGTGGTGCCTGATGATCGAGATTTCTTTGAAGCACGGATTCGTCCGGTACTTATTCAGCATTGTTACGAATGCCATTCCTCTGGAGCGGCCAAAGTTCAGGGGGGACTGAGGGTGGACTTCCGGGACGGTCTTCGTCAGGGCGGAGATTCCGGAGCTGCCATTCAACCGGGGAGACCATCTGAAAGTCTGCTGCTCAGCGCACTCAAGTATGAGTCAATTGAGATGCCGCCGGCGGGGAAGCTACCCGACGCCGTGATTGCAGACTTTGAACGCTGGATTGAGGATGGGGCCGTCGATCCGAGAGATCATCCTCCCTCTGCCTCAGAGGCCGCAGAAGTCGCATGGAAGTTGCGACTCGCAGCGCGAAGACACTGGTGGAGTCTGCAACTGCCACAATCTGTCACTCCTCCTGAAGTGAATGATCCTGTCTGGGAGAGGGAGCCTGTCGATCGGTTCATTCTTGCGAAGCTACATGCAGCGGAGTTGACACCGTCCCCACATGCGGATGCAGAGACATTGCTGAGGAGGCTTTCATTTGTGCTCACCGGGTTACCACCACGGGGGGAACGGGTTGCAGCTTTTCGCCGCGACTTTGCGAAGAACGCCGATGCCGCATTGTCTTCGCTCGTCGACGAATTGCTCAACTCCCCTCATTTCGGTGAACGATTTGCCAGGCACTGGATGGATGTTGTGCGTTACACAGACACCTATGGATATGAATGGGATATCCCAGCCAAAGGAGCGTGGGAATACCGCGACTATCTCATCCGGGCGTTCAATGATGATGTGGGATTTGATCAACTGATCCGTGAGCAGATCGCAGGAGACTTGCTGTCCACTCAACGCATTCATGGCGAAGCCAAAGTCAATGAAAGCCTGATTGGCCCGATGTTTTATCATATGGGTGAACATCGTCACGGCAGCAGCCTCGATTTCAACGGCATTCACCAGGAGATGATCGACAACAAGATCGATGCATTCTCCAAGGCGTTTCTGGGCCTGACGGTTGCTTGTGCACGTTGTCATGATCATAAGCTCGACGCCATCTCACAGGCTGACTATTACGCTCTGGCGGGCATCTTTATGACTCCTCGCTGGACGGCGCGCTCCATTGATTCTCCAGATCGATATTCTGCAGAGATCTCGGAACTTAAACGGCTACGGCGAGAGATCCGACTCGCCTTGTCCCAGGCGTGGCGAGATAAAGTGAATTCAAAGCTATTTGAGGGAGCAAGTCTGAAGCAATGGGCGATGGAGCATCGGGAGAAGTTAAAGACGGACAACCTCGAGGACGTGGGTTATCCCATCTCCAGGTTACTCGCTTTGAGTGAGCACCGTCCGCAACCAAACGAAGGTGAAATGCTGTCAGATGTCAACCTCCATTCGCACACAATCGATATGGCCGTCAGAGACATGTGGAAGCAACTTGCTGACGAATGGGCGAATACCAGGCAAACTCGGATTAAGCAAAATGCTGAATCGTTCACTGTATTGACGGAGTTCGATAAACCTGGGTTTCCGGATAATTGGAGTGTAGAAGGAAGTGGGATTGAACACGGGTTTGTCACCGATGGAACACCGCTGGTGAGCTTGAATAAGGATCGTTTGATCTCGTGCTTTCTCCCGCGCGGCTATCACACACACGCATTGTCCTCCAAGCTGCCCGGAGCTGTCCGACTTCCTGCACCAGAACAGTTCTCTCGCGCCAGAGTGAGCCTCAAATTATCCGGCGGGGAATGGGCGGGGAGACGTTCCGTTCCTCAGAACGCTTTTATGGCCGAAGAGATCTTCTTTTTCGATCCGTCCGCGTCACCCTCCTGGATGTCCTTTTCAAGGACAGGTCTGAGGAACGGCGTGACGAGGGTGCTGACTGAAATCACCACGGCATCACTGAACTCAAATTTCCCACCACGAACGGGTCTCGCTGTTGCTGGCAAGGCAGCATTGCCAGCAACAGATGACGGATTCAACAAACGGAGTTGGTTCAGCCTGACTGGCGCCGTACTTCATGATTCCAACAGCGTTCCTGCCGATGCGCTGGATGCTTTCACCGCACTCTACCGTGAACCACATCCTGTAAGTGATGACGCAGCGTGGCAATGCGTCGCTGGTTGGCTGGAGGGAACACTGGACCGTTGGCGGGAAGAACGTGTCGCGCAAGGAGACGTTCAGGTGCTGAACTGGATGCTTAATCAGCAATTGCTTCCCAATGATGCAACTTCCTTGCCCAATGTAGCGGTTCTCGTGGAGAAGTATCGCGAGGTGGAAGCTCGGATCAACTTCCCCCGCAGCGTGAATAGCATGGACGAGCACGGTGTAGAACCTGTGAACTATCGGCTGAATATTCGCGGAAATGTGGACGAAGAAGGGCCAGAGATTCGTCGTGATTTTCTCGAAGTTTTCTCCGGAAGTACTGCTGTCGGGCAGGCTGCGGGAAGTGGCCGACTGGAATTGGCAGAACATCTTGCCAGTGGCAGAAATCCACTTGTCGCCAGAGTCTACGTCAACCGCGTCTGGCAATGGATCTTTGGTACAGGCATTGTTGAGACTTCCAACGACTTTGGAAAACTCGGAGAACTCCCGTCTCATCCAGAACTGCTGGACTGGCTTGCGATCCAGTTCATGGAGGAGGGGTGGTCCACCAAGAAACTTGTACGTCGGCTGGTTCTCTCTCAAACGTTTCGTCAGTCTGGCAGGGTGAGAGAGGCTGGTGCAGAGTGTGATCCCGGCAACCGTCTATTACATCATTATCCCACCCGCCGTCTCGAAGCGGAGGCCATTCGTGACAGCATGCTCGCTGTTTCCGGCCGATTAGATCCACAGCTTTATGGACCACCTATCAATCCACCTCGTCCAGTGGAGGATGCGCAGAAACGGTTATTCTCCGGACCGCTCGACGGCAACGGCCGCCGCTCGCTGTACATCAAAATGTCGATTATGGACCCGCCAAAGTTTCTGGTCTGCTTCAACCTTCCCGATCCGAAACTGCCGACAGGACGGCGCGACGTCACAAATGTTCCTGCACAGGCACTGACGTTGTTAAACGATCCATTAGTCCAACACCTGGCTGAAGTGTGGGCAACCACGATTGTTCAGGATGGTCAAAACAAACCGGAGGAAAGATTGCGTGGGATGTTTCTGGCTGCACTCGGGAGGGAACCATCCCCGGATGAACTCGAACGCTGGACGCGGGTAACGGTGGAGTTAGCTCCTTCGCAAGAAAATCTGATGTCCGATCTCCAAACCTGGTCTGACGTAGCGCATTCGCTCTTTAATACCAAGGAATTTATCTACTATCGCTAACGATTGGATGCTGGGCCATGACACATTTTGGTTCCGCTTTCGGAGGAGACGACCGGCGATCCACGGATCGACGATGCCCTGGACGTGTTCCCTGTGACCCTTCTCGGCGAGCGTTTCTGCGACATTCCGCGACTGGCTTTGGTTGGATGGCGCTGACAGGTTTGCTAGGTCAATGGGCAAGTTGCTCAGCTGGAGCTCAGCGCTCTCGATCTTTACCTCATCATGTTGCTCGCGCGAAGAATGTGATCTTTTGTTTCATGGATGGGGGGCCCAGCCATGTCGATACGTTTGATCCAAAACCGAAGCTGAAAGAGTACGAAGGAAAGGCAATCGGGAACTCGGCTGTCTCGAAACTTTCTCAGTCAAGTTCTCAGCGAGTCTGGTTGGGAAGCCCGTGGGAATTCCGCAAACGTGGAGAAAGTGGCCTTTGGGTAAGCGATCTCTTTCCTCATGTCGCTGGAGTGGCCGATCACCTTTGCGTTGTGCGTTCTATGGTGGGGGAGCTGCCTCTTCATGGCCAGCAGAACTTGCTCCTTCACACAGGGCGAATTCTGGGAAAAGCGCCCAGCCTTGGAGCCTGGGTCTCCTATGGACTTGGAAGCGAGAACTGCAATCTCCCAGGGTATGTCGTCTTGAATAACGATTGGGTGCCGAACGGAGGGCTGGAAAATTTCGGAAGTTCTTATCTTCCTGCTTCTCATCAGGCGGCGATGATTCGAGCCCAGGGCATCCCGGTTGACAACATTTTACCGTCGAGTTCGGGGGAAGTTCAGCGAAGAAAACTGGAACTTTTAGAGTATCAGGACCGTATTTTCGCAGAAAAAGTATCGAACGCCAACGCAATTGAAGGGGCCATTGCCAACTACGAAACAGCGTTCCGCATGCAAAGCACCATTCCTGACGTCGCGGACATCTCCAAAGAACCTTTGCATATTCAAAAACTCTACGGAATCGACTCCTCTGACAAACATCAACGGCTCTACGCGATCCAAGCATTACGGGCACGACGGCTCATTGAAGCAGGTGTTCGATTCGTAGAAATCACCTGCCCGAGCTTCGACGGGAACAATTCTCCCTGGGACCAGCATAGTGATTTGAAAGCCAACCATGAAAAAAATTCGCGAATCACCGACCAGTCGGTGGCTGCCTTAATCCTTGATCTCCATCAGCGAGGCCTGCTGGACGAGACGATTGTGCTGTGGGCCGGTGAGATGGGGCGGACTCCGCATACTCCCCGAGTGGGTGACAGATGCGGACGTGATCATCATGTCAACGGCTACTCAATTTTCATGGCTGGTGGAGGAATTCGACGGGGAATGACATACGGAGAGACCGACGAATTCGGAAACTCATTGGCTGCCGACCCCGTCACCGTACATGACATCCATGCGACGATTTTACATCAGCTTGGCGTGAATCACGAGGCGCTGACCTTTCGGCACGGAGGCCGGGATCATCGACTGACCGACGTCCACGGCAATGTCATCCGCGACCTTCTGTCATAGTCCATTCATATCCTGATTCGCTCCCACACTTCACGAATGAAAGACTGGACCGCGACATGATTTGCGCTGTCCCCTGTCCGATTTCACAAGGAGACTTTCATGTGCTCGATTCGGAAACGTATGGGCGGATTTACTTTAATCGAATTACTTGTAGTCATTGCAATTATTGCCGTTCTTATTGCTTTACTGCTCCCCGCAGTGCAGCAGGCCCGTGAAACCGCACGAAGGGCACAATGTAAGAACAACTTGAAGCAATTGGGACTTGCGTTTCAAAATTATCACGACACGCATGACACTCTTCCGCCAGGTTGCATCTGGGGGGGAACGGATAATTCCCAAGGATTCGGAGGCCCCCGTACTTCTTTATTCGTTCATATCCTTCCCTTTCTCGATCAGACATCACTCTACAATAAAATTGAATTCAATCTCCCACCCAACAGTGTGATATGGGTCGGTAATAATGCCAATGTCACGGGCCAGGTGATTCCTGCAATGCAATGCCCCAGCGATGGATTTGGTGGGAAAACAAAATCATTTGGGCTGAATCAAAATTACGCTCTCACCAACTATGCTGGCATCTTCACTGGTTATCAGGCGAGCGAGATGGCATCATCTGCGACAGACCGACTGGCTGTCTTCGGAAGAAACCGTGGAGCGAAATTCCGTGACATTACGGATGGCACCAGTAATACGATGATCGCCGCAGAAACATTGACGGGGTCACCTGGTGACAATCGTGGGAGTTTCTGGGGTGACCAGCCTGGGAATACTCAGATCTATCTCGAATTGACGCCCAACACAACGAGTCCGGATCGACTTTATGGCGCAGCCGGATGGTGCATTTCACTTCCTGAGATGAATCTCCCATGTATCAATGGTGCAGCCTCTTACACCGTTGCGAACATGAATCACACAGCAACTTCTCGCAGTCGGCACACTGGAGGTGTTCAAATCGTGCTCGGAGATGGCTCAGTCCGTTTCATCAGCGACAATATTCATGTTGCGTTATGGCGAGCGTTAGGGACAATTCAGGGCGCCGAAGTCATCGGACAATTTTAAGACAGCTCAAAATATTTTGAGCATCGTTAGTTCATGGAATGCTGAATTCGGAGCTTCCAAATGTGCTGCACACTGAAACCAAGTTTCTCAGTGTGATATTCGCGTTCAGACAAATTAGACATCCGCATCGTGAGCGGTACGTGATCTGCCGTGCGAGGCAAGACCAGTCGGTCTTATTTTTGAAACCTCATCCACTTCGTCAAATGAAATGGTGTCCATGATGTCGAGTTACATTTCTCATTCGCGTGACGCCGTGATTTTTTTCATTGCAGGAATCATCTTCTGTGCGGTCGTGGGATGTGGCCGTGACGTCGGCCCTCAGCGGGGGACCGTAGCGGGGGTGATCACCATCGACGGGGAGGCAGTAGATGAAGGGTCCATCAGCTTCATCCCCACCGGCGGAACAGTCGGACCGATCACCGGTGGCGTGATCAATCAAGGCGCTTACAAGCTGCCTCGTGGAGCCATTGTAGGAACACACCGGGTTGAAATTCATGCACAACGAAAAACTGGACGGCTAGTACCTGCCTTGCCTCCCGCTTCACCCGATACAATGGTCGACGAGATGGTCAGCATTACGCCTCCGAAATTCAATTCTGAGTCAACTCTCACCGCGACGGTGGCCCCTGGTGAAAACAACATTGATTTTCATTTGAAAACCGATCAATAATTTGATTCGTTCCTGCAACTGGATCTAGGCGTTCTGCGTCCTCCAAATTCACTACACAGTGGTTCCTACCAAGTTTAGCGATCAATTTTCCGACAATCTCCCGCACTTAACCAACGTCACAGGAAATCCCGTCTCCACTCGTGTCACATTGGGCAGAGTGGAGTCACCCGCAACCCGCCCAACCCCGTCAGCCGTTGATTCAAACTCGGACTTTCGACGGGACGTATGACGCACGCGTCGTCGGCATTGCACTTCTCCTAATTCTGTGATGTTGCAGTTGCTTCGCCCACACAGGTCAAACTTGGCAGCTTGCTAGAGATTAAGCCCGGCATGTCAAGTCGAAAGTTTCAAAATCGAGTTACGATCATAAATAGGTGGTCGTGGCTCGGCGTGATCAGAAAACTCCTACACGAATCTGTTTCGAAAAACTCGACAGAGATAAGTTGGACGATCTGGCGGCTAATGGCATCGATAAGAGTCCTGCACTTACCAGTAAATATTTGTAGGCTGCACGGATCTGCGTTGGGGGATTCACCGGTTTCCGGTCGATGTTCGTATCGTTGGAAAGTCAGCGTTATTCTCAGGTAAGCTGTGATATAATCAAAACCCAACGCACGCCTCGCGATTGGTGGGTCAGCGATCGACTCGTGCAGTTGATTCCTCAGAGCAATAACGCTTTGGGCCCCTCTGTACTTTGACGCTACCGCTTTGACCAGGTTTCGTAATCTATGGTAATCTTCTGTGATGAACGTTTATGAATTCCAGGACGATTTCTTCCGTGCCGCACCTCAGGTAAAGGAAATTCTTGACGCACTTGACCGCCTCCCCGGGGCGATGTTCATGATAAAAAACCATGAGTCCCGCTATGTCTATATGAGTCACGGCTTGCGTGAGGCCATTTATCTCCGTCCGGGGGAGGAAGTCATTGGCAAGACGGACTTTGATCTCTTTCCTGCGATTATTGCTGAATCTTTCCGTCAAAACGATCTTCTCGTGCTGCGTGATGGCCGAACTCTCATCAATGAAGTGCATGTGACCACTTTTTTTGACGGCCCTCCAATATGGTCGTTTTCGAGCAAGTTTCCTCTACACGATGGAACCGGAAAGATCATTGGGCTGATTACGATCAACTCTCTCTATGACAAGATGATGGGAGAAAATGCTGATCTGAACGTCCTGCTGCCTGCGATTAACCATATCACGAAGAATTTCGACCGAAAGTTGACAATCGCCGAAATGGCAGACCTTTGCGGGTTGTCAGAGAGTCATTTTATGCGGATTTTCAAACAACGCATGAAAATCACTGCTCATGATTTTTTAGAACGAGTTCGTATGTATCATGCGATCCATGCAGTAAAACATACTCGCGAGTCGATCGCTTCCATTGCCCATCGCTGCGGATTCTATGATCACAGTTTTTTCGTCAAACGCTTTAAGAAAATGACCGGAGTAACACCACTCCGTTACCGCAAGGAGTTTCAGGATTATTATACCAACGGCTCTACGATCGCACTCCCTCATTTGTTCATCGAGCCCGACGCTGACTAATAGATTCACTCCGCTTCCAAGGCGGAGCGATCTAAGAACGTGTTTTGAAATTCCGTTGAATGTCGAAAACGGCTACGGCTCCCTTGTGAAGATCTTGGCAATCCAAGGACGGAGCCGCAGCCGTGTTTTGGACAAGTTATTTCAGCCATCTCTCGGATGAGCAACGGCAATTGATTCACTGATACCTTCCCAAGCCGTCTCGGCGAGGGCGTCCCCGCATCGATCGGGGGTGGATTCGCGACGCCATCTTGTACGCTTCCTGAACCGGCTGCCAATTGCAGATGTTGCCCGGGGACTTCCCTTGCGGGAGCACCGTGTATGGCATTTTCGAAACTGGGTTCGATGTGGTGTCTGGGAGGAGATTCATCGACATTTGCGGCAGCAGCTCCGTCTGGCCTCAGCGAAAAAGAAACTCCCTAGCGTGGCCATCCTCGACAGACAGTCGATGCGGACAGCAGAAGTGGAAGTCGAGCGTGGATACGATGGAGCCAGGCAAATCACAGAACGCAAGCGGCCTATTGCCGTCGACACACTGGGGCTAATTGTGGCTGTCGTTGTACACGGAGCCGACTGGCAGGACCAAGACGGAGCCTGCTTTCTGCTGATGAAACTTCCGCGTACTTGTCTACGTCTGAAGGTGCTGTTTGCCGACTCAGCGTAGGGCCGAAAGGAACAGCCAGATTGGGTCCAGCAAACGTTCGGCTGGATCTTGCCAGTGGTACTGCGCGCAGTGGGAATCTAAAAGTTTGTCGTATTGCCCAAGCGGTGGATTATGGAACAGACCTTCGCCTGGCTGGCAAGATATCGGCGATATGCCCGCGACGATGAACGAACCCCAGAGTGCTGCGAAGCGGTCACGTACATCGCCATGATGAACGTCATGAGCAAACGACTTGCAAGAATGAAATGTTAATGTTCAAACACGTTCTCACGCCGTAGCTCTCGATGATCAGTTTGGGATTACTGGACAAACCCGCCTTTGCCTCCTCGATCGACAAACCGATCCTCCGATGTTGCCGGGATCAAACGATATTCAAATCCCGACGCAACGGCTGCATTGCGAAAATGCTGAAATGAACCGTACGAATCGGGGCGAACGACGATTGCCAGATAGGAGTTGGACGGTCGAAACCGCTTCAATGACTGAACCATTTGCAGTTGAGATTCACTCGTCCCTTCAACTGGAAGACCACAATTGGGATTCGGCGAGGTAACGACTCCCTCTGCATTCTCCGATAGCACTAGAAAGTCATCCCAATTTAGCCCCTCCTTATTGCCATCTGGTGAATACCGGTGCCAGAAATAAAGCCGATTGAACTGGATTACGACAGTGATCTCCTGCTTCTGTCCAGCGGATCGGACAACGGGCATCCGAAGCGTCTTTCGTCGCGCTGATTTCTGTTGAGCTAATGACTGCTGCAATTGAGTTGACTGCTCTTCGATTGTCGCCTGTTTAGAGCGCAACTCCTTCATTCTTCTGGCAATCTCTTCATCCTCCTTCTGAGACTGTCCGATCTGCTCTTTCAGGACGGAAATCTCTGCTTCCAGCTGGGAATTGCGTGCCAACTCATACTGGTAAGTGGCCAGATTCTGAGAACGATCTTCCTGTGTTAATGTCGAGACCACCCGACTCTGTTTTTCCAGACTCGACTCCAGGCGATCCTTCAACCGTAGAAGCGACTCGAGCTGATCCTTCGCATCAGCAGCGTTAACAACATCTCTCGTCAAACTACGTGGATCCTCCCGTTTCCCACTGATCATCAACAGGACCACAACAAGCAAGGCAATAAAAATGATCCCGCCAAAAGTATTGCAGATGGTGTCCAGAAGAAGTTCCAGGCTATCCGCCGGGATTCCATTTCGCCTTGTCATTCGGCCGCTCCCCGGATTGGATGCAACAATACCTGCCCGGAATCTGCCAAATCGAATCCGTAGGAAACATCTCTCTTATTAAAATCTTCGGTAACTTCCTGAAGCGCGTCGACTCCATCAGGACGTACAAACAAAAAGAAATAGGTGTCCGTCCCTTTTTGCTTGGACCATTCCAGAAAAGCCTGTTGCGGTGATCGAGCAAAAAAGCGGCTCTTTCCATCAGAAGTAAACACAACAGGCCTCTCTGCCCGACCTATTGGGGCGACCTGTATTAAAGAAGCAGAAATGTCAACAATCCAACCGTCACGGTTTTCTCCACGCGGTAACGAAAAAATAGGGCGATTTTCGCGCGCTTCAATTTCCAGTTCTTGAGTCATACGATCGACGTCGCGTTGACCAGCTATAATCTGCTGCTGCAACTCTGCCAATTCATCACGTCGCATTTTTCGGTCCGACTGGTGATCTTCGATCTCCCTCCACTTCGCCTGAAGCCCTTCCAGATCCAAATTGAGTAATCGATTAACCGTTTGGAGATTTTCAATTTGTTCATCCAACTCAGACGCAGTCATTTGTGCAGCCGACTGAATCAACGAATTGATCTCTGCGTTTTTACGTTCTAGCTCATTAATTTCGTGTTGCAGCTGAGAGATCGTATCTTCCAGCGATACAGCAGGTGTTATCGCCGGGCTCGCTGAAATCTCCTGACTTTCGATTAACTCCAGGCAGAGAATCAGAACAATCATGATCATGATCCCACTGGTGGACATGATGATGTCCTGAAAAGAAAACAGGGTGATCGTCGGAGCAGATTGTCGTGAACGCCGGCTCATTCGCTTGCCATCATTTCGTATGGAGTGACACGAAGACGTCCCACCACATTTCTGACGCAGAACTCGGCACAGTCATCGAGAAATTCTTCTTCACGTTTTTTGATCTGCATCAGAAGGAGCTGTACAATAAGGGCAGCCAGCAGCCCCTGAAGTGTCGTCTCGAATGCGATCGACAGGCCCGATGTCACGTGTTGAAGCGACGTCTTGATTTCAGAAAGCTGTTCTGTCGAGGAGAGCACCTGTCCAAATCCACCGATGGAACGCGACAGCCCCTCCACAGTTCCGATGAAGCCGAGAACTGGAATGGCCCAGACAAACCCGCTAATGATTGAGTAGCTGGTCTCGACGGTTGATTCGTCCTGTTCACCTTGGGATCGCAAAATTTCATCGAGATCTGCCACTCGCCCCAGGTTCTTTAAATTCGCCAAGGCGATCTCGATTCGGTTCAGAAGGATGAACTGCTGTGGATCGTCGACCGCCTGATGAATCAATCGGGTTACTTCGGCCACCGTCGCCGACGACAAGACGAACTCGGGATTTTCCGGAAGAATTGGAAGACGGAGCGCTTTGCGTTGCAGACTCAGCTTTCCCGATTTCAGCATGAGAATGGCGATCGACCAGAAGAAAAAAAAGACAATTGCATACGGCACAAAGCCTCGCTGCGTGAATGTTTCAGCAAAATAAAAACCCTGCAAAGGAATTAGAGCGGCATAGAACAAACCGCTGAAAATGATCGCCATAACAAATGAGCAGAAATTGTTGACGCGTGTAAATCGACCTCCACGAAAATGGAGACGTTGTTCTGGATCACATTGATACCAGGACAACCGGGACAAACCATTCGGCAAACGCATCTGGTTCATAGGATCTCAGCTTCCCGGAAGTGAATTGTATTGGGCATCAAAGGCTGCATTGCTGGTGCAAAGAAAGACAATCCCCTCAATGAACGAAATCAAGAACGGAATTAACGTCCAGCAAAACAACAGGTAAATAATTCCCAGCAGCGTATTACCTAAATAGAAGTGGTGAATCCCCAGTCCGCCGAGAAATAAAGCCAACAACGCTGCAACAAGACGATCCTTGCGGTCTCCCTGACGGACGGACGGTTCCAATACAATATGGTTCTGCGATTGCTCATATCGATTTCCACATCGTGGACAGAAATTCGCTCCTATGAGATCATGAGTTCCACATTTCAGACAGATCCGTGGAAGTGGCCCGGGAACCAATACGGATTGAGCAAGAGCAGAGACATGAGAAATGTGGGCGTTCAGCTCAGGGACATCCTCTATCGAAAGCCATTTCTCGAAACCGTCTTTCCAGACGAGACTGTCCTGTCGCAGTCGCCCCTTCCGGATCAACTCCAGAATTTCAGCATGAGACAAGGGGCCGATTCGCCGCTGATCTTCAGCGTAGTACCATTCCTCATCGACAGGGGTGAGCGGAATTGAAGATGAGTGAGATGTATTCCCCGTAAAGAAGTCATCTATTGGCTTCCACGCTTTCTTATCCGTCGAAATCACATATTCAGATTTCAGACGTCCTCGTAATTGCAACGACTCAATCTGGGCCGCGCTCAGAGGCCCCAGAACTTTGCTCCCGGTTTTCAAGAAAAATCGACTCTCACTCATCGTTGCTTCCGTCTCCAAGTCGCCTAGATTGTTCTGCCATCACGATGGACGACGATGTCGGGAGCTGTAAGACTGACTGACAAATATCAATAACGATACTCATCATCGCGAACAGAACGTAAGCGGTTAGAGGCGCAATTCCAGCAGTAATAAGACTAATTGCGCCCGAGCTTGTCAGCGAAATCAACAATGGATCGAGAATCAAATCTCCAACCAGGGTTGGATTTTCTCTCTCGAACGCGACCAGATACGCTGCGGATCCGTAACTGGCACACGCCAGGATAGCACTGGAGACAAACACGAAGGTATTTAATCTCATCAGCAGTTTCATCACAAATGAAAGGATTGCAATTCCTTCATTACCAGCTCGGCTTCCTCGAGTAAGCGAGATATTCATTCCCTCGGGTTGCAGAATAAAGGAAGCCCCTATCACAAAAACGAATAGAAGCCCGCTGGCTGCCATCATCAAAGGAATTTTTTCCGCAACTTCGGCCAGTTCAATTGAGCCAATAAACAAAAAGGACGAGAAGATAACTCCAATTGTCAGCAGAAGAACTGCAATAATTTTAACGAACGACAATGAACTGAACTGCTGCGGTGAAGTGAAAATCAGATCCTCCCCCGCTTGCAGAGAATGCAATCCTGCAAATCTTAACGCGGATGCAAACAGCATCATTCCAATTCCGGTTATTGCCGGCCAAATTGTATTCGTCCTGATTGCAAGAGTAAGAGAATAAACGAAGATTAAGGCGATAGCGATCAGCATCGCCCCACCTCCAATCGACACGAGCGAGTTAAGGAATTTTCGCAATTGAGCCACGGTCATCGCTTCCCGCAACTGTCGCAGCAATGCGCTCCATAACAGAGTCTGCGAATCGGCGGCGGATTCTCCCGAACCATGCTTGTTTCGAGCAGAAACTGTTCGTAGCGAATTCTTTGAAATCAGGCCAGGCTGATTCCGTACGGGAATCCATTCATCAAGCCCCGAATGCCAGATCAGATCATCGCCTGTCAGAAGCCCCTGAGCCACGAGCTTCTTGAGCTGCTTGTACGACACAGGCCCCTGCTGCTCCTCGCCAGTGGCATAATACCATTCCACGGCTTGAGTTGGCTGTTGGGACTGGTCAACCATTTCGGAAGTGAATGGCGACTTCTGAGCCGATGCTTCACTGAAAAGCCCTGAAAGCTGCGATGCCGGCATCCAGTTCTGTCGATTCAGCGACACCTCATGCTCGGGACGCAGCCGTCCGCGGTCTTTCAACGATCTCAACTGGGTCACGTCAAAAGGGCCAAGTATTTTTCCGCTGATTCGAACGTAGTGCTTTGTCGTATTGATGTCCGTCATGATCTGCTCAGCGACTGCTTTGTGAATCCTGGGTACGTGAAGAAGGGGATGACACGTTAATGACCGTGGCCTCGCCGGGGACGGGAAGGGCAAACAAGGGGCGTCCCGCAGCCAGAAACTCCTGTGCCCCGGGTTTCAATCGCGCTCGTCCATTAACGAACTGCCCCACCGTTCGCCATTCCCCAGCTTTGCCTTCGCTCGGAACATAGATCACAAAGAGATCACTTGCCGGCAGCTGATCGTCCCCTTCAATATGAAACGTCCATTCTTCTCCAACCTGCAGCCAGCCAACCATTGCGACAGTCCGCCGCATGGAATTTGTAAATACATCCCGCTGCCGCTCCGCATCTTTCCAGACGGTCTCCAGATCTTTCAGTCTCTGAAAACGGGTCAGGATCTCCCGGGCATCATCAGAGGCCCTTTTTCCTTCCACGTCATCAGGATTCATCCAGCGAGCCAGTGGGTTAATCGATGCCCCCTGCAGCAATTTCAGATGGGGGCTGAGCTGATCCTTGAGAAAGATATCTCCGTTTGATGACAACTCCAGACATCGTTTCAGCAGATCGAGCTTCAGAAACGGATTCAACTCCTCTTCGTTGAGAATCCTTGTTGAGAGTTCCAGGCAGAACGAATTCCATTCTTCCGCCTTCAGTGACGACAGTCGCGACTTGACGTATTTCGCAATCAACTGGCTGGGGGAGGGAGAAGGCTCGCGAGAAACAAAATCTGAAGCCTGAATCCCCTTCTGGGTATCCAGATCGTCGAGTCCGTATCCAATGAAAAATTTAAAATTGTGAAACCCGGTCGCCGTAATAGGGGTCTGGTGCGGACTATAGAAAATCCGGCCATCCCGGACTTTCAGGCACCACGATTTTTCCACCAGCGGAATGGAAAAAATCCGCTCCAGACGGGCCTGTAGTCCCGTCCCGGAACCATCAATGTGTCCGGTAATCGCTGTTATCGATTCAAGTTGCTCGACATATTTCTTGGCCAGAGCAGCATCGGGGGCTGTGGGATTGTCTGCAATAAATGTTTTGCACCAGGCCATTCTCTCGGAGATCTCCGCCAAATCCTGGGGCCAGACCTCTTTCCACTGATTCATCTGGTTGGCCCAGCGCATCGCGGACTTCCAGTACAGATCTTCTCCCGCCCGTCTCCGATACATCTCCGCCGCTTGCTCCTGCGGAATTGAGTCGGCATAGGCGATCAGAGCGGCACGAAAACGATCGATAGCATCGTTCGAATTCCTTGCACCAACGAGAATCTTGGAACACAGAGTCAACTCGGCGATCCGCTGCTGATACAGCAGGCGCTGATTCCGAAGATCTTCCAGTTCCTTTCGACGGGCTGCGAGCAGCTGAACCTGGCTGGCATACTCTGGCCGAAGCCCTTGCGTTTCCTTTTGAAGCTCTCCAATGCGTGAAGCCAACTGCACCAGAGCATGAGCCGTTTTTTCGTCTCCTGATGCGCTTCCCATGGCCTGATCCAGTTGAGAAAGTTCCTCACTGACCTCCAGAATCGAATTGCCAACCGCAGCTTCCCGCGCAGCAATCATCTCATCATGCTGTCTCTCCCGGTCTCGCTGAATTTCACTAACAGCAAGCTTTTCCTGCGGGGTTACAGCATGTGACCGAGCCTGCGCCAACGCGTCCATTGCTTCTGAATGCGAAGTCGCATTCCTGGCCTTCGACAATGAGGCTTCAAACAGAGCCTGCCGCTCCTTTTCTTTATTCAGTTCCGTATCGATTCGAGCCTGCAACTCCGCGAGCCGGTCCCATTTCGTCACATCATTCCGCTTTGCAAGCATCGCTTGGGCTTGGTCGAACTGACGATCCTCAATCAGCTTTTCCACCTGACTGGCGACCCGCTCGGCTTCGTTCGCGTTCAACTGATGCCGCACGAGAAACCCGATTCCGATGCCAATCCCGACCACTACCGCTAAAGCGCTTCCTAATTGCAGGCGATGAGCCCTCGTCTGGCTGATCTGAATCGCCTCCCGCCGGTTTGCATATCGAATGGCGAGCAACTCGGGAACTTCCCGATCCAGCCGCAAGATTTCATGAACCAACCGATCGAGTTCTTCAATGTCCAATGACTGATCCAGGGCATGCTCCAACTGCGCAGTCAACTGCTGATACTGCCGCTGAACAGCCTCTCGGGCCTCTTCATCCTGAATCCAGCCCAGAATCGGGGCCACCTGAT
>Ga0065721_10049435_pt1 | contig 34425 bp, 37 predicted proteins | sample Mesricmetagenome_FD_59108 | JGI IMG/M metagenome (GOLD analysis project Ga0065721, IMG submission 59108) | Mesophilic microbial community from rice straw/compost enrichment Sample: eDNA_1 v2 (version 2) | ecosystem: Engineered > Solid waste > Grass > Composting > Bioreactor | place: USA: Davis... | reverse complement strand
GGTGGGAGGAAGGACATCAGGCATCCGAGGACGGCGCTAACGATGCGACCACTCGTTCCTGTTTCCCAACGCGTTCCGTCACCGTCGGACGATTGCTTGGCAGACGACAAATTGCGCGATGAAGACGACTTCGCGGACGACTTCGACGACCTTGAAGATTGCCCCGTCGAGCTACTCGTCCATTTTGCGGTAGAGCAGGAACGGGGCGGCCGAACCGCAGAGCAGGTGCAGAACATTTCCGAGGAAGATGAAAACAACGCCCCCACCCGTCCCTCCTACAAAGAGTACCCCTCTCGCACTTTCTTCTCCCGCGTCGAGCTAAAGAGCGGCACTCCCTGCGATCTACGAGAGAGCATCGCAACACTGGTCGTGCCCCGCGCACTGGAAACCATGGTGGCGGGGATGCAGCACAGGGCGTTGCATTCCGCTTTTGATGGGACAGAGATGGCCCACCATGCCCGAATGTTCGGATATGCCGAACTTTCCCTGGCTGAGACGGCAACCCTTACACCGTTTGCTGGATACATCATCCATTGGTATACCTATCGCCAGGGTGAGATCGTGACGTTGAGTACCGAGGTGGCCTTCAAGGACGAGGACGGGATGGATCGCGACGCCTATGTGTTTAAGGGCGGTACGCTGGCGGAGGTTCGCCGAAGGGATGATTCGACTTGTTCGTAAGGATGCTCTCTCCCACCGCCGCCGAATGGCTGGTACGATTATGGTAGCGGGCAGGCACACAACCCGCTGCGTGGACAGAAACGGGCAGTTGCGCCGTCGGAGGAGATGCAGGTGATCGTCCCGCACCCTTTGGTCACCATGGCCGCAATCGTCGTGGTCGTATCCCGCGTCGCGGAAACCTTCGTCCATGAATCCGAGCAGAAGGCGGTCCAGCGCCGTTGCGACGATCTTGCCTGCGCCCTACACGCCTTCCATCCTATCAAGTTTTTCGCCCCCGCTACGGGCCGCCTGCCCCGCATGATGATGCTGGCCGCCGCCGCCGCCCTGTTCACGGCGCACTTGACGAGACAGTTCCTCAACACTGCTCCGCACCTGACGGGCAACGCCGCGGGAGCAAATCTCGCAGCGTACCTGACCTTCCTCCTCCCCGCTCTCGTTGCGGTGTGGGTGTGGGGGCCGCGACTCTCCGATTGGTTGCATTCGGACGGAGATGTGCAGAAGGCGAACGGGCGCATTCTAACATTCCTCGCGCAGACTGCCCTTATCGGCACTGCGGCGGGCGTCGTCGGGCACTCCCTCCTGCTAATTGCCGCGTTGCTCGCACCTGCCGTGCCCGCCGCCGCCTTCGGCGCGTTCCTCGCGGGCCTGTTACTATGGGCCGTACCTGCCGCGTTTCTTGGGCTTTGGATCGCGGTAATCGTTTACGCCTACGTCACCGCGCTCCTCGGTCTGCTGCTCGTCGCTGCGGAGGGCGTCGTACGTTTCCTGTTCGCGGTAATGTGGCGCGTCTCCCTTAGCCCGAAGGGCGCGGTTTCCGCACTATGCGCTCTGATCGGGATCATCGCAGGAGTAGCCCAGGCCGCGCTCGCAGGGCGATAGAGGCTGACAACGAACAAGCCTTCCCACGACCCCACGTAGCGCAGGTATTATTCCCTGATTGACAGGTGTCGTGTACCTGTGGACATAATCTCTGCATCGCGCCTGTGAGCCTGTCTCGCAGTTTTTGGGCGGGACGGGGGTAGTTAGAGCGCGTCGGCAGATTTGGGGCAGGTCGGGGTTGAGCGGCGGGGACAACGATCCCCTGCGGGCGGCGAACGCGGAAACGAAGTCGCCTATCGTCACGGCAGCACGACCACGTAGAGTTAGGAGACTCGCGAGTTGGACAACGTTTCAACTCCTCCCTCGGGCACGTCTGGATCGCCCTCGCCCTCATCGGCACAGGCGTCCTGCCCGCAGGGAGCGGTGCGCACTTCTCGTTGCGCCTCTCGACACTCGTTCGGTCTTTCGTTTGGACTCTCGTTGGGGCGTTCGGCTCCTCTGTCCCTGGCGCTCCTCCTGGTTGCACTGTTCGCTCTCGCGCTCGCCCCTCGCGCCGCGCTCGCCCAGGCCCCCTTCCCAGGCGGCATCAGCTCCACCGCCAAGGCGCTCCCCGATGCCCCTGGCGGCACCTACTCCTGGGAGGGCAGCACCGAGTCAGGCGCGAACACGGGCAACGGCAACAAGAAGACCGACATCCCGCTCGTTTCCTGGACCGCGCGGGGCGGGCTGCCCGTCTCCCTGTCGCTGCACCACAACTCGCAGGGCACCAGCACCAGCGAACTGGGGCACCGCTGGACGCACAGCTTTGACCTGTATCTGGTCGTCGATCCGACCACCTTGCAGGCGACGATGCACTGGGGCGATGATCTCTCGTATCCCTTCGCCTTCGACGTGCCCACGGGCGATTACATAGCCCCGACGGGCATCTGGGACACGCTGGACTACACGACCAGCGGCTCGACCATCACGGGCTACACCCTGACCACGAAGGCGGGCGTCGCCTACCACTTCACCTCCCCCGTCGGCAACCGCTGGGCCTGCGTCTCCATCACGGACCGCAACGGCAACCAGATCACGCTGGGGCACAACAGCGCGGGATTCGTCACCAGCGTGACTGACCCGACGAGCCGCACGTTGACGTTCTCGCTGGACGGCAGCAACCGCCTGACCGACATCACCGACCCGACGGGGCGGCAGTGGCTCTTCGCCTACGACCCCGTGAGCGGGGACCTGTCCTCGGTCACCTTCCCCGCGCCCGTCCCCGCCAGCGGCACCAACCCCGTCGTCTCGCTGGGCTACGACGCCGACCATCGGATCACGAGCCTGACTGACCCGCGCGGGAAGGTTTGGACCTTCGGCTACTACAGCAACGGGCCGCTCCAGTGGGAGAAGGACCCGCTGCTCAACCAGACGAGCTACAGCTACGCCCTCGGCTACACGGACATCACCGACCCCCGCAGCAACACGGTGCGCCACAACTACAGCGGCGGCAAACTATCGTCGGTCGTGGACCCGCAGAGCTACAGCCAGGGCTTCACCTACGATTCGGACAACAACAAGACCGCCGTCGTGGACCAGGCGGGCAAGACCTGGACGTACACGTATGACGCTCGCGGGAACGTGCTGACGGTCACCGACCCGCTGTCCCACACGACCACGACCACGTACAACGCGCTGGACCTGCCGCTGACGGTGACCACGCACGGCAGCCGCACGACCACCTACACCTACGACAGCGCGGGCAACCTGCTGACGGTCACCAACCCGCTCAGCCAGACCACGACCTACGGGTATGCGGGTTCCTACGGCCTCGTCACGTCGGTCACGGACCCGCTCAGCCACACGACGACCTTCGGCCACGACACCCACGGCAACGTCACCAGCGTCACCGACGCCACCAGCCGCACCACCAGCGCGGTCTACGACACCCTCGGCAGGAAGACCAGCGAGACGGTCGGCAGCTACACCACGACCTACGCCTACGATGACATGGGGCGCGTCACGTCGGTCACCGCGCCAGGGAGCCGCACGACCAGCTACACGTACGATCTGGCGGGCAACAAGCTCACGCAGACGAACGCGCTCTCGCAGACGGACTCCTTCACCTACGACGACGCGGGCAGACTCACGAGCCACACGGACGCGCTCTCGCGCACGGTCTCCTTCGGCTACGACGCGGCGGGCAACAAGACCAGCTTCACCGACGGGCGCGGGAAGACGACGACCTATTCGTACAACGCCCGCGACCAACTGGTAGCGGTCTACTACCCCGACTCGACGGGCGAAAGCCGAACGTACAACGCCCGCGGCGACCTCGCCACGCGCACCGACGGCAGGAGCGTCACCAAGAGCCTGACCTACGACGACGCGGGCAGGCTGACGGGCGTCAGCTACTCCGACGGGGTGACCGCCTCGGTCAGCTTCGGCTACGATGTCGATGATCGCAAGACCTCGATGGGCGACGGGACGGGCACGACGACCTACGGCTACGACGACGCGGGGCGCCTCACCTCGCGGGCGACGCCGCAGGGCACGGTGACCTACGCCTACGACGCGGCGGGCAGGAAGACCAGCCAGGCGCTCGGCAGCGCCACGACGAGCTACGGCTACGACGACGCCAACCGCCTGACCTCGGCCACGACCGCGGCGGGGGCGACCAGCTACGCCTACGACGCGATTGGCCGCCTGTCCACGGCGACCCACCCGAGCGGGGCGAGCGAGACGCGCACCTACGACGCGACGACGGGCGATCTGGACGAGGTGTGGCACAAGGCGAATGGGGGCGGCACCCTCAGCAAGCATACCTATTCCCATGATTCGTTGGGGCGCAGGACGGGTGAGCAGCTCGCCTCGGGCGACCTGGTCGCCTACGGCTACGACGCGGCGGGGCAGCTCACCAGCGAGGTGCGGGTCGGGGGCGTCGCCTACAACCACGCCTACACCTACGACAACGCGGGCAACCGCCTTACCAAGACCATCGGGGGCGTCACGACCACCGACTACCACTACGACGACGCCAACAAGCTGGTCAACTTCGGGGTCGGGGCGTCCCCTGGCGTTTCGGGCACCGACCTGTACTACGACGCGGCGGGCAACGTCGAGTACGCGGTGGACCTGTCCACCTGGGACACCACGACCCTTAGCTGGGACGCGGAAAGCCGCCTGACGGGGGTGCAGTTCCCGAGCAGCGCGACGAACAGCTACGTCTACAACGGCATCGGCCAGCGGGTCGGGATTGGCGACAGTCTCGGAAATCGGGCGATGGTCCTTGCCGATGACGCGATAGATTCGGCGGTTCTCGCCGATGGCACGGCGACCTACCAGCATGGATTGGGGCTGCTCTCCGAGGTGCGCTCGGGCGGTACGCGTTTCTACCACGCAGATGCGCTCGGAACGACCCGCGATCTCTCGGATGCGTCAGGAGCGGCTTCGGCGGCTCTGGAAACGGACGCCTTCGGCAACGTCGTCAACAGTAGTGGGACGGGTACCCCATTCGGTTTCGCAGGGGCGCACGGCTACCAGACCGACCCAGACACGGGCTGGCAACGGCTCGGCCACCGATTCTACCTGCCCGCGCTTGGCAGGTTCCTGTCGCGCGACCCGATCCGCGACGGGTACAACTGGTACGCCTACTGCGAAAACGATCCTGTCAACGCCGTAGACCCGAGTGGTCTGCATGGGCTATGGCAGCCAGGTGACTGGGAGAGATTGGTTCGTGTTGGCAAGGCCATCATGGATTGGATTTCTACGGCTGCCACGGGTCCTTCACCTGAACCGCCGCCTGTCAGGCCAGCGGTCCCATTTCCACAACCTCCGCCTGGCCATGTCTCACCTCCCCCCCCTGGCTGGGTACCGCCTGGCGAGCGCCCTCTCGTTCCGCCCAGTGTTGGCGGAGGAGGTGGCGGTGCTGGTGGCGGTGCTGGTGGCGGGGGCGGAGGCGGAGGCACTGGGGGAGGTGGAGGCGGTGGGATAGGCCGCCCTGGTGGTGGATTTGGCCGCCCTGGTGGTGGGGTCGGTAGTGGAGGAGCTATCGGCGCGATAGGCACCATCGCTGTAGGCGCGGGTGCTGCCGCCGATGGGATGCGCCAAGCCTTTCTTTGGCGTCAAAGAATAGAAGCCCACCTTGATGACGACGGAGAATGGTACTGACCTGAGATTGTCGCGTCCCCTATGACGCGGTAGAGAGCAACGGCCAGGCCCAGAAATCAATGCGCGGGGCCAAGGACTATATCGTCCTCGGTCCCGCGCACTTGCCCTCTAAATGTCTCGTTCCACGGCATCTGAAGCCCCCGCTTGCTTTGGGGCAACCGTGGTGAAAGAATAAGGGATATGTCGGAGATAGAAAACCGCGGACGCGAGTTGATACACGCTGCGTGGGAACAATTTACTCATGCGAATTATAGTGACTCTCTCGCATTGTTGGGGGAGGCGGAACGACTCGCACCATCCGATCCTGAAGTCTACCAGGCGAGGGGCCAAGTGCAGGAGCATTTGGGTGACTGGGCTGCGGCGGAGGCGTCCTACCTGCAAGCCGCTAAGGCCGCGACAGACAGCGCCAGGCCCTATATTGCGTTGGCCCGCCTCTACAAGCGCCGCGGGGACGCTGTGGCCGAGCGGCGGGCGTTGGAGCGGGCGGCGGGAATGCCGAACGGGGTTGACCGTCAGATGGCGCTGGGTGACCTCGCCATGCAGGACCAGCGGTACAGCGACGCTTTGACCCACTACCTGAACGCAAAGGAGTGGCACACCGACGACCCGTGGCTTGACCTCGCGTTAGGTAACGTATTGCTGCTGCTGGGCAGGAACGAAAAGGCGTTAGAGTACTTAACCCAAGCTGTGAGGACCGCACAAACTGAGGTGCGGGCCGTCGCGCATTACAACGCAGGTGTTGCCGCTCAACGTCTCCGTCGCTATGATCGAGCCGTCACGGAGTTTCGAGCTGCCATCGAGACAGACCCGAACTATTACAAGGCGTATCAGGCGCTCTCGGCGTTGGAGGCCCGTATGGGCAGGCTTGTTTCCGCTTGGCGGCACTTCCGCGCTGCCGTCAAACTGGTTCCATGAGTTCCGTAGGGTTACTTGGTGGTCGCCAAGAAACGATATGTAGGTATAGCAGGGGATTGGGTTCCTATCATCTCTGACACTCCCCCATCGCCTTCACCTTAACGAGCGCGGCCTGCCACGCGTTGTCCGCGGACTTTGCACTGACACCGACCGCCTCCGCCGCTTCCGAGCAGCCCATCCCGTCCACGACCCGCGCCCGCACCACCGCGGCCTGAATTGGTGTACAGGCCGCCAGCCAGCCCGTCAGCGTGTCCGCGGCCCAACTCGCACCCGCCACCACGTCCTCCACCGCGGGCGAAGGGTCGGGAAGGCGGTCCTGCCATTCCCCCTCCTCCTCGTCGTCCCTGGATGGGCAGAGCGGGGACGCAAACAGCGAGACGGTGCGGCACGGGGGCGTCCCCGCCTTTTCGCGCTGGAGGGCGCGGGAGAGGGCGACGCTCTCGCGGTGGTCGCGGGCCGATGCTATCACCTCATCGTCGGTCGGCTCCCTTCCGTTGTTGGATGCGAGGTTGCGGCGACGGCACGAGAGCCTGGCTCCGTCCGCGTAGGCCGCGCCTTCCCCCGTACCTCGCGTCGCGCGGAGGGCGGCGTCGGCGAGGCGGGTGCGTAGCACCCTTTCGATGTAGGTCGCCAGCCCCGCGCCGCGCTCCTCGTCGTATCCGTCCAGCGCCTGCACCAGCGCGAGCCGCGCCGCCTGCATCATGTCGTCCCCGTCGTGGTGGGCGGCATAGCGGGCCACGTGCGAGCGCAGTATGGCTGCTGCGCCGCGCTCGGCCTCTCGGTAGGCCGCGTCCCGCTCCCTGTCTGTCGTGGCGGCCTTCCACCGCTCCCAGGCCGCGCGGAGCGCGGCTTCTCGTTTCGTCGTGATCTCCATGGTGCGCTATTACGGCCAGGGCGAACCCCATCCTGGCGCGAACGCAACATCAGAGCGCGATCAACGCGCCGTGGCGCGGACTTCCCGCGCCGCGCAACAGGGAGACACACAAATGCAGTACGGCACCACGCCAGCCCACGAGGGCCACGCCCGCCTCCGCGCGGAGGTAGAGAGCTACCTCGCCGAGACAGGATTTTGGGTTGAGAACAACGGCTACGAGGGCAGGATGGCCCCCGAAATCGTCCAGCACCTCATGCGGACCGCCTCCGCGGGTGCGCAGGCGGTGCGCGGGGAGGCGGACTTGATCGCGGTCCACGCTGACCTGGACGCCACCTTTGCGGTCGAGGTCAAATCGCATTCGAGTGACCGCTACGCCGACCTGTGCATCGAGTTTATCCCCCTCGCCCAACACGCGATGCGCTCCCTGGCTGGCTACGATTGCCTATACGCCTGCGAGGTCGCGGGCCGCGAGATCGGCTTCTGGGCCTCGAAACTCCCCGCGATCCGCGCGATCTACCTCCCCATGGGCACGAGCGAGGCTAAGGCGCATTTGGTGGACAACCTCGCCCGCCTTCTCTGCCCCGCCGCTCGCGTCGTGCGCGGCGGGCGCGATGACGGGGGATCAGGCGATCCCTTCGTGGTTGTGGGCGCAGAGGAATTGGCCGAGATGCCAGACTGGCGCTTCCTGGTCCGCGACCGCTTGGACGAGGCGGCGCACGTGGGGGCGGTCGCGGCGGGGTACGCGGGGGCGGCGAGCAGGGCGTGGAGGATGTACAGGCAGGGCGGGGAGTAGGGGCGGGGAGCAGGGCTAAAAATAATCTTCTGATTTCCGTGACGATTCAAAAAAATCGGAACGAGAAAGGGGGGACAGGCCGAGGTGGGGAACTGCCGAGGATGTTAAAAATACCTGGAGAAACGAACTTGACGACCGCCAACCTGCGCCCTGTGATCGCTGACTGGGCTGCTCTGCCAGACGATCAACTCGCCGCCCTCCACGCGCAACTTCATGCAGAACTGGATCGCCGCGGTATTGCCCGCGAGGACGCAGAGGCGGCGGAACGCGAGCGACGGCGGGCGTACTGGACGCGCCGCCGCGACTTTGCTCTGGTCGTCCGCGACGTGCTGGGCAAGGGGGTGACGGTCAAAACCTGGCAGGCGCCAGGCAGGGACGGAGAGGTGCGGATGTACATCGCCAGCGATCCAGAGCCAGGACGCAAGTTCGGGACCGATCTCGTCTTCCACGTGACTGGTGGGCATCAGCCGCCGATGACGCTCACAGGAGCGAGAGTGGATGGGTGGCGCAACCTGACGCGCGAGGAGAGGTTCGCCCGCGCCACGCGGCTCGAGGAGGCGTGTCGCGAACTCTGGCGTCATGCCACGTGGGTGTCCTTCCACGTTGACAACGCCGCCGCATGGGACGGAACTGTGTAGGCGAAAAAGATCGTCGCGCCATGCAAACAACCAGGGTGCGGCCGACACACCCACGAAGGACGCACTAAGCCCGCCTGCACAGGCGGGGCAGCAACAGTTTCCGTGTTCGTCTCCCTACTCTCGGGGCGGTACTCCCGCCCCACCTTTTTCCTGAGGGAGCAGGACCTACAACACCGCGCAGTCGGGCTGGTCACCCGCCACACGCACCATATCCGCGCCGATCCGCGCTCAACCCGCGGACGGAGCCGCCCCGCCTGCACAGGCGGGCTGTGGCGTCGCATAGGTAGTCGCCTGACCCGCGACGAGAGGCCGCCCCCGATGGTTGAGATCGGGGGCGGCCTCGCTGTTTAAAGGGATCGGGAGACACACGACGATGAGGGCGACCGCGCACAGCATCCTGCACCACGACCAGCGCACAGCGGCGAAGTACGAGCGCCTGGACCGCCTCGCCGCACGGGACGCGGACACTCTGGTTATGGTAGGTGCAGCGAAGGAGGGGGCCGACAAGATCGGCGGGACGGCCTTGGATGAGTGGTGCGACGCCTACATGGTCCGCCTCGCCGCCACCACCGTCCGAACGTCCACCAAACCAGGGAAGCCGCCCTCGGCCCGCACTGCGGGGACTGACGCCGCCGTTCTCGGTGCGCTCTGCTCCCTGATGCGCGAGGCGGGTTGCGGCTGTTTCCCCGCCTCGGAAGTCGCCGTCGCCAGACGCGCCCACGTCGCCGAGATGACCGCCGCCGCCGCCCTGAAACGGCTGGAGGAGGCCGCCTACATCGCCCGCGTCCCCGCCCGCTCCCCCCGTCCGTGCGGTGGTGACGCGACGGGTGACGCCACGGAGGATGACCTATCGATCGGCGACGCGGCGCAGAAGTACAAATCGTCACACGGGTCCGCGACGCACTACGCCCTCGTCGTCGAGCGACTCGAACAGGTGGACCCCCGCACCGCGCCCCGCTCGCTGGCCGAAGTGACGGGGCTGGAGTCGCTCGCGACGGGCGACCTGTCGCACGAGGCATACGCAGCCAAAATCTTGGGCAAGGCGGCGGGCGTGTACCTCGCGCTGCTGCGCCTGCCTGATTCCACCAAAGCTGACCTGCACCGCGCCACGGGCAGGTCCAAGCCCACAGTGCGGGAGGCGCTGGAGAAGGCGCGGATGCTGGGCATGGCGGACGAGGAGGGCGGGCGCTGGCGAGCCACGCGCCGCGTCCAGACGGACGACGATCTGGACGAAGTGAACGACACGGGGCGGCGAATCAACGCGGCGCGGGCGAGGGCGCGGCGGGAGGAGCGGGAGCGGGAGGCGGCAGCGGACGCCGCTCTGTGCGCGGCCGTGACTGCGGCGCACTATCACGGAGTCGCGGCCGAGGCCAACGCGCGACTCTCCGAGGCGGGCGAGGATGGTCGGGGCGAGTAACGTCCGCGACGCGCAGCCTGCGCCTCGTGCCGTCCTCCCGACGATGCTGGTTGCTCGGAAGAGTAAAGTCATTAGGGTATTCACTATAGACCTACAAAACTGAACACCCTAATGACTTTACTCTTCGTGGTTAGTTTTCGCCCTGTCGGGGCGTCCACGCAGGCGGATGGGCGCGATGACGAGATCGGTCGCGCTTGCGCGACCAGGCGAGGAGGAGCGGCCATCCGACAAGGGGATGGCCCGCAACCGTTGAGGGGGCGGAAGGCCGCAGGCCGACCCCCCGAAACGGCAACCTGAGTTCAAGTAGCTCTCCACCCAACTTCCTCTCCAACTCCTCTGACCGCGCAGGTGGGGCGGCGGAGCCGCCCGCACCTGCGCGGCTACCCCGCCTGCTCTGGCGGCGTCCGCCCGCGCCGCGGCTCCGCCGCGACTGGCGCAGGCGGGCGACGCCAGAGCAGGCGAAAATAGGTTGGTACATCTGATCGCCCTTGTCCGTTCGGTGCGGCGGGCCGCACCGCCTGTCTGCCCCCCATTCCTGCGCAGACTGCGCAGCGGTTTTGACCTGAAAGGTGCAGCGGGCTATGCCGTCGCGGACGTTACTGCCGCGCTCCCTCTACTATGATGGCCGCGAAGCCGCCTGCACAGGCGGGGATTTCCTGTACTGGACCCCGCAGTTACGCCACCACTTCCTGTTTTGCTCCACACCACCCGCCTGTCCTGAGAGGAACGGGGCGCTCCGCGAGAAGATCACGGCGGACGAGGCGGCCGCTGCGGAGGCTGGTAAGAGTATGGTATAGTCATCCTGCTTGACAACGTGTTGTGAAGACACTAACAAGGCAGGAGGGCAGGTAGATGTTCTGGCAGATCGTGGAGGGCGATTTGGGCGCAGGGGGCGGGGAGGATGAGCGCGAATGGCTGGTGCCTAACGAGGGCGAAGTGGGCGGCGATACCGCGCCAGAAAGCCACGCAGCCGCCCCTGCAGCACCCATCGCGGCCAATGAGCCGCAGCCGCCCGCACAGGCCGCGCAAGGGGCCTCTACGCGCCACGAACGGCCTGATCTGCCAGACGACCATATCGACCCCGTGCGTCTGGCTACCGCGCGGGAGCGGGCAGAGCGGGAGCATCAGCGACTCACCGTCTCTGCCCGCGTCCCCTCCTTCCTCGACCGCTACCTTGACACCTACCTGGCCCGCGTCAACGCCCTCCCGCTCGGCGAGCGCCCCGCGTGGGCGCGGGGGAGGCGCGGCGTCCACAAACAGGACGCTATTGCCGAGGCTCTGTGCCTGTTCGTCTCGGCGCACGAGATGCCGCCCGCGGTGGAGGAGTGGTAGAACTGCATGATACTGAGCGGGCGCGGCATCCCCCGCGATACTGGGGCAGGAGTGTGTGCGATGCGAAATTTCAACGTGCAGCGGCGACAACTGAGCGGGGCGGACCTCGAACCGATGCGTTACGACCTGCCCAGAAGGGTGCGCAACCAGATCATCCTGCTGTGGGACGACGCGCTCGGCAAGCGTGTCGAGATGTTCTACAACCCGTGGAAGAAACTATACGATCATTTCGAGCGTGAGTTCGGTATACGTGATCCGCACATAGACCCCCGTGAGGAGTTCGATCTCGCCCCCGAACGCTGCAGGGAACTCTTCCTGGAAGCCGAAACCGCTCATGCGTTGTATATGGTCGAAGTAACGTTCCGTGCCGTTCTGCGGCAGTCGCCTCAGGCGCGGCACGAGTTAGGGGTTCGGCTGGATGCCGCCCAAGCGATCGAGCGACTCAACCGATATCTCCGTGAGGCTCGCATAGGTTATCAGTTTACCGAAGGCATCCTCGTTCGTTTGGACTCCGAACACCTCTACGCAGAGACGGTTGCCCCCGTCTTGCACCTTCTAACCGCTCCCGAGTTCGGGGGCGCGAACGATGAGTACCGCCAAGCCCACGCGCGTTTCTCGGCGGGCGACTACAAAGGGGCCGTGACGGCCGCGGCGAACGCTGTCGAGTCCACCATGAAGGTGATCTGCGACCAGCGCAACTGGGCTTATGAGCCGACCGTCCAGGCAGGCAGCCTGATCGACATCCTGTTCGACCGCGGGCTGATCCCCGACCACCTGAACGACAACCGCCAGGGGTTCCGCTCCCTGGTCGCGGGCGTATCCGTGGTGCGGAACAAGAGCGCCAGTGCCCACGGGGCGGGGGCGACGCCCGTGGACGTGCCGCCGCAGATGGCGTCCTACGTCCTCCACGTGGCCGCCTCGACCATCCTGTACTTGGTGGAGCAGCACAAGGCGACGCCTTAGGGCGAGTGGCAAGATGAGAGGGATCGACAATGTCCGACAACCTGGACCGCCTGTGCGACTACGTGCTGAACGACTACTTTAGCGACCGTGCGGGACGGCTCCTGCCCATGCTGTATGCCGTGCGCTCGCGGGGCTTAGCCGACATGGAGGCGGACGACCTTTTCGCCCTCCAGATGCACTTCGCTCATTGGATGTCGGCACTGGCCGAAGCTAACAAAGAGGGAAAACGGCTGGTATTCGCCGCCAGGGATGGCGGCCGTCCGCCGCTCGACGTTTGGCAGCAGGAAGCTCACGTTGGCGCGAACCGCCACCTCCTGCGCATGGTCCACTCGATCTGCGACGGCATGGTGTGGCGTCTGCTGAATCTTGATCGACCCTTTCTGCGCCTCATGTCCGAGCCTGACCGCAATCTCGGCTCCGTGGACTTCAATACGGTGTTCCCTGGAATGAAGGCGGCCGCAAAACGCCTGATGACTCAGAATGGGTCGCGAATCATCTTCAACGACCTGACGAACGTGCTGCGCGTCGGTGACCTCACGGAACTGCTCCCAGACGGTCGGGTCGTCCTCCACGAACTCAAGGGCGACGGCACCAAGGTCAAGAACGTCTACGCGCTGGCGGCGAAGGGCGCACCGAAGGTCACGCGTCAGGTCGAGCATCTGGTGAAGACGCAAGCTGCTCGCGATTTCAGGTTGATCTACGCCGACGACGGTACCATCATACCTATCCGCGATGTCGGGATTGAGTTCGCCAATGATCTGGACGCTCTCTGCGGGACGATTCGCAGGGCCAGGCACTTGGGAGTATCCGCCACAGAAGTCGGCGGTTACCTGTGGGTGCGAGTGACCGACATGGTTCGGATGCGTGAATTGAAGTTCGGCGGTACGACCGCAGGGGCTGCCATACCTGTCCCGCCAGTGCCAAACTGGGGCGATGCCGACCACGTGGCCTGCCTCAGCAGTGTGGATATGTGCATGAGCGATGGGCCGAACTTCCCGCGCAACGTGACTCCTTACGCCATCTTCCCGTTTTCACATCGCGACTGCCTCGACCTGATGGCGGGCCGTGTCATCGTCGAGACGGAACTGAACCTGAGCGCGGTCGCCCGCATCCTGGAAGGTTACGGGTGGCAGGTGACCGAGACTCACGAGGAAGGGCTGGCGGCCATGCGGGCGATACTGGAGCGCCGTGCGCAGGCGGGTGCGCGGCGGATGATGCCCAGTGAGACGGTGCCGATCTTCCGCCTGGAGAGGGGAGAGTTTAACCTCGAACTCCCGCTGCCACAGGTTATGCGCATCATGACGGATTTCATTCGTCCGTCTGTCCTGGCGGGCGTCGCCGAATCCGCGTACAGGAACGCAACACTCGGCCTCGACAGCGTGGACGAGACGTATATCGTCGGAGAGCGAAAGGTATGGGTTTGATCCGCGCGTCGCTCTCCGACGCATTTAGCGGGCGACGCGCGTTAGTCGAAAGAGATGACATGAAGAACTACAAACTGCGCCCTGGCCTGCACCGCCAGACCTTCGGGCAGGCGATGAAGGCCACGCTCGCCACCCACGCCGAAGCCCTCGCCACCCTCGCCGACGCGAGCACGGTGAACGGGGCGGGCGACCGCTCCCCATCGCAGCAGGGCGAGGATTCCGCGCGGACGCCCGAGGGAAGGCCGAAACCCTCCCAGCCAGTCTAAAGGGAGACAGAGGGGCGAAAATGAGGAAGCCGCCCCGCGACGCGCGGGGCGGCTTCCTTGTCGATCGGGGCACCTCACCACGGCAGCCGCGCAAACCCGCCCTTGCTGCCCAACTCCGCCCACGAACGCCACTTACGGTACACACCATCGCGGCCGTCGCTGCTCTCGCGGCTCACGCCAGGGTCGGGGCGGGTGTTTCCCTCCACCGTCCAACAGCCGCCCTTCCCGACCTCGACCACAATCCCGACGTGGCCGATCCTGCCGAGGTTGGAGAAGTGGAAGAGGGCAAGATCGCCCACCTGCACCTTCCCCGCCGCGTCCTCGTTCTCGATCCAATAGCCGTTCTTCTTCGCCCAGGCCGCGAGACTCGGCGTCCAGCCCGTCTTGGGAAAATCGGGGGGAACAGCCTTGCCGAGCGCCTGCGCGGCCTTGATGAGCCTGTACACTGCCCATGCGGCGCACCAGGCAGCGGGGACAAGGATGTTCACGGTGGCAAGATAGATGGCGATGAACTTGCCCTTGTTGTTGCCGCCCTCCTCGCGGACGCTAAGGTTGCCAGGGAGCAGAGCGTCGGCGGCGGCACGGCGGGCGATGGGACCAGAGTTCGGTAGTGTCATTGGTGTGTGATCTCCTGCAAGTAAAAAAGGGGAGGAGGCTATCTCCTCCCCAACGGCCCCGCGCCGCCATGCCGCAACGCGGGGAAACGCTAAGCCAACTGCGTCCAGGTGCGACCCAGATCGTCGGTGTACCACTGCTGGATCGCGCCGCCCGACGGCTCGAACAGGCCCATGATGCGCCCCGTCGCGGCGTTGTACGCGAGGTCGCGCACGTCCCCGTGCGGGGTCTGCGCCGCCACGTTGGGCTGGAGCACGTAATCGTCGGGGTCGGAGAGGTCGGTGTAGACGAGGTTGGTGTCGTGGGCGACGGTTTCCACCAGAAGGAACACACCCCGTTGCGTGTCCTCCACCACGCCGACTGAGGTCGTGGAAGAATCGAAAGTCAAAAGGTTGCTCCCCGTGCGACCGAAGTCGCTGCTCGAAATCACCGCCCAGCCGCCCACCTCATAGCCGCCCGTGCCCTCCGCAACCCCTACGAGGAGGCCGCGCCGCGAGTCCACGGCGAGGCGGCGGAAACGCTCCACCCCCGCGTAGGGGGCGCTCTGGGCGACCGCCTCGTGCGTCCCCGCGTCCAGCGCCTTGATCGTGGCGTCGTCGAGCGCCACGCAGAGGATGCCGCGGGCGCGGTCGTAGACGAGCGCCGTTGGCTTCGCGGCGACGAACACGCGGAAGGTGGCCCTGCCGCGCCTGCGCGGGTAGAAGTCGCGGGTGACGGAGTTGCCGCTGGTCGCGTGGTAGAGCTGCGCCGTGGCATTGGCTCCCGCCCCGTGGAGTTCGCCGTTTCCAGAAGTCTGGTAGTAGCCGTCCGCGTCCGTCGCACCGCTGCCCCGCGCCCCGCCGCCCTCCTGGGCCTCCACGGTGTCCTCGTAGCGCGGCTGGTGATCCTGGCCGTTGGCGAGGCCGTGGCCCGATGCCCGAAGGGTCTGGGCCGCCACCAGAACGATGGCCCCGTCGGCATAGTCCTCGCCCGCGTGGTTGAAGGCGTCCCCACACGCGGGGTACCATTCCACCTCGTCGTAGAGGGGCTGCGCGGACACCGACGCGCCGAACGGCCTGTCCCAGCCGTACTGCCAGCCCGTCGCCGCTCCCGCATAGAGGCACCCCTGGCCCGCGATGAAGGTGGCGGGGAGGGATCGGTTGAGATACCAGTCCTCGACGGGCGGGTAGATGGTCGGGGTGCCGCTCGGCACCGCTGGCGCGTCGATGGTCGCCGTGAGGCCAGGGTAGCGCAGAATGCTACCAGACGAGTGCGCGTCCGAGCCGTTCAGGCGGTCGGCGAGGCCCTCGATGCTCTGGACCGCGAAGGCCGTCGTCTCGACTTCCTCCGTGACCATTCGGGTGTAGGCGAGGTCAGGCTCCTCCGCCGTCTGCCGCCCGTCCACGCGCCCGAGGAGGAACCGCCTTGCGAAATAGGTAAGTTCGGTGTCCGCATCGAGGATTTCTTTGGGCCGCGTCTGCTGCGGCCAGTCGCCCGTCAGGGTATATGCGCCGCCTGAAACCGTGCCCTGATTCGTGTACCACGTGGGCACCCAGTCGGCGAACGCGCCTCCCGAGGCGTCCCCGCGCACGTAGGAGATCGTGTCGATCTCCACCGCCTTGCCGCTCGGCACGTCGATATGGATGTCCTCGATGCGCCATACTCCGAAATATCGGGGCATCCGCGTCGGCAGCGGCCAGCGAGTATCCTGAGCATCCGTCGCGGCACTGACGTTGTGGGGAGCGCACAGGTCGATGTCGATGTCCGTCCAAACCCCGTCCGCGCCCGTGGCGAGGCCAGACGACCAACTCTTGTCGGGCGTCTCTTCCCCCGAGTAAACGTCCTCGCGGGTGATGCTGCCGCCGCCGAACTCGGTGTTGTCGATCTCCACCGAACAGGCGGGGATGGTTACGGTGAGCGGGACGTTATCCGATCCCACGGACCGCACCCGAAGCCGCAGGTAGCGGTAGGTGAGCGCCGAAACGGCGGGGACGAAACTCACCGTCCCGCGCCCGCCAGGGATGCGGGCGTAGCCCGACCCGTCGTAGTCCGCGAGCGCCGCGCCGCCCCAGGTGCCCTTCGACCCGTCTCCCTTCGCGATCTGGAAGCTCGACGCCAGCGAGAGCGTCATGCCCGCGAAAACCTTGCCCCGCAGCGGCAGGCGGATGCAGCGCGGGTCGTCGCCGTTGGCCGTGAGGTCCGCGCTGGAGAGCGAACAGCCAATCGGCACTCCCTCCCCCGCGCTGTCGGACCAGTTGACCATCTGCGCCTGGAGGCCGACCTGGTACTGTTTCTGGACGCCGCTGGCGCTGAAGGAGCCGCCGCTGGCCTCCACGGCTGACGGAGTGTGGCCCGAGATCGAGACGGTCATCGCGTCGGGGTACGCCTGCTCCATCGCCCGAATCACGCCCGAGACGGAATAGGTCTTGTCCCCGTGGAGCGCCGCGCCCGCCTGCCCCGTGGCCCGCTGGTAGCCCGTGGAGGACACCGAGACGGCCGCGGGCGTATTGGCCGTCGTGGTCGCCCCGTCGATGGTATGGGTGAGGATGTGGTTGGTGTAGGAGTAGTCGCAGGGCTGGGCGAGCAGGTCCACGCTGTAGGTGCCCGACGCGCCGCCGCCGCAGCCGCCGTACACGAAGTACGGGGACTCCGAGGGGCCGCACTCCGCCGACATGGTGCAGTAGTGGGTGATCTCCCCGCCGTCGTTCGGCAGGTCGCCCGCGAACGAAACGGGGCCAGCGGACAGGCTGTAGGAACCCCCGAACCTGCCCAATCGGAACTTCGCCCGCTGGCTCTGCGGCGCGTCGGCGACCATGTTGTACCAGCCCGCCCCGCCGAGGCTCTCGATCTCCAGAACTTCTTCCGTCTCCACGCTGAGGGTCGCGGTGATGTCGAGCGACTTGGAGAGCGTCACCTTGGCGTCCTCCGCGACCTCCAGCGTGTCGTAGAGGTAGCCGATCTCGCTCGGGAAGTCGTAGCCCGATGCCGTGACTTTGAACCCGACCTTAACCTCGTAGGGGTCGCCCGCCAGCCGCCCGATCGGGTTGCCGTGCTCGTCCACCTCGACGATCTCCTCGGCGTAGGCAATCGCGTCCACCGCCATCCCGCCCGCCGTCGCCGCCACGCGGCCCGTGCAGGACGGCATCGCGGGCGCGTCGGGTTCCTCAATCGGAAATCGGCGGTTGTCGAAGGATAAGGTGGTGACGCCCTGGAGGCGGAACTGCCACGTCAGGGTGCGGGTGCGGCCCGTGCGGTATGCCATGTGATCTCTCCGTCGGCCGTCAGTCGTCGTAGCCCGTCAGACTCGGGAAGGTGCCGTCGGCGTTCTGAACGGCGACGGCCTCGCCCACGAGCGCGACCATCCCCAGGTGCTCGGCCAGCGCCGCCCTTTTCGCCCCCAAGAGCGGCGCGACCTGATCGCCCTCGCCCCTGCGCCGCGCCTCCTCCCGCTCCCTCTTGGCGCGGACGGAAATCGCCGCGCTGTGTGACAGTGCCATTAGCCCGATGCCCTCCCCGACCAAACGGTGTCGATCTCGTAGGTGACGCGCTCGTGGCCTGAATCCTCGTCGCTCTCCTCGGCGGTAATGGAAATGGTGCGGCGCACCACCCAGCCATCGAGCAGCGCGGATTCATCCCCGTCCGCGCCCAGCCCCTTGATCCGCACGTAGGCGTTGGCGCGGAGGGTGTCCACGTACCAGGGAGTAGAAACGGTGGCCGTCAGGCGGTTGTGCGCGACCGCGTCGTAGAGGCGTCGGGCCGCGATTTTGAGGTTGGTTTCGTCCGCGATCCCCTGCACGTGGGCCACCAGCAGCTTGATTCTGCCGAGGAAGTCGCGGGAGGTCGGGTCATCCAGCGAGTCCTGGTTGACCGTGACCTTCGTGGCGTATTTCAGGTTCTGTTTCTCGTCGTAACTCTCCACCCTGACGGCATTCGCCTCTGGCGGGGAAGGGGACAGCGTCAGGGAGCCGACCTCCACGACCCCGCTACCAAGGTCGTGGTCGCCTTCCAGCAGCGAGAGCGTCCAGCGGTCGGCAACATCCGTTTCCCGCGCCCGCTCGACCATCTTCAGGCGGTGGCGGTTGGCGGGGTTGGCGTCGTCAATGGCCTGGACGACGTTATACTCTTTGTTTTTTCGCCTGAGCAACAGCAGCAGGTCGCGCAGGACGCGCTCTCCGTCGTCACCCCGTTTGGGCATCCATCTTGGCCTTTTGCCATCCTTCGTCGCCACGGGCATTTTGGTTGTGTCCACGCCCGCAGGGGTGGACAGGAGCGACTCAAAGCCGCAGGCCCCCAGCACCCTGTTGATCCCCTCCACGACCGTCAGCCCGTCGAGCGAGTCGGCGCGGGTCATGCGGACCTCGGAGAGCCGATACCGCATATCCCTGAGCGCCAGCCGCGCCCCGAATGCGAGGCGGTCACGACCACTGTCGTAGTCCACGTTCACATCGCCTTCCACGGTGGCGAGGCCAAGCAGCACAGGCTCCCAGTCGTCCAATGCCGTGTCGCGCCGCTCGACCACCACGCTCATATCCCCGCGCTCCAGCGCCTTGCGGCCCAGCTCGCTCCACACCTGCACGTCGCAGGCACCCTCCACGCGCCCGTCCCAGGTGTCGGTGACGGATAGGTTGCTGACCACCTCGGCGGCCCATTCGGTCGTGTTGCGTGTCTCGAAAATCGGAGGCCAGAGCGGCTGGTAAGAGGCGAAAAACGGCGTGAGGTACTGGTCGGCACCGTTCGAGAAGGTCAGTTTCGCCCTGTAGGTTGTCCTCGCGGTTTCCGCCGCCCACGAGGAGATCGCCGTCGTGTCGGGCTTGACGATCTCGACGCCCACCGAGGTAGCCGTGGCGTCCCCCAGATTGGTCAGCGGGATCGAGGACGGGGCCGTGAGCGGCGGCTGCTCCAGGTCAAACGGGGCGTCATACACTACCTGATCCGCTGCGGGGAACCGCACCGCGGAGTAGCCGAGCACCCACTTCACGGCGGGGTTGATCGCCACGCGGATCGTGGTATCTTCGGGCCAGTAGTGGCTCCCCGACACGTCGGACAGCATGGGGGCGGCGACCATGCGGCCCCGCTGCCGCTCCAGGCAGGTCGGGGCACACAGGTACACCAGCAGGCCCCACTGGGGCACGGGAACGATAGTGAGGTAGCCCGAGCGGTCTGCCACGGCGTCATCGACAACCCACTCGTCGATCAGGGTCGGGGTGCCGCCCACGTCCTCGGGATCCGCCCAGCGCCAGACTCTCACGCGCCCGCCTGGATACAGGCCGATCTGCCAGTCGTGCCAGGCGACCACAAATCCGTTGCGGTGGTCGGCCAGGGCGTCGGCGATCATCGACCAGGAAATCGACCACGATCCGTCGCGGCGCAGGTCGAAGAAATTACTTTCCAGCGCCCAGACCAGCGTGTCGCCGCTGCCGCTCCTGCCCGTTTCGGTGGCGTGGGAAAGCCCCACGGCGGGCACGGGCGACAGCGCGATGCCGTCCGCGTTTTCGCCCGCGGGGCGCACACTCGCCAAGAGCGGCGGGAGGGTGTAGGCGGGCGGGTCGAGGCCCTTGCGTACTGCGATCCACCAGGAGGCGTTGTGGGCCGTAGTGTTGGGCGCGGTCGTCCACGCGGACAGTGCCTCGTAGTCGTACTGGTCCGCGGCCTGCGGGCGCAGCATCCACAGGCCCGTCACGGGTTCGCGCATCACCTGTGCAGGCGGCTGGGCGTCCGCGCCCTGGAGGATGATCTCCTGCGCGTGGCGGTAGTCGCCCATACCAGGGCGAATGCAGTGCGAGTGCGGAACGTCAAATCGGACGCGCCAGAGGGCCATTTAGTGTGATCTCCGAAACCGTCAGACCATCAGAACGAGAGGGTGCGGGCCAGCGCGTACTCCATCTCCAGTACCCTGGTGGCGTCGCTGGCGCGGGGACCGCCCCCGATCAGGGCGATCCTCACCCCCTCCAGGGCGCGGGTGTTGGCCTCCAGAGCCTTCTGGTGCTGACGCTGCTGCGCCTGAGCCGCCGCGTCCGCTGCCAGCGCGGCCTTGCCCGCCTGGTAGCCCTCGACGCCGCCTTTGACGCCCCCGATGAGCGCCCCCGCGCCCGTTCCGACTTTGAAACCGAGCGCCGCGCCTGGGATCGCGCCGACGCCGCCTGCCAGCGCCCCGATGCCGCCGCCGATCGCTGCCCCCAGCAGCCCTCCTCCGAGGGACCAGAGGCCCATCTGCTGCCCCGCGCCCGACAGGGTGGAGCCGAGGACGCTGTTGCCCCGACTGGTGGCGAGGGAGCCGCCCGCCTCCAGGCCCATTGAGGCGAGGAAGGGAATAATGGTGAGAAGATTCAGGCCGCGCAGCAATCCGCCCAATCCCCCGAGCGCCCCGCGGAGTCGCTGAAGGCGCGATACCTGCGTTGCGGCGCGAGGGAAATTGGCAGGTACGTGGTACACCTGCCCGTTCATGTACACCTGGCGCATCCCCTCGGGGATTACCGCGCCGCCTGCGCTCACGGCAGCACGAGCCGCCACCCGCGCTCCCGCTGCCGTACCCGCGGCCGCGGTCCCCGCGCCCACGATCGCCCCTGCCCCCGCGCTCGCTCCCGCCGCTACGGCCGCCGATCCCGCCGCCGCCGCCCCCGCGACGCCCGCGCCCACTCCCTGCATCGCGATCAGGCGCAGGGCGGCGGCGGCTTCGATCGCGGAGCGCACCAGAGCGCGGAACGAGCCATACAGGAGCGATCCGCCTTTGACCAGAAGGGCCAGCACGAGCGCCAGGCCCGCCTTGCCGCCCGTGGCGGCGTTAATCGCCCCCAAACCGTCCGCGACCACCTTCGCGACCGCCCCCACAGGGGCCATGATTTGAATGAGGAGATCACCCGTGGGCGCGAAGATGTCGCGCAGGGACTCGATGAGTTTCGCCCCCTGCGCGGCGGGGTCGCCCGCCGCCATCTGGGAGGCGACCGACTTCACCTGCTCCGACTCGCCCGCACGGATCAGGAGGCGATACAGCGCCTCGCCGCCGCGCTCGTTGTAATAGGTGAGCAGGCCGTCTTTCGTCCACGTTTCGCCCGTCGCCCGCTGGAGCATGGCGGGGAGGGCCACGGCCCGCCCCAACAGCTCCTTGATGTCCGCCGCGTCACCCGCGCCCGAGCGGATCTGGGTGAGGTTGAACGCGCTGTCGCGCAAGCCCGTGCGGTCTACGCTCGATGCCGACAGGACATTAACCAGCGCGGCGCTCTCGCGCCCCACGTCGCCCGACTTCGTGCCTGCCCCCAACAGTAGGGAGCCGAGCCGCCCCACGTCGCGAGTGTCGTAGAGGCTCCCCGCCGCCGTCTTTTTCAGGTCACGCAGGACGCGATCCGCCTCCCTAACGTCGCCGACCAGCGCCCTGAACTGTGCTCGCATCGGGGAGAGTTCCGCCGCGCGAGCGATGCCAGAGAGTTGGCCGAAGGCGGCCACCAACAGTCCCAGACCCGCCGCCAGCCCGCTCGCCGCGCTCATCACGTCGAGCAGCGGCAGGCGCAGGCCCGCCAGCGACTTGCTCAGCCGCTCCGTGGCGTCGTCGGCCCCCTTCGCCTCGCTCTTGATGCGGCGAAGCCCGTGGGCGGCCTGATCGCCGCCCTGCATGGAAATGCGGACGAGGAGGGACATGAGTTCCATGTGGAGGTGGGTTTCCTATCGGGGGTGGGAGGCGGTCACGCGCGGCGCGTGACTATGCCTCGCCCTGGCGGTGGGGAGCCGCCGCCCTGCGCCCTGGTCGCGTCCTCGGCATCGAGGAGGTCGATGGCGATGATCTCATCCAGATCAGTGAGCGCGTAGCAGGGCGGCAGGTGGGCGAGGTGACAGTGCAGGTGTTTGAGGCTGGCCCGCAGGCGCATCCGCCTGAGCGGGTCAGCCCTCAGCCGTTTTTTGCGTCGGCGAGGCTTTGTTCGGGCGCAAACAGCGCGGACGCCTCATCGGAAAGAAACGCGGCCATCACGCGCTGGTAGATCGCGATAAAGGCATCAGAGACATGGCCTTCGCTGTCGGGCTGGAGCAGGTCCAGATAAAACTGCGCGGGGGCGTCGCCAGGGGCGATCGGGGCCTTGTGGCAGGCTGCCAGCGTCGCCACCTGCATCGCCAGGCTCTCCGTGAGGTCGGGGTTGCGGCGGCGGATTTCCGCCGCGTCGTCGGCGATGCGCCAGAAGGTCGGCGCGTCGGCTTCCTGGTAGGAGAGCACTACGTCGTCCGCCGCGTTACCAAAAAGGTCGCCCACGGGCACGTCAGCGGTCTTCAGGGCGCGGCGCGGGGCGCGGCTGGCGAGGTCTTTGAGGGAGGGGGATTTAGGGGGCTTGCTGCGGGGGGCTGGCATGGCTGTGATCTCTATCTGTCGATGTCAGGCCGCGCGAGGGAGCCTCGCTCCCGCTCCCTTCCTCATGGAAGGGAGCGGGGAAGGGCGGGCGCGTGACTGTGGCGGCGTCACGGCAAAGCCGTGGGCGGGTCGAGCGAGACTTCGTTTCGCCTGATTACGACTCGTCCACGACCGCGTTGCAGTTAATCCGCACACGCTCGGCCTGCGGGGTGTCCATCGCGGCATCCCAGGTCCACTCCGAGATGTAGCCCACCCACTCGTTGTAGCTGGCGAGGGTTGAGAGCGGCTTCGTCTCGACCTTGATATACGTTCCGACGTTGGCATTGGTGTTGTTGAACGTGTAGCCCGCCGCGGGTACCAACCCCTCAATCTCGACGCTCGCGGTCGCCTTACCAGGGCGCTCGCGCCGCCCGCCACAGAGCGTACTCATGTCGATGTCGGGGACGCTCTTGCTCGCCATGACGCGCCGCGCGATACATTTCACGCTCGCGGCGGTGCCCCACGTCGGGGTGCCGTCCACCGCGCCGCCAAAGGTCACCTGAACGGCGATATCCTCGCCAATAAGTTCCATTTTCTGTGATCTCCATTACAGCCCGCTCTCAGACGGGCTGGTACGTAACTGCGTAGATCGCCCCCACGTGCTGCGGGGGCGTACCGCCCGTCTGGGCGGGGTCGGGGTAGGAAAACGCGGAGCGATACGAGACGCCATATTTGGTCCCGCCCTCGCCCTCGATCTCCTCACCCGCGAGCGCGGCGCAGGCCGCGTCCGCGAGGGCTTTGGCCTGCGCGACCGAAGCCGCGACCGCCCGCACGGACACGTAGGTCGTCCCGCCCACGACGGCGCGGCAGAGCGAGTGGCGGGCCGCGTCGCTGGCGACGGAGACGACGAGGTAGGGCATCTGCGACGCCTGCGGGGCGAGGCTGGCGGCGATGGTATCCGTCAGGGCGCTCACGTCCGCATCGCCCCGCAGTGCGGCGATGATGATCTGGATGGCGTCGATGGCGTACAGGCTCATGGGGTTATCTCCTGCGCTATTCGCTACTGCCGCATCTCCGCCCTGGCAATCGCGGGGATCATTTCGCGCACCTCCTGAAAGGCGGGGAGCAGGTAGGGTTGCGAGGCGGTATGGATAGTGCCCAGCTCCACGTGCGCCCCGTAGTCGGCGGTGGGGCCAGCCACGCCCTCGGCGTAGCCCGCACCATCGACGACCTCGCTGGTGACGCTGGCCCGTAGCGCCCCCGTGTCCACAGGCGCAAGCTCCTGCGCCCTGGCCTGCACGGCGAAAAGGACGCGACGCACCGTGCGGCCTGGCAGGGCTTCGAGGTGGCGGATGATGCGCTCGGAGTGGTCTGTGAGCGCCATCGCGCTACCCGATCTCCAACCAGTCGATCGCCCGCACGGGCCGCTCCTCGCCGTCGCCGTCCGTGATTCTGATCCACACGCGATAGAGGCCGTTGCCCAACTCCAGCCCACCCTCGGGGCCAATCAGGATCGCGAAGTCGTAGCGGGGATCGGCCTCCGCGCCGTTGTCGGCGATAATCCCCTGCTCCCAGTCGGCGTCGGAGGGGGTGTCGGAGAGGCCGAGCGCGGAGACGAGCTTGAAGGCGAAATCGACGGCGGTCGTGCCTGATGCGACCGTGATCTCGTCGTCGGTGAGCGGCCAGGAGAGGTATTCGGTAGTGAGTCGGTTGCGGGCAATCACGGTCGGCGATCTCCAACGCATTCACGCTCCGCGTGAACGATGTTGCGGCGGCGGGGGCGTCCGACGATGCCGCGCCAGCGCACATTACTAAGGAAAGGGCGGCGGGCCGCGTGGCCGATCTTCCAGGCGAAATTGCGGATGGCGCGGACGGCGGGAGCGAGGAAGCCGCTCGGCACGTACCAGCGCGAGAGGCGGCGACGCCCGCCGCGACCAAACAGGGTGGTATGACGCATGAGGGCGGCCTCCCTACCCTGGCGCGATGGGGGGCGGATATTCGCCCTCACGGGTGAGTTCCGAGGTGAGCCGCCCCTGCGCATCGAAGTTGGAGGTAGAGGTATAGGCTGCCAGCAGGCCCTCTTCGTCCTGGCTCTCCGCCGCCTCAGGCGAGCTGTACAGGCGCAGTTTGGCGTAGACCACCTGCCCCTGATCGTTCGTCTGCACCTCCGAAACGCGCACGTTGCGCCCGACGAGGCCAAGAACGAGGGAGAGGTCGGCGGCAACGGCAGTGAGGGCATCCGTCACGGGCGACAGGTCCACCTGTGCAGGCAGCGCGTCGATCCCCGTCGCGGCGAGGGGCGTCGCGCCCGAAAAGACGCGTAAGGAGCCCGAGAAGTCGTCGGCCACGTCCCCGCGCCACTCGTACAGGCCCGACCCCACTTCGACGAACCCCGTGGTCAGGTCACTGCCCGACTGGACGCCGTCCGCGTCGAAGAGCTTTCCCGTAAGGGTCAGGCCCGTCTGAGACGAGCGCAGCACGATCGGGATCGTCAGGGAGCGCACGGCTTAGCCCTCCCCCGTCTCGTCGGGCACCGCCACATACGAGGCGACTACGGGGGCGCGGAGTTGCGCCGCTGTCTGTTCGGCGAGGGCGTTGTAGGTGGTGGTCGCGTTCTGGATCGCGGCCCTGACCGAATTGGCCTTCGCGACAGAGAGGATGTACTCCATGATCGTCGCCAGCGTGTACTCCTCGCGGCTCTGGGGATTCGGGATCGTGGCGTTCGGGTTCTCGGGGTCGGGGATGGTGGCGCTATAGCCGAACGTCTGGCAGAACCCATTGAGGATATGGAGCCACCCCTCGTAGGGGATGTCGGTGAAGGTGATGGAGGCGGGCATGGTGATCTCTCCTGCCGAGAATTAGGTGATCGAGTCGTAGACGGGGACGAAGCCCAGGCTGGTGCCCGAGGCGTCGAAGATTTCCACCTTCCCCGTGACGCTCCCAAGCGTGGCGGCGGCGGCGCTGTTGCCGACTCCAAGGCCGACGTGGGCAATCGCCTTCCCGTCGCTCCGCACGGAGAACTGGTTGGCGCTCGCCCCGTTCTGGACTTGGAGGATGTCGGCGGTTGCTCCCGTGGGAGCCTTGACCCTGAGCTGGGTAACGCTCGTGCGGGTGCTGCCGATCTGGCAGGCGACCGTCTGACCCGCCGCGACGCCGCCCGTCATGGGGCTGAGTACCAGCGCCGTGTCCCACGAGGTCAACTGCTGGTCGAACGAGGCTGACCCCTTCGCAACGAATGGACCATTGATGCGCAACTCGTTGTTCGCGACAACGTTGCCATTGAACGTGACGCCCGACATCGTGCTGGCGCGGCCAATGAGGGTGGTCGCCGTCCCAGACGTGTTGTACAACTGGAGGCCCGACGCGGTGATCCCCGCCACCAGCACCCCAGACGCGTCCTTGACGACCAGCGCGGGGAGGGTTTGCCCCGCGTTGAGTTTGACGACCAGGGTGTTATCGCTCCCCTCGTAGGTCGCACCCGCCGCCCCGATCACGTACCCAGATCCGTTCATGGCGAGTAGGGGCTTGCCTGAGGCGATCGAGGCCGCGTTCACGTCGGAGAGGTCGGCGAGGGCGTCGATGGGCGGGGCGATGGCGATGTTCATCGGGCATCCCCCGTGCGCCGCGGCCAGAACCAGTGGCCGACCACCACGCCGATGGCGAGAGGCACGAGCGGGGTAGAATCCGTGGCGGCCCAAACCAGCTCCGAGAGCGTGTCCCCGCGGCGCTTGTTGGCGACGGTGTAGACCTCGTGGGCGAGGCCCGCGGCGAGGAGGGCGCCCCAGATCGTGCGGGTGCCGAGTTTCATGCCGCCTCTTTTTCCGCGGTCGCCGCGGGCGCCTCATCCACTACCCATTCGCGTGTTTTCGGGTTACGGAGGAAATTCACGGCCGCGATACCCGCAGCGACGAGCGCGACGACGTGCGCTGGCTGCGCACCGACCGCCATCTGCCCCGCCAGCGCCTTTACCGCGGCGTAGGAGCCGCCCACGCTCGCGGCGAACTCCACCCACCGAAACGAGGGGCCAAAATAGCGATCGAGGAGGCCCGAAAGCCCACCCGCGGCGGCGCTGGCCGTGTCGCGCCCTCGTTTTTGCAGCCAGTCGTCAATCATTTCTCGCCTCTCGCTGATCCAGCAGAATGTCGATCTTCGTCTCGATCCGCGCCAGGCGGTCGTCCGTGGTTCGTTGCGTCTTGTCTAACCCTTCCGCGCGGCTCTCGACGCGCACGATGGCCGTTTCGTGGCGATCGGTCGCCGCCTGGACGCGGAACACCCATCCGCACAGGGCGGGAATGGCGATGGTGAGCAGGGCGATCCAGACCTCTGGCCGCCGCCACCAGGGAGCAGGGGATGTGTTCGTCACGGCTCCCCCGCCTTCTTCGTCGCGACCGCGAGAGTCAGCGCCCCCGTTCGGCCCGCGTCGGTGGCAACCACCTCGTAGCGATTGCCGCCCGCGGTGATGTGGTTGCGGGGGGAAACTTGCGCGGTGAGGGGCAGGAGGATGGTGGTGTCGTAGGTCGATGTCACCTTGCCGCCCGCCAGAAACTCCCGCTCGCCAGTGTGCGCGAGAACGGAGCACGGGTACGTCGCCGTCGTCTCAGCGTACTCGTAGCCGTATGCCGTCTCCAACCGCTCCCCCTTGCCCACCACCGTACAGGTGTCGCGCAGGGTGGCTCTCGCCGCCTCCTGCGCGGCGGCCAGAGCGAGGGCGACGGGATCGCACGTCATATCCAGAGCCTCCCGCCACTGCTCCGCCTGTACAGATGGGGACCACCCCGCGCCACATCCGAGCGAGTCGCCTTCACGTTGCGCGGCCTGGCCCTGCCGCGGTAGTGCGCGGCTCGCTCCTGCGCCTGTTTATGCGCCTGCGAGAGAGACAGGCGCAGATCGCCACTGGCCGTGTCGATCTGGTGGGCGAGGTCGGAGGCGCGGCGCTCCCAGAGGTCAGCCGCTGCTCCCATCAGGTCGTGGCGATGGCCTGTGAGGTACACCGACGTGTACTCCTGGCTAAAATGCCACGTACCGACGTTGCCTTCGTCGAGAAGGATATTGGCCGCAGGAATCGCCGCCCCGTCTTGGTCGTAGAGAGCCACCGCCTCCCAATCGTTGCCCTCCGTGCAGTGGACCGTGTAGTCCGCCGCGCCCGTGGCCTCCTCGATTGACGCCCGCAGAGCGCGTTTCCGTACGGAGATGCGGCGGGCGTCCAGTGCGTCCTGGAGGGCCTCATCCTCGTAGGCGTCCGCGCAGGCCCCAAGCTCTCGGCGCAGGCGGGCGATATAGGGGGTGATGGAGGGGCGCAGGGGCATGGGGTGTATTCGGGGAGGGAAGAGGAGGCCCCCATCAGAGGGCCTGGGCGGTAAGTTACGGGAGACGGTACGCCGTGACCGAGCAGGCGGGGGAACCGCTTGCGGCGGCAAAGGAGACGTTGAGGTTGCCGTCATCCTGGAGGTAGCGGGCGCTCTCGAACGGCCCGAAGATGCGCGTTGCGCCCGCCGCGATGGACTGGGACAGATCGCCCAGGCCCGCCGCGAGGAAGTCGCCCGCCTTCACGGCTACCGTGACGGCGGCATCGTCGGTGTTGGCGACAATGAGGATCAGGCGCTCCGTGCCCTTGCCGCCTGCGGCGACGGGGACGGTGCCGTCGGTGTCGATCGAAGCCGCGGCGGGGGCGGAGATGTTGCCGTCGTAGCTGAGGTCAGTGACGGTGATGGATGCGGGGTTAGCCATTGGGGATTGTCCTTAATGGAGAGAGCGGCCCTGACGCGCAGGGCGACGGGGCCGCTCTATGGGCAGTCACGCTCGCGTGACCGAGGAGGAGAGGAGCTTACAGAGTGGACAGCAGGGTCGCGGCGCAGGACGGACGCACCATCTTCGCGCCATAGACGTGGAGGCCTTTGACGGCATCGGCGAAGTCGCGCTCGGGGCGGAATGCCTCCACGGAGACGACCTGCTGCGCCACGGACAGCGCGGACGGGTGGCCCGCCACGATCAGGCGGTTGCTGCCAGAGGGCGTGTGGACCTGAGTCGATTTGTGAATCGTCAGGCCAGCCGCCTCGCCGACCCTGCCGTTAGCACGAGTCTCAGCGCCCGCCGCGCTGCCGTCCGCGACGAACCGCGAGTCCTTCAGCAAGAGGCCGTAGAAGGCAGGAGTCACGATGGCCCATCGCTGTCCATCATCGGGCACGTCGGCCTCGTCCAGCTTGGTCGCGAGGTCCACGAGGTAATCGTAGGCGGTGCTGGAGGTCGGGGTGATCGCGGCACCCGCGTTGGTGATCTTGTTCGCGGACGCGATGCCCGCGTAGAGGCTGGCGAGGTAGGAGTCCATCACCTTCTGGAGCCTGTACGCCGACTCGCGCACCGCCGCGCCGCGCTGGTCGGCGTTGCCCTGGATGCGGTCCAGGTCCGCGACCGAAAAGTTGAAGTACTTCTCCTGGTCGATCAGGAGCACGGTCTGAGCGCCGTCCAGCGCCTCGGGAGCGTCGATTCCAGCCGAGCGGTCGTAGTCCTTGATCGACACCGTGCCGATGCTGTTGATCCGCACGGTGTCGCCCGCGCCCGTGATCTCTCCCTCGTAGTCGCGGTTCGCCAGAGCGCCAAAGACCAGGGCGGTCTTCATCGTCTCCAGGATTTCCGCGCTCCAAACCTCGGGGATAAAGTTGTCGAGTGCCATGTGTGTGACTTCCTTTTAAATTGCCAACGCGTTTCGTCGGCCTCAGAATCGCCCCGAAAGGGCGCGGTCGCGCACCTCACGGGGGAGCGCCATGATCTGCTCCCTGGACATTTTCCGCAACGCGGCGAGGGTGATCTCGGTCGTGCGTCCAGGGGTCGGCGGGGTGATGGCGGGAGCGGTCACGCTCGCGTGACCAGCGGCAGGGGCGGTGACGCCCTTTAGATAGGACTTCGCGGCGAGCAGCGAGTCGATGGCGTCGTCCAGGTTGGCGCTCTGTGCGCCGTCCCACTGGATGCTGTCCCGATCCAGCAGCGCGAACACCGCGTCGGGATCGACAGTGCCCTTGCTGCGGGCGGCGTTGAGAATTTTCTCGCGGCGCAGATCGGAAACGAGGGCGTCACGCTCGGCGGCGGCGGCCTTCGCCTCTTCGCGGGCGCGTTCCACTTCAGAGAGTTCCGCCAGGCGGCGCTCTTCCGCCGTTTTTTCGTATTCGGAGAGTTTCTTGCGGTTGCCCGCGCTCTCGGAGCGCAGTTTCTTGATTTCAGCCTGCGCCCAGTCGGGCAGGGACTCAATCCCCGTCTTTTCTGGTTCGGCGGTGGGATTTTCAGGGGTGTTGGGAACGGCAGGCTCCTGGCCTACGGGCTGCTCGGCAGGCTCCTGGCCTGTCGGGGCGGCGGGGGTGCTCATGTGATCTCCTCGGTCACGCTCCGCCTGTACGTACCTGTACAGGCGGGCATCTACAAGGAGATGGCCGCGCGGCGGGGATGGGACAAATCACGTGCGCGTGGACGCGCTTTGCGTGAGCGTGATCTCCTTCAGCGGGCGCGTGTATCTGGTGCGCCCCCAACGGGGATGGGTTTTCTCCCCGACGAAATCCGACAACTCCAACTCACCCCGCCTGTACAGGCGGGCGGCTTCATGGCCTAATACCTGCGCCTGCACGTCCTCATCCTGCGTTGCCAGCCACTCCGCTCCCGTCTGGCGTGGGGGCAGGCCAGGAAACCATGGAGTCGCCGTGCAGCGGCAGCGAACGTGACTGGCGAACGGCTCCGACAGGTCGTGCAGGGTGCCATCCATCGCCAAACATACAGGGCACGTGCGGCGGGACTTGCTGGCGAGCCAGCGCCATTTCTCGACCACGCCGCTCTCCTGGTAGGCCGCGATGCTACCCTCCCGATACGCCCTCAGGGATTCCGTGCGGCTGATGGTGAGGGCGCGTGTCAGGGAGACGCCGAGCGCGTCACGTAGCATGGGAGCCACGCGGCGCGGGTTGTGACCTGCCGCAAGGCCCGCCACGAGCGCGTCCTGCGCCTTCCCCACGCCCTCCACCGACAGGGAGCGGAACAGGTCGGACACGGGGCTGGCCGCGCTCGTGACTGTCGCGGCGATTGCCTGTACCGCCTGTACAGGCAGACGGTTAAAATCCGCGACGATGCTCCCGATCTGTTCAGAGGCGTTCTCAATCGCCCGCACGGCCGCCTCCCCACGGGCGGCTTTCACGCTACGCTCCCCCCGCTCGGCGAGGGAGCGCATCTCCTCGTCAATCTGCGCCAGCAGGGAGCGATATCGTTCCATGCGCAGCAGCCTTGCGATACCGACTTCCTCGCCGCGCTCGCGCATCGCCTCCACCTGCGCCACCAACCGCGCCAGATCGCGCTCGATGCGCTGATGGGCGGCTCCCCACGCCCGCGTCAGATCACTGGCGGCCTCCCGCTCCCCATTGAGCAGGGCGGCGCGATGCTGATGGGCGAGGGTGTATATGTCGGGCATGGGGATTACTCCCCGTCGTCTGCGCCGCGGTTGAAGGCGTCCAGCAGCCCCGATCCGAGGGCTGCGCCCTCCGCCGCAACCTTCTGCGCCTCTGTCTCGGCGTCGTAGCCATACTCTGCCAGGATCGTGCTGCGGGACACTCCCAACTGCGTCTTGCCGAGCGCCGCGTCCACGTCCTCGCGGGTCATGGCTGCGCCGCGGTCAATGACAGGCGGCCAGTGCAGCGCGATCTCGTGGTCGTAGCCCAGGCCCCCCATATCGAGGGCGCGTTTGATAACCTCGACGACGAGCGGCCCATACAGGCTGCGTTTCGTTTCCGTGAGGTCCACGAGCGCCTGGTAGAGCACTTCGAGGGCGCGGCCCGACGAGAGCTGGCCCAGGTCGGCGACCTTGCCGAAGGCGATCTCGGGGACGCTGCTCATGCTGTAGAGCAGCGACACCATCTCGCCGAGGCGCTGGGAGTGGCCCGCGATGTCCACGTCGGCCTGGAGGTAGCCCATCTCGAACTGATCGTTCGGTGAGACATACACGGTGTCGGGTGATAGGTCAATCGGTTCGTCGTCGGGAACGCCCTTGGCCCAGGCTTTACTGTGGCCCTGCAGGCGCAGGACGCGCTGGCTGTTGCTCGCCAGGAAGTTGATGGCGCGGTTGATCCTGATGAGGTCGCGCGTCAGGTCGGGGGTGCCATGAGCGCGGTGCGGCGCGGGCAAATTCTTGGCGTGGACGATAGGGCACCAGGGGTAGGGCCAAACCACTGGCTCGCGGACGAGGTGGTAGCCCGCGTTGGAGCGATACGTTCCCTCGCGGATGCTCTCGCTGATCGTCCAGAAGCCGTTTTCGCCGCGCTCCACGACCATCTGATAGTAGTCGATCTGCCCCGACGCGGGATTGTCCACGGGGCAGACCATCACGTAGGCCGTCACGTCCTCATGATCCAACGGATTGGTAACGATGGTGACGTGCTGCGCGTCCAGGGAGCGCAGGCGAGGGTATTTATGGCCCGCTGGCGGCGCTTGCAGCATCACATAGGCGTCGCCTGACACCGCTCCCGAGGTCGCGAGATCGACCCAGAATCGCTCCCCGCCGTTCTGGACCATCAGGCCCTTCACCCACTCATCTGCGGGAGTGTCGCCCTCGCCGTCGATCTCGATGTCTGCGCCTTTGCCCATGAGAGCGCCCGCCGACTTGTCCAGAACCTTGCGCACGAGGTTAATAATCGTGTTATCGCTCGCGTCAGGGTCGGTGTCAGACGGGCGCAACGGCTCGGGCCAGTCGCCCTCGTACAGACGCCACGCAGTCGCCACGTCCATCTGGCGCTGCGCGTCGCGAGTGATGTAGGCGTCGATAATCTTCTGATCCATGTGATCTCCAGGTGCGGGTGCTACCAACCCGCCCTCTTCCTCTGTTGCGCGGCTTTCGTCGGCACTTGTCGGCCAGGGAGCGGGCCGCCCTCGCCGAGCATCAGCTCCGTAAAGGCCCACACCAGGGCATCCAGTCGGTCGGGGCTGGTATCGGCAGGTGTCCAGGTGGTTAGCTGCCCCTCCAACTCAGGGAACGCCCCCGCGTGGTGGATGAGGTGGCGCTCGTAGAGCGCGGCCACGGGTTCGGCTCGCAAAACCTTGCCTCTGGTGGCTCGCACACCCTGGTAGGCGACGGACTTGCCGCCGACCGCGCGGATATTGGCCTCCACGAGATCGCCGCCCTGGTTGGTTTCGGCGACGATCCGATCGGCGGCGTACTTGCGGTAGAGGTCAACGGCAACCTGCCCCCACTGGGTCGCGGTGTATTTGCCCGAGGCGTCCTCCAGCACGTAGCCGTGACCGTCCAGCCCAAGGCCCGCGACGATGATCCCTGTCTCGTTGCTCTCCTCATTGGCGCTCACGGCGGGGTCGATGGCGACCACGATGCGGCGCATGGGGAGTTTCAGAGAGCCAAATTCGGGGGCGGCCTCGTCGTCGTGGAAGACGTCGCCATAGGTGCGACGATCGGCCTCGATCTGGTCGTAGCGCCAGAGAGCGTTTTCGGTGTCGTCGAGAATCTCGCCGTCGAGTTCCTGGCGTCCGAGCCTGGTGCCCTCGTAGGAGGCGAGGAGATCGCGGAACGACTCGGCGAGGTTGGCGTAGTTGTCCCTCGTCCTGCCGCCCGTGACGTGGACGCCGCCGCGCCGCTCGCGGGCGTCCTTCGCCAGTCGTTTCAGCAGCGCGACGGGGCGCGGAGTGGTCGTGACGGCGACCTGCGGGCGATACTGCGGCAGGCGCAGGCCCATTTGCAGATTGCCCCACGTCTCGACGAGGTAACGCCACGCCGCCAACTCATCGCACCACGCGAAATGGTGTTGCGGGCCACGCAGTTGGTCGGGGCGGTCGCCGCTGTAGCACGTGGCCGTGCTGCCGTTCGGCCAGGTGAGGCGGCGTTTGGAAGGCTCCCAAATGGGTCTGAACCACGGCGGGGAGCAGGCGAGGATGCCGCTCTCGCCCTCCACCATCACGTCGCGGTAGTCGGCGGCCGTGCGGGCGACGAGCGCGATGCGGCAGCCAGGGCACTCAGCGGCCTTCGCGATCACCCACTCGCTCCCCGTGCGCGACTTGCCCCACCCGCGGCCCGCGAGGATGAGCCAGATGTTCCATGACCAGACGGGAGCGAGTTGGTCGGGCCGCGCCCAAAATTCCCACCTGTGGTAGAGGTCGAGTTTCTCCTCGTCGGTCAGGCTGTCCAGAAAGGCGGCGCGGTCGGCTTCGGGGAGGCGGGCGAGGGCGAGCGCCGTCAACTTCACGCCGACCCCGCCTGCACAGGCGGGGTGGCGTCGGCC
>Ga0065721_10004562_pt1 | contig 34441 bp, 31 predicted proteins | sample Mesricmetagenome_FD_59108 | JGI IMG/M metagenome (GOLD analysis project Ga0065721, IMG submission 59108) | Mesophilic microbial community from rice straw/compost enrichment Sample: eDNA_1 v2 (version 2) | ecosystem: Engineered > Solid waste > Grass > Composting > Bioreactor | place: USA: Davis... | reverse complement strand
CATGCGCCGGCGCGGGTTGAGTTCTTTCACCACTCGCGCCGGATTGCCCGCCGCGACTACATTGGCAGGAATATCCGAAGTTACTACCGAGCCTGCGCCGATAACACTGTTATCGCCAATGGTCACACCTTTGCACACAATTACCCGTGCGCCGAGCCAGACATTTTCTCCGAGCGTTACCGGCTTGGTGCAGCGGAATGGTCTGGTGCGATTGTAGAGCCCGTGCCAGTCGCAATCGTTGATGCTACACTCCGCCGCAATCATGCTGTTGGCGCCGATGCGAATGGATTTTGCCGCGGTGATCTCTACCCCCGGCGCGATCAGACAATAGTCGCCTATCTCAATCGTTCCCTGCCCCTGCCGGCTCGACCAAGTCGTCAAGCGTACAGGTTTATTCGGGTGGCTGATCAGGTGCAAATAATTTCCCGCGAAAATTTGCCGGCCGTGAATTTCACAGGAGTGCGGTTTGATAATCATGGGGTGAACGCCGAGGCGGTCGAATTGCGGTTGCACAAAACGGCGTACATACCAGTCGTTGAAACGGCTGCTGCAGTATTTGATAAAAAAAGGCCGATGATCTTTACGCACGGAATATTCACATATGACAAACGATAAGGTGATGGCGCTGCACCAAGCCATCGAGGCTCATCAGATTAAAGGTTTTCTTGCGCGTGATGAAGCGGAAGCGCTTTATGACTTCGCCCGCGAATGCGCGCTAATCGGCCCCTGTCTCGAAATCGGCTCCTATTGCGGCAAATCCAGTGTGTATCTCGGTTCCGCCTGTCGGGAAGCCAATTCCGTGCTTTTTGCTGTGGATCATCATCGCGGTTCAGAGGAGCACCAGCCGGGGGAGGAGTATCACGACGCCGAGCTGTTTGATGCAGCCAATCAGCTGATGGATACCTTTCCCGCGCTGCGCACAACGCTGGATGTGTTCGGTTTACAGGAATCGGTAATACCCGTAGTGGCACCGTCGCAAATTGTCGTAAAAAAATGGGCCACGCCTCTCGGGCTGGTATTTATTGACGGCGGTCACAGTCACGAACAGGCGCTGAGCGACTGTTTGTCCTGGGCGGAAAAAGTCACACCCGGCGGACTGTTATTGATCCACGATATATTCCCGGATCCTCGCGACGGCGGTCAGGGGCCTTATCTCGCTCTGCAAGCGGTCATATCCACCGGTCGTTTTATCTGGCAGACGACGGTCAACTCCTTGGGTGTCCTGCGTCGGATCGCAGATTGACGGTTGCGCAAAATATCTCCAGTTATCTTCTTGAGATTTAAATTCCCGCTTCGTCTGTGCGCCAGCACGCGGTTTGACGCAACGTCTGTGTGCGGAATCGCGTGTTGCGGTGTCGCCTCTGATGGTAATATGGCCGCGTTTTTTCACCTGTATAACCTTGGGGGGTTATTTCTATGAAATCAGTAAAAAGCTGTTTATTGCTGGGTTCTATGCTTGCCGCTTTTGCTACCAGCGCCGCTCATGCGCAAAACAACCGCGCGCAGAACTACAACACCACACCGCGCGCACCTGCCATTAGCTTCACCCATGTGGGCGCGCGTTATATGTTTCAAGACCTGGACAACTGCGACCAAGATGGTCCAAACATTTACGGCAGCCTGGATATTCAAGACGGCTGGTACGCTCGCGCATCTTTCAGCGATGTGAGTGGTAGTAATGGCTGCGGCTCGACTAACGTGCAGGTCGGTGGTGGTTTTCACACCCTTCTGGACCGCAATCTGCACATGTATGGCAGCTTGAGTTTCGAAAGCATTTCTCCCGATGGATGGGACAGCGATTCCGGTTTGGTTTTGGCTGCAGGTATTCGCGGATTTCTGACCGGCCAACTGGAAGGTGGTGTAGAGCTGATGCACAGCACCACCTTCGACGGCAACACCGCCATCAACGGTCTGCTGGCTTACTGGTTTAACGATGCTGTGGCGATCACTGGTGATCTGGGGCTCGGCTCCGAAGTGACTACTTTTGCCATCGGCGCACGTCTGAATTTCTAATAAATAGCGCAGAAATAAAAATGGGGTGACTAAGTCACCCCATTTTTTTTGCTAATTTTTCAGCGCGCCGCAACTGCGGCGTCTTTTCCTTTCATAAACTGCAAAAACTGATCGGCCGGCATGGGGCGGGCAAAGAAAAATCCCTGCATATAATCGCAGCCGATTGCCGATAAAAAATTCACCTGCTTCTGGGTTTCCACACCTTCGGCCACCACACGAATATTTAAGCTCTTGGCCATTTGGATAATCACTTTCACCAAAGTGTCGGCCTGGCGGGAAATACCCAATTCCGCGATAAAACTTTTATCAATCTTTAAACTTTCCACCGGATACTGGCGCAGATAATTAATGGCGGAATAACCCGTACCGAAATCGTCTATGGAGAACTGGAAATTCTGCTCGCGCAGAGCGAGAAAATTCTGCGACTTGGTGCAGTGGTCCGCCATCAATAGGGATTCGGTAATTTCCAGCGTTACTTGGTGCGGCGGAATATTCAGGCGATTGCGCAAGGCAATTAATTGTTGGGTGTGCAGCCGCGAAGCAAATTCCTGCGGTGAACGATTGATGGAAAAATTGATGTTGATGCCTTGCTCGCGCAGGGCTAGGCAGAATTTCATGGACTGTTCGACCACCCAATTGCCCAAATCGCAAATCAGACCGCTCTGCTCGGCCACCGGAATAAATTCCGCCGGTGAAATCATGGTGCCGTCAGGGCGCGGCCAGCGGCATAGGGCTTCGCAGCGGGTAAAACGCTCTTCCTGAACGCTGTAAATCGGCTGGTAATAAACCTGAAATTCATTTTGGCTGAGCGCGTGTTTGATTGCCGCACTCAATTCCACATAGCGGTCGGCCTCATTGCGCATGGACATATTGAAAAAATACAGTGAGTTGCGCCCGGTGCGCTTGCTTTCATACATGGCCAGATCGGCGTGCTGGATCAAGGAGGCGGCATCGGTGCCGTCGGTGGGATAAACCGCGACACCGACGCTGCAGGTGACGTTCACCACTGCACCTTGAATAGTCCGGCTCTCGGCGACGCAGGAGGTGATGATGCGTGCGCGATTTTCAATTTCCGCCGTGCGGCTGACGTTTTTCAGAATGGCAATAAATTCGTCACCGCCAAAGCGGCACAAAAGATCGTAGCTGCGCACGCAGTTTTTGAGAGTGCGGGCGACTTGGATCAACAGCTCGTCGCCAATCGAATGACCCAAGCTATCATTGATCTCCTTGAAGTGGTCGAGATCGATAAACAGCACGGTGAAGCTCTGGTTGGTGCGCTGACACTCTTCGATCAATTGATTCAGATGTTCGTTGAATTGATAGCGACTGGTGAGCTGAGTGAGGGGATCGATGGCGGTGATCTGCTCCAATTCGCGCAGATGTTGATCCCGCTGGCTATGATAGCGGCGCAGATAGAACACCGCGGTGGCGCCGAGCAGGCTCACCACCAGGCTGATCATCCAATAGAGACTTTCCAGCCACTGGCTTTCCGCACTCGGCCGTATCGCCAATTGCCATTCGCCGCCGGGCACCGGCACCGTATAGGACAGGTTGGCGTGACTGAATAAATCGGCATTGCCGGAAAAGGCTTCACCAGTGGCCAGGTTGCGCAACGCCACCTGATAGCGCTGCTCCATATCGTGCAGACCGGCATCGCGGAGTAAGTCCGGCACAGTGATAACCAGAGAGATCAGCCCCCATTCACCGCCCTCGGCGGTGTAAACCGGAAAGCGCGCCACCAGATGATTGCCGCTTCCCTGCACCAGCGGCAGGGGGCCGGCCAATACCACCTGCCGGCTTTGCATGGCTCGCAATACTGCGTCGCGTTGACCGGGATGGGTGCGGTAATTAAGACCCACGGCGCCTTCATTGCCCGCGAGAGGGTAAAGGGCGGTGACCACCAGATCCGGTGCCACCGCGATATGGCGGATATTCAGCGGTTTCTGCAGCAGGCGTTGGGCCACCCGGTCGAGATCCTCCTGGGAGAGATCGCCGAGCACAGAAATTTGCGCTTCAACGCCGTAGCCAACTGCCAGATTGGCTTCCAGTTGGCCGCGCAGTTTGGTGGCAAAAGCGCCGGCCCAATAATGCGCTTCCAGTTCCTGCTCGCGCGTGTTGACCTGCTGGAGGTAATGCACCAGAACGGCGAGCAGGGAAAAGAGGGCCAGAAAACTGGCTAAGGCGCCGAATACGGGATTGCGCAATAGACGAACCTTGCCGTCTGGGGGGCGTGACTCCATGGAGACAGTATCGCTCTGTTATTTTCCTCACCTGATAAAGGATAGATGTGTACCGTGGAAACGCAAAACGGTTCGGTCCGGTGGTATTAGGTGAGGGCTATGAGGAAAAAGCCGGCGTTGCGCCGGCTTTTTGTTGAACGAGTTATTTGCTCTATAAGAATTTAGTGGAGCTGTCGCCCGCTGGATGAAAACAATTCATCCAGATCCTGTTGTCCGAAGCGATATTGGGCGCCGCAGAATTCGCAATTGATATCGATCACATCGCGCTCGCTCAGCAGGGCGTAGGCGTCGTTGCGGCCCAGGGAGGTCAATGCCTGGAGGCTGCGCTCACGGGAACATTGGCATTTGAAACTGAGCTCCTGCGGCGGGAACAGGCGCACTTCAAATTCATTGAACAGACGCACCAGCACGGTGGCGTGATCCAGCTCAAACAGCTCCTGGGCGGTAATCGTCTCTGCCAAGTGTTCGGCGGTTTCCCAAGCGTCCGGACGCGGGGTACGCTCGGCGGAAGGCGGCAGAGCCTGGAGCAGCAAGCCGCCGGCGTGTCGGCCGTCGCAGTACAACCACAAGCGGGTCGGCAGCTGTTCCGAGCGGGCGAAATAGGCAGTCAGGCACTGCGCCAAGGTGTCGCCTTCCAAGGCCACTATGCCCTGATAGCGCTGACCTTGCGTCGGGTCGAGTGTCAGTGTCAGAACGCCATTACCGATCAGCTCCGGCAGCGTCAATCCGCTCAGATCGGGCTGCGCGCCTTCGGCGAACTTGACGATGCCGCGCAGGGTGCGCGCGTCAGTCGCCTCCGCCATGATCAGGGGTACAGGCCCGGCGCCGCGCGCCTGCAGGGTGAGGGTGCCGGAGAATTTCAGCACCTCGATCATCAGGCTCACCGCGGTGAGAAATTCGCCGAGCAACGCACGCGCAGCTTCCGGCAGATGCTGATGGGCGGTGGCGTCGTGCAGGGTGGCGTCGAGGGTGACGATTTCGCCGCGGATATCGCAGTCGTCAAATACAAAACGGTGGATTTGATCCGGGTTGGATGCCTTCATAAATGTCTGTCTTCAGTAGGATACGATGGTGCCGTTGCCGGCCGATCAATCCCAAGGGTTCTGGGACTGTTTGAATTGGTGGATCTGGCGGCGCTGCTTTTTGGTCGGTCGCCCGTCGCTCATCGGCTGCAGGGCACTCGCCAGTTTGCGCTGCTGCGCGCTCAATTCGCGCCGCGCCAGACTCTCGACAGTTTCTTCATATAAGAGCGCCGCTTCCGGCGCGCCACGGCGCTGTTCGGAGAGGGCTTTTACCACGACTTCGCGCTCGTCGAAACCCTGGCGGATCTGCAGCACCAGACCTAGGGTCAGTTCCTTACTGGCCTTCACCCGCTGGCCGTCCACATGGACTTTGCCGCCGTCGATGGCCTGCTTGGCCAAACTGCGGGTTTTAAAAAAGCGCGCCGCCCAGAGCCATTTATCGATGCGCACTTTGGTGAGAGTTGTTGTCTGGTCGTTCTTGTTCATGGCAGATCCGGGCGCAGATCTTGAGGAGTAAAACCGGGCGGCATGATCTCATCAAAATCCACTATGTCGATAAATTGGCCGGAGGCGCGCGGCGGCTTCTGCGAGTCCGGCTGGTTGATGCACACCAGGTAGTGCAGGCCAAAGTTTTGCGCGGCGCGCAGTACCTGGTGATTGTCGTCGACAAACAGGGTGCGGGCCGGATCGATATTTTCCGCTTCCGCCAGGCGCCGCCAAAAAGCGTCGTCTTCTTTCGGCTGTTGATAGTCGTGAGAGGACACCACCAAGTCGAGCCAGCGGTCGATCTGGGTGACCTGCAATTTCAACTCCAGCCCTTTCCGATGGGAGTTGGTGGCGAGGATAACCTTTTTGCCTTCCTGGCGAAGAAAGCGCAAAAATGCCTCTGCATGCGGGCGGACCTGAATTTTATGTTGAATCTCGCGCTTTAACGCGGGAATATCCATGCGCACCAGCTCCGACCAGTGATCCAGGCAGTACCATTGCAAAGTGCCTTCGTAGGATGCAATGAGCCGGCTCAATTCGCTCTGCGCGTATATAGGGTCGAGGCCGTGGAATTCCGCGTAGCGTTTGGGCAGGTGCGTCAGCCAGAAATAATTATCGAAATGCAGGTCGAGCAGTGTGCCGTCCATATCCAGCAACACGGTATCCACTGCGGTCCAGTCAATCATGGGCGAAGATGAACAGAAGAAAAAGCGGTGGCCAGTATGCCTACAAAACCTGAGATATTAAAGCGCACGCCGGCGTGCCAGAGCCGCCTGTTCCGGGTGGAATCGCTGGATTTGCGTTTCAGCAACGGCGAGGAGCGCACCTTTGAGCGGCTGATCGGCGGCGGGCTGCCGGCGGTGATTATAGTGCCGATGCTCGACGATCAGCGGGTGATCCTGGTGCGCGAATACGGCGCTGGCATCGACGATTATCACGTGTCTTTACCAAAGGGCCGTGTCGACGAAGGCGAGAGCCTGATCGAAGCGGCAGACCGCGAATTAAAAGAAGAGGCCGGCTACGGCGCCAAGCGTCTCACTTTATTAAAGTGCCTCACCCAGGCGCCGAATTATCTGCAACACCGCACTCAGATCGTGCTCGCCCAGGATTTATATCCGGAAAAATTGGAAGGCGATGAACCCGAACCGCTGGAGCTGGAAGTTTTGCATTTGGAGGAAATGGCCGCTTGGTTGGAGCGCGGCGATATCACCGAGGCCCGTACCATTGCGGCGCTCTATTTGGCGCGGGATTTTATTACCGCGGAAAAGGCTTGATATGCCAGCCTCCGTTGCCGTTTAAGCAAAAATCGAAATAACGCGGCGAAGCAAACGGCTGATTAAAAATAGTGGCGCGCTTAGTTACAAAAAAGTCGTGTTCGTTTGGGTCGTACCGAGCCGGTGAGTGAAAAATTGACTATTCTTTCAGTCCTACAGCCAAAAATGAGAACTCGGTACTTATTTTCGGCGCCACCCCTGCCGTAAAACCATAATTAACAGGCACTGCGTTATGAAACCAGCAGCTACACAACACAATATTTTTCCAGGCGTCGAACAAAACGACACCTCTATTCTCAAGCAGCAACTGGTGCGTGAGATCACTTGCCTGGAGCGCCAGCTCGAGCGCATCCGCATGCGCGATCAGTTTGCCGACAATGCCACTTTGCAGACGTACGAAGAGATGATCGAAAGCCGTCGCAAAATGCTTTACAACCTGCCTTGGGAATAAGCGCCCGGCGCTGTGCCCCCTGCTCGGTGCGGCGCCCGATTTGTTGAACCGTCCGCTGCGGTGAGACTCTACATAACCCAGTCCGGGCCGCGCCCGTTCTCACTACCCGCCGCATCACTTATGCTGCCGGGGGAATTCCGGGTATCATCCCCGGGCTAAAATAACCAGATTTTGTCGCCTGCGGCTTCTCCTAAACTATGTATCACAGCTATTTCGGCCTGGACGAACAAGCCTTCTCCATCGCGGTGAACCCGCGCTACTTGTACATGAGCACACAGCACCGCGAGGCGCTGGCGCATCTGCTGTACGGCGTCAGCAGCGGCGGCTTTGTGATGTTGACCGGCGAAGTGGGCACCGGCAAAACCACCATTATTCGCTGCCTGCTGGAGCAGCTGCCCGATCACGCCGATCTGGCAATTGTGATGAATCCCTCCGCCAGCGCCCGCGATCTGCTCTGCAGCATCTGCGATGAATTCGGCGTGACCTATGCGCCGGAGGAGACCAGCCTCAAAGTTCTCACCGACAAACTCAGCGAATTCCTGGTGGAAAACCACCATCAAGGGCGTAAAACCATCGTATTGATCGATGAGGCGCAGCTGCTGCGCATTTCCACATTGGAACAGGTGCGCCTGCTGACCAACCTGGAAACCAATACCCAGAAGCTGCTGCAGATCATCCTGGTGGGTCAGCCGGAATTGAATGAGCTCCTGGCCAAGCCGGCGCTGCGCCAGCTCTCCCAACGCATCACCGCGCGCTACCACCTGCGCCCACTGAGCGTGGCGGAGACGGAGGCCTACATCAAACACCGCCTGTCGGTGGCCGGCATGCCCCCTGGACGCCAGCCGTTCCCGCCGAAGATCGTGCGCCGGGTGCATCAGATCAGTCGCGGTATTCCCCGAATCATCAACGTTCTCTGCGACCGCATGCTGCTCGGCGCCTACAGCCGCGAGGCCAGCCAGATCGATGCCGACATTTGCCGCCAAGCGGCGATCGAGGTGCTCGGCGAGGGTGTAGCGCCGCGGCCGGCGAGGCGATTTTCGCTGCGTTCGGAATGGATTTACGCCGCCACCGGTGCCGTAGGGGTGATCATAGTAGGGACTATTTTCTGGCTGGTGCTCGGCGCCAGCCGGCAGGTGTCCGCACCGACACCACCGGTGGTGGGCGCTGGGAGTATTGTGCGAGAGAATCCGCGCCCGGCGGGCGATGCCGCGCCGGCACAGACCTGGTGGCAGCTCAACCAGGATCACTCGCTGGCGGAGTTGCTTGGGGTACTCGGCATCAGCTATGACGGCGCCATGTACCCCTGTTGGGTGGTAAGCCAGCAGGGCTTCAAATGCGAGACGCAGAAGCTCAACACCTGGGATGACTTCCTCAGTTACAACCGCCCCGCAGTGTTGACCATCACCACCCCCGGTCGCCACACCGCCTATGTCACTCTGGTCGGCATCAAGGACAACGACGCCTGGGTGCGCGGCAAAGAGGGGCTGACCCGGGTGCCGCTGGCGGAACTCGGCCGGCTGTGGACCGGCGAGATGGTGTTCGTCTGGCGCCGCCCGGAAAACTTCAAGGAGGCCATCGGTATCGGCGCGAAAGGCCCGATGGTTGCCTGGATCGCCGAACAGTTCGCCACGCTGGATCAGCAGAGCGCGCCGCTCACTCGCGAGCATTTCAACGCCCAGTTGCAGCAGCGCGTAAAGATTTTCCAGCGCGCCAATAATCTGAACGACGATGGTTATGTAGGTATGCAGACGCTGTTGAAACTCAATGAGGCGCTGGGGGTGGAAAAATCCCTGCGGGATCTGGAGCCGGCTCTGGTGACTGCGGGTGGCTGATTCTTTGGAAGCATTAACAATGGTTCTTGCTGAGAGTGGTGGTGTATGTCGCTGATTCTCGACGCCCTGAACAAGGCGGATCGCGAGCGTGAATATCGCGATGCGATTCCGGATCTGAAAACTGTCCACGGCGCACCTCGAGCCATGCGGGATTACCGCCAGTTATGGCTGGCAGGTGGTCTGGTCACCGCGTTGCTGATGGTGGTGGCGCTGCTGGTGATTGTCTGGCTGCGTACTCCGGGGCAGACATCCGCGCCGGTGGAGCACGATCCTGAAGCTGCCGCCGCTCCGGCGCAGATCGCGACTGCCCCGAACCCCGCCGTTCCCGCGCCGAACCTGCCTGAACTGAAAGAGCCGGCGCAGACTACTGCACCTTTGGCGGGGCTGCCGGTCGATCAGGAAGTGCAGGCGCTCTACCAGACCCAGCAGGACACCGAGGTCATGCAGGTGATCGAGCCGCAAATTCAGACAGTGTCCGAGGCACCGGTAGTCATAACACCGGAAAACCCGGGTCGTCGCTCGTCCGTGGACGAGGAACTGGCGCGGCAGTTATGGGAGGAGAGTCGGCGGGAGGCCCAGCAGCCAGTGCCTACGTCCGCTTTGCCGCCAACGCCTGCGGCGACCGCAAAAACACAGCCCAACCCGCTATCGGCGGATCTGCCAGCGGAGGAAACCCTGGCTGGTCATGCGAGCATTCCATTTCTCCACGAGCTGCCGGTTTCCGTGCAGGACACCATCCCCACCCTGATGTACGCCAAACACGAGTACGACAAAGGATTTGTGGTGATCAATAAAGAAGAGCTGCATATGGGCAGCGCGGCGCGCGGTGGTGTGCTGGTGGAACGCATACTGGCAGACGGCGTACTGCTGTCGTTGAACGGCACCGAATTCAAACTCTCTTCCCTGAGCAGCTGGGTGAATTACTAACCCGGCAGATAGGGCCGCACAATCTCCATCAGCCGCTCTACTGCGCCGCGATTCTGCTCGGCAAACTGCTGTGCTTTTAGGCCAACCGCCTGACGCTCCTGCGGGTTCTGCAGCCAAGTCAGAAGCTGTGTCGCAAGACTCCCCGCATCCGTCACCGTCACCATGCCGCCCTCCTGGGTCAAGCGTTTGCTGATATCGGCGAAGTTGAAGGTATGCGGGCCGCAGATAATAGGTAGGCCCCAGCAGGCGGGTTCGATCATATTGTGGCCGCCGCGCTCGATCAGGCTGCCGCCGACAAAGGCGATATCCGCACAGCCGTAGAGCAGCATCATCTCCCCCATAGTGTCCCCGACAATTACCTGCGTGCCCTGCGGGCAATGGCCGGTGCTGCGGCGGCAAGTGCTGAAGCGCGCCCGGCTCAACTCGTATACCTCATCGAAGCGCTCGGGATGGCGCGGCACCAGGATAAGCAGCGCGGTCGGTTGCGCGGCGAGCACTTGGGCAAAGGCATCCAGCAATATGGCGTCCTCGCCATCGTGGGTGCTGGCGGCGATAAAAATCGGCCGCGTTGCGCCGTAGCTCGCACGCAGCTCGGCGGCGGAATCGCGTAAGGCGGGGGAGACGGTGATATCAAATTTCACGCTGCCGGTGACGGTCAGCTTGGGCGGCGCCAGGCCCAGATCGAGAAAGCGCTGGCCATCCTCGTCGTTCTGCACGGCCACATGGCTCAGACATTCCAGCAGCTGCCGCGTCGCTGTGGCAAAACGCGCATAGCGCCGGGCGGAACGCGCCGACATGCGCGCATTGGCCAATACCGCAGGCAGCTTCTGGCGGGCGCACTCGTGCAGCATGTTCGGCCAGAGTTCGGTTTCCATAATGATGGTGAGCACGGGGCGAGTGCGGCGCAGGAATGCGGCCACCGTCCAGGGCAGGTCATAAGGCGCATAGACGTGGAGCACCTGCTTGCCAAAGGTTTCGGCAACGCGGGTGGAGCCGGTGGGCGTCATGGTGGTGACCATCACCGCTACCTCGCCGCTCTCCAAGAGCCGGCGGATCACTGGCGTTGCCGCGACCACTTCGCCCACAGATACCGCGTGCACCCAGACCACCGGCCGCCTCTCCGTCGGCGCGGGGTAGATGCCGAAGCGCTCGGGCCAGCGGATGCGATAGCCCGGCACTTTTTTGTCCTTGATCCAGAGGCGATAGAACACCACCGGCAGGGCGATGATAAAAACCAGGGTGTAGAAAAAGCGCAGCATAACCGCCGCTCAGTCCGCGATTTCGCTGAACTGGGCTGCGTACAGGCTGGCGTAATAGCCGTTGCGCTCCAGCAGTTCGGTGTGGCGGCCCACCTCGACAATGGTGCCCTGATCCATGGCGACGATCACATCGGCATTTTCGATGGTGGACAAGCGGTGAGCGATGATCAGCGTGGTGCGCCCTTGCTGCAAAGTTTCCAATGCCGCCTGGATGGCTTTTTCCGATTCGTTGTCGAGGGCGGAGGTGGCCTCGTCCAGCACCAGAATCGGCGCGTCTTTGTACAGTGCCCGCGCCACTGCCAAACGCTGGCGCTGGCCGCCGGAGAGGCGCGCGCCCTGTTCGCCGACCAGGGTGTCAAAACCTTCCGGCAGGGCTTCGATAAAGTCGAGGGCATGAGCGTGCTTCGCGGCTTCCCGCACTCGGTCCATATCCGCTTCGTCATTGCCGTAGGCGATATTGCGGGCGACTGTGTCGTTGAACAGGATGGTCTGCTGATTCACCAGGGCGATCTGCTTGCGCAGGCTGTCGAGGGCGACCTCGCGGATATCCTGGCCGTCGATCAAAATCGCGCCGCTGGCGGGGTCGTACAGGCGCAGCAACAGATTGGTCACCGTGGTTTTGCCGCTACCGGAGCGGCCTACGAGTGCCACCGTGGTGCCGGGCTCGATGGTGAGATTGATGCCGCGCAGGGCGTGAATATCCGTGCCGTAGTGGAAGTGCAGATCGCGCAGTTCGATACGACCGGCGGTGACCTGCAGGGGCTGCTTGCCCTGGTCCGGCTCGGGATCCAGATCGATCACGGCGAAGATCGTCTCCGCTGCAGCCAAGCCTTTCTGGATGATTTCATTGACCGAGGTCAGCTGGCGCAGAGGCTTGGTAATCATCGCCGAGGCGCCGAGGTAGGCGATCGCGGAGCCGACATTGTCATCCCACATCAGCAATACCAGAAACAGAATCACCGCCAGGGCAATGGCCACCACTATCTGAAACACCGGCCCCTGCAGTGCCGCCACGCGCTCGTATTTGATGGATAACCGGGTGTTTTCATCGGTGTTCTGGTTGAAGCGGCGGATTTCATATTTCTGGCCGACGAAACTGCGCACCAGGCGAAAGCCCTGCAGCGCTTCATTGGCGATATGGGTTACGCCGCCCATGGTGACCTGCATGCGCCGGCTAATGCGGCGGAAATAGCGGCTGGCGATGCTGACCAGCACCCCGAGGATGGGCGCGGTGATCAGGAAACACAGGGTGAGCTGCCAGTTGTGATAGAGCATCAAACCGAGCAGGGCGATGACCGTAAGGCCATCGCGCAGCGCCACCTTCACCGCGTTGGTGACCGAACCTGTGACCTGGGTGATGTTGTACACCAGTAGGGACACCAGCTCGCCGCTGTTGTGCTGGTCGTAGTAGGTGGTGGGTAGGTAGACGAGCTTGGCGAACAGCTCCTTGCGCAGATCCGCCACCACATTCACGCCCACCCGCGCGATAAAAAAGTTGCCGAGATAACCGCCGAGACCGTGCAGCACCCGCAACACCACCACTGCGATGGGCACCACCAGCATGTACTGCGCGTCGCGTTTCTCCAGACCGGTGATGAAGTATTCCATCATCTGCGCCATCGCAGCTTCCATGGCGGAAAACAGCACGAACCCGAACAGGCTGATAGCGACAAACCAGCGGTAGCGGAAAGCGTAGGTCAGCAGGCGTTTATAGAGCTGAACACTATTGTAGGAGGACATGGTGATGGCGTTCCGGCAGGGAGGTTGGAAATGAAGCGGCTGGAACAGATAAAACAACGGGGATGATCTCATCCCCGTTATGCTGACCTGCTGCGATCCGGCTTATTTGACGGGCGTCAACCATTCCAGATGCTGGTCGAGTTTGCCTTTCACAGCGTCGAAATACAGATTCTGCAGCCGGGTGGTAACCGGGCCGCGCTGACCGGCGCCGATCACGCGGCCGTCCAGCATGCGAATCGGCAGTACTTCAGCGGCGGTGCCGGTGAAAAACGCTTCGTCGGCGATGTAGACCTCGTCACGGGTGATGCGTTTCTCACGCACTGTGTAACCGCACTCGGCGGCCAGTTGGAAGATGGTGCGCCGGGTGATGCCGTCCAGGCAGGACGTCAACTCAGGGGTATAGAGCACGCCATCGCGAACAACAAAGATGTTTTCGCCGCTGCCTTCCGCAACATAACCTTCGGCATCCAGCAACAGCGCTTCTTCGCAACCGCAATCCAAGGCTTCACGCAGGGCCAGCATCGAGTTGATGTAATGGCCGTTGGCTTTCGCCTTACACATGGAAATGTTGACGTGGTGGCGGGTATAGCTGGAGGTGCGGACTTTGATGCCCTGCTGTTTGGCTTCCGGCGACATGTACGACGGCCAGTTCCAGGCGGCGACAATCACATGAGTCTTCAGATTGTCGGCGCGCAGACCCATACCTTCAGCGCCGTAAAACGCCATAGGGCGCAGGTAGGCTTCGTCGAGACCGTTTTCGCGTATGACTTGGCGGTGGGCTTCGTTGATTTGCTCTTTTGACCAGGGCATGGCCATGCCCATGATGTGGGCGGAGTTGAACAGGCGGTCGGTGTGTTCTTTCAAGCGGAAAATGCAGCTGCCTTTGTCGCCCGCGTGATAGGCGCGTACGCCTTCGAAAACGCCCATTCCGTAGTGCAGGGTGTGGGTCAGAACATGAACACGGGCGTCACGCCATGGAACCAGTTCGCCATCGAACCAGATAACGCCGTCTCTATCGGCAAATGACATAGGAATTCTCCAATAACGGGTTAAGAGTTGTTTGTTTCAAGTGTTGCATTGGAGTCCAAAAGACGTCGCCAGATTTGGGTCACAATCTGACGCTCAGACTCCACTTGATCACCCGCTACGATTCCAGGCTGTTGTTGTAACGCCAGGCGGTGACCGAGGGACCGGAAGGCTTTGTAGGCTTCGATTAACTGGTTGACCTCTTGGGCACTTAACTGACCGGATGCCGCCAGGCAACCCAGAATGCGGATATTGTCGGTGTATTCCAGCAGAGAGGGATCGCTGTGGGACCAGGCCAGAACCGCGTATTGAACCATAAATTCAATATCGACGATACCTCCGGTGTCCTGTTTCAAATTAAACAGCCCTTCCGCCTGCTGTTTTTTATTGCTACCCAGTTGGCTGCGCATTTTCTGGCGCATATCCACCACATCTTTCTGCAGTTTAGCCGGATCGCGCGGTTGCGCGAGCACGCGGCGGCGCAGTTCACCGAATTGCTCCATCAGCTCCGGCCGTCCGGCGATGGCGCGGGCGCGCACCAGGGCCTGGTGCTCCCAGGTCCAGGCCGATTCGAACTGATATTTCTCGAACGCGGTAAGACTCGTAACCAACAGGCCGGAATTGCCGGAGGGGCGCAGGCGCATGTCCACTTCGTAGAGCTGCCCCGATGGCGTCTGGGTGTTGAGGATATGAATCATCTTCTGCCCCAGGCGCACATAAAACGTGGTGTTCTCGATGCTGCGCTGTTCCGGTCCTTGAGGCTGGGTGCTGCCCATGGGGTTAGCGCCGTGGATAAACACCAGATCCAAATCCGAGCCGTGGGCGAGTTCGATGCCGCCGAGTTTGCCGTAGGCGACCACGATAAAGTTCGGCAGCGCGTGCACATCGCCGTCGGGATAACCGTGGCGCGCCACCATTTGCTGCCAGGCTAATTGCAGTACGTAGGCGAGAATCACTTCCGCCAGTTCGGTGAGATAGTCGCTCACTTTCATCAGCGGCAGTTTGCCAGTGACCTCACAGGCCGCCACGCGCAAGGCGTGGGCGGAGCGGAAATAGCGCAGCGCTTCCATCTGCTGTTCCAGGTCATCGGGATCGATACGCAAAACGTGTTGGCGCAGATCCTGGGCGAGGTCCTCTTTGGGCGGCACGCGGTACAGGGTCGCCGGGTTGAGCAACTCGTCCAACAGCGCCGGGTGGTGCGCCAGTTGCTCGGCGATCCACGGGCTCGCCTGGGTCAGCACCACCAGTTGCTCTAATGCCTCCGGGTTTTCAATCAGCAACAGCAGATAGGCACTGCGCCGGGCGGTGGCGATCAGCAGGGGAATGATGCGCGCCAGAGTGCCGCTGGGATCTTCCGCCGTGGCCAGGCGCTGCAGCAGGCGCGGCGCCAGCTCGGCAAAACGCTCGCGGCTCAGTGCCGCCATGGCCATCACCGGTGGTGCGCTCAGCAGATGGTCGCGCAGCAGCTTAAGGGTCTGCTCTGGTTCGGGAAAACGCAGCTTTTCCAACAGCCCCTGCGAGTCGCCGCCGGGGCCGGTGAGGTGGTGCCAGAACAGGCGCCAGTCAGCGAGGCTCTGCTGCTCGGCGTCGTTTTTCTGCTCGTCCGGGGTGGCGATCACTGCACTGAACTGCTGATGGACGAAATCGCGGTAGGCGTTCAGCTGGATATTAAATTCGTCCCAGCTGGCAAATCCCATTACGTGGGCAATTCGTCTGCGGCCCAGTTCATCTTTCGGCAGTTCCTGGCTCTGGCGATCGTCATAACCCTGAATGGCGTGCTCGACATTGCGCAGGAAGCAGTAGGCCTCGCAGAGTTGCTCATCCACCCCAGGTGGCAGACAGTGCAGACGTTGCAGCAGCGGCAGCACTTTGAGCAGGCGGCGCTCCTGCAATTCGGTGTCACGCCCGCCGCGAATGATCTGAAAGGCCTGGGCAATGAATTCCACTTCGCGAATACCGCCGCGGCCGATTTTGACGTTCTCGTGGGTGCGCCGGCGTGCGACTTCCCGGTTGATCAGCTGCTTCAAATTGCGCAGTGCGTCGATCGCGGAAAAATCCACATATTTGCGGTAGGTAAAACTGCGCAGCGACGCCATCAAGTCCTGGGTGTGTTCCGACGTGCCGTTGCTGGCGACCACCCGGGCTTTGATCATGGCGAAGCGCTCCCACTCGCGCCCCTGAGTTTGATAGTAATCCTCTAAGCCATCGAAAGTGCTCACCAGTGAACCGCTCTGGCCATAGGGGCGCAGGCGCATATCGACGCGGAAGACAAATCCGTCCGCGGTTACCTGATCGAGAGAGCGGATCAGGCGCTGGCCGAGGCGGGTGAAAAATTCCTGATTGCTGAAACTGCGCGGGCCGCCGTGGGTGTCGCCTTTATTGGGATAGGCAAAAATCAGGTCCACGTCGGAGGACAGATTCAACTCCCAGGCTCCAAGCTTGCCCATGCCGAGAATCAGCATCGGCTGACGCGCACCGGTCTCGTCCTGTGGCTCGCCCATTTCCTTGCACAGATGGGCGTAGTGATATTCGAGGGTCGCCTGCAGTGCCAGCTCCGCCAGCTCCGTCAGCTCCGCTATCGTGCGGCGGGTATTGGCGAGACGGTTAAAGTCGCGCCAGACAATTCTCGCCATCTGCCGATAGCGCCATTGGCGCAGACCTGTGTCCCAGACGTCCACCGGGGCATCCATTACCGGCAGGCCCGTAGCGAGCGCGTCGCGCTCTTGGTCTGCCAATAATTGCGGATCACTCACCAGTGCCAGCAGCCAGTCGGGGTTGTCGCACAGTTTTTCGCTGACGAAGTCACTGCCGATCAGCACCTTGTGCCATTGATTCAGGGCTTCACCTACCAGCTTCTCCTCCAGCACCGCCAACTGCTCGGGTGTGGCCTTGCGCAGCAGGCGTTCATGCAGATGGTTAATGCGGGTGGAATTGACGAGGTCGGCGGGAACGGTAAAACAGGCTTGCAAAGAAGAAGGGGAGGGCATGGGCGGCTCGCTTTGTTATCGGATGGCGGAGCGCGAACAGGGCGGGTGGCATCAGCCTCCCGCCCTGCGTTGATCAAGGGGTGTAATCGACAGTGCGGGATTTATCCAGCCATTGGTCCAGCTCGCCCACATCGGCGGCCACCAGCACGCCTGCGGCCTGCTTCAACTGCAGGGTCGCAATCACATAGCTGTAGAGTGCGTTGAAATAATCCCGCTGGGCGCTGTAGAGGTTGCGCTGAGCGTTGAGCACATCCACAAGATCGCGGGTGCCCACGTCATAACCGGCCTGAGTCGCTTCAAGTGCGCTGCGGCTGGACGTGATGGCCTGTTTACGCGCTTTAACGGTAGCGGCAGTGGTCAATACATCCAGGTGGCGCGAACGGGTGTTCTGCACGGTGTCGCGCTGGGTTTGCAAATACAGCTCGCGCGCTTGCACGTATTGATTTGCAGCTTGACGACGTGAGGCGGAGATGCCACCGCCGGCATAAAGGGGAACCGACAGATCCAGCTGCACCGTGGTAGAGGTCTGATCCAAAACCGTGTCGTCATCTATGTCCCGCCCGGTGTTGCCATAGCGGATGGAACCGCCCAAAGTCGGGAAATGGTCGGCTTTGGCTGCCTTGGCGTTGGCTTCGGCGGAGCGCGCGGAAAACCAGGAAGCTTTCAAGGAGGCATTGTTATCCAGTGCCATTTTTACCCATTCTTCGCGGTTGCTGGGCTCTGGTGGCGCCACCGGGAAGTCATCGAGCAGCGGTGACAACGAGCGATAGCTCTGTCCAGTCAACACTTCCAGAGCTTCAAAGGCGATACCGAGACTGCCCGCTGCAACCAAACGGTTGGCGGTGGCGGAGTCATAGGCTGCCTGGGCTTCGTGCACTTCGGTGATAGCGGTCAGGCCCACCGCAAAGCGCTGTTTGGTCTGTTCCAGCTGATGGCCAAGAGCATCTTCTTCCGCTTTTGCTGTGGCCAGATTGTCCACGGCCCGCAGGGCGTCAAAGTAAGCTCGTGAAGCACGCAGGATCAGGTCTTCCTGGGCGATCAGAAATTCTGCTTCGGCGGTGTCCGCCAGTGCGCGGCCCTGGGAGTAGCGGTGCCAGTTGCTCAGATTGATGATGGACTGATTGAGGCCCACGCCGTAGGCCGTCTGGGTGCCGTCATATTTCGCCGGGTTTTGCACAGACACCACGTCGTTTTCCACATCGGATTTTTGCCAGCTCGCATCGCCGGCAATTTGCGGCAGCAGCGCGGCGCGGCTCAGATTTTTATTTTCGACTCCCGCATCGCGTTGGGCCTGCGCGGCCTTGAAGCGGTGATCGTTTTCCACGGCCTGGCGATAGATGTCTTGCAGGGTTTCCGCCTGGGCGGTCTGCGACAGGAGAATCAGGGCGCAACAAACCGAACTCAAGCCTGAAGCTATGCGTATTTTCATGGGGTTCCTTTGGTGTGTCGGTTTAAAACGAGGCGTGGGAGTGTAACCACGCAGTGTGAATAATGCATGTGAAATTCTGTAGCCCGGCCGCAGCCAGTGCAGGTCAGGTATAGACGTCCACGAGCTGAAAGTTCCCCTCGTAATGCGCTACTTGCAGATACGTGCGCGTCGCCAGATGTTGCCGCGGATTTTGCTGGTCCGCCCGCAACTCCCGCAACGCCGCCACATAATCCTCGGAACGTCGCGCACTGCGTTCAACCTCGGGTTCCACTTCCGCCACCACTGCTTCCCGCCGCTGCGGCTGCACCGGCAACGGTTTTACCTGAGGCACGCTCGTAGCGGTGACCTGATAGGTGAAACCGGGGGTGACGCTGAGGGACATGAATCGCGGGGCTCCGAAACGCGGATGCATTAAGTCAACAGCACGCCCGTTGCGGCAGGATGCGCCTGCGGACGGCTGGAGTTGACAGCAATTATAGGCAGAAGTTGCGGAATGGAAAACGACCAGTCGGTCTTTAACTTTTTAGATCTGAATTCAGACCTTGTTTGCGCGCAGCGCAATCGGTGCTCGAAATAGGCAGGGGCCTTGGTTAGACTGTGCGCTCGTCTTGTCGGGGTGCCAGTGCGTTCTTCATAGCACGGCTGAGAAAAACCCGCTGACCTGATCCGGTTAGTACCGGCGGAGGAAACGAGATGCGACCATTCCCACTTGCCCTGCGTCCGCTCTGTCCTTCTTGTTGTTTTGTTCTGGCAAATCCATTGTTGAGAATGCATATGGCGGATTCCCCATCCAACAAACCCGCAGCGGTTGTGCTGAGCATCGCCGGCAGCGACAGCAGCGGCGGCGCCGGTATTCAGGCGGATCTTAAAACCGGCGCAGCCTTTGGCGTCTTCGTCGCCACTGCCATCACCGCCATTACCGCGCAAAATTCCGCAGGCGTTTCCGGTATTTTTCCGCTGACAGTGGCGCAGCTGGAAGCGCAAATTGACGCGGTCATGTCCGGCCTGCCGGTTGCTGCTATCAAAATCGGCATGCTCGCCAATATCGAATTGGCGGAGGCCGTCGCCCGGGTATTGGAAGCGACCAAGCTGCCAGTGGTGCTCGACCCCGTGATGGGCGCCACCAGCGGTAGCAGCTTGATGACCGAAGAGGGCGTCACCCAATTTTTCCGCGAGCGCCTACTACCTTTGGCAACTCTGGTGACACCCAACGTCGCCGAAGCGGCGCGGCTGCTGGAAACTGCGCCGGCGAGCACTTATGACGAACTGGAACAGCAGGCAAACGCGCTGCATGAAATCAGCGGCCGTGCAGTATTGCTGAAAGGCGGGGATGCCGAATTGCCGCTGGCGGTGGATTATCTGGTGACGCAAGAGGGAGTGAAGCCCTTTAGCGCGCCGCGCCAGTCGACCAGTCACACCCACGGCGGCGGCTGCACCACGGCGTCGGCCATAGCGGCGGGACTCGCTCAGGGGCTCACTCTGGAGCAGGCGGTGGCCGCAGCCAAGTCCTATATCCAGGGCGCCATCATTCACAGCGCGCGCCTGCAACTGGTGCCGCACAACGGTCCCATTCATCACTTTTATCAATATTGGTAAGGGCCACTTCTGGCAAAGCCAAGCTATCGAGAGGATCCTCAATGAAACTGCAAGCCGACCAAACCTTTATCAATTCCGAAGCCCGGGTGGATGAATCCTCGGTGCAACCCTTTCCGCGTTCGAAAAAAATCTATGTGCAGGGCTCGCGTCCGGATATTCGCGTGCCCATGCGCGAAATCAGTTTGTCTGATACACCCACGGATTTTGGCGGTGAAAAAAATCCTGCGGTGCGGGTGTATGACACATCCGGTCCCTACACAGATCCGGACGTGAAAATTGATGTGCGCAAAGGTCTGCCCGATGTGCGCACACCCTGGATTGAAGCTCGCGGCGACACTGAATTGTTACGCGGCAACAGCTCCAATTTCACCCGCGAGCGTCTGCACGATCCCAAACTCGCCGCTTTGCGTTTTGAACATCAGCGCAATCCCCGCCGCGCCAAACCCGGCCATAACGTCAGTCAGATGCATTACGCGCGCAAAGGCATCATCACGCCGGAAATGGAATACATCGCCATTCGCGAAAATATGAGTTTGCAGCAGGCGAAAGAATTGGGCGTGCTGGCAGAGCAGCATCCGGGCATGAGTTTCGGTGCGGCCATTCCGAAAGAAATTACGCCGGAATTTGTCCGCTCTGAAGTCGCCCGCGGTCGCGCGATTATTCCGGCGAATATCAATCACACCGAATTGGAGCCGATGATTATTGGCCGCAATTTTTTGGTGAAAATTAACGGCAATATCGGCAATAGCGCGATCACATCTTCCATTGATGAAGAAGTGGCAAAACTTACCTGGGGTACGCGCTGGGGTGCGGACACCATTATGGATTTGTCCACCGGCAAAAATATTCACGAAACCCGCGAGTGGATTATTCGCAATTCCCAAGTACCGATTGGCACTGTGCCGATTTATCAGGCGCTGGAAAAAGTTGGCGGCGTTGCGGAAGAACTCACCTGGGAAATTTTCCGCGATACCTTAATTGAGCAAGCGGAGCAGGGAGTGGATTATTTCACCATTCACGCCGGCGTGTTGCTGCGCTATGTGCCACTCACCGCCAAGCGCGTCACCGGTATTGTTTCCCGCGGCGGTTCCATCATGGCGAAATGGTGTCTGGCGCATCACAAAGAAAATTTCCTCTACACCCATTTCGAGGAAATTTGCGAAATCATGAAAGCCTACGACGTGAGTTTTTCTCTCGGTGACGGTTTGCGTCCAGGCTCTATTGCCGACGCCAACGACGCGGCGCAATTTGGCGAATTGGAAACTCTCGGTGAATTAACCGGGATTGCCTGGAAACACGATGTCCAGACCATGATCGAAGGCCCCGGTCATGTGCCTATGCATATGATCAAGGAGAACATGGACAAGCAGCTGGAAGTCTGCAAAGAAGCGCCGTTTTATACCCTTGGTCCATTGACCACGGATATTGCGCCTGGCTACGACCACATCACCTCCGGAATCGGCGCCGCCATGATCGGCTGGTTCGGCTGCGCCATGCTCTGCTACGTCACTCCGAAAGAGCATTTGGGGCTGCCCAATAAAGACGACGTCAAAGAAGGCATCATCACCTACAAAATTGCCGCGCATGCTGCGGATTTGGCCAAAGGTCATCCCGGTGCACAAATACGCGATAACGCTTTATCAAAAGCGCGTTTTGAATTCCGCTGGGAAGACCAATTCAATCTCGGTCTCGACCCGGATACCGCCAAGGAATATCACGACGAGACCCTGCCGAAGGACTCCGCCAAAGTGGCGCACTTCTGCTCCATGTGCGGGCCGAAATTCTGCTCGATGAAGATTACACAGGAGGTGCGTGATTATGCTGCCTCTCAGGGAGTGGGGGCGACGGCGCAAGGTGTGGAAGTCGAAGCGGAAACCGTCACTCTGGTGGATGTCCAGGCGGAAATGGAAGCCAAAGCGCGGGAGTTCCGTGCGACCGGCAGTGAGATCTATCACAAGGTATAAGGAGAGCTTGGTGGATAAGCAAAATTTCAGTCGCGGTGATGTGGAGATTCTGGGACAGGAATCGCTCTATTCCGGATTCTTCAAACTGCTCAAGGTGAAGCTGCGCCACCGCCTGTTCGGCGGCGGCTGGAGCCGCGAGTTCACCCGCGAACTCTTCGCCAAGGCCGAGGCGGCGTCGGCGGTGGTCTACGATCCGGTGCTGGATCAGATCGGTCTGGTGGACCAATTCCGCATCGGCACCCTCGATTCCCCTTATGGTCCATGGACCTTGGAAAGTGTGGCCGGCATGGTGGAGGAGGGCGAGAGCCCCGCGGACATGATGCTACGCGAACTGGTGGAAGAGGCGGGCTTGCACGCGAAAGAGCTGCTGCCGGTCACCGCCTTCTACCCCACCCCTGGAAGCTGCAACGAATATACACATTTGTTCTGTGCTATTTGCGACCTTACGGAGGCGGGAGGTGTCTTTGGTGTCGAGGGTGAGAACGAGGACATACTGTTCAAAGCTTACCCAGCCGAAGAGGTGTTCAATGCTATGCTTCAGAGTAGAATGAACAACGCCGCGACCCTTATAGGTTTGCAGTGGCTGCAACTCAACCGAACTCAATTACGTGCCCGTTGGCCGGCCTGGCCATAGGCAATCGGGAGATCAATGTGATGAGAATATCGCGATGGTAAAAGTGCTCGAGCGTCCCAGAGTCAAGCAGTCTCTGACCGTGAGTCTGCCCGATCACCACTCCCGCTGCGAAATCAATTATCACCTTTGCCTAGCGCTGTTCCCCGGTTGCCGGGGCGAGCAAACTTCCTGGTCCTTCTCTCTCGATACTGTGCACGAGACTGCAGTGCGGGTGGATCTGGAAGAGGCCGCTCCTTACACCTCGACGCTATTGATCACCCAAACCTATCTCGCGCCTTTTTACCTGCAAGCGCCGCAGTTGCGCGTGCGCCTGTACCACGACGTCGGCATGGCCGAAGTTATCGCCTGGAACCGGCACCGCCACTGGCGTCCGGTCTATCAATATCCCAATCCCTCCATGTACCAGCCCGACGAAAAAATGGCCCTCAACCGCTTTCTGGGCGAGCTTTTGGTCCATTGCCGTAAATTGGGAATTGCCCGCAGCACAATCTGTGAGTCGATTCGCATTAACAAAAACTGATCACTGGCGAAAACTGAATTAGGGGTCAAACTAACTACATCATCGGCTGAATAAGTCAGCCATCGACAGAGCTTGTGCGGCGATTGGAGCAGTAGTGGAGAATGACGCGCTTGAACGGTAGACCCTTGCGAATTTTGCAAATAACAGATTGTCACCTGGGGCGCGACGCGGATGAATCGCTGCTGGGAATGAAAACAGCAGACACCTTGGTGGATGTGTTGGAGCGTGCTGCGCAGGAGGATCCTTTTGATCTGGTGCTGTGCAGCGGCGATATTTCTAACGACGGCACCACGGCTTCCTACGATCGGTTTGTCCAGATCATCCGTCAGCATATGCCGGCGGTTCCCGTGGCTTGGCTGCCCGGCAATCACGATAATCCTTCGAGCATGCGCGCAATCCGCGCAGCCGCTCCCCGGTCCGACTATCTCAGCATCGGCGGCTGGAACCTGATTATGTTGAACTCCCGCGTGCCTTTCGAAGAGCGCGGCGAATTGCCTCTCAGCGAATTGCAGCGCCTGGAGCGCTTGCTCGATTCCGATCCCACTACGCCAACCATGATCTTTCTGCATCACCAACTGGTGCCGGTGGGCAGCGCCTGGATCGATCAATATGTGGTCAGTAACGCCGCAGATTTTTTCGCGATCACAGATCGCTTCGACAATATCCGCGCTGTGTCTTGGGGCCACGTGCACCAGGAGTTTTACATGGTGCGCAATGGCGTCGACTTGTTGGCGACTCCGTCCACCTGTGTCCAGTTCAAACCCCTCAGTGACGACTTTATGGTCGATAGCTCCATGCCCGGATATCGCACCTACGAACTTCACGCCAATGGTGTCTATACTACCCACGTAAACCGCGTCAGCGAGCGCGCTTACAGTATCGACTTGGCATCCGAAGGCTACTGATCGTTAAATTGGTTTCGCTCAAAGGATCCAGCGATCAGGCCCCGCAAGGGGCCTGATGCGTTTTTGTCACCAGCTTTGGACGACTATGGATTATGCCCACCCTGATTTACATCCACGGATTCTTGAGCTCTCCCAAATCTGCCAAAGCACAAGCCACCCACAATTGGCTGCAGTACCACCGCCCGGAATGGCGTTTCGAATGTCCCTATCTCTCCTCCCATCCCGCGCAGGCCAGAGCCGCATTGGAGGCGTTGCTCGACGGGCTGCCGGGNGAGGATATTTATCTGCTGGGCAGTTCCCTCGGCGGTTTTTGGGCCACTTATCTCGCCGAGCAGCGCGGTCTGCCGGCGGTGTTGATCAATCCTGCGGTGAGCCCGCAGCGCCGCTTCCAGAACCTTGTTGGTCAATCCCTAAATAACTACCATACCGCCGAAATCTGCACGCTCACTGACGCGGACTTGGCGGAATTGGAAGTGTGCGACACCGGTCAGTTGCACAATCCCGACCTCTATTGGTTGCTGGTGCAGACGGGGGACGAAACCCTCGATTATCGAGATGCCGTAAATAAATACGTCGGCTGTCGCCAAACCGTGGAGGCTGGGGGCAGCCACGCATTTGACGGCTACGAAGGCTGGCTACCGGAAATTGCCGGATTTTTTGAGGAGTTCCGCTACCTCTGATTTCCGCATTACCACAATAAAAATCCACCTGTTCTCGATGGCGATTGCGGTCTCCATCGAAAAGCGGGCAAACACATATCGGGACCTGAAGTGTTATGAGTAAATACACCGCTGAAGATATTGAAGTTCTCACCGGCCTAGAGCCCGTCAAAAAACGCCCGGGCATGTACACCGACACCACCCGCCCCAACCACCTCGCCCAGGAAATTATCGATAACAGCGTCGACGAAGCGCTCGCCGGGCACGCCAAAACCATCAGCGTGGTGCTGCATAAAGATCAATCCATCACCGTGGCCGACGACGGTCGCGGTATGCCCGTGGATATTCACCCGGAGCAAGGTAAATCCGGCGTGGAAGTGATTCTTTCCACGCTTCACGCGGGCGGAAAATTCTCCAACAAAAACTATCAATTTTCCGGTGGTTTGCATGGTGTGGGGGTGTCGGTCGTCAACGCGCTCTCACGCATTCTTGAAGTCACCATCAAACGCGACGGTCAGGTGTATCGCATCGGTTTTCAGGACGGCGATAAAACCGTTGATCTGCACACGGTCGGCACCTGTGCCAAACGCGATACCGGCACCAGCGTGCGCTTTTTGCCAAATCCGAAATATTTCGACTCACCGAAATTTTCCGTTTCCCGTTTGCGCCACGTGTTGCGTGCAAAGGCCGTTTTATGCCCCGGTCTGCACATTTCCTTTTTGGATGAGCAGAGCGGCGAAAAAGACGAGTGGTATTACGAAGACGGCCTGAAAGATTATTTATCCGGCGCTACCCAGGGTTGGCCGACACTGCCGGATCAACCGTTTATTGGCAATTTCGCCAGCGCACACGAAGCGGTGGATTGGGCGGTGCAATGGCTGCCGGAAGGCGGCGAAGCTGTGCAGGAAAGCTACGTCAACTTAATTCCCACCGCGCAGGGCGGGACCCACGTCAATGGTTTGCGCACCGGTTTAATGGAAGCCATGCGCGAATATTGCGAATTGCGCAATCTGGTTCCGCGCGGCGTAAAACTCGCGCCGGAAGATATTTGGATAAATTGCTGTTTTGTGCTTTCTTATAAATTGGAAGATCCGCAATTTTCCGGGCAGACCAAAGAGCGTTTGTCATCCCGCGAAGCCGCCGCATTTGTTTCCGGTGTTTGTAAAGACGCTTTCAGTTTATGGCTCAACCAAAATACCGAAGACGGCGACAAGCTTGCGGACTTCGTTATCAACAACGCGCAAAAGCGTGTGCGCTCCAGCAAAAAAATCGAACGCAAACGCATTACTGCCGGTCCCGCACTGCCAGGAAAATTGGCTGACTGTTCCACCGACGATCCGTCACGCGGCGAATTATTTCTGGTGGAAGGTGACTCCGCCGGCGGCTCCGCCAAACAAGCGCGCGACCGCGAAACCCAGGCCATCATGCCCCTGCGCGGAAAAATTCTGAACACATGGGAAGTCGATAGTGCTGAAGTGCTCGCCTCGCAAGAAGTGCACGATATTTCTGTCGCATTGGGAATTGATCCCGGTACCGATGACTTAAGCAAATTGCGCTATCACAAAATCTGCATCCTCGCCGATGCCGACTCCGACGGTTTGCACATCGCGACGCTGTTGTGCGCACTCTTCGTTCGCCATTTCCCCGCCCTCGTAAAAGCCGGCCACGTCTTCGTCGCCATGCCGCCGCTGTATCGCATTGATGTCGGCCAGGATGTTTACTACGCCCTCGACGAAGGCGAAAAACAAGGCATCCTCGACCGCATCGCTGCAGAAAAGAAAAAAGGCAAACCCAACGTCCAGCGCTTCAAAGGTCTGGGCGAAATGAACCCCCTGCAACTACGCGAAACCACCATGGCGCGGGACACACGCCGACTGGTGCAGCTGACCATAGATGAAGGCGATGAGACGCATCAGATTATGGATATGTTACTCGCGAAAAAACGCGCGGCGGATAGGAAGACTTGGTTGGAAGAGAAAGGAGATTTGGCGGAAGCGGCGGTTTGACCGGTGATCAATGTAATTTGAGCGAGAGAAAGCTTACAGGAAACCACAATTCGGCTTTTCAATCTGCCGTGTTATTTAATCTTGTTAATGTATAGGTGGATCCAATGATTAAAAAGATCGTTCGCACCTTAGCTCTTCGGTATGGCATAGGCAAAAGGCTGTATCTAAAAATATGCAATCCGCGTAATACTGAATATGTGGAATATCTACGCAAGTACGGCAAGTTGCATTCAATTGGTGAAAATTGCGAGATTAACCGTGACGTTAAAATATTGGATCCGGAGTACACCCGAATTGGTAACAATGTGTGTTTATCATCGTGCACATTGGTAGGTCATGACGGATCAATTGCAGTGCTCAATCGTGCATATAATAAAAAATTGGACTCGGTTGGGAAAATTGATATTAAGGACAACGTATTTATAGGAATTAATGCAATTGTTTTACCTGGGGTAACAATAGGGCCTAATGCCATAGTAGCTGCCGGTGCGGTAGTAACTCGGGATGTTTCTCCAAATTCGATTGTGGGTGGAGTGCCCGCCCGGGAAATTGGCAAACTCGATGAATATGTACTTCGTCTAGAGTCTGAGTCGAAGGCGCTGCCCTGGTACTCTATCATCGAATCCAGGCAAGGTGCTTTTGACCCCAATTTGGAGGACTCTTTAAAACGATCACGCGTACAGCATTTTTTTGGAAGCGAATAGGCATGCAATCCCAACTTGATTGATTTCAGATCTCAGCGAAGAAAAGTGGGCAGAAAACGGTATAGGCATTGTCTCGCAGAATGGCCACTCTTCCCACTCTACAAATCTTTACAGCCCTCTAACCCCTCCTACGCAATAATTCTCCCGCCGGCAGCTTTGACCGGAGTGATATTAATAAGGAGATTGTTGTGTTAGATCGAAAATATTTGGTTATTTCCCTCGTTTACGCTGTGATGGGTTTGTTGTTAGGGATTTATATGGCGGAGGCCAGGAATCACAGTCTGATGGTTGTACATGCCCATATGATGTTGTTGGGTTTCGTTGTTTCATTTATTTACGCTGTGATCTACAAAAATTGGCTGCCGCGCGCTTCCGGTCCTCTTGCTCTTGCCCAGTTTTGTCTGCATCAGGTTTCCGCTCTGGTTTTGATTTCTGGTCTGTTTATGCTTTATAAGCAGCTGGCGCCTGAACCTGTTCTCGGGCCAATTCTGGGTGTGTCGTCCATTGGTGTATTGATCGCATTGCTGTTGATGATTGTATTGGTGCTTAAGGAAAAATCAGTTCGCGCAGGGGAATACGCTTTAACCTAATTCACATGCAAGCAGATAAAAAAAGGGGCGTTTAGCCCCTTTTCTGTTTATTCCCTCCGCCATCTTTCCTCGTTAAGCTAATCTGAAAATAACTGATATATTCACACCCACATCACCAAGTGGAGGTTGTATGGATAAGTTTATGCAGATGGCTATTGATGAAGCCAAGCAAGGTCTTGCCGAGGGTGGTATTCCTATAGGTTCGGCGATTGTGCATCAGGGCCAGGTGATTGGTCGCGGGCACAATCGGCGGGTGCAGCAGGGCAGTGTGGTGTTGCACGGCGAGATGGATGCTTTTGAAAATGCCGGGCGGCAGCCGGCGGCGGTTTATCAGGAATGCACCTTGTACACCACGCTTTCACCTTGTCCTATGTGCAGCGGTGCGATTTTGCTCTACGGCATCAAGAAAGTGATTGTCGGCGAAAATAAAACTTTTATGGGAGACGAGGATTTATTGCGTTCGCGCGGCGTGGATGTAACGGTATTGCAAGATCCGACCTGCATTCAATTAATGCAGGATTTTATTGCAGCTAAGCCGTCGTTGTGGAATGAGGATATCGGGGTTTAATTCACCCCGATATGCATCAGAATTTCACTTTCATCGCCGCTTCTTCCAGTGAGCCGATCAGGTTTTTCAGGCGTTGGCTCATTTCTGCAGAGTTAACCAATTGGTCGGCAAGATTGCGGGTGGTGTCGCGCACGGTGTGGACGTTGGCGAGCACGTCGCTGGTGGATTGGGTGTGTTCCGCGGACGTCTGGGCGATGGCCTGATTGGTTTTCGCAATTTCTTCCACCAGCTGGCGGATGGTGTGCAATGCCGCGAGGCCCACATTGGATTCCTCCACGCAGAGCGCCACTTGCGCTGAGCTGTCGGTCATTTGGTTGACCGAAGTGTTCATGGCGCGCAGCAGGCCGTCCATTGTGCGTTGAATCTGTTCGGTGGACACCTGCACCCGCTGGGCGAGGGTGCGCACTTCGTCCGCCACCACAGCAAAGCCACGGCCTTGTTCGCCTGCGCGGGCGGCTTCGATGGCGGCATTGAGGGCGAGCAGGTTGGTCTGTTCGGCGATGGCGCGGATCTCGGTGACCGCGCGGGTAATTTCATGGCTGCTGTCGGCGAGGGCGCCGACGTTCTCGGTGGCGGTGGTGATAATGCCCGAGAGTTTTTCCACTTCTTTGGCGGTTCGCGACACTTGCTCAGCCCCGGCGGTGGCCGCCTCGCAGGCATTGGCAGAGAGCCCTTCGGCACTTTCCGCCTGCGTCGCTATACCGGCAAAACTGCGCAACATGGTTTCCACCATTTCCATGGATTGGCGCGCGCTGTCCTGTTGTTTTTGCAATTCATCCCTGCGAGAGCGGGTATCGGAGGTGAGGGATGCGGATTCCAAGCGCAGCTGATCCACCGCACCTTTGATGGTTTTGATCACGCTGCCGGTGCGTTCGAGCATGCTGTTGAACGCCGCCGCCATTTCGCCGATTTCATCCTGGGATTCCACCGGCGCCCGTTCGCTCAGGTTGCCGGTCTGCTGCACGCTCACCATGATGGTTTTCAAGCGGTCGACGTGGCGTTCGATAAAGCTGATCAGCAATTGCGAGCAGGCCATTTCCACCAGCATCAACACAGTAATAACACCGGCAAAAGCGGGCGCCTGCTGCCATAGGGTGGCGCCAAAGCTGCGCCCGGATGCGCTGGCAATTTGATTGATGGCGAACAGGGCGAGCAGGCACATAACGCCCAGGACAATGATATTGAGCAGCCAGAATTTGTAACGGATTTTTGCGTTTTGCAGTACTTCGAGCATGACGGAAGCCCACGGGGGCGGGTTGGCTAAGATTTCCTTAAGAATAGCAGCTATCCCCGGGGCTTCCGGAAACTCAGCGAGTCTCCCATTCATTGAACTGACGCCAGTACTCGCGGCTGTTGCACAGCCATTTGCGGCCGTGTTTTTCGAGGACGGAAGACAGTACCAGTAACGCAAGACCCGTAATGGCGAGCGCGAGCCAGAGATTGACGTGAATATTCTGCGCGGCGGAATACAGCAGATGCGCACCGAGGCAGATGGCAGTGACCACGCCACTGACAAAAGTGATTTTTTGGCGATGCAGAAATCCCTGACCGACCATCGCTAGCGCGGCGCACCAGAGAGCAAATTCAGCACCTAGATAGCGGCTATCTAATACCCAAGCAATCGCAATGCAAAGCACTGCAGTGGCGGCCAATTGATAAAACGGTGATAACAAATCCGAGCGGCTGGAAAAATACAAAGCGCAGGCCAGTGCCGGCAAGGTGTAAACCACGCTCAACCACTGTCTGTCCAAACTCAGAAATTTCTGCGGCTGACCGAATAATTCATAACTAAAGGTAGGCAGAGCGAGGATCAACAGCGCAAATGCAATAAAACGGAGAAATTCACGCAGGTAGCGACTGGAATTAAAAGCGCCTTCACAAGTGGTGAGATAGTGAAAGATAAATCCGCCCATGCCCAGAATGGCGCTGGTGCCCATCACATCGCTGATATGAAAAGAATTGCGGCAAATAACGATAGTCAGCGGTAACAACATCAGCACGCGCACGCTGATGCCTTCGAACGTTTGAAAAATGACCTGGCGACGAAAAATCCGTATTTCCAAAAGCGCTGTGACGGCAAACAATCCAATAATTACCGGTGCCGCGAGGAAGGAGTCGCGAACCGGCAGGAGCATGCCCAAATTCATCACCACAAAAGCAGCAGTTAATGGCGTAGCCGCACCGCGAGTCAAAATGGAAAATCCTAAAAAAGATAGCGTGAGTGCCGCTGCAATACTCAAGCTGCCAAATAACAGCAAGGTGGTAAATACCGGTGCGCTAACAGCGAACCAGGTGTTGGTCAGCGGCACATCCGAAAAATAATTCAGCACCATGCCACCGAGTTGGGAAAATTGCACCGGAATCAGCAGTGCCGCCAGCGCAAAACAGACGCGTGCGCCTTTGCTATCCGCCATGGCGCGCTGACTGAAAATGCCACCGACGCCCAGCGCCGCCATCAAGGCGAGATAAACCCAGTTTCGTAAATTGGCCTCGGTGTGATAAAGCCCTTGCAGCATATACAGCAGACCGGAGCCGCCGATGGCGAGAGCGCCGATAATCCGCAGAAAACCCGCGACGCGACCGGTTTGGGATTTTGCTTCTGCGTTTGAATCTATTTTGGGTGACCAAGTATGGGTATTCATTACACGGATCCTCCATTTTTAATTTCCGTTTTTCCTGATAACAGCTCAGCAAGACGCTGTTCCAGATGGGTTTGTTGTTCCGCTTTGCGAAACTCCTCATCAAGACCGGCGGCGGAATTTTCGTAAAAATGCGGTTGGGTCAGATATTCGTCGGCGATAACGCTTTCCTCCCAGCGCGCGAATATTTTGTCCGGGTAGGCGTCGGGCAGGGTTTTTCCGATGTGGCGCGTTACCTGATTGCGCGCGGCGCGTGCGCTCAAGCTGTCGCGTTTTAATTGCAATTCCGATAGACGCTGTTCGACTTGATTTAAATGATTGGTCAATTCGTCGCGCAACCGGGAGTTTTCCTGGATTTGCTGGCGCAGCGCTTTTTTCTGCTGCTCGCATTGCTCCAGCGCCTGCACACAGCGCAGGGCGCGTTCACGTTCCTGTTCACCACATTGCACGGCGCGCAATTGCCAGCGCTCGCAATCCTGTTGCAGAGCGCTTTCCTGATTGTGGAGATATTCCAGGCGTTGGCGGGTGATATTCAGTTGGGAGCGGATTTTTGCAGCGGCGCTGCGGATGTCTTGCAGAGTGACTTCGGCGATGGCTTCGTGATTTTCGATTTTACTGACCAAGTCGTCGAAGCTTGCGGAGATGCTGGCGACCAAACCTTTGAGTTTCATAAATACGTCCTTTTGTTGGGGTAGAACGCTCCGGACTCTAGAAGCTCAGCGCTCGCCGGCTCAAATTTGCTGGCAAAGTATCAGCTGGTGATACGCGCAGCGCTGCCGGGCGCGCCGAGCCGGCACCTCAACGGGAGGGGATCTTCCTGGTAGAATGCCGCCCCTCGAACTGCTTCCAGGTGTCCTCATGCTTAATCAAACTCCGCTCCACGCCGTGCATCAAGAAATGGGTGGCAAGCTGGTGGATTTTTCCGGCTGGTCCATGCCCGTTAATTACGGCTCACAAATCGAAGAACACCACGCGGTGCGCGGCGATGCCGGCATGTTCGATGTGTCCCATATGACCATCGTCGATGTGCGCGGCCCCGAGGCCAAAACCTTTTTGCAATACCTGCTCGGCAACGACGTGGCCAAGCTGCAAACCCAGGGCAAAGCGCTCTACAGCGCCATGCTCAACCCTCAGGGTGGGGTGATCGACGACCTGATTGTCTACCTGATGGAGTGGGGTTACCGCCTGGTGGTCAACTGCGGCACCCGCGCCAAGGATCTCGCTTGGATCGGCCTGCAAGCCAAAGATTTTCAGGTGGAAGTCCAGGAGCGCCCGGAGCTGGCGATGATCGCCGTGCAGGGTCCGAATGCGCGGGCAAAATTTCACTCTCTGCTCGCCGCGTCCGATGTGGCGGTGGCCGAGCAGCTCAACGTATTCAGCGGCGCATTCCTCAGCGGCGACCGCGCCGGCTGGATGGTTGCTCGCACCGGCTACACCGGTGAAGACGGTTACGAAATTATGTTGCCGCAGGAAGATGCGGAAACCCTCTGGCGCACCCTGGTAAACGCCGGTGTGCGCCCCTGCGGCCTCGGCGCCCGCGACACTCTGCGCTTAGAAGCCGGCATGAATCTGTACGGCCACGAGATGAACGATGAAGTGTCGCCCCTGGTGGCGAATATGGCCTGGACCATCGCCTGGACCGAAGGCCGCGACTTTATCGGCCGCGCCGCTCTGGAAACGCAGAAGGCCGTTGGCATCCGCGACAAACTCGTGGGGCTGGTCATGCGCGAGCGCGGCGTGCTGCGCGACGGTTATCCGGTGCTGGTTGCGGGGTCTGATCGCCAAGGCGTGATCACTAGCGGCAGCTTTTCCCCGACCCTCGGATACTCCATCGCTCTGGCCCGGGTGCCGGTGGAAATCGGCGAGCAGGCCAAGGTTGTGATCCGCGGTAAGGAAGTGGATGTGGCCGTGGTTAAACCCTGTTTTGTACGCAACGGCAAGCCGGTTTAAGATGCCCCTGTTTTGCGGCGGTGCCCCTGCCGTTTTATTGACCCAAGACTGTTTGCACTGAGGAACTGACATGAGTGAGATACGCTCGGAATTGAAATATCTGTCCAGCCACGAGTGGGCCCGTGTGGAAGACGATGGCACCGTGACCATCGGCATCACCGACCATGCGCAGGCTGCTCTGGGTGACGTGGTATTCGTGGAGCTGCCGGAAGTGGGTGCCACTGTCACCGCGGGTCAGGAAGCGGGCGTGGTGGAGTCTGTAAAAGCGGCCTCCGACATTTACTCACCGGTTTCCGGTGAGGTCATCGCCATCAACGAGCGCCTCGCCGACGCGCCGGAAACCATCAACTCCGCTCCCTATGATGAAGGCTGGTTCTTTAAGGTGCAGCCGGACGATCTGGAAGAGCTGGAAGACGCTCTGGATGCGGAAGCCTACCAGGCCAGCCTCAGCGAATAAGTGTTGCGAAAGCCATTTCACGGCGGCCATTAAAGCCGAAGTGAAATGGCTTTTTTGTGCCTGCGTTTTACCTCACTGTTCTACCGCAAGTCGCGGATTCTCTGGGTTTCACCGCAGTGATCCCGCATAATGCCGCGCATTTCCGACCGCCGAGATCCCCATGACCCAGTATCCTCCGCTACTACTCAACCCACAGGCCGACCGTCGCATCAAAAAGGGTCACCTGTGGGTATATTCCAATGAAGTGAACAACGGCAAAACCCCGCTGAAGAGCTTCGCCCCGGGCGATCTGGCGGAGGTGTGTTCCGCGAGCGGTCATCCCCTCGGTCTGGCGTTCGTCAATCCCAATGCGCTGATCTGCGGGCGCTTACTCACCCGCGACGTCAAACAAAAACCGGATGTGAAATTTCTGCAGCACCGCATCACCCAGGCGTTGCGCTTGCGCGAGCGCTGTTTCCCCGAGCCTTATTACCGCTTGGTTTACGGCGACAGCGATCTGCTGCCGGGCGTGGTGATCGACCGCTACGGCGATTATCTGGTGGTGCAGATTGCGGTGGCGGGTT
>Ga0065721_10049434_pt1 | contig 34446 bp, 27 predicted proteins | sample Mesricmetagenome_FD_59108 | JGI IMG/M metagenome (GOLD analysis project Ga0065721, IMG submission 59108) | Mesophilic microbial community from rice straw/compost enrichment Sample: eDNA_1 v2 (version 2) | ecosystem: Engineered > Solid waste > Grass > Composting > Bioreactor | place: USA: Davis... | reverse complement strand
ACGATACCAGCCGCGCTCTTCATCGAGCGGAACGATGAACAAATGATGCCGCTCCAGCCATTCCAGCTGTGCCTGTGCGTGCGTGTCGCCCATTACGGCTTCACATAACGAGCTGTTCATGCGACTCAAGAACGAAGTGTGCAACAGAAAGATACGCGTCTTGTCGGTCTGATGCTGGAAAACCTCTTCAAGCAAGTAGTCCGCGATATCCCTCTGATTCCCGTTGAATCTCCGAATAAATTCGGGGTTGACGCCGTTCTCTTTGAGAGAGAGCCCCGCCAGTTGCAAACCGCTGATCCAGCCCTCCGTTTGCCCCAATAGCAACGACACATCTTCCAGGGACATCGGGATGCCCATGCAATCCCGGAAGAAAGCGATCCCTTCTTCCTCTTGAAAACAGAAATCCTGGACGATGATTTTATGCACCTGTCCTTTGGTTTGCAATCGCTTGACAGGGATGGGCAATTCAATGCGTGTGGCAATATACAAATGGACATGATCAGGTAAATAGGAGAGAAACTCCGTCAACATTTCGTGCACGACTGGCGACTCAATGACATGATAATCATCCAGCAGGATGGACAGTTCTCCAGTAACACTGCCTAACCCTTCCAACAATGCAGCTATTACCGTATCCGCAGATGATGACGCGTATTCCGACAGGATCGGATGCATCGCATGTTTGACATTCGGATGCACTCGACCGATGCTTTCGGTCACATGATTCCAGAAGCGGAAGGAGTCATTGTCCTTCTTGTCCAGAGATATCCATGCGGTGGGCAGACCGATCTGCTTGACCCATTGCGCCAGGGCTGTCGTCTTGCCGTATCCGGCAGGTGCGACCAGAATCGTCAGTTTCGCATGCAGACCTTCGTTCAGCTTCCTGATCATCAATGGCCGGTCAACCAACGCCGAACGTATGGTAGGACATTGTAACTTAGCAGCTACAAGCATACCTCTCCTCCTCTGCCGTGAATCGTCATCGTTTCTGTCTCATGTATCGACGAAAGATCGATACGGTAAAAACTTGCCATTCCCCTTATATAATACAACGGATTGTAAGTAATTCCAGCAGATTCAGGCACGTTTCGCCACTAACAGACATAACGCCCCTGTATGCGACAGATTCCGCACACAAGGGCGACCATGCAAACTCGCTAATCTTGACCTTTACTTCCCAACATTCTGAGCAACGCCACTACCGATTCTGCCCTCGTCACGTTATCATCCGGAACGTACTTACCGTCGCCGCGTCCGTTGACGATATCCAGCTTCCTGAGCGATTCCACCGCGCTTTTCGCCCAGCCAGGAATACGGTCATTGTCGGTGAAGCCGGTCTGCGCGATCGCTACTGCGGGCAACTGCAATGCCCTTGCGATCATGATCGCCATCTCTGAGCGTGTGATCGGCGCATTCGGTTGGAAGCGGCCGTCTCCATACCCGTTCACGATTCCCACCCGCACTGCGCGCGCAATCGCTTCCTCAGCCCACGCGCCAATCTCGGCCCGATCCGTAAAGGGAAGACTTGCCCCTGACCCGTCCAAATCCAGCGCATGCGCCAGCATGACTGTAAATTCTGCGCGGGATATGGGCTTGTCCGGCCTGAACGTACCATCTGGGTAACCGGTTATAATTCCATCGAGCACGGCTTGTTTGATGCTCTCTACCGCCCAGTGTTCGGTAATGTCGCTGAAAGCAATCGCATTCCGATCGGCGGCTGATGCTTCTTCATCGATTGCGAATACCGCAAACTTCGTAAAGTGATCGACCTCTGCACGGATGGTATTGCCGCTCACCTCTCCACCGACCTTGATCCATTTCTTCTCCGTTTCGTCGTAATAGAATATGGCAAAAGTCTGATTGCTCCGCGCGACTGACGGGTCGAAGACGAGATTCAACGTGACCGGCTTGTCGAACGTCTCCGGGAAGTTCTTCAGAAGCTCATAGATATCGCTGGCCAGCGTTTCACCTTCCGAGATCAGATTCTCGGTATTCAGCACTTTCTCTATCGTTATAAGCTGCTCCTGCTCCGAGGCTCCAGCAGGAATCACAATGGAAATCTCTCCATCCAGGTTGACTTCCCCACTTCCGCCGACCGGAATCGTAATGCTGCCGTTTGTTGAAATCACGGGATCGACTAAGCCGTTGTTCCCGGATCCAATCGGCGCTGCTCCCGGCATAGGATCGGGACTCGGCGAAGTGCCGCCAGACGCTGCCGTCGCTGCGAATTCATAAGACAACGTGACGGTCGCGCCCGTGTTGTTCGTCACCAAAGCGGCGTTGCCGTTAATCGTTGCCGTCGTTAGCGCTGATGCGAACACATAATCGTTATTCGCCGTCAGCGTTACGGCTGCCATGTATTGCGTATTCCCTGCGAACGTCGTTGCCGCAGGACTCCAGGTGACAGCTCCCGCTGTGAAGTTCACCGCGCCGACGCTTGCTGTCGTGCTTGGCGTCGCTCCTGTTGCTGGAGCTGTGACCGTGATCGCTGCGCTCGTTATCTCTGTTTCCTGCGCTTCTGGTACGGTTATTGCCACATTGGAGAAATCGCTTTCGCCGCCCGGGTTGACCGCCTTTACCGCAAAGGCGTAGCTTGTTCTGTTCGTCAATCCGGTTACCGCGTAGGTTGCCTCTGTTACGTTGGTCGCGACTTCTATCCAGTCATCGGGGGCGGCAGGAGCCGCTGTGCCTTCGTACTTGTATACGGTGTAGTTGTCGGCATCCGTTACAGCGTTCCAGATCAACGCAACCTTTCCGTCGTCTGCAGTGCCGTCCAGGTTCTCCGGCGCGGCAGGAGGTTGAAATTCATACGCGCCCATATCAACGGAAGCACCGGCGACACGGATGTTGCCATCCAGGTCCGTTATGATGCCGTTCGGTATATCGATGCTATTCCCGGTATTGATCGCCGGCGAATCTTTATGCAAACGATAGTCGCCGCTTGATGTTGGATCGTTGGTTGCAAGTTTATAATCGATGAACTTAGGATCGGCGTCGATATTGTTTCCGTCATCGGATCCGACCGAAGCATTCCAATTGTCGCCACTTCCGTTCGAATATTCGATCAGACTATGGGAGATCACCGGGAAGGTGGACCACCAGGGTGAAATAACGATACTTGGACGATATGCATCTGTTGCCGAATTCCCCCAGATGATGCTGTTGCTTATCGTCGTTGCGCTTTCATTATTGTACAACCCTCCGGCTTCAACAGCCGCCCAATTGCCGCTGATCGTCATATGGGTGAGTGTCAAACTGCCGTTATGGGTGTAAATCCCGCCGCCAACTCCACCGCCGTGAGAGATCATCATTGCCTGATTGCCGCTGATGGTCACGTTGGTGAGAGTCGGACTGCTATCACTGTTATACATCCCGCCGCCAACGTTTGCCTTATTCCCGCTGATCGTTACATGGGTGAGTACAGGACTGCTGCCGCTATTGTTGGACATCCCGCCGCCTTCATTCACAAACGCTTCATTGTCGCTGATCGTTACTTGAGTGAGTATCGGACTGCTCCCGGAGTTGTACATCCCGCCGCCACTCTTTGCCCTATTTCCGATGAACGTTACATGGGTGAGCGTTGGGTTGCTGTATGAGTTAGTCATCCCGCCGCCAGTAGTTTCTGCATAATTCCCTCTGAACGTTACATGGGTGATTGCCGGACTGCTTCTATCGTTATACATCCCGCCGCCAAAACCTTGATGTCCGACTCCATATCCGCCGCTGATGGTCACCCCGTCCAAAACCGCAGTGGAATCCAGACCCAGATTCATATTGTAGAACACATGATACGCCTTGAGGGGATCTAACGTCACGGGGTCAACGCCTAAATACCCGCTTAATATCGTTTCATTGTTGGCAAAATCACGATCGGCAAGCGAAAAAATGGCCGGATCCTCGGTTCCCGCAAACCCGCCGTAAATGGCCACATCGTTCTTCATCGCGAAATACGCGGTTTGCGGGTCTACTTGCATCTCGTACCGAAGACATAGCCAACTCTCGGGCGGGTTGGGGGGATCGGGAATCCTTTCGACACAGACGCTCGATGCCGGGAAGGTATGGGTCGGTATATACGTTCCTTTCGCGATCCAGATCTGATACGTTTGACCTCCGCTTGTGTCTGCCGTGTCCAACGCCTTCTGCAACGTGGCAAAAGCATCATCCCAACCCGTTCCGCCGTTTGCGTCGTCACCTTCCATTGTCACGTATAGAATGATATCGGCAGCATTCGCCCTTGCGGTTTCCATGCTCCATCCCGACCAGAATCCGCTAGAAACTAGCAAAAACGCCATCACGAGGCTGAACGTTCGACTGAAGGCGAACGACCCGCCTATGGAGCCCGGGTTATACCCACTTGTCCAATGTTTGCTTCGTCGCATATAATCCTAATCCCCCATTACACCTTTTTACCAATCTATGGTATTCCTACTTACATCATTCGACAGCTGATCTACTCCCAGATCCTATGTTAATCATGTTAATGATCATTCGGACAAAAAAAAATACTCCAAAATGAGGAGCGGGGGGGCGTAGACCATGTTCAGTTACTTGCCGCGCATAAGGCCCTTTCCAAACTACTGTTGTCCTCAAGTGCGCCGCCGATCAGTCGCTATAAACAAAAAAACGCAGCCCCGAAGGACTGCGTACATTAAATAGGTATGGTGGACCTTAGCGGGATAACGATATACTGATTAACTTTGCTGTCGAAGCTATCTCGATGAAGTAGATCGCAGCGGTGAATATCGATGCCGTGCTCGTCCGCCTCCGGCTCCCTGCGCGCGGAACGCCCCACATTGGTTCGATCAGCTATGTCCAACCAAAACAAAAAACGCAGTCCAGAAGGACTGCGTACGTTGATGGTTTTGGTGGACCTTAGCGGGATCGAACCGCTGACCTCTTCGCTGCCAGCGAAGCGCTCTCCCAGCTGAGCTAAAGGCCCGAAACTAGCGACAAAAATGAGTTTATCACACGGCAGTCGGGGATGTCAATCGCCAAACCGCAGAAATTGAAACTCCTTAAATACCGTGTTTATTCATCAGGCCATTAAGCTCTTTAAGGAACATGTTGATGTCTTTGAACTGGCGATACACCGATGCGAACCGCACATAGGCGACCTCATCCAGGTTATACAACCGCTCCATCAACAGCTCGCCGATGATCTGGCTCTCGACCTCAGGCTGCGCCGTATTGCGTACTTCACGCTCGACATCGGAGACGATCACTTCAAGCTGGCCTACGGATACCGGACGCTTCTCGCAGGCTCGCAGCAAGCCGCGCAGCAGCTTGTCCCGGCTGAATTCCTCGCGGCTGCCGTCCTTCTTGATGACCATCAGAGGCGTCTCCTCGATCGTCTCGAACGTCGTGAACCGACGGCTGCACTTCTCGCATTCCCTGCGGCGGCGAATCGACTTATTCTCGTTGGCCGGCCGCGAATCCAGAACTTTCGTACCGCTATAATCGCAATAAGGACATCTCATTCTCCGACAGACTCCTTCGCCATAATAAAAAAATCGCGATTCCCAACCCTTACCTTACATGTTCGGGCGCAATACGCACATAATACGTTTACCAACCGCAAGGAGGTGAACAACAATGGCTAGCAGCAACAACGGTAACAGCAACCAATTGCTCGTCCCTCAAGCGAACAATGCATTGAACCAACTGAAATTCGAAGCCGCGCAAGAGCTAGGTATCGCGATCCCTCAAGACGGATACCAAGGCAACATGACCACGAAGGATAACGGATCGATCGGGGGCCATATTACGCGCAACCTGGTTCGTATCGCCGAGCAACAACTTGCAGGAGGCGTACGTTAATTCGTCCGGACGATCTAAGTATCACTTAATATCAAGGAGGTCTTGGAGCGAACGAATCGCTTCAGGGCTTCCTTTTTCCTATTTTACCACGGATTGCTACAGATTACAGCGTCTCGTACAAATCCCTATACTTCTTATAGTAATAAAGCACCCGCTGCACGTAATGCCGAGTTTCACCGTACGGGATGTCGCTAAGATGCGACTCCGTTCCGTCCCATTTGCCATCGCCCAACCAACCTTGAACGTTGCCGAGTCCCGCGTTATAGGCGGCCAGAGTGAGCGGAAGACTCCCGTCGAACTCTCTGCTCAAGTACTTGACGTAGTATGCTCCCATCAGAATACCGATACGTGCTTCTTGCGCGGCTTGATCGGCCGAGATGTTCTTGAAATCGCCCTGAGACAATATTTCTTGCGCCGTCTTGGGCATCACCTGCATGATTCCGACCGCCCCTTTAGGCGATACCGCGGAGTGCTTGTAATTCGATTCGACACGTATAATAGCCGCGATCAGCATCGGATCGAGATTGTACTTCGCCGCGCCTTCCTTGATCTCCTCCTTGTAAGAGATCGGGTAGATCAACCGCCCGAGCCAATCCGACTGTACGAACAGAAGACCAAGAACGACCAACAACAAAGGCAGCACGATCCGTCTTCGTTTTCTATCCTTCTTACTCATCAGTCCCCCCGATCTCGCCGCCAACGGTCGATTTGCGCCGCGGTATGCGCCAAGTCCGAGCTATTGTCGATGACGATATCCGCGAGCGCTTTCTTATCTTCAATGCTCATCTGAGCCGCCAGCCGCCGCTCCGCATCCTCGCGAGACAACCCGTCACGCTTCATGAGCCGCTTCAGCTGTTCCTCTCTTGGCACATACACGAGCATAATTTGTTCAAAATAAGGCTCCAGCTTCGATTCGAACAACAGAGGTACATCCACCACGACGAGCTGCTCAGGATGGCTGCTCTCGCGCGCTACCATCCGCTCCTTCATGACGGCGCGTATCGCCGGATGCAGAATCGCCTCCAGCGCTTTGCGCTGCGCTTCGTCCGCGAATACGATGGAACCGAGCTTCTTGCGGTCCAGCGTCCCGTCTTCCCGCAGAACGGCTTGTCCGAACCGTTCTGCCACCCGCGCCAATGCAGGCTGCCCGGGCTCAACGACTTCCCGGGCAATTAAATCTAGGTCGATTATATAAGCTCCGCGCTCCGCCAGAAGGTTCGCCACCGTGCTTTTGCCCGTGGCGATGCCTCCCGTCAATCCGATGTTCATCTTATCTCTTCCTTCTAGAACATTTTGAATATCCCCATCGCGATGAGAATAATACCCGGCAGCATCGAGAGCTGCCGCACCCACCGGATACCCGACGCCCAGAAACCGACCCTGGTCCCCATCCAGAGGAACAATCCGCTGGAGGCAGCGATCAGCAAAGCCGTGATCCAAGGCTGGAACCCGACCAGCGCCGCGCCGATTCCGGCACCGAAAGCGTCGAGCGACAACGCCGCGCCGAGCAAGAAAGCTTCTCCTGCGCTTATCGTGCCCGATCGGTCCACGTCGGCCACCGACGGCGTGCGCAGAATTTGAATCATGATTCCGAAGATGCGAAGCTCAAGCGTTAATACCGTAGTCCTCTCAGGCAGTTCACCAACAGCCGAACCAGCATCTGCTGGCTTCGCCTGCCCTTCCTTCTCGGCATCCCCGTTCGCCAGGAACCGATACAGCGCCCACGAACCGATCGCGATCAGGATGCCGGCGCCGATCATCGATGCGCCGTGCGGAGACAACCACCTGCTCATCGCTACGCCGACCATCATCGATAGCAGAATGATGAGACCCGAGCATAAGGCGATGATGAAGATCGATAACACCGGTATTTTGATTTTACGTATGCCGTACGTGATGCCGACTCCGAAACCGTCCAAACTTACGGCGAACGCCAGCAATAAGATCGAAGCAAGATGTGCAAGCATAACTGCGTTCCTCCTGCGCGGATGTGCGTTCCCCGCCCATTGCCGGGCGGTCTACGTTCATCCTATGCACGCTTCCGGAGGAATGCCCCGCGTGATTGCTCGATTACAGGCGAATCGCCTACTTCTTCGTTGTCCCGTCCAACCGTTGCTTCACCGCATTCGTTCCAGCGGCACGGCTGCGAACCGGTGCGCCGCGCTTCCCGCGACGCTTCTGGCAGGTCGGGCAGACATGCGTTCCTCTGCCTCCGACGACGGATTTCTCGATCAGCGTCCCGCAGCGATCGCAAGGCTCGCCGGTTCTGCCGTAAGCGCGCAGGCGATGCTGGAACATTCCCATCTCGCCTTGCCCGTTCACGTAAGACTTAATCGACGACCCTCCCGCTTCGACGGCGGCGGACAACGTCCTTACGATCGCCGCGTGCAGCCGCTCCAGCTCTGCAGGCTTCAGCAGATTCGCTTCCGTCTCCGGATGAATGCCCGCTTCGTGCAGCGCCTCGTCCACGTAGATGTTGCCGAGCCCGACGATCACTTCTTGGTTCAGCAGCAACGGCTTAATCTTCGTCGACCGCTTGCCGATCGCCTTGCGGAACGCCTCGAACGTGAACGACTCGTCAAGCGGCTCTATTCCAAGCTTATTCAGCGGCGCCGACGCTAATTCTTCCCCAGGCGCGAATAGATGCATCGTTCCGAACTGGCGAACGTCTTTATATCGCAATTCCGTCCCGTCGGTAAAATGAAAAACGACGTGCGTATGCGGCTCCATCGCCTCTTCCTGCTTGTACAACCCGTACCGTCCCTCCATCCTCAGATGAGAGATGAGGACGAGCCCGTCGAGGACGAGGCGGATGAACTTCCCCCGCCGCTCGACCGATCGGAACGTTCTTCCCGCAAGCTGGATCTCGAACAGATCCGGATCGGCAGGCCGCTGGATGATGCGGGGCAGCTTCACGCTGACGCGATCGATCTGCTTGCCCGCGATTAATTCATTTAAAGTACGACAGACGGTCTCGACCTCCGGCAGTTCCGGCATCGCTCTAGTCCACCTTTCTCCTGCTGCTAACGCCGCCCCGCGGCTTTACTTCGCTTCGTACCAGTTCGTGCCGACGCTGACGTCGGCGACGAGCGGAACGTCCAGCTTCATCGCGGACGCCATCGTCTCCGGCACGAGCTTCTCCATGATGACGAGCTCGTCCTCCGGAACCTCGAATACAAGCTCGTCATGCACCTGCAGCAGCATGCGGCTCTTCAGCCCGCGCTGCTTGATCGCTTCGTTCATCTTGAGCATGGCCAGCTTGATGATGTCCGCCGCCGTCCCTTGTATCGGCGTATTCATCGCCGTCCGTTCCGCGAACGAACGCAGGTTGAAGTTGGACGCTTTAATATCCGCCAAGTATCTCCGGCGGCCTTGCAGCGTCGTTACGTAGCCGTCCTCTCTCGCTTTCTCGACGACCGTGTCCATATAGCGACGTACCCCGGGGAACGCCTGAAAATATTGCTCGATAAACTCTGCAGCCTCGCGACGGGTAATGTTCAAGTTCTGCGACAAGCCGTAATCGCTGATACCGTACACGATGCCGAAGTTAACCGCCTTCGCCTGGCGGCGCATGTTGGCGTCGACTTGATCGGCGGTGACGCCGAACACGTCCATCGCCGTCTTCGTATGAACGTCCAGCTCCTTCAAGAACGCTTCCTTCAGCCCTTCGTCTCCGGAGATGTGCGCGAGCACGCGCAGCTCGATCTGCGAATAGTCGGCGGCTAGAATACGCCAGCCCGGCTCGGCCGGCACGAACGCCTTGCGGATTTGCCGGCCTTCCTCCATCCGGATCGGAATGTTCTGCAGGTTCGGATATTGGCTGGACAGCCGTCCGGTAGCCGCGATCGTCTGCCGGTAATACGTATGGATTCGGCCCGATTCGGGACGAATCTCCTTCAGCAAGCCTTCGATGTACGTCGATTGCAGCTTCGTCAGCTGGCGGTATTGCAGGATCTGGCGCACGATTTCATGGTACGGCTCCAGCTTCTCCAGCACCTCGGCGTCCGTCGAATAGCCTGTCTTGGTCTTCTTGATGACCGGCAAGCCGAGCTTCTCGAACAGTACCTCGCCCAGCTGTCTCGGAGAACCGATGTTGAATTCGAAGCCCGCGAGCCGATGAATCGTCGTCATCATCTCTTCGATGCGGCGTTCGAACTGCGAGCCCAGCTCCTGCAGCGCCGAAGCCTGAACGGAAACCCCTTGCTTCTCCATGCCCGCAAGCACGATCGACAGCGGCTGCTCGAGCTCGTAGAACAGCTCATGCATGCCGAGCTCCTCGAGCTTCGCGGATTGCGAAGGCTTCAAGCGGCGGACCGCGTCCGCCTTGGCGGCTAGATGGACCGCCAACGCTTCGGCATCGGGCACATGGAACTTCGCGCCTTTGCCATACACCGACTCGTCAGAAGGAATCGACGACAAGCCATGCTTCACGAGCAGGCCGTTAAGCGAAAGATCGGTGTCTGTCGGATCGAGTACATATGCGGCCATTTGCACATCGAACGACTGACCCTTGAGCTCGATTCCTGACCATGCCAGCACCAATTGCGTCCGATGGAAGTCGTAGCCTGTCTTCGGCGCGTCCGCGTTGCCGATCCATGCGACCAACGGCCCTGCGTCATCGGTCTTCAACAGCGAGTAAGGAACCGTAAATACCCGAGTCCCAGCCGCGATCGCGATGCCGATGCCTTCGCTTTGGTGCGGGTTATCTCCGATCGCTTCCACGTAGAAAGACTCCGCCTGTGGAAGCGCATCGATTAATTCGCTCCAACCGGCTTCTTCCACGCGAACGACATCGAACGCGGCGGCCTGTTCCACGCCTTCCGCGTCTTGAACCTCCGCGCTGCCGAGGTCTAGCCGTTCGACGAGCGATTTGAACTCCAGCTTGCGCAGCGCCGCACCTAACGCAGCCGCATCATAGCCGGCGTATGTAACGTCATCCAACGTATGCGTAAGCGGCACCTCGCGGAAAATCGTCGCCAGCTGCTTGCTCATCCGAGCGCTATCGCTATGCTCTACGACTTTCTCGCCCAGCTTGCCCTTGATCTCGCCTGCGTGCTCGAGCACGTTCTCGACCGAGCCGTACTCGTGCAGCAGCTTAAGCGCCGTCTTCTCGCCGACGCCGGGTATGCCGGGAATGTTATCGCTCGTATCGCCCATTAGCCCTTTCAGATCGATAATCTGAGCAGGCGACAGTCCATAACGCTCGCCGATCTGCGCGGGGTCGTATCGCTCCACTTCGCTGACGCCTTTGCGGGTCAGCAGCACGGTGACGCGATCGCTTGCTAGCTGCAGCAAGTCTTTATCGCCGGACACGACGACGACGTCGCGATCTTGCGCTTCCGCTTGCTTCGACAGCGTGCCGATAATATCGTCCGCCTCGTATCCCGGCAGCTCGAACTGCGAGATCGAGAACGCCTTCAGCAGCTCCTTCAGTACCGGGAACTGTTCCTTAAGCTCCGGCGGCGTCTTCTCGCGACCGCCCTTGTAGTCGGCATAGCCCTCGTGCCGGAACGTTACCTTACCCGCATCGAACGCGACGAGCACATGCGTCGGTTTCTCTTCCTCCAGCACCTTCAGCAGCATCGTCGTGAATCCGAATATCGCGTTCGTCTGCAAGCCGCTGCTGTTCGTCAGCGGCGGCAGCGCGAAGAAAGCGCGAAATACGATGCTGTTGCCATCGATCAGTAATAGCTTGTCCTTTGGGTTACCCATGACCGCCCACCCCGCCGTTTCGACTGTTTAAACAACCATACAGCCATTTTACCATAGTGTTGAAGGGGTCGCATTCAAATGAGAAATTCCAAATTTGGTTGCCGCAAGCTTGAAGCCTCAATGACGAAAAACCGGCTCTCCATGGGGGGAGCCAGTTTTGTGTTCATGCGATTACTGATTCAATTCCGGACGTTTGCCGGTGACGAGGTACACGACGCTCTCGCTAATATTCGTCGCATGGTCGGCGATCCGTTCGATATAACGACCGACGAAGCTAAGCAGCATCGCCTGGTTTACGGTCTTCGGATTCTCGACCATAAGCGCGAACAGCTCACGGATGATCTGGGCGTATAGGGCGTCGACTTGATCGTCGTCCTTCGCGCTCTTGTAAGCGAGATCGACGTTCTCGTCCAAGTAGGATTGCACGGATTCTTGAACCATGACGCTTACGATGTCCGCCATGCGAGGCAGATCGATCAGCGGCTTGATCAGCTCCTGCCCGTCCAGCCTGAGCACGGCCTTCGCGATATCGACGGACAGATCGCCCATGCGTTCTAGATCGGATGAAATCTTGAAGGCGATCAGAATACGGCGCAAATCTTTGGCTACCGGCTGCTGCGTGGCGATCAGCTTCGCTCCGAGCTCGCTGATTTTCTCTTCTAATTGATTCAGCTCAGGATCTTCTTTCACGATTTTCTGAGCGGTCTTAATGTCGCCGTCCTTGAGCGCCTTCATCGATTCCGTCAGCGCCTTGTCCACTCTCTCGCCCATCTCGACCAATATTCGCTGCATCTCTTCCAGTCCAAGATCGAACTCTTTGCGTTTCACCATCATTCGTCATCCCCCCGTATCAGCCGAATCTTCCGCTAATGTAGTCTTCCGTGCGCTGGTCGGTCGGATTGGAGAACAGCTTCTCCGTCTCCGCGAATTCGACGACTTCCCCATTCAGGAAAAATACGGTTTGCTGCGATACCCGAGCCGCTTGGTGCATGTTGTGCGTGACCATCACGATCGTATAGCGGTCTTTCAGCTCCTGTGCCAGCTCTTCGATCTTCAGCGTCGAGATCGGGTCAAGCGCGGACGTCGCTTCGTCCATCAGCAGAATGTCCGGTTCCACGGCGAGCGCGCGGGCGATGCACAAGCGCTGCTGCTGGCCGCCGGATATGCTGAGCGCGGAGCGCTTCAAATGGTCCTTCACTTCCTCCCACAACGCAGCGGAACGCAAGCTCGTCTCGACGATTTCGTCCAGCTTGCGGCGATCCTTGATCCCGTGCAGGCGTGGACCGTAAGCGATATTGTCGTAGATCGATTTCGGAAAAGGATTCGGTTGCTGGAACACCATGCCCACCCGCTTGCGGAGCGTCTCCACGTCCACCACGTTCGAGTAAATGTCTGTTCCTGCAATCGCGACCGTTCCTTCGATGCGCGTGCCGGCGATCATATCGTTCATCCGGTTGAACGTGCGCAGCAGCGTCGACTTGCCGCAGCCGGAAGGACCGATGAACGCGGTAATCGCCTTTTCCGGGATGTCCATCTTTACGTTCTTAAGCGCGTGAAAATCGCCATAGTATAAGTTCAAGTTGTTTATATCGATAATCGCGTTGGCGTTCATTCGCACGTCTCCTTATATGTTTTTCTGAAATTTATTCCGCAGCAGAATAGCCGAGAAATTCATAAGCAAGAGCATAATCAGCAAGACGATGATGCCTGCAGCAGCCAACTCATGGAACGCTTCCTGAGGTCTGGAAATCCAGTTGAAAATTTGGATCGGCATTACGGTGAACGAAGACATCAAGCTTTCCGGCAGGAAGGCGATATACGTCAGAGCGCCGATCATGACGAGCGGTGCGGTCTCCCCGATTGCCCTTGACATGGCCAGAATGACGCCGGTCAGAATGCCGGGCATCGCGGAAGGAAGAACGGCTCTGGACACGGTTTGCCATTTGTCCGCGCCGAGCGCGAAAGACGCGTCTCTTCTGGATCTCGGTACCGCTTTGATCGCTTCCTGCGCGGCAACGATAATGATAGGAAGAACCAGCAAGGTCATCGTCAACGCTCCTGCGATCAAGCTCCGCTCAAGCGCCATCAGCCGGACGAATATCGTTAGGCCGAGTATGCCGTACACGATGGAAGGTACGCCCGCCAGCGTGCTTATATTTAGTTGTATAAACCTCGTAAACCGGTTCTTGCTTGCGTATTCTTCCAGATAGATCGCCGCGCCTACGCCGAATACGAACGAGATCGGCAGCATGATGCATAGCATGTACAGCGTGCCGACGATGGCGGACTTCATCCCCGCTTGAGCCGCTTTGCGGGAAGGATAGTTCTCGAACAGCTGCGGCGTTACGTGCTGCAAGCCGTCCATAAGAAGATCGACGATCAGAACGACGAGCACGAGTACGCCGATCGAAGTGCAAGCCAGGAATAGAAGCTTTAATGCGAAATCGATTCTGCGGCGCATTAGCACCCGGTTGTGATCGTCTTGTATGAGAGACTGCATCTTAATACTCCTCCCGGAACCGCTTAGCAAGCTTCTTGGCGGCTATATTGAGCAACATCGTTATGACGAAGAGCGTCGCGCCGACGGCGAAGATCGAGCCATACTCGACGGAGCCGTGCTGCGTATCGCCCAAGCTGACTTGAACGATGTACGCGGTCATCGTCTGAATGCTCTCCATCGGATTGGCTGTGAGCTTCGGCGTCGCGCCGGCGGCTACCGTTACGATCATCGTCTCGCCGATTGCTCGCGAGAACGCAAGCACGGATGCCGAGACGACTCCGGAGAACGCCGCAGGCAATACGATGCGCAGTGCAACCTCGAATTTCGTGGCGCCTAGCGCGTAAGCGCCTTGACGCAGCGACTTCGGAACGGCCATCATGGCGTCCTCGCTTAGCGAGCTGACCATCGGAATGATCATGATCCCGACGACAATTCCGGCGCTAAGCGCGTTGAAGATGGGCAAGCTGGGAATCATATTTTGCAAGAACGGGGTCATAAAGGTTAACGCAAAGTATCCGTACACGATCGTCGGAACTCCCGCGAGCACCTCCAGGATCGGCTTGACGATCTGGCGGACTCGGCTCGGCGCGTATTCGCTCAAGTAGATCGCCGCGGCGAGACCGATCGGAATCGCGACTAAACAAGCGATTACCGTAATCATCAGCGTGCCGCTAAGCAGCGGCCAGATGCCGAACGCTTTAGGCTCCATCAACGGGTTCCACCGCGTCTGGGTGAAGAAATCGGCGATCGGAATATGCTTAAAGAAGGAAAAGCTTTCGGAAAACAACGTATAGACGATGCCGGCGGTCGTCAGGATCGAAACCGCAGCGCACAGGAACAAAATAACGGGCATCGCTTTATTCATAAGGCTGGTACGTTCGTTCTTGAAACGCAGCGCCGGGGTCTTGTTGGGACGGCTCTCGGTTCGTCCTTGCCGGACTACCTCTTCCTTCATCGATGTTCGCTCCTTATACCTTGTTCATGCGTAGGAAAAGCCGATGTCCCCGTCCCGCCGATGACAATCGAAATCCGGGGGAGACGGGGTACATCTATAGATACCGTGCTGGTTTACAGTTTCTTCTTTTCTTCCTCGTACAGCTCATCCGGAAGAGGGATATAACCGACTTCGGCGGACAAGGTTGGAACGTTGTTCATGAAGAACCCGATGAAATCCTTCACTTCCGCGCGCTCGTATTCTTTGTTGTTCACGTAGACATACAGCGGGCGGGACAGTGGAGAATACGTGCCGTCTTTGATCGTTTCGTTCGAAGGAGTAATCGATCCGCTGCCGCCATCGACAGGTACGAGATTCAGCTTATCCACGTTCTCTTCGTAGTAAGCGAACCCGAAATAACCGATGCCGTACTTGCTTCCAGATACGCCTTGCACCAGCGTGTTGTCGTCTTCGCTAAGCGTTACGGTGTCGTCTGTGCGGAGGCCTTTTTTGTCAAGAACGACTTCATTGAAGTAGTCGAACGTACCGGAGTCCGCTCCAGGGGAGAAGATGACGATCTTCTCGTCCGGCCATTCCGGACGAACGTCCTTCCACGTCTTGGCCGTACCTTCCGTTCCGAAAATCTTTGCGAGCTCCTCGGTCGTCAGATGATCAACGAAGTCGTTCTCTTTGCTAACGACGACGGACAACCCGTCGAATGCGACCTTGTATTCCGTGAACGCGATGCCTTTGCCGTCGCAAGCCGCTTTCTCTTCGTCTTTAATCGGACGCGACGCGTTGCTGATCGCAATCTCGCCGTTGCAGAACATTTTGAACCCGCCGCCCGTACCGGATACGCCTACCGCGAGCTTGACGTCGCCTTGCTCTTTGCCGTACTCCTCCGCGACGGCTTCCATGATCGGGAACACCGTGCTTGAGCCGTCGATCGCGATCTGGCCGGACAATTTTACAGCATCGGCGCTGCTGCTTGCGTTGCTGCTTGCGTTACTGCTAGCTGGGCTGCTTGCGTTGCTACTAGCGTTACTGCTCGCGTTGTTATCCGCGTTGTTGTTGCCGCATGCCGTCAGAAGAGCTACCGATAAAATACCTGCCGCGATGAAACCTTTACGAAGACCTTTAGTAAACATTGTTCCACTCCCCATGTCTCTATGATCTGGAATCTCGTACTTGGTACATCTCAAGAATACTTGCGGAGTGTAAACTACTAACCGCACTTTTGTTAACGCAGTGTTAAATCGAGAGATATGAAGATAAAAATCTTGAGGTTGTTAATTATCCGAAGTTCCGTGCAGTTGGTTGACCAGCTTGCCGAACTCGCTTCGAATTCGCAGCGAGATATTCCTCGCTTCCGTGCATGCTTCAATCAGACGTATTGCCGCTTCGTGGTTTTGCTCCGACGTCTGCCACAATTGCGAGAACGTGTCCTCGGTCCGCTTCACCTGCACGAAGCCGCGATCCGCCCCTTGCTTGCCTTCGTAGATGAGAGTTGCCGCGCTGTTCACTGCTGCAGTCATCGCCTGTAGCTGCCGGGTAATTTGAACGGCGGACTGCTTCGTCTGATCAGCCAAACCGCGGACCTCGTCCGCGACGACGCCGAAGCCTCTCCCGTGCTCGCCGGCGCGTGCCGCCTCGATCGAAGCGTTGACCGCGAGCAGGTTGCATTGATCCGCCAGATCCGCGATGAGCTTAATAATTCCGTCGGCCGCTTTCGTCCGATCGGTAAGCTCCGCGATCGCTTTCTCTTGGCGAACCGCGATGTCGGACCACATCTTGAACAGCGACAGCATATCCTCGAGCTCTTGACGGCCGCGATCCGTCATTTCCGCGATCCGGTCGCTGAGCAATTGGGTATCGTGAGTCGTCTCCGCCACCCTGTCGATCGATGCATGAACGAATCCGATCATGCTTTCCGTATCACGCACCGTTCTCACTTGCTTGCCGGTCGCTTCTTTTTGCAGCAGCCGAGACATTTGCAGCAGATCGTTCACCGACACGATGCCCGCAAGCTTGCCGCGGTCGGTCAACAGCACGGAGTCGTAGAACGTCATCTCGTCCCGCTTCAGCGCGCGGTCGATCAACTGCCAGGGCTGAATGTCGATGTTCGCCATCAGAGGTCTATCATCCATTAATAGAGCAATCGATTTATGCCCGAATAACGAGATGCCGAAAGTAGAGCCGAGCATGCGGAAAAACCGGTGTCTCATGACAAGCCCGATCGGAAGCCCCCTCTCGTCGCATACGACGACGGAGTCGGCTTCTTTGTTATGGCGGAATAACGTCACGAGATCGTCGCACACCTGGTCGGACATAACCGTCGGGCAGCTTTTCATCCACTCGGTTATGACAATCGGTTCGAACAGTTCTTGCGCAGGTTTAGCCTCGTCTAATACGGCTAGTGTTGTCATAAGAAACTCTCCCTGTGGGCCAGATTCGACGACTCCGATTGCTTCGAGCGCTTCGATTGCTTGACGCGGAACACCCACTTCGACAACGTCACGCTAATCTCGTAGAGCAGCAGCAGCGGAGCAACGACGAGCAGATCCGAGACGATATCCGGCGGCGTGATCATGACCGCGGTAACGGTGAGCGCGAAGTAGGCAAGCTTCCTCGCCTTTGCCAGCCGATTCGGGCTTAGAATGCCAATGGAAGTGAGGAACACGACGATCGCCGGCATCTCGAACAGAAATCCGAACGGCACCGTCATGTTCAGCATGAAGGAGAAATACTTCGATGCCGTGTATACCGTCTCGAAGTCGCCCGACATGTTCTCCAGAAAGCCGAGCACCATCGGGTAGATAACGAAGTAACCGAAGGAGTTGCCCGCGATGAACAACGTCGCAAGCATAGGGATATAACCGACCGTCGTTCTACGCTCGACTGCGGACAATGCGGGTTTGACGAACTGCCACAGCTGCCATCCGGCGATCGGAATCGTTACGGCGATCGCGATGACGCCTGCCAGCATTAGGTAAACCCATATAATGTCCGATGGAGCCAAGATGGCGAGCTTCTGATCCAGATCCCTCACGAGCCAACGATACAGCTCCTTCACGTACACGAATGCTCCGCATAACGAGACGACGAAGGCGGCCGCGGTAAACAGGATGCGGCGGCGCAGCTCCGCTATGTGCCCGATGAAGCTAGCGTTCGCTGCAGTCGGTGTCGGTTGCTTGTCAGCCATCGTCCCGAATCTACCCGTTCGACTTCTCGACGACGGTTAGTCGCGGAGTCGATTCCTCGGACGTTGGCTGCTCGTCCTTGCTTTTGTTTTTGCCGTCTTTGCCGTCTTCGCTGTCCGCGCCGCCGATCATTTCGCGGGTTGCGGATTTGAACTCGCTAAGCGTCCGCCCGAAAGCGCGGCCGAGCTCCGGCAGCTTCGATGGGCCGAAGATGATGAGCGCGATGATTAGAATCAGAATGAGTCCGCCGATTCCCATGTTCCCGAATGGCATATCGTTCAACACTCCTTATCGTTGGGGTAAAAGTAACTTAACCGAGCTTGAAGCCGCTGATCGCAACGACGGCCTCGCGTGGAATTTTATCACCCGGGCGGTGCGGCCACAGGCTCGTCGGCTTGCTCAGATCCGTCGTGTTCTCGCCCGGATGCTGGATCGACAGGAACAACGTCATTTCGTCCGGCGTGAAGAAAGGACCCGTCAGCTCGCATTCAACCGGACCGGAAGCGAATTGCAGCGCTTGCGCCTTACTCGGCCCGGACGTCGGGATGACGAACAGGCCGTTGTTCATGAACGAAGTATAGACGCCTTTGTTCATGCTGCTGGACGAAATGTCCGTTACGACCCACAGGTTGCCGTTGCCGTCGAACGTCAGGTTGTCCGGGGAGCTGAACCCCGATTGGCGACCGCCAGCGGCGAAAATTTCAAAATCGAACGAGATTTCGCTTAAATTGTTGTCTTTCTCGAAAATGCGCGTAATGTGTCCATGGATGTTGCCATGGGAGTCATTGTTCGTATGGCAGATGAACACCGTGTTGTCGAAAGGAGAGATTTCGATGTCCTCTGGACGGTCCGTCGGCGTACCGCCAAGAATAAGGGCCGCTTCGTGGCAGTTCGTAACGACGTCGGCTTGGGTTTGGAACAGCTTGAGCAGCTCTTCTCTCGTACTCTTCACGCCCGACGGAGCTTTGAAAGACTTGTTGTCCAGTACTTTCTTGAGGGCATCGATCGTCATCGCGATCCACGAGCCGCTCTTCAAGTTCGCCACGTACAGCGTACCATCCTCCAGCAACAGCGAGTTCGCGCGACCGCGCGATGGGTCGTACTTGCCTTTGCTGACGAATTTATAGATGCAAGCATCCTTCTTGTCGTCGCCCATATAGACGACGATTCGGCCGTCGCTGGCCAATCCCATCGCCGTGTTCTCATGATTGAAGCGGCCTAGCGCGGTATGTTTACGCAGATACGCGCCGTCGAACGGATCTATTTCGACGACCCAGCCGTAATGCGTAAGCGGCAAACCCGCAGCCTCAGCCAGTTCGGAGAAGTTTTCTTCGCAGGACAATACCGTATTCCAGAGCGTAACGCCGCCGGAGCAGTTCGCGAACGTTCCTTGAACCGTCGTCTTGCCGCCAACAGCCGCAGAACCTTTGGCCGGGCCCGTCAGCTCGAACTTCGTAAAGCCGTTAATGCGGCGGGCGTATTTGGACGATTTATCCAGCTTCCAGACGCCATCCTTGTCCCGGTACACTTCGATAACGGACATGCCTTGATAGGCTAACGAATCGTTCACCTGCTTCTGTGTCATTGTCCCGTCCTTGATCGGTCCGGTCAGGAAAATGTTCGTGTATTCATGGTTCGTTGCCAGCAAGCCGCGCGTGCTTGAGCCGTTGATCGGCAGGAAAGCGTTATAGTCGCAGCCTTGTCCGAATGCTTCGCCTTTCTCGTTAATGATATCGCCGTACGCAGCCACAACGTCGTAACGGTAGCCTTGGGGCAGCAGCAGCATATCCGCTTTGGACGGCTCAATCGGATCGAAGTGTCCGCTTACCCGGTTCGTGCCGTACCCGAAAAGATGGTCGGCTGTTTTCGATGCGGCGGAAGCTTTCCCTTCAAGCGTTCCAAGACCAGCCGAGGCGACGGCCAGCGCTGCCGCTCCCGTACCCAAATACGAAATAAACGTGCGGCGATCCATTTGCTTATCCATCGTACTCGCTCCTTTTGTAGGCATAATCTTACTATGGTTAAGATTAATAGGCGTATGTTAACGCGGATGCCGAACTTTTTGAATTTATTGTAAAATGCGCAAAAAAAGCCGTCCGAAGCTTCCCGGTAAAGGGAGCCCCGAACGGCTTAGAAGAATATTAGCTGGTTAAATGAACTTCAAATACTCCAGCAGCCTCTTAATCGTAACCGCAGCTTCAGCGCGAGTGGCGTTCGCTTTAGGATTGAAGTTGCCTTTCGAGTCGCCGCGGAGAATGTTCGTCTCGACAGCTTGAGCAACAGCAGGTTGCGCCAATGCCGAGATGCCGGCTTTATCGCCGAACGCCGACAGAAGGCTTGTCTGCTTCGCGGCTACATCAACCTTGCTGCCCGCGAATGCCAACGCTCTTGCGATCATGATAGCCATCTCTTCGCGTGTAATTGTTGCGTCCGGCGCGAAAGTCGTGGCCGTCCGGCCGTTGACGATTCCGGCTTGCACGGCTGCACGCACTGCCTGGGCGTACCAGCTGTTAGCGGAGACATCCGTGAACGATGTACCCTGTCCGGATTCCATCGCTTCTAGCCCTAGCGCACTCGCGATCATAGCGGCGAATTCAGCGCGATTAACGGCCCGCTCCGGGTTGAACGAAATCGAACCTGCATTCATCGCCAGGAACTTGGAAGCCAGCTTCTCGATATCCGCCTTCGCCCAATGGCTCTGAATATCGGCGTATGTCACGTCGGCTTGTTCAACGATCGCGTACAAGCCCGTATATGGCGTTGTCATAACGAGGCTGCCTTCTGCGTCCGTCGATGCTGGAACGAACCGCAGCTCTCCCGTACCAGAGTCGACCTTAACGACCATCAACGGCTTACTCGTGACCGTCTTGTCGACGACGATCGACCTTGGAACGTAAGCATTGCCGAAGCTCTTAATCTCCATTGACTGTTCGCCTGCTGTAGCCTTTACGCTGAAATTCACGGCTCCTAGCAAAGAGATACGGTGATCGCTTGCTTGACTTCGAATAGCTTGCTCTTGCTCCGCCGACGGCACGGTCATGGAGATGGACAATCGGATATCCGTTACCGAGACGCTTAGCTGCTTGGCAAGTTGGTCGTAGTCGATCGCTTGCAGCGGGATACGGATGCTGGCCTTATCCGACGTGACGGCAAGGATGGCATCAGCCATTGCCGCCGCTTTCTCGGCAAGCGAACCAAGCGGAAGCTCGATCTTCGCTCCAGCCGCTGTCTGCTCTACTTTATACGCTTCGGCCAAGTCTTTGCCGTTCAACGTTACCATCACGTTCTGCTTCTCATCATCACCAATACTTGTGGAAGCCTTGCCGGGTTGAAAACCCTTGTAATTCGTAAATTCATACAAATATGGAGATGGGTTTAGTTCTCTAGGCAACGTATTCGGCTTCGTGAGCCCCAAGTACAAATCCAGTTTGTTGGCGGTATCCGATATCTTCCTAATCTCGTTGCCTTCCGCAGCCGATGACAAGCTAACCGCATACTGGTGTCCATGAAGGAGAGTTTCGGCGGTCTGTAAGATCATCGCACTCGTCGAATCTTTCGTACCGGTGATCTGAGAATACGGAGTTCCTCTGCTTATCTGTTGTACCTGAGAAGGAACCACCCTCTTAAGCGGCACTTCTTTACGGTCAGTTGCGTCATATACGATGAAGTCGGAAGCTTGAATATGCTCCCAGACTAGAGTGTTGGCGGAACCGAAGTTAAACTGAATCGCATCCATATTATCCGTCAGATTAATATAATGAATCGTATCGTTGGAGGGCGTAAACCGGAACAACTCATCGCTTGGCTTCACGTAGCCGGATGAATTCGCGGATAACGAAGAATACGTCTCGCTTGCGCTGATCCGATAGGGGTATGCTAATTCGTCTCCTACGATACCGAAGATGTCCCCATTCTGTTTCGCCATCGACACCCAGCTCGCACCCCCGTCATCGCTGAACCGAATGCTAGCGGGAAGAGAAGTAATCGATTTGGGACTGAACTTTACCGACCATAAGATATCGTTGTTGTCATTATAGCCTCGTTTGGTAGACTCGCTCCGGTCCTTATACGTCAGCTCGGTCATTACGCCCTGCTGATCCGTCAGCTGAACGATGACTTGCGTCGGTTCCTTCGTCGTCACCTGAATGCTGGCTTGGTTCTGATACAGCGTCAACGTTCCCGATGCATAGGCGTCCGCCGCCTTCGGATTCCAGCTTGCCCACAATAGCGTCAGAGTTACGATAGCAGCCAACTGGCGTATGGTTCCTCTGAACATCATTATGAACGACCACCTTTCTTTGCGTTATTATCCATTTCCTCCCTTATTATAATCAAAATTGTGCTAGAATCTAGCAAAAAAACTGCTCGATCCCGAAGGATCGAGCAGTTATGATCTTCCCTAACATGATGAATACTTACACTTCGTCTACGTTCACCCACGCGCCGCGCTCGATCGACAGGTCGACCGCCTCGAGCACCTCTTGGCACTTCACGCCGTCGTAGAACGTTGGCGTGAACGGAGAGTTCGTCGTCATATGCTGCACGAACTCGTACACGATATGAACGAACGCGTGCTCGTAGCCGATAATGTGACCGGTCGGCCACCAGTTGCCCGCGTACTTGTGCGAAGGCTCGGTCGCCATAATACGGCGGAAGCCTGCCAAGTTCGGCTCGTCCTCACGGAAATACACTTCAAGCTCGTTGAGCTTCTCGAGGTCCCAACGGATCGAGCCTTTGCTGCCGTGAATTTCGAACGTGTTGTGGTTCTTGCGTCCGGCTGCGAAACGGGAAGCGACGAATACGCCCATCGCGCCGTTCTTGAAGTCAGCCAGGAAACCAGTCGCGTCGTCGACGGTTACTTCGCCCTTCTCGGTCGAGGAGCCCGTGCCGGACAAGCCCGCGGAGCCGGTCAAGATCGGACGCTCTTTCACGAACGTACGGTTATGGCCGACAACGCGGTCGAATTCGCCGATTAGGAAACGAGCGAGATCGATGCTGTGCGCGTTGATGTCGCCGTGCGCGCCGGAGCCCGCGACTTCCTTCTTCAGGCGCCATGCGAGCGGCGTGTTCGGATCGACGAGCCAGTCTTGCAGGTACGTCGCGCGGTAATGATGAATTTCGCCGAGTCGGCCTTCATCGATAATTTGCTTCGCCAGCTGCACGGCAGGCAAGAAGCGGTAGTTGAAGCAGATCGCGTGCTTGACGCCCGCTTTCTCCGCCGCTTCGAGCATTTCGCGTCCATCCGCGAGATTAAGCGCCAGCGGCTTCTCGCAGAAGACGTGCTTGCCAGCGGCGATAGCCTCCAGCGTAATTTCTTTGTGGGCATCGCTCGGAGCGTTAATGTCGACGAAGTCGATGTCGTCGCGGGCGACCATCTTGCGCCAATCGGTCTCGTAGGATTCCCAGCCGAATTTCTCGGCCGCTTCTTTAACGCCTTGCTCGTCCCGTCCGCAGATCGCCTTCATGACGACGTCCGCTTCGGTATCGAAGAACATCCCTACGTCTTTATAAGCATGGCTATGGGCTTTGCCCATGAATTTATAGCCGACCATGCCGACGTTAATTTTCTTTTTTACGCCCACCACATTTCACCCGCGCTTTCTTTCAGGATGAGGTTATTAAGGAAGCTGGCAGCTTTCGTGAAGCCTTCGTTCACGCTCATGATGCCGTCCTCGTGCTCGATGCTGATCGCACCGTCGTATCCGACGAGGCGAAGCATGCTGACAAGATCTTTCCAGAATTCGTCGTCGTGGCCGTATCCGACCGTGCGGAACACGAAGGAACGGTTCAGGATGTCGCCGTAATGCTTCGTATCAAGAACGCCGTTAAGCGCAACGTTGCGTTTGTCGATCTTCGTATCCTTCGCATGCACGTGATAGATGGAATCGCCGAGCGCTTTTACGCACTCGATCGGGTCCATGCCTTGCCAGAACAAGTGCGACGGGTCGAAGTTGACGCCGATGTTGTCCCCGGCTTCGCGGCGAAGGCGAAGCGCCGTCTCCGTATTGTAGACGAGGAAGCCCGGATGAGCCTCGATCGCGACTTTGACGCCGTGCTTGCGGCAGAACGCGGATTGCTCCTTCCAGTACGGAATCGCGACTTCGTTCCATTGCCATTCGAGGATCGTCAGGAAATCCGGCGGCCAAGGGCAAGTGACCCAGTTCGGATATTTGGAGCTCGGGGAGTCGCCGGGACAGCCCGAGAACGTGATAACCGTATCGACGCCGAGCTTCTCGGCCAATTGCACGGTAGCGACGAAATCGTCGTGGTGAGCTTTCGCCATTGATGCGTCCGGATGCAGCGGATTGCCGTGGCAGCTCAATGCGCTGATCGTCAGCCCGCGGCTGTCGACCGCGTCGCGAATTTTCTTAATCGCAGCCTCGTCGTTCAAGATCGTCTGCGCGTTCACGTGAGCTGTTCCCGGATATGCGCCGGTTCCGATTTCTACGGCTTGGAGTCCCGCGGATTTCACGGTGTCCAGAGCTTGCTCGAACGATTGCTCGCCGAACAATACGATAAATACGCCAGCCTTCATGGTTACCTTCACCGAACCTTTCTTTGTAAAAATGAAGATAGAGATGACGCTCGCCACCATTATGTACACGCGTTCATCTTGACTACATTCTTAGTTTACATGATATCGCTTCCATATTCTAATAAAAAATTAAAGCTCGGCCCTTACATGCGCGATTAACAACTATTCGCATTTAATTCGAACAACTGGGCCTCTGACCGCACGAATAACAGCTATTTGCACGTATTATCTAGCAAACCCCACGTTAACGCGCATCATGGGCAGAATAACTATCCATACGTTGTTATTTTGCGCTCGGCACCTATCCAGGGACGCGATAACTGCAAATAGCTGTTATTCCGGTCAAACCACCTTCTAATTTCCGTTATACGAAACTGATCGCTTGGCCCTTGTTCGACGACTCGTAGACCGCCTCGAGAATTTGCTGCACGACGAGCCCTTGCTTAGCCGTTACGACTGGCGATTGATCATTCAGAATCGCGTTGATCCACGCGCGAGCCTCTTGCTCCGAAGCGTCGTCGGGCACCGAACCGCCCCAGCCGGCATATCCGGACATTTGCACCTCGCGGTTGTACAGCAAGCCGTGCTCCTCGCCGTTTACGTGCAGCCCTTTGCGCATGTCCGCGCCCGCTTTCGTGCCGCATAGCGTTACTTTCGCTTCGTCCGGGTCGGAGATGTTAAGTGCCCAGCTGGACTCGAGCCACACGGTAGCGCCGTTCTTCATCGTGATCATCGCGAACGCCGAATCTTCCACCGTGAACTTCGACGGGTCCCACGGTCCCCACATGTTCGCGCGGCTGCCTTGCTCGGCTAGCTTGCGATACGACGATCCAAGCACGACTTTCGGTTCGTAGTTGTCCATGAACCAGAGAGCGAGATCGAGCGCGTGCGTGCCGATATCGATCAACGGGCCTCCGCCCTGCTTCTCCAGATCGAGGAATACGCCCCATGTCGGTACGGCGCGGCGACGTGTCGCGTGCGCCTTAGCCATATAGATCTCGCCGAGATCGCCGGCTCTGCATGCCTCGTGCAGCCAGCGGCTGTCGGCGCGGAAACGGTTCTGGTACGCGATGCTCAGCTTCTTGCCCGTGCGTTCCGATACTTCGAGCATGCGCTGGGCGTCCACGGCCGTCTTCGCCATCGGCTTCTCGCACAGCACGTGCTTGCCGTGCTCCATCGCGGCGATCGACAGCTCCGCGTGCGTGTCGTTCGGTGTGCAGATGTGAACGACATGAACGCCCGGATCGCGCAGCAGCTCATATACGTCATTGTATGTCCGCGCATCAGGCGTGCCGAACTTATTCTTCGCTTCTTGCGCGCGGTCATGCGAAATATCGAAGAACGCGACGACCTGGGCTTCTTGGATTTTGGCTAACGATGGAAGATGTTTTCCCATGGCGATTCCGCCGCAGCCGATCATGCCTACGTTAACTTTTGACAAAATACACGTCCTCCTTGCGGGTTTGCTGTATTCATTCTACAATTAGTTTAACATATTCGCTTCGGAATCCCATCCGCCCTGGTGGGACGATTATATGCGATTTTGTCATCGGAGGGATGACCCCATGCAGGCTGTCAGAGAGAAGATTGAATACGAGAACCCGTTGCTCTCCTTGAAAATATGGCAGGCTACGCGAAGCGACATCGGCAACATCGCATGGCACTACCATCCGGAATGTGAGCTTATGCTCGTGAAATCGGGCAAGCTCGACATCGACCTAAGCGACGAGACGTATACACTGCAGGCCGGCGACGTCGTTATTCTCGGCAACTCTCAGCTGCACCGGGACCGGAACACGGGCGGATTTCTGGACTATATCGTGCTGCAATTCGACCTGAATACTTTCTTCGACCAAAGTACGATTCCCTACTTGCAATATTTTAATGAGACGAAGGTGCCTTTGAGCACGATGAATTACGTCTTCCGCGAGAACCCTCAAGCGAACGAGGAAGCCGCGGAGTGCATCCGCCAAATTCTCCAAGAAGCGATCAGCAAAGAAAGCGGTTACGAGCTAGCGGTTAACCTGCTCATCAAGAAGCTGCTGCTCATCTTAATCCGCAACGACAATCGCGGGCTGCTCGCCGATCAAGACCGCGTCGAACGTATTCGCCTCAAGCCGGTGCTCGATTTCGTCGAGACGAACATCGACGACCGGATCGCCGTGGAGGATGCCTGCAAGCTGGCGAACATGAGCTACTACTACTTCGTGAAATTTTTCAAGAAGATCATGGGGCTGTCGTTCACCGAATACGTCAACTTCCGCAAGATCAAGCGCGCCGAGCAGCTGCTCCTCACCCGCGACATGAGCGTCACCGAGGTCGGCGACCAGATCGGCATGGCGAATATGGCCCACTTCTATAAGATGTTCAAGCGCTTCAACGGCTGCTCGCCGAAGGAGTTCCAACGCAAGATGCTCGCTTGGGGACGCAGATAATTTCAAAGCCGCCCATCCGCCGAGCCGGATTCAAGCGGCTCGATCGTTCGGTCATAGGTCGAACAAGACCAACTGATAGGGGGAGACGCTCTTACTGTAGTCCATACTGCTGGAGAGCAATGACTTTATCACCGTATCGAATGTTAATGCTCGGTCATTGGTTAGTACGACAACCCAACTGTCTTTTTTCGGTTTACCGAATTGCCCTTCCAAAGTTAATAGATACGAAAACGGCTGTGCTTGTTGTTGGTCAGAACTGCTTTCAAACCGATAGTAAGAACCATTATAGAAATATAAATCCTGAATTAACGGACCGGAATCGACTTTCGTCGAGAAGGAGTATGTTCGAACAGATACGTTCCTGCCCTCGGCTGCGGATTCAATAAACTGACGCCATCCTTCCTCGTTGGCAACAATGACGGAGTCCCAGCTAACGATATATCCTGCATTCTTCGCGTCATCTACTGAATCTAACAAAGGCAAACTGGAAAACCCCGTGTAGTTCCCATCCTTATCAAGCGTTAAATCCGTTGGCAGCATCTCCGTCGAATGATTCGATTGTTGCAGCGTGGTTCTAATTCTATCCGCATGAAGCGAGAAGTAAGAGATGACAACAACCAGAACAACGCTTATCGCTGCAACCCAGTAAACCCTCTTAACTTTATGCCTTGCACCCGCCATCACCCTCACCCCTCTTATTCCAAAACAAGCTCCCCCAGCCTACCGGCCGGAAGAGCTTGCTTTGCGATTGACGTATAGCTTGTAGCCGACCCCTCGGATCGACTCGATCTGCACGGTCTGCTGGTTCAGCTCCAGCTTTTTGCGAAGCGAGCTGACGTGGACGTCGACGGTACGCTGCCCGCCGATGTAGTCGAAGCCCCAGACGACGTTCATCAGATCGTCGCGGGTAACGACAATGCCAGGCCTTTCGGCCAGATAGAGCAGCACCTCGAATTCCTTCGGCCGCAGCGTAATCCATTGACCGTTCAGGAACACCTCGTATTTGTCCGGATAAATTTGCAGGTCGCCCAGCGTAATGATCTTATCGCCGTTCGCGGATATCGCCGGCTGGCTCTCTTCGTTGCGCGAGCGACGGAGCACGGCCGAGGTGCGCGCGAGCAGCTCCGCAACGCCGAAAGGCTTCGTAATGTAGTCGTCCGCTCCGAGCTTTAAGCCTTGCACGATTTCTTCTTCTGCGTTCCGGGCGGTAAGAATGATGACGGGCGTCTTCACGCCGTTCTTCCGCAGCTTCTCCAGCACTTCGAAGCCGTTCATCCCTGGCAGCATTAAATCTAGGAAAATGACGGCAAAAGTCTCGTGAATCGCCCGGTGAAGCCCTTCCGCTCCGTTGCCGACGACTTCCGTCTGGTAGCCTTCTTGGGAGAGATTATAGGTAACGAGGCGCGCAAGCGTCGGTTCGTCCTCGATGATCAACACTTTGTCCGACATGAGTCCCTCCGGTCTAGCAGGCTGCCCCGCCATAGAATGACTTGATAGGTTAGTTTTATCATGCCCATGTAAACCGCACCGCATCAAAGTGTTATCGGAATGTAAAATGTTAAGGCTGGAGCATCGGCAATTCCATAATGAAATGCGACCCTACGCCTACCGTGCTCTCGACCCGGATCGTTCCGCCGTGGAGTTCAACGAGATGTTTCACGATCGATAATCCTAGCCCTGTGCCGCCCGAGCTTCGGGAACGCGCTTTATCTACGCGGTAGAACCGCTCGAAGATCCGGTCGATATCCTTCTTCGGTATGCCGATTCCCGTATCCGATACCGTTACTCGGACCAGGTCGACCGCATCCTCCCCTTCGCCGGGGACGATCTCCGCCCGTACTTTCACTTGCCCGCCTTCGGGCGTGTAGTTGATGCCGTTCTGCATCAGGTTCATGACGATCTGGCCGAGCCGGTCTTCGTCCGCTTCCAGGAACAGCTCCGGCTCAGACTGAACGTCCAGCGAAATCGACTTTTTCAACGCGTCCGCGGACAGCAGCTCGGTCATCCGATCTAGGAAATGCGGCAGATCGATCGGCGAGAACTGCAGCGGGGATCGCCGCGACTCGATCTTCGAGAGCTCGAGAATATCTCCGATCAGCCGGTTAAGCCGGTCGCTCTCTTCTTGTATGATCGTGAGGAACGATATCGCCGTCTCTCGATCGTCCATCGCTCCCGCGAGCAGCGTCTCGGCGAACCCTTTGACGGCTGCCACCGGCGTCTTCAGCTCGTGAGATACGTTCGCGACGAATTCGCTCCGCATACTCTCGAGCCTGCGAATCGCGGTAACGTCCTGCAGCACGAGCAGCAGTCCCGGTTCCTCGTCTTCGCTCATCGTCATCGGCACGAGACCGACCCCTAGCATTCTCTCTTCCGGATAGTACACGGTCAGCTCTTGGTGGACGACGACCGAATTCGTCAGTCCTTCGCGGATGATTCCGAGCAGCTCGTAATGGTTGCGGATCTCCGCGTAGCTTCGTCCGACGCGTTCGAGCGCGGAGCCTCCGAGCATCTGTTCCGCTTGCCGGTTATACAGCGTAATTCGACCGTCGCTTCCGATCATGACGACTCCGCTCGTCATGTTGTCGAGGACGTTGTGCAGCGTCGCGCCGTTATGCCGAATTTCGTCCAGCTGGCCCTGCAGGCTGCTGGCCATCGCGTTCAGCGCCCTCGCCAGCTCTCCGATCTCGTCTTTGCCGCCTTCCGGCACGCGGATCGCGTAGTCCATATTGGCGATTCGTTTCGCGGCGGACGTCATTCTCTCGAGCGGCTTCGTCACGCTTAACGCGATGCGGTAACTCACGACCGCGGCAAGGACGAATAAGAGGAACAAGCCGAGAACGAGCGCCAGCCACATCCGGTTCAAGTCGTTCTCGACGTCGCTTAGGCTCATGGCTAACCGAATAACCCCTGACGGCTCGCCGCCCTCTTGCACCTTCGCCTGAATAGCCACGTACAGCATCTTCATATCGAGAGTATCGCTGTAGCGGATGCTGCTGCCCGATCCTTCCGCGAGCGCCTCCTGAACTTCTTGTCGGCTTAGATGGTTATCCATTGTCGACGGAAGATGCTCGGAGTCGCCGAGAACGGTTCCGTCCGGGAGAATGTACGTGACGCGCATGCCGGCGATTTCCTTAAACTTGAGTGCTTGCTGTTGTAGATAGTTGCCGCGCTCAGCAGGAGCTAGATCAGTCGGCCATGGCGCGGTCGCATCCAGCACGCGCAGCTCCCGGAGCATATGCTCCTTCAGCTCGGACTGGTGATTGCTCGTATAAGAGTTCCCCGTCAGAAGCCCTGCCGCAAGCACGGAGAGTCCGATCAGAAGCATGAAAAGCGCGGTCAGTTTCCAGCGAAATTTAGTCATGGTCTGCGGACTGCTCCTTCGGGTATTAAAGGACGATTAGACGAAGACCGGATCCTTGAACTGCGCGAGCTTTTCCTTGGAGTCTTTGTCCACGTCGGCATGCAGGCTGTTGCCGTGCGCGTCCATCGTGACGATAGCCGCGAAGCCTTCTACCTGCAGATGCCACATCGCTTCGGGGATGCCGAACTCCATAAAATCGACGCCGTTCACATTCTTAATGCACTCGGCATAGTATTGCGCCGCTCCGCCGACCGCGTTCAGATAGACGCCGCCATGCTCTTGGAGCGCTTTGAGCGTCTTCGGTCCCATGCCGCCTTTGCCGATGACCGCGCGAATGCCGAACTTGCGCATGATATCGCCTTGGTAAGGCTCCTCGCGAATACTCGTCGTCGGTCCGGCCGCCTTCACGTGCCAGCCCTCGTCGTCTTTAAGCATAACCGGTCCGCAGTGATAGATCACGCCGCCGTTCAGATCGATCGGCGCGTCGTGGTCCATCAAATGCTTATGAAGCGCATCGCGGCCGGTATGCATTTCGCCGTTCAGAATGACGACGTCTCCGACTTTCAGGCTGCGCACGTCGTCTTCGGTGAGAGGCATTTGGAGCACGATTTCGCGACGCTCGGACGTAGCGGCGATGTCCGATTTCGTCTCTTCTTTGGACGCTGGGGTCGCGTTCATTGGAACGGCCGAACCGCCTTCGTACACCCAGCTCTTAATCTCGTGCGTCGATCCGTCGAGGATGACTCCTTGACGGCGATATGCCCAGCAGTTGTATGCGACGGATACGAAGAAGCTGGCCGGCAGACGGTTATTCACGCCGACTTTGCAGCCGAGCAGCGTTACGTTGCCGCCGAAGCCCATCGTGCCGATGCCGAGCTGATTCGCTTTATCCATAATATATTCTTCGAGCTTAGCCAGCTCCGGAATCGGATTCACGTCCTCGATATGGCGGAACAGCTGTTGCTTAGCCAGTTCATAGCCAGTCGTCCGGTCGCCGCCGATGCCTACGCCGATGAAGCCCGCGCTGCAGCCTTGGCCTTGCGCTTGGTACACCGCGTGCAGCACGCATTTGCGGATGCCGTCGAGATCGCGCCCTGCTTTGCCAAGTCCTTCCAGTTCGCATGGCAGGCTATATTGAATGTTTTTATTTTCGCAGCCGCCGCCCTTGAGGATCAACCGAACGTCGATCTCGTCCTTTTCCCATTGCTCGAAATGGATGACCGGAGTGCCTGGGCCGAGGTTGTCGCCCGTATTCCCGCCAGTTAATGAATCCACGGAGTTCGTGCGCAGCTTGCCGTCTTTCGTCGCGCGAGCAATCGCATTGCGAATCTCCTTGCGCATAATGATCTGGTTCGCGCCGACAGGCGTATGAACGACGAACGTCGGCATCCCCGTATCTTGGCAGATCGGCGAGACGTTGCATTCCGCCATCTCGATATTCTGAGCGATCGTCGTAAGGGATAGACCCGCGCGTGTCGCGCTGTCTTCCTTCTCGCGTGCCGCAGCGATCGTGCGACGCACGTCCGCCGGCAGGTTAGTGGAAGTCTCCACGATGAGTTTATACATGCTTTCTTCGAAAATAGACATAACGAGTAAAACTCTCCTCTCTAGTCGTTGCTTCTCTCTAAGACTATAATAACATATGACAAGCATATACGGCTGACGCCATCGGAGCAAAGGAGCTTGCCCGCCATGAACCATTATCTCGCCTATCTCTATCGACTGCAACATATTGAACGCTGGAGTTTGATGCGGAATACGACCTCGGAGAATGTCGCCGAGCACTCGTTCCATGTCGCGCTGCTGGCCCATTCTCTGTGCACCATTTCTCGGGAAATATTCGGCCGCGACGTCAATCCGGACGAGATCGTCGCCTACGCACTCTTCCATGATGCCACGGAAGTGTTTACGGGAGATATTCCGACACCGGTCAAGCACCACAATCCACGTATTCTCGAGAATTTTCGCGAGATCGAAGACTTGGCCGCAGAACGGCTGCTCTCGACCGTACCGCCTGCGCTGCGCCACGTCTATACCCCGCTCATCGGCAGCAAGCCCGCGAACCCCGAGCTCGCTAAACTGCTGAAGGCGGCTGATCTGCTCGATGCTTACCTCAAATGCATCAGCGAGACGTCCGCCGGCAACCGAGAATTCGCGACCGCCCGCCGCCAGACCGAGGAAAAGCTGCGCAAGCTCGACCTGCCCGAAGTGGAGTGGTTCCTGATGAACCTCGCCCCGAGCTTCGAGCGCACGATCGACGAACTGACGGAGGATTGAGCTGCGACGAGGTATCTATAGAGCGACGATAACTTTACCGCATCCTCTTATTCGTGCCGAAAATGTCTCTCGAGCGCCAATAGCGTTACGGCTTAACGCTATTGATGGAACTCATAGCTCTCGCACCAGCTTTTCGAGTAAATAGCTTTATCGCAACCCCTTATTTCCGTCAAAAGTGGCGGTAATGGGGGAATAAAGTTACGTCATAACGTTATGAAGACCCGTCCTCTTCGCGAGTGCGGGTCTTCTCGTTAATGGTTAGTTGATAGCGGAACTGTGTTCCGTTATTGTGTCTGTGTGGGCCGATTTTCGAGCATTAGCGGAAGTGAGTTCCGTTATTCGGCCAAATTTGCTCGATTGCGCGGCAGAAAGTTGAAAATAGCGGAACTGTGTTCCGTTATTGTGTCTGCGTGGGCCGATTTTCGAGCAATAGCGGAAGTGTGTTCCGTTAAACGGCCCGTTTAGCTCGTTTGCGCGGTAGAAAGTTGGAAATAGCGGAACTGTGTTCCGTTATTGTGTCTGCGTGGGCCGATTTTCGAGCATTAGAGGAACTGAGTTCCGTTATTCGGCCAGATTTGCTCGTTTGCGCGACAGAAAGTTGAAAATAGCGGAACTGTGTTCCGTTATTGTGTCTGCGTGGGCCGATTTTCGAGCATTAGAGGAAGTGAGTTCCGTTATTCGGCCAGATTTGCTCGTTTGCGCGGCAGAAAGTTGAAAATAGCGGAACTGTGTTCCGTTATTGTATCTGCGTGGGCCGATTTTCGAGCATTAGCGGAAGTGAGTTCCGTTATTCGGCCAGATTTGCTCGTTTGCGCGGCAGAAAGTTGAAAATAGCGGAAGTGTGTTCCGTTATTGTGCCTGCGTGGGCCGATGTTCGAGCAATAGCGGAACTGTGTTCCGTTATTCGGCCAGATTTGCTAGTTTGCGCGTTAGAAAGTTGGAAATAGCGGAACTGTGTTCCGTTATTGTGTCTGCGTGAGCGAATTTTTCGAGCAATAGCGGAACTGTGTTCCGTTACGTGAGCCCGCGAAGTCGTCCACCTATATTAATTAACCTCATTAATTGTTCCGTTCGATCGCGCGTCCAATCGTATGCGTTCGCGACCGCGTCGCCGAGCCCACAAGGCCCCGGGACGATGGATAAGCTTGCGGCCAGTCCGAGCTCATCCATCTCGCTAGCCGATAGCGCGACAGCCCCGCACAGCGCCACTACCGGTACGCCATGCTCACGCGCATGCCGGCAGACGCCGGATACGACCTTGCCCGACAACGTCTGCCGGTCAAGTCTGCCTTCTCCGGTAATCACGAGATCCGCGCCAGCGAGCTTCTCCCCGAACCGATAAGTTTCGGCAAGCAGCTCGAAGCCCGGCCGCAGCTCCGCGCCGAGGAACGCGAGCGCTCCTGCGCCCATTCCTCCTGCAGCCCCTGCTCCCGGCACCGTTGCGACATCGATACCGAGCTGCTCCTTCACGACCGCCGCATAGACGGCAAGCGCCTTATCCAGCACGCGGATATCCGATTCCGTCGCGCCCTTCTGCGGTCCGAAAATCCGCGACGCCCCTTCGTCCCCGCATAACACATTGCGAACGTCGGTAACCGCCGTCACCTTCGTCTCGGCAAGCCGAGGATCTAGCCCCGACAGATCGATTCGCCTAAGCTTGCCCAGCGCTCCCCCG
>Ga0065721_10049433_pt1 | contig 34454 bp, 34 predicted proteins | sample Mesricmetagenome_FD_59108 | JGI IMG/M metagenome (GOLD analysis project Ga0065721, IMG submission 59108) | Mesophilic microbial community from rice straw/compost enrichment Sample: eDNA_1 v2 (version 2) | ecosystem: Engineered > Solid waste > Grass > Composting > Bioreactor | place: USA: Davis... | reverse complement strand
CATGCGGACGAGGCGGTCGAAGACCACCTCCAGCATGGGCAGGCGTTCGTAGTTGACCAGCGCCGAGTTGACCAGCGCCATGATGCCGGAGTTGTCGCCGTCCCCGGCGCCACCCTGGTCGAAGCCCAGCAGGCTGTCGATCTCGTCCTGGTTCAGGACGCGCGTCGAACCGCCGCCGCCGCCCATATCGCCCATGTCGCCCATATCGCCGTTGTCTTCGGCGAGGGCTGCCCATTCGGCGGCGAGCCGTTCCTCTTCGCTGAGTTCCTCGGTGTTGGTCATGCGTCGCCCTCGCCGCCCCGCCTACTGGACCAGCATTTCCTTGAACAGAACGTCCTTCACCTTCGTGGGGAAGGCGGCGGCGTTGATGCGCATCAGCAGTTCCTGACGCAGGCGGTACATGCCCGCCGACCCCTTCAGATCCTCCAGCCGCAGTTCGCGCAGGTAAACCTGGAAATTGTCGATGATGCGCGGCAGCACATGTTCGATGGCCGACACATCCTCGCCCTTCGACAGCTGGATCGAAATCTTGATCTTCAGGAAGGCGGGACGCTTGCCGCTGCTGTTCAGGTTCACCAGCATGTCCGGCAGGTCGTAGAAGACCGGCGCTGCATGCGGATCGGGCTTCGCCGGTTCCTCAGCATGTTCGGCCGCGGCGTGCTCTTCCTTCTTGCCGAGCAGCGAATCCAGAAGGCCGCTGAAATACACGCCCGCACCCGCGCCGATCAGCAGCACGAGCGGCAGGATGACGAACAGGACCAGCTTCTTGCCGCTGAACTTCTTGCGCGGCAGGCCGTCGGTCGAAGCGTCGCCGGCGTCTTCTTCAGCGTGCGCAGCCATGGAATCCTAAGCGCGGGCGGTGACAGGTGTTGGCCTTACCGTGGCCTGATCGGAGCCTTATCGGCATCCGACACCCTATCTTTCGGATAGTTAACAAAGCCTTACAACGCGTGGTCGAGGCTGTGACCGTACGGCAACCAACGCTCCGGCACGGAAATTGATTGGGGCTCCGGTGGAGAACTCTGTGCCGAGGGAGGACCACGCCAGGACCCGCGACTTTTACCGATTCCCGACCGCTGACCGCCCTTCCCCACCCCATCGCGGGTGAGGGGCCCGTCACCCGCACGCCTTTGGCGTGACGGGAACGGGATCCTTTTGCCCGGCGCGTCCGGCAGGCCTTTCCGACCCCGCGGCAGGAATTGCCCGGCAGCGGCTGCCGCAACCTCCCCTCGCACCCCATCCGCGCCCGGATTCCGTCTTCCGCCGACTTGGCACACCCCGTGCATTGCTGTCGGCGCCGGTCGGGAAGGCCCGCCGGCCCGAGATGAAACGAGGTCGCCGATGGAAAACCCGATCTACGTCGCCCTGTCGCGCCAGATGACCCTGCGCCGCCAGTTGGACGTGATTTCGAACAACATCGCGAACATGAACACCACGGGCTTCAAGCAGCAGCGCATGCTGTTCACGGAGTTCCTGGAGCGTCCGGGCATGCACGAGCAGGTCAGCTTCGTGCAGGACCGGGCGGTGGTGCGCGACCTCACCGTCGGCGGGCTGACGCAGACCGGCAATCCGCTGGACGTGGCGCTGACCGGCCACGGCTACTTCACGGTCGATACGGTGAACGGCCCCCGCTACTCGCGGGCCGGCAACTTCCGCCTGAACGACCAGCGGCAGGTGGTGGACGGCGGCGGCCTGCCGGTCCTGGCCGACAACGGCCAGCCGATCACCATCCCGGACGGCACCCGCGACATCAAGATCACCGGCGACGGCACCGTCGCGACGGAACTGGGCCCGGTCGCCAAGCTGAACATCGTCACCTTCAAGAACGAGCAGTTGATGACCGAAGTCGGCGCCGGCCTCTACGTCAGCGACGAGGAACCGCAGCCGGCCCCGGCCGACACGAAAGTGGCACAGGGAATGCTAGAGAATTCGAACGTGAAGCCGGTGGTGGAGATGACGGCGATGATCGACATCCAGCGCCAGTACCAGAGCACCCAGCGGCTGATCGAAAGCGAACACGACCGCATGCGCAACGCCATTCAGAAGCTGGGCCGCACGGCCTGACCGGACGAGAGAAGGAGCACGGACCATGCGCAGCCTCGCCATCGGCGCCACCGGCATGATCGCCCAGCAGATGAACGTCGAAACCATTTCGAACAACATCGCCAACGCGACGACCACCGGTTTCAAGAAGCAGCGTGCCGAGTTCCAGGACCTGCTGTACCAGAATTTCCGCCGCATCGGCTCCACCTCGTCGGACGCCGGCACCATCGTGCCGACCGGCGTGCAGGTTGGTGCCGGCGTGCGCGTCGCCGCGGTCGCCCGCGTGCTGGAGCAGGGCAACCTGACGGTCACCGACAACAAGCTGGACTTGGCCATCAATGGCTCCGGCTACTTCCAGGTCCAGCTGCCCAGCGGCGACACCTCCTACACCCGCGCCGGCAACTTCAAGCTGTCGCCGGAAGGCATCATCGTCACCGCCGACGGCTATCCGGTGCAGCCCAACATCACCATCCCGGCCGAGGCCGTGGATGTCGCCATCAACCCGTCGGGCGAGGTGCTGGTGAAGCTGGACGGCCAGGTGCAGACGCAGAACGTCGGCCAGCTCCAGCTCGCCACCTTCGCCAACGCGGCCGGCCTGGAAGCGGTGGGCGACAACCTGTTCCTGCAGACCCCGGCGTCAGGCCAGGCGGTCACCGGCAACCCCGGCAACCCCGGCTTCGGCCGCGTGACGCAGGGTGCGCTGGAGACGTCGAACGTCAACGTCGTCCAGGAGATCACCACCCTGATCTCCGCCCAGCGCGCCTACGAAATGAACTCCAAGATCATCAAGACCACCGACGAGATGATGCAGCAGGCCTCGCAGATGCGCTGACGTCGCATCCTAGCCCGCGCTCTCCATCGAAGGACCCGCCGCCATGCCCCGCATCGCCTCCCTCCTCCTCGGCTCCGCGCTCGTCGCCGTCATCCTCGCCGGCCCGTCCGCCCTGGCTCAGAACGCCCTGGCCCAAACCGGCCAAGCCCAGGACGCCTATGGGGACGCGCCGCAGGCGGTCGCGCGGCCGCAGCCCGTCGTCTACGGCCCGACGCACGTCGAGGCGGCGCTGTCGGAGGCGCTGGCCCGCTACATCACCGTGGGCCGCCTGCAGATGGAGCTGGACAGCCGCGCCATCGAGCTGCGGGCGCCGGCGGGCGCCGGCAGCCTGACGGTGGAGAACCTCTACTACAACCCGGTGCAGGGCCGTTTCGCCGCCGAGGTCGTGGTGGCGGACACCCGCCCGACGGTGCGCCTGCCGGTGGCCGGCCGCGCCTTCGGCGTGGTGCAGGTGCCGGTGCTGTCCCGCCGCGTCGTTCCCGGCGACGTCATCGGCCCCGCCGACGTCGACTGGCAGGACGTGCGCACCGACCAGACCGGCAGCGACATCGCGGCCACCGACGCCCAGCTGATCGGCATGACGCCCAAGCGCGGCGTGCCGGTGAACCAGCCGGTCCGCCTGCGCGACCTCCAGTCGCCGCGCATGATCGACAAGGGCGCCCTGGTCACCATCACGCTGGCCACCGCGAACCTCACGCTGTCGGCCCAGGGCAAGGCCCTGCAGGACGGCGGCAAGGGCGAGGTCATCCGCGTGGTCAACACCCAGTCCAACCGCATCGTCGAAGCGACGGTCGCCGGCCCCAACATCGTCGCCGTGGCAAAGCCCGGCGTGATCGCGAAGTGAGGAGAAAGCTCCAATGTCCGCCCATCAGACCGCTGCCCGTTCGGCTTTCCGCTTCGCGCTGCTCGCCGCCGTCGCCGCCGGCCTTCCGGCCTGCAACGCCCTGTCCCGCGTCTCCGACATCGGCTCCGCCCCGTCGCTGACCAAGATCCAGGACCCGCAGGCGCAGCCCGGCTACCAGCCGGTCAGCCTGCCGATGCCGACCCCGCTGCCGACCGAGCGCAACCCGAACTCGCTGTGGCGCAACGGTTCGAAGGCCTTCTTCAAGGACCAGCGCGCCAACAAGGTGGGCGACCTGCTGACGGTGGACATCCAGATCAACGACCAGGCCCAGCTGAACAACGAGAGCAAGCGGTCCCGCGACAACTCAGACAAGGCCGGCCTGCCCAGCTTCTTCGGCTTCGAGACCAAGGGGCTGAAGCGCGTGCTGCCCGAAGAGTTGAGCGCCGACAGCCTCGTCGACCTGTCCAGCACCACCTCCAACGCCGGCAAGGGCAGCGTCAACCGCAAGGAGCAGATCACCCTGAAGGTCGCCGCGCTGGTCACCCAGACCCTGCCGAACGGCAACATGGTCATCCAGGGCCGCCAGGAAGTCCGCGTGAACTACGAGGTGCGCGACCTGATCATCACCGGCGTCATCCGGCCGGAGGACATCACCGCGCAGAACACCATCAGCTACGAAAAGGTTGCCGAGGCCCGCATCTCCTACGGCGGCCGCGGCCAGATCAGCGACGTGCAGCAGCCGCGTTACGGCCAGCAGCTGTTCGACATCATCATGCCCTTCTGATCACCCATCCTTCCGCACCGTAGGCAAAAAGGGCCGGCAGCTTCTGCCGGCCCTTCGGCATGCCTTGCCGGGGTGGTGTGGGGCCGGCGATCATATTCATCGCGCGATGCACACCCGCTTCCTTTCCGGCCAGTGCGCAAAAAGAAAAGCCCCCCACCGAACCCGGCGGAGGGCTTCTCGATTCGCAGGACCCTGCGGCCGTCGGCCGATCAGTCGTCGCGCTGGGTGCGTTCCAGGCGCTCGTGGCGTTCCTGGGCTTCGAGACTCAGCGTGGCGATGGGGCGGGCATCGAGGCGGCGGACGGCGATGGGCTCGCCCGTTTCCTCGCAATAGCCGTAGGAGCCGTCCTGGATCCGTTCCAGCGCCGCGTCGATCTTGGAGATCAGCTTGCGCTCGCGGTCGCGGGTGCGGAGTTCCAGCGCCCGGTCGGTCTCCGCCGACGCGCGGTCGGCGATGTCCGGCTCCTGAATGCCTCCTTCCTGGAGGCTGTTCAGCGTCTCGCTGGATTCCGCCAGCAGCTCGGCGCGCCAGCGCAGCAGCTTCTGGCGGAAATACTCCCGCATGACGGGGTTCATGAACGGCTCGTCTTCCGACGGCGTGTAGTCCTTAGGCAGAAGCGGCGACGTCATCCGAGAGCATCCAACGCAAAAGGGTGATCCGGGCGGCGCGGAGTATAGGTAGCCGGATCGCCAATCGCAACCCTGCGGTTCGCCCTTTGGAACACGAACAAGCCCTTGGATAATCGGAGTTTTGCAACCCCATTCCAACCTTGCAGAACAGTCGAGGCGGAAAGGAGGGCCACGGGATCCGGTTGGCCGGTCAGGGCGTATACTTCGCCAGCTCGACCTGTGCCCGAAGGTCGATCTGGTCGAGAATCTCGGCAAGACGCGGGTCGTCCACATGGACTCGGCGCGCCTGAACCACCTTGGCAAGATCCATCAGCTTCTGCACCGGCATGGTGCCGGCCAGAAGGCCGTGCTGAATCTCCTCCAGCTTGTCGAGCATGTCCTGCGCGCGCATTTTGCCGCGCGAGGCACGGGCCGTCGCGTCGTCGACCTCCTGCAACGCCAGGACACTGGCGATGCCGGCCAGCGGTGCGGAGGCGTGCACGCCCGCAGCGCCGCCCGTCTCACCGACGAGCTGCTTGCTGAAGGATGCGCCGCCCGACCCCTCGGATTTTCCGGTACGCCGGACCGAGGAGCTGCCGCGAAGATTTCCGGGGCCTTCGACTTTCATGTTCCGTGCAACCGGTTTCGGTAATCCTCGTACTCTAGATGGAACAACCTTAACATCTGGTCAAGGCTTGCCGCAATCGGGCAAAAATTGCCGTGTTTGCGTGACATAAAACGGGCTCAATCAGAGCGTTTTTCCGGGCTTTTCCATAGAGGGCGCCTTTTCCGTTTGCCGAGTCTCCGCCCGGCCTGTCTGGCACGCCTTTTGTATGTGCATCGGCACCCGTTGTGGAGTGTCCTTGCCATGCCGACCAAAGCCGCCGCCCTTCTGCTCCGTGCCGTCGCCGCCGTGCTGTTCGCGGTCGTGCTGGCGCTTCCGCTTACGGCCGCTGCCTCCTCGGCGCGGATCAAGGACGTGGTGGACGTGGAAGGCGTGCGCGACAACATGCTGATCGGCTACGGCCTCGTGGTCGGCCTGAACGGCACCGGCGACAGCCTCAACAACTCGCCCTTCACCGAGCAGAGCCTCGTCGGCATGCTGGAGCGGATGGGCGTCAACACCCGCGGCACCAACCTGCGCACCAAGAACGTGGCGGCGGTGATGGTGACGGCGACGCTGCCGCCCTACTCCGCCCAGGGCACGCGCATCGACGTGACGGTGTCGGCCATGGGCGACTCCAAGAGCCTGCTGGGCGGCACGCTGCTGGTCACGCCGTTGCTGGGCGCCGATGGCGAGGTCTATGCGGTGGCCCAGGGGCCGATCGCCGTGTCCGGCTTCTCCGCCCAGGGCCAGGGCGCGAGCGTGACCCGCGGCGTTCCGACCTCCGGCCGCATCGCGTCCGGCGCCATCGTGGAGCGCGAGATCCAGTTCTCCCTGGCCGAGCTGCCGGTGCTGCGCCTCAGCCTCCGCAACCCCGACTTCACCACAGCCCAGCGCGTGGCGACCGCCATCAACATGCAGTTGCGCGGCAATCGGGCGCAGGCGACCGACCCCTCCTCCGTCCTGCTGACGGTGCCGGAGGCGCGGCGCGGCGACATCGTCGGCCTGATCACCGAGATCGAGCAACTGCGCATCACCCCGGACCAGGTCGCCCGCGTGGTGGTGGACGAGAAGTCCGGCGTGATCGTGATGGGAGAGAACGTGCGCATCTCCACGGTCGCCATCGCCCAGGGCAACTTGACCATCCGCGTCACCGAAACCCCGCAGGTCAGCCAGCCCGGCCCCTTCAGCCAGGGCCAGACCGCCGTGGTGCCGCGCACCGACATCCAGGTGGACGACCAATCCAACAACCGCCTCGCCGTGATGAGTTCCGGGGTGACGTTGCAGGAGTTGGTACAATCCTTGAATGCGCTGGGAGTGGGGCCGCGCGACATGATCTCGATCCTGCAATCGGTCAAGGCCGCCGGCGCCCTGCAAGCGGAAATCGAGGTGATCTGATGGATACGGCGCTCTCCCTTCCCAGCCTTCCGCCTCCGCGCCTTCCGGCGCTGGCCGATCGCGCCCAGGCGGGCGGCAAGGGGTTGGGCCTTGGCGATGGGCAGTCCTGGCACGCCCGCACCGCGGTCCGGTCCGACATCGACGAGAGCAAGGTGGATCCCGCCAAGCGCGCCCAGATCCGCAAGGCCGCCGACGACTTCGAGAACGTCTTCGTATCCCAGATGCTGGGCCACATGTTCGACGGGGTCGAGGTGGACGAGACCTTCGGCGGCGGCCACGGCGAGGAGATGTTCCGCTCCCTGCTCACCGAACAATACGCCAAGCAGGTCAACCACCGCGGCGGCTTCGGCATTGCCGATCAGGTCTACCGCGAGCTTCTTCGTGCTCAGGAGGGCAGCCATGGATAAGGTCGACGTCCGTTTCCCGCAGCCGGCCAAGAACCCGCCGGCCAACCTGCCCAAGAACGCCGAGGAGCGCGCGGCCGCCCTGATCGACCTGATGGACCGCCTGAGCGGCCATCTGGCGCGCGAGACCGAGGCGGTGAACCGCCATTGCTCCAGCGCCGAACTGGCCCGTCTGGCCCGGGAAAAGCAGCCGATGATGCTGGTCTACGAGGAGGTGTCGCGCCTTCTCCGCGTCGACCGCGAGGGCATGGCGAACCTGCCGGACGCGGTGAAGGGCAAGCTGCGCGAGGCGACGCGCGGGCTGTACGAGGCCTCCGCTGCAAACGCCGACGCCCTGCGCCGCAACGGCGCCGCGCAGAAGGTTCTGGTGGACACGGTGGTCGGCGCGATCAACCGCGCGCGGCAGACCACCACGGTCGCCTACGGCTCCGGCCCCCCGGCCACCGTCAACTACGTCACCCCGCCCCACGGGCCGGCCACGTCGGCCACGCTGAACACCCGGCTGTAACCGGCACCGCCGTTTGAACGCAGAAGGGCCGCCCCCACGGGCGGCCCTTCGTCTTTGCGCGCGCGGCAAGAAGCGCACCCCTCACCCGGCGGATTTTGCCGCCCCCCGGCCGGTTCTGCCGGGCAAGTCCTCCCAGGCCTGACTTTTTCAACCCGAACAACAGGTTGACCGCGCACGGGAGTTGGCCCGGGAGTTGCTTTGGTTCGGCAGCGCACCGCTGGCTCAAGGAACCTGGCCCATGGACACTCCATCGAAGATCGCGTCCTCCGCGTTCGACAGCTTCGCCCAGAGCCAGTTGGCCGGCCAGGGTTCCGCCTCCCGCACCGCCTCCCGCACCGACGCGTTCTCGTCGATGATCGGCAAGCTGCTGAGCGACGCCGCCGACCGCAGGCGCGAGCGGCAGGACGACGCGGATGCCGCCGAGCAGCGCAAGACCAACAGCGCCGCCCCGGTTCGTCCCGAGCCGCCGAAACCCCGCCACGTCACCGCCGCTGCCACATCTCCGGCACCGCAGGCCACCCGCAAGGACGAGGCACCCCGCGCCGATGGCCGACCGGAACCGAAAGCGGACGCCAAGGACGCCAACCCGCAGCCCCGCGCCGCGGAATCGCCGCGCAACGCCGAATCGGCGAAGGCCGACAGCGTCGAACGTCCCGGCAAGGACGCGAAGGGTGGCGCCAAGGGCGCCGACACCGTCCGGGCGCAGGGCTCGAAGAACACCAAGACGGCGGACAAGAAGGACGCAAATGGGGCGGATGCCGCCGATGACGACGCCGCGGGCAAGGTCGACGATGCGTCCGCCCAGGCCGCTCAGACCGACGGCATGGCGGATGCGTCGGACGACTCGGCGGACGACGATACCGTCGTTGTCGAGATCGACGTCATGGTCACTGAAACCACGGTCCAGCTGGTCACCGACGACCAGTCCTGCACCGTCACCGACCTGAAGGCCATGCTGGCGCTGGGCGTGGCGGCGGACGGCAACGCGACCGACCCCGCCGTCACCGAGGACGCGACGGCGGCCACGGACGAGGGCGTGACGCCGATCGACGCAGCGCAGCCGAACAGCGCCACCGACCCGGCCGCCCAACAGCTGGCCGCGCAGCTTGCCGCCACCCAAGCCGCCGGCAAGGACGCGGCGCAGGCCGCAGCCCAAGGCCAGCCGGCCACCGACCCGGCCGCGAAGACGGCCGCGGCGGCGGGCAAGCCCGGCGAGGCCAAGCCTGCCGACCCGATCGCTGAGCTTCTGGCGAAAGGCGGACCGCTCAATCCTGACGAACTGAAGGCTGCGGAAGCAAAGGCCGCCGAAGCCAAGACCGATGCGCCCCAGGCCGGCGCATCGGCGGATGGGAACGGCGCACTGGCCGGCCTGCCGACCGACGATGATGCCACCCTGCCCCAGAACTTCGCCGATCTGGCCGCCGCCGCGAAGGCGAAGGGGGCGGACAAGGCCGGGGCAAAGGGTGACGCCGATGCCGGCGGCAAGGGCGACGGCCAGAATCCCAACGGCAACCCGGCCCTGGCGCAATCCCAGCCGCCGCAGCCGCAGGCCGCCGATTCGCTAAAGCCCACCTCCCAGAGCGCCTTCCTGGCCGCCGCGTCGGAAGCGGCCAAGGCAGCCGGCGCCGAGGCGCCCGAGGCTGCGAAGGCGACCGATTCGACCACCCCAACATCCACCCACCCGGCCATCACCGCCATGGAGGCGCCGCGCGCAGCCACCAGCGTGGACGCCCCGCAGGCCACGGCGCATTTGCGTCCATCGCGCGGTTCCGCCGGCCTGCCGATGGGCGTGCAGGAACAGGTGGCCGTGCACATCCACAAGAACGTGTCGGACGGCAACGACCAGTTCACCATCAACCTGCGCCCGACGGAGCTTGGCCGCATCGACATCCGGCTGGAAATCGGCCAGGACGGCCGCGTGAACGCCCAGGTGGCGGTGGAAAAGGCGCAGACCCTAGAACTTCTTCAGCGTGACAGCCGCAATCTGGAACGCGCCTTGCAAGATGCCGGGCTGAAGGCGGATAGCAACAGCCTCAACTTCAGCCTGCGCGGCGAGGGCGGCAACCCGTTCCAGGACGAGGGACGGCAGGGCGGCTCCGGCCGGCGCGGCCGCGGTGGTGCCGGCGGCGGGGCGGAGGCGGAGGACGTGAAGGCCGCCTACACCGTAACGCTCGGCCCCGGCCGCGTCGACATCCACGCCTGATCCAGACCAGCGAAAGCCGAAGGAACCCCGTCATGGCCACGACCAACACCGATTACGGCAGCAGCTGGAACACGAACAACACCAGCACCGCGAAAAACAGCACGACCAAGACCGGCTCCGGTTCCAGCACGACGAAGACGACCGATGAGCAGGCGCTTGACAAAGCAACCACCGGCCTTGGCGACAACTTCCAGAGCTTCCTGAAGCTGCTGACCACGCAGATGCAGAACCAGGACCCGCTGAAGCCGATGGACACCAACGACATGACCCGGCAGTTGGTCGACTTCGCGAACGTGGAGCAGAACATCGGCACCAACAGCCGGCTGGACAAGCTGCTGAAGCTCCAGGGGGCCTCCACCGCCTCGACCAACCTCGCCTATCTCGGCCGCACGATCAGCTTCAAGGGCGAAAGCTTCGACTACACCCAGGGCATGACCCAGGCGCCGCTCGCCTATGAGCTGGAGAAGGAAGCCAAGTCGGTCCGCGTGGACATCCTGGACAGCGAGAACCGGACCGTGCGCTCCATGACCGGCGAGACGAAGGCCGGGATCAAGCATGTCGTGAACTGGGACTTCAAGGACACCAACGGCAACGCCGTCCAGCCCGGCACCTACAAGCTGAACATCGCCCCGGTGTCGGACAAGAAGGACGACGTCATCAAGGCAACAACCTACACCTTCGGCGTCGTCAACGGAGTCGGCGCCAACACGACCGGCGAAACGGTGGTCAGCGTCGGCAGCCAGGACGTCCTTCTTTCCGATGTCACAAAAGTTTACTAAAAACTTTTACGGTCGGGGCCGTTCCCGTTGAAGGACGAGCGCCCCACCCGGTTGCAACCCACGCCTGCCACATCCTGGCCCGGAGGCCATCCAGGGTCATCCAGAGGTGCTTGCAGAAGCCTTCAGGCGGGCGAAAAGCTTTCCCTCTTCAATATTTTAAGCCTGAAACATTAACCCTATCGTTTAGGTTTTTGTTAAGCCGCTAGGGGTAACGTACCACCAAATCGTGGAATAACACTGCTGATGGTGGAGCGTCCGCGCATGTCATCTCGCGAGCTAGAATTAAGCGACGATGGCTCCAGTGGAGCGTCGATCATCGGTCCAGCAGGACGGCCGATGACGGAAAACGATCTACCCCCGCCCGACACCAAGCGCTGGGTGATGCGGCGCAAGGCGGAGGTTGTGGCTGGTGTGCGCTCGGGGCTGATCAGCCTCGAGGAGGCTTGCCGTCGCTACACCTTGTCGGTGGAGGAGTTCCTGTCCTGGCAGCGGCTGATCGACAGCCACGGCATGCGCGGCCTGCGGGCCACGCGGCTTCAGGACTATCGCGGCAACCAGCCGGTGCCGGCCCGTTCGCGCATGGCCAGCACCGCCGCGGAATAGCCGATCACCCCACCTTCGTCCGCGTGACCAGTCGCCGCAGGCCAGTTTTGCGGCGTCGATGTTTTTTGGGCCCAGCCCAATTTGCGCGGGCGTTCTTTACGCCGCCACACGCCCCGGCCCAGGACAGGCCGCGTCGATCAGCGTCTCCGCCGCGGAAGCGACCGCATCGCCCGTACCGTCGGAGCCGAGCGTCTGGCCACCCACATAGGCACCCTCCATCAGAAGTTGGAGATGCCCGGCCAACTGGTCGGGATCGGCGGCCCCGGCGGCTGCGGCAAGATCGCGCAGGTGCGCACGGACCTTGCGCTTCTGCCCGATGACCAGGGCACGTCCGGGATGGTCCGGGTCACGGAACTCGACTGCCGTGTTGATGAAGGGGCAGCCGCGGAACTTCGGATGCCCGATCCAATGGCCGAGCGAGACGAACAGCGCCTTCAACTGCGCCTTGGGATCGTCGGGATGACGTGCGGTCACCCGGTCCCACCACGTCCAGAAACTCCGTTCGATGTCTTCCAGGTAGGCGCAGACCAGATCGTCCTTGGACGCGAAGTTCCTGTACAGGCTCATCTTCGCCACGCCGGAGCGGGCGATGATCGTGTCCACCCCGACGGCCCGAATCCCCTCGCGGTAGAACAACTCCGCCGCTGTTTCCAGGATCCGCTCACGCGCCGTCTTCGCACTCTCCCCCGCCATTCCGCCCCATCCCCCACAACGCCCGGCCCTTTTGGCCCGTTGACAATGATACAGACCTGTCTCTACCATACATGAAGCATGAGACAGACCTGTCTTTAACATAGTCGCACCAAGCCACGGTTGGAAGCGGTGCGCGCGGTTATATGATTGGCTTGCAAAGGATTGGAGGACCCGCACCGATGCGCACGCTCGACGATCTGAAGCCCGGCGACCGTTTCGCCGGCGGCCCCCTGACGGTGACGGCGGAGGACATCGTCGCCTACGCACGCCAGTTCGATCCGCAGCCCTTCCACCTCGACGCGGAAGCGGCGAAGGGCACGGTGTTCGGCGGGCTCGCGGCCAGCGGCTGGCACACCGCCGGGCTCACCATGCGCATGATCGTAATGGGTGACGGGCAGCTGGAAGGCGGGTTCGTCGGCATGGGGGTGGAGGAGATCCGCTGGCCGAAGGCCACGCGCCCCGGCGACACGCTGCGCATCGAAAGCGAGGTTCTGGAGATCCGCCCGTCCGGCAAGCGTCCGGACCGCGGCATCGCCCGCATGCGCACGACCACCTTCAACCAGGACGGCGACGTTGTGCAGGTGATGACCGCCAACCTGCTGGTGCCGCGCCGCGTGACCGCGGAGGCCGCGGCGGAATAGCCGCATCAGACAGCCGCGACGGGGACGGCGCCCAACTCCATGGTCGGACCGCGCAGGACGCCCGCGGTGTTGGCCCGCGACAGGTCGATGCCGCTTTCGTCACAGTCCCGCAGGTCCGCCGAGGCCATGTTGGCGCCGTCGAACACCGCACCTTCCAGCCGGGCGCCCTGCAGGCGGGCGCCACGCAGGTCGGTGTTGCGGAGCGCGGCGTTGCGCAGGTTGGCCGGCCAGACCCGCCCGGTGGGTTGGCCATCCGCACCGTAGATCGCCAGCGTGCCGAGATCGGCGCCGAAGATCACCGCCCCATCCAGGTTGGCCTCCTCCAGCGAGGCTCCGCACAGGATCGCCTGGTCCAGCCGCGCCCCGCGCAGGCTGCACCCGCGCAGGTCGGCCAGCGCGAAATAGGCGTTCGACAGGATCGCGCGGTCAAGCTTCGCCCCAACGAAGACCGCGCCGTTGAAGTCGCAGGCCGTCAGGTCGAGACCGCTGAGGTCATAGCCGCTGAAGTCGGCGCGCGCCCCGCTCTGCCCCGAACTCGCCACCCACCGGCTGTGGGCGTCCAACAGCGCACGCACTTCGTTCGGAATGTCGAAGGCCTTCTTGTGGTAGATGGCGCCGGCCAGATGGGCGCCTTCCAGGTTGGCCTTGGTCATGTCCACGTTGCGCAGCACCGCCTCGCGCAGGTCGGCGTTCCGCAGGCAGCATTGTTCGAGACCGACCCCGCTCAGCACCGCGCGCTTCAGCTTCGCCCCGGTGAAGTTCGCCTCGCGCAGGTCGGCTCCGGACAGGTTGGCGGCGTACAGGTTCGCCCCGGAAAAATCGCTCTGCCGCATGGAAGACAGCGACAGGTCGGCGTGCGACAGGTCAGCGTCGTTGAAGCACACGCCGTCGATCTGCGCGTCCTTCAGGGAGGTGCGTCCCTTGACGATCACCTCCTCCGTGTCGGCGTTGCCGACGGAGATGACGTGGCCAGGCCGCAGGTCGGCGCCGGTGAAGTCGGCTCCGCGCAGCTTCGCCTTGTAGAAGTTGGCGCCACGCAGGTCGGCGCGGACGAATCGCGACCCGTACAGGACCGTGCGCGTAAAATTGGCGCTGAACAGGTCGGCCAGGGACAGGTCAATCTCTTCCAGTCGGGCGTCGGAGAAATCCGACTGGGTCAGCACGGCGTTGCGCAGGTCGAAGCTTCGGAACGCGAGGCGCGACAGGTCCATGGAGCGCGACACCAGCCGTGCGCCACCCGGCTTGCCCTGGACATACAGGCCGTGGTCGCGCACGCGGCGCAGGAAGGTCATGCTGCGCGCGTCCGGAGCCTTCTTCCTGTGCACTGACGCCCCCTTCCGATCACGCTCCCCGCATTGCATGGCCGGGCTGCCGGCCATGGGGCGCCGGTCAGGGCGGCCCGCATATTGAGAAAATCCAGTGAAAACATGGAAACAACGTTAAGAGCCCACAGGGATTAGGGCCATACGGCCACCTGCGGCAAAACGCAAAAAAGCCCGGCGCGCAGCCAAGCTTCGGATCGTCGTCGGTTCTGTATGAGAGGTGGGAATGGTGGGCGCACAAGGACTCGAACCTTGGACCCGCTGATTAAGAGTCAGCTGCTCTACCAACTGAGCTATGCGCCCATTCCCTTCCGGGCTCAGAACACCCGGCGAAGCAAAAGGGTCCTTCGAACAAGGCCCTTTTCCGAGGAAGTGATGGTGGGCGCACAAGGACTCGAACCTTGGACCCGCTGATTAAGAGTCAGCTGCTCTACCAACTGAGCTATGCGCCCATCACTTTCTCAACACCGGCGGTGGAAGTTTCGCCTCAACCTTGCGGTATCGACTAGTTTCCCGCCCGGCCAAGCCGTCGTCCCGGCCGGTGTGGCGCGGTTTATAGCGAAGCCTCCTGGCCTTGTCGATACCAAAATGGATAGTCCCGTAATTTTTTGACGAGAGGCCCGGCGGGGCGATATCACGCATGCCTCAGGGGTTGGAGGAAGGAAGCATGCAGGGCTGGACCGAGGGCTATGTCGGCGGGATCGACTACATCCGCGCCTTCTATCGGGAACTGTCGCCCGCGCTGCTGTCCTTCGCGCTGGTGCTGCGCGGCTGGCGCCCTCCGGCGGCCCTGGATGGTCCCTTCGCCTACGCGGAGCTTGGCTGCGGCCACGGCGTCAGCAGCGCCGTCCTGGCGGCGTCCCACCCCGCCGCCCGGTTCGAGGCGGCGGACTTCAACCCCTCCCACATTGCCGGTGCCCAACGCCTTGCCACGGAGGCCGGGCTCGGCAACGCCGAATTCCTGGAGGAAAGCTTCGCCGACTACGCCCGCCGCGACGCCAAGGATCTGGACATGGTCGCGCTGCACGGCGTCTGGTCCTGGGTCAGTGCTGAGAACCGCGCCATCCTGGTGGACGTGCTGCGCCGCCGGCTGAAGCCCGGTGGGCTGGTCTTCGTCAGCTACAACGCCCTGCCCGGCACGCTGGCCTACATGCCGCTGCGCCGCATCCTGGTGGAGCACAGCGCCGACCGGTCCGGCGACCTGCCGGAGCGGATCGAGCAGGCCATTGCCTTCGCCGGAAAGCTCACCGCGCTGAACGCCGGCTGGTTCGCCCAGGCCGACGAGATGCCGGCGCGGCTGGAATCGTTGAAGCGCAAGTCGCCCAACTACATTGCGCACGAATATCTGAACAGCAATTGGACGGCCTTCTACCACGCCGACGTGTCTCGGGAACTGGCCGGGGCAAAGCTGGACTTCGCCGGCCCGTCCGTCCCCATGGAGCAGATGGACGATCTGGCCCTGCCGCCCGAAGCACAGGCAGTCATCAACGAAGCGCGCGATCCGGCCTATCGCGAGACGTTGCGCGACGTGCTGACGAACCGCAGCTTCCGCCGTGACCTGTTCGTGAAGGGAGCGGAGCGTCTGACCCCGGCGGTACGGACGGAGCGGCTGCGCGCCATGCGCTTCGCCCTGCTGGTGCCGCCGGATGACATGCCGGAGGTCGCCATCACGCCGGTCGGCCGCGTGCCCTTCCCGCCCGACCTGCACCAGCCCCTGGCCGAGGCGCTGGCCGGCGGCGCGCCGTCGCTTGGCGAGTTGATGGCCCGCCCGGCGCTCGCCCGCCATGGCGAGGAGGCGGTGCTGCGCGCGCTGATGATGCTGACCAGCCTCGCGCTGGTCGCCCCTGCCCTGCCCACGGAGGGCCAGGAAGCGCGCCAGAGCCAGACGGAACGCTTCAACGCCGTCGTGCTGGAGCACAACCGCACAGGCGACGAGCTTGGCACCCTCGCCTCCCCCGTCATCGGGTCGGGGGTTGCGGTGTCGCGGATCGAGGCGTTGTTCCTGCTCGCCCAGCGGCGTGGCGAGGACCCCGCGGCCTTCGCCTGGGAGCGCCTGTCCGCCGACGGGCTGGCCCTGTCGCGCGACGGTTTCCGCCTGTCCACGGCGGAGGAGAACGTGGCGGAACTGCGCGGGCGCTTTGACAGCTTCACCCGGCGCCGGATGCCGGTGCTGCGGACGCTGGGTATCCTGTAGAGCGTTTTCCACCACGGAGGCACAGAGAATCACATCTCTGTGCCTCTGTGCCTCCGTGGTGAATGTTTACGCTGGCGCTCTCCCGCCCTATCCCCGCGTGCGGTCGCCCGGCGGGACCGGGGGCGGGGCGCTGTCGGCGACGGCGGCGCGGCCGGGATCGCGTTTCTGGCATTCCAGCAGGATGTCGCGCGCGATTGGCGCCGCCACGAGCGAGCCGCCGCCGCCATGCTCCACGAACACCGAACAGGCGTAGCGCGGCGCATCGACCGGGGCGAAGGCGATGAACAGCGCGTGGTCGCGCTCCCGCCAGGGCAAATCCTCGTTCTTCTTCACGCCGGTGCTGCGCTCCGCCATGGTGATGCGGCGGACCTGGGCGGAGCCGGTCTTGCCGGCCATCTCAAAACCGGGCTCGGTGATGCGCGACCGGTAGGCGGTGCCGTTCGGGGCGTTGGTCACCTCGAACATCCCGCGCATGACGAGGTCCAGGTTCTCCTTCTTCACGCCCAGCGTCGGCCAGATCACCTGCTCGGAGGACAGGGCCTTGATCTGCTTGGTCAGGTGCGGCTTCACCGCATAGCCGCCGTTGGCCAGCCGGGCCGTCATCGCGGCGAGCTGGAGCGGTGTGGACAGCACGTAGCCCTGGCCGATGGAGGCGATCAGCGACTCGCCGGGCGACCAGGATTTGCCAAGCGCGCCCTTCTTCCACTCCACCGACGGAATTAGGCCCGCCCGCTCGTGCGGCAGGTCCAGCCCGGTCGGCTGGCCCATGCCGAAGCGGTGCGCCATCTCGGCGATGCGGTCGATGCCGATGCGCCGCGCCACGTCGTAGAAGAACACGTCGCAGGAGTGGCGCAGCGCGCCGACCGTATCCACCGTGCCGTGCCCGCCCTTCTTCCAGCAGTGGAAGCGGTGGTCGCCAAGATCCATGTGGCCGGGGCAGAAGACCGTGTGGTTGCGGCTGATCAGGCCCGATTCCAGCGCGGCCAGCGCCACCACCGGCTTGAAGGTGGAGCCCGGCGGATACTGCCCGGCCACCGCCTTGTTGTTCAGCGGCGTCGCGGGGTTGGACAGCAGCTCTTCCCACAGTTCGGCGTTGATGCCCATGGTGAACTGGTTGGGATCGTAGCTGGGGTGGGAGCACAGGCCGTAGATGCCGCCGGTGTGCACGTCCATCACCACGGCCGACGCGCTGGTCTCCTGCGACAGCCGCTCCTGCATGAAGCGCTGGAGGCCGACGTCGATGGTCAGCTGCACCTCGCGGCCCGGCTGCCCTTCGTCGCGCGACAGTTCGCGGATGACGCGGCCGACGGCGTTCACCTCCAACTGGCTGGTGCCGGCGGTGCCTCGCAGGGCCTTCTCGTGGAACTTTTCGATGCCGGCCTTGCCGATCCGGAAGCCCGGCAGGGACAGGACGGGGTCGCCGTTCAGCTCCGACTCCGAGACGGCGCCGACGTAGCCCAGGATGTGCGCGGTCGCGTCGGCGTGCGGGTAATGGCGGATTTCGCCCACCTCGATCGCCACGCCCGGCAGGTCCGGCGTGTTCATCTCGATGGTGGCCACCTGCTCCCACGTCAGGTTCTCGCGCACGGTCACCGGGACGAAGCGGCGCCGGCGGTGCAGTTCGCGCATGACGCGGCGGCGGTCGCCGTCGGTCAAGGGGACGATCTTGGAGATCTTGTCCAGCGTGTCCTGGACGTTGCGCGTGCGCTCCGCCACCACGACGACGCGGTAATTCTGCTGGTTGACGGCCAGCGGCGTGCCGAACCGGTCCACGATGGCGCCGCGCGACGGCGCCACCAGCCGCAGGCTGATGCGGTTCTCTTCGGCCAGCATGGTGTAGCGTGCCGACTCGACCACCTGCAGGTAATAGAGCCGGCCCACCAGGGCGGACAGCCCGGCGAGCTTGATGCCGCCCAGCACCGCGGCGCGGCGCGTCAAAAGGCGGTATCGGTCGGTATCGCGGTCCATGGAACTCAACCGTCCATCATCCCTGCAGGAACGCGCGGTGCACGCGGATCAGAAGCCAGGCGACGGCCGGAAAGCACGCCATCGTCAGCAGCGCCTGGAACAGCGCCGGGTTGAACGGCAGCACCGTCGCGTTCAGCGCCATGAAGGCCAGCCACTGGACGCAGGCGACCCCCAGCATCACCAGCGCGAAGCCGAGCCACATCATCGTGAAGGTGCTGGCCTGCAACACCCGGCGCTGGGTCATCACCGTCCAATGCACCATCACCAGCAGCAGCGCGTTCACCCCCAGCGGCCCTCCGGTCAGCAGATCCTGAAGCAGCCCGATCAGGAAGCTGGTGCCCGGACGCATCAGGTCCGGCCGGTGGATCGCCCAGTAATAGATCGCGATCGCCGTCAGATATGGAGCGACGGGCGCATAGCCGGGCATCGGCACGGGAACAAGGCCGATCAGCACCAGCATCACCGTCACGGCGAACGGAGCAAGATTGCGGCCCGTTTTATCCAGCCGCTGCCAGATCGTCAGGGTCATTTCGACTCGTGCGACGGGTCCGTCTCGGTCCCGGGCAGGTTGAAGTCGACCAACTGCAGGTGTTCCACCCGCGCCAGATCGACGTTCGGCTGCACCCGGACGCCACGTTCACCCACCGAGGCGACGACGCCGACGGGGAGGCCCGGCGGAAACTGCCCGCCATGGCCGGAGGTCACCACCCGCTCACCCGCCTGGATGGCGGCGTCGGGCGGCAGATAGAGAAGCTTGGTCTGGTCGGAGTTGTCGCCGGCCATCACCGCGCGCTGGCGCGAGCGTTCCAGCACCACCGGGATGCGGGCGTTGATGTCGGTCAGCAGCAGGATGCGCGCGGACCACTCCCCCACCTCCACGACGCGGCCGACGAGGCCGGCGCCGGCAATCGCCGCCTGCCCCTTGCGCACCCCGTCGCGACGGCCGGCGGTCACCACGAGCGTGCGCAGGAACGAGCTGCCCGGCGCCGCGATGACGCGGGCGGTGATGTAGGTCGAGGTCGGCTCGGGCGTCGCCTTCAGGAGGGAGCGGAGGCTGATGTTCTCCGCCTCCAGCCGCAGCGCCGCCTGCTTCCATTGCAGCAGCCGCGCGTTCTCGGCCTTCAGCCGCTGGTTCTCCTCGAAGGCGTTCTGCACCTCCACGGCCGATTCCACGACATGCGCGGCGGTCGCAGCGGGGCGGGAGATCGCGTCCAGGATCGGGGCGAAGGCGTCGGTGACGCGGGCACGCGCGTTGTCGACGGACAGCGCGTCGATCTTGCCCACCATCATCAGCGCGATGGAGGCCAGCACAAGCAGGAGGAAGGAGAAACGCTGAGCGAGCGCCCTCAACGGGGCAGCAAGGCGTACGACGGATCCGGAGGTGCGAGGCTTCACAGGATCATCCCGTCCAGGTACGCGGTCCGCCTCCGGCGCCCTATCGCGCGGGCGCTAGCCGCCGGAGGTATCCAATCGAGGAATACACCAATCAGTAGGCGCTGACCAAGACGTTTCGAAGCGTCTTCATCTCTTCCAGCGCACGCCCGGTGCCCAGCGCGACGCAGGAAAGTGGATCGTCGGCGATCGACACCGGCAGGCCGGTGGCGTGGCGCAGGACGAAGTCCAGGTTGCCCAGCAGCGCGCCGCCGCCGGTCAGGACGATGCCCTTGTCGACGATGTCGGCGGCCAGTTCCGGCGCGGTGTGCTCCAGCGCGACCTTTACCGCCTCGACGATGGCTGACACCGGTTCCGCCAGGGACTCGGCGATCTGCCGCTCGGAGATGATCAACTCCTTAGGCACGCCGTTCATCAGGTCGCGGCCCTTGATCTCCAGGATGCGGCCCTCGCCGTCTTCCGGCGGGCAGGCCGACCCGATTTCCTTCTTGATCCGCTCGGCCGAGCCTTCGCCGACCAGCAGGTTGTGGGTGCGGCGGATGTAGCCGATGATGGCTTCGTCCATCTTGTCGCCGCCCACGCGCACGGAACGCGAATAGACGATGCCGCCCAGCGACAGGACGGCCACCTCGGTGGTGCCGCCGCCGATGTCGACGACCATGGAGCCGGTCGGCTCCGTCACCGGAAGCCCGGCGCCGATTGCGGCGGCCATGGGCTCCTCGATCAGGAACACCCGGCGCGCGCCCGCGGCCTCGGCCGACTCCTGGATCGCACGGCGCTCAACGGCGGTGGAGCCCGACGGCACGCAGATGATGACCTGCGGGCTGGCGAAGCTGCGCCGGTTGTGCACCTTCCGGATGAAGTGCTTGATCATCTCCTCGGCGACTTCGAAGTCGGCGATGACGCCGTCGCGGAGGGGGCGGATGGCCTGGATGTTGCCAGGCGTGCGGCCCAGCATCATCTTGGCCTCGTCACCGACGGCGAGAACCTGCTTCTTGCCGCGCACATTGGCGATGGCCACCACGGAAGGTTCATTCAGAACGATGCCGCGGCCCTTGACGTACACCAGGGTGTTGGCCGTCCCCAAATCGATCGCCATGTCGGCGGAAAGCACGCCGAGGAGTTTGGAAAGCATGGACCCGACTAACTCTTCAATGCGGTTGAGACGGCCTTGCCGGCGGGTGTGGAAGCTCCAGCCCGGAGGTTCACGTCCGCCAACGGTTCCATAGACGAATGCCCCTTCGCGCTCAAGCGGAGAGTGCAACCGGCAAGCCTGACCGAACCATTCCGGAGGCGTCTGCAAGGCAGGCGCCCCAGCCGGTCCGGGTGCATGTCCATCGAGGATCGGCCTTCGCAAAAGACCAGCCCCAAGACGACACGATCAAGCCCCGAAGTTGCGACCGTCGGCCGTGCTTCGGTGCCCGCCACACTGGCGGATCAGGGTTAATTTTCCGTCAACGGCGAAAGCCGAAACCTTCGTCCGCCGAGCAATGGCCCCGCTTGCGCCGGGCGGTATCTCTAGGCCGATTCAGACCGTGCCGCAACGGCTTTGTGAACGAACTGAAACAGATACCGGAACAACCGCCGGCTCAGACTTTGGCTCGTTTTCGTTTCAAATCACCTTGATTGGCGAACCCTGGCGGATGCCTTGCATCCGCCTGCCGCAGCCGGGATCTCTGCTCCGGCGAAGCGGCCCGGGTCAGGTCGCCGGCGTCCAGCTTTCAGTGATGTCCGGACTTGGAGTCCTCGGCCTTCATCTTGGCGCCGTGGTGGTCGCCTTCCAGCCGGTCCATCAGGGCCAACAGGACGCCGGAACCGACGAAGGTCAAGTGGATGACCACCATCCAGAACAAGTCGTCCTTGGTGGTCCGTTCGATGTTCATGAAGCCCTTCAGCAAGTGGATGCCCGAAATTGCCACGATGGAGGCGATGAGCTTCAGCTTCAGGCCGCCGAAATCGACCTTGCCCATCCAGTCCGGGCGGTCTTCGTGATTGGCGACGTCGATCTTGGAGACGAAATTCTCGTAGCCCGAAAAGATCACCATCAGCAGCAGGTTGCCAGCCAGCGACAGGTCGATCAGCGTCAGAACGGCCAGCAGGACGTCCTTTTCCGGCATTTCCAGCACATGCGGGATAATGTGCAGGATTTCCTGTGTGAACTTCGCCAGCAGCATCAAAAGCGACACCACAAGCCCCAGATAAAACGGGGCAAGAAGCCAACGGCTGGCGAAGATGATCTGTTCGAAACGGCGTTCGATCATGGCGGCCGGTATCCGTAAGTTCTGAAAGGGCTTTGCTGCGGCTGCGTTCTGCCATTTTGCGACCGCGAAATCAACCGCCTGCGTTTGCGCCGGTGAACTCGCGGAAGGCTGGCCTTTGCGGGCATGACGCGGTAACGTCGGCGTCTTCTCCGTTCTTGGGAACTGCACTCTGCCGGCCCTGTTCCGGACGGAATCCGTGTCGAAAGGTTCAAACCGATGAGGAACCCCGCCCCGCACATCGTCTCCGCCTTCGAAGACGCGATGAAGCGCCTGAAGGCCAGCATCGTGCAGATGGCGGGCGCGGCGGAAACCCAGATCGACGAGGCGCTGGCCTGCCTGGCGCAGCGCAATCCGGACCTTGCCAAGGTCATCGTCGCCTCCGACGCGCGGCTCGATTCCTTCGAACATGAGATCGAGGCCAATTGCATGCGGATGCTGGTACTGCGCCAGCCCGTGGCCGACGACCTGCGCGAGGTGATCGCGGCGCTGAAAATCGCCGGCAACCTGGAACGGGTGGGCGACCACGCGGCCAACACCGCCCGCCGTGCCGCCGCCATCGCCGGCTACCCCGAATCCCCGGCGACGCACACGCTGCCGAACCTGGGCCGGCTGGTGCGGCAGCGGCTGACCACCGCGGTCGATGCCTATGTGGACGGCGACGTGGAGCTGGCGCTGAGCGTCTGGCGCACCGACGACGAGGTGGACGAGCTGTACAGCAGCCTGTGCGAGGGCATCATGCGCTCCGCCGAGCGGGAGCCGGAGATGTTCACGCCCAACATGCACCTGCTGTTCATCGCCAAGAGCCTGGAGCGCATCGGCGACCACGCGACCAACATTGCCGAGGTGGTGCATTTCGTGTCCACCGGCCGCCCCCTGCTGGAGGAGCGGCCAAAGGCCGACCACACCCAGGACACCGTCTGAAGACTGCGGCCCGACCGCCATTTCGCGACGCGAAGTTGTGGATTAGCCGTGCGAGGGATGGAAACGGCGGGAAGAAGCGTTCACGTTAGTCCAATCACGACGTCTTTTCACCGTAACGCCAAACCCCACGCGCCGAACCCAACGCTCGATGTCCGACGACCTGCTCCGCCTCTACGCTGCGATCCTGGAACGCCAAGGGATGGATCCCGCATCCTCCCGCACGGCGCGGCTGTTTGCGGCCGGGCCGAAGAAGATCGCCAAGAAGGTGGGCGAGGAAGCGGTCGAGGTGGCGCTGGACGCCATCAACGACGACCGCGAAGGCGTGGTCAACGAAAGCGCCGACCTGCTGTACAACCTGTCGGTTCTGTGGGCCGCGATGGGCATCAAGCCCGAAGACGTCTTCGCCGAAATCCGGCGGCGGGAGTCGCTGTACGGCATCGCCGAGAAGCTGCCGAAGCTGACGGCCGTGGGCGGTGACGGGAAGTAGCCCCCTCTCGCCTGCCATTCCCTGAAACATTGCCCAAACGAAAAAGCGCGCCTTTCGGCGCGCTTTTCCCTTCCGACCGGTCAGAGAACCGATCAGTTCTTGCTCTTGTCGACGAGGCGGCGCTCGGCGATCCAGGGCATCATGGCGCGCAGCTTCTCGCCGACCTGCTCGATCGAGTGCTCGGCGTTGCGGCGGCGGGTGGCCTTGAAGGACGGTTGGCCGGCCTTGCACTCCAGCATCCAGTCGCGGACGAAGCGGCCGGTCTGGATGTCCTCCAGGACGCGCTTCATCTCGGCCTTGGTTTCGGCGGTGATGATGCGCGGGCCGGTCTTGTAGTCGCCGTACTCGGCGGTGTTGGAGATCGAGTAGCGCATGTTGGCCATGCCGCCCTCGTACATGAGATCGACGATCAGCTTCACCTCGTGCAGGCACTCGAAGTAGGCCATTTCCGGGGCGTAGCCGGCCTCGGTCAGCGTCTCGTAGCCGGCCTTGATCAGCTCGGTCAGGCCGCCGCAGAGCACGGCCTGCTCACCGAACAGGTCGGTCTCGCACTCTTCCTTGAAGGTGGTCTCGATGATGCCGGCGCGGCCGCCGCCGATGGCCGAGGCGTAGGACAGGGCGATGTCCAGCGCGTTGCCCGAGGCGTTCTGGTGCACGGCCACCAGGCAGGGCACACCGCCGCCGCGCTGGTATTCGCCGCGGACGGTGTGGCCCGGGCCCTTCGGCGCGATCATGAACACGTCGAGGTCGGCGCGCGGCTCGATCAGGTTGAAGTGCACGTTCAGGCCGTGCGCAAAGGCCAGCGCGGCGCCTTCCTTCATGTTCTTGGCGAGGTCGTCGCGGTACAGGTCGGCCTGCAGCTCGTCCGGGGTGAGGATCATCACCACGTCGGCCCAGGCGGCGGCCTCGGCCGGGGACATGACCGTGAAGCCTGCGGTCTCGGCCTTCTTGATGGTGGCCGAACCCGGGCGAAGGGCGATGCGCACGTCCTTCACGCCGCTGTCACGCAGGTTGTTGGCGTGGGCGTGGCCCTGGCTGCCGTAGCCGACGATGACGACCTTCTTCCCCTTGATCAGGTTCACGTCGGCATCACGATCATAATAGACGCGCATGGTGAGCTTCCTTGGATTTTTCGATCTGGTGGTGCGGGATTTGCGCAGCGGAATTACTCCACCGGCGCTTGGGCCGCGTCAAGCAGAACACTGCGAAGAATGCTTGTGAAACGACGGCGGGCTGGGTTGACCTGCCGTCATCCCAGCCGGGGATCAGAACCCGGTCGCCCCTTTCGACATGGCGACGACGCCGGTGCGGCTGGCCTCCACGAGGCCGAGTTGGGCCATCAGGCCGACGAAGTCGTCGACTTCCGCCGTCGTGCCGGTCAGTTCGAACACGAAGGAGGTGAGCGTCGCGTCCACCACCTTCGCCTTGAAGATGTCGGCGAGGCGCAACGCCTCGATGCGCTTCTCGCCGGTGCCGGCCACCTTCACCAGGGCCAGTTCGCGCTCCACCGACGGCCCCTCGTCCGTCAGGTCGTGGACCTTGTGCACGGGCACGAGGCGGTCCAGCTGGGCCTTGATCTGCTCCACCACCATGCGGGTGCCGGAGGTGACCAGGGTGATGCGCGACAGGTGGTCGGCGTTGTTCACTTCCGCCACCGTCAGGCTTTCGATGTTGTAGCCGCGGCCCGAGAACAGCCCGATCACGCGGGCGAGCACGCCCGGTTCGTTGTCCACCAGCACGGCGATGGTGTGCTTTTCGATCTTCTCTTCCACGATCCGTACTCCGCCAGAGGGCCTTTATCCGTTAGCTGATGCCGCGATCAGACCAGCACCATGCCGTCTTCCGGCGTGGCATCCGACGGGCTGTCCTCCGGACCGAACAGGATTTCGTTGTGCGCCTTGCCGCCCGGGATCATGGGGAAGCAGTTTTCCTTCGGATCCACGCAGATGTCGACGATGACCGGGCGGTCGGTGACGGCCAGCATCTTCTCGATCACCTCGTCCACCTCGGCCACGGTGGTGGCGCGCAGGCCGACGCAGCCCCAGGACTCGGCCAGCTTCACGAAGTCCGGCAGCGCCTCGGAATAGCTGTTGGAGTAGCGGGAGCCGTGCAGCAGCTCCTGCCACTGGCGGACCATGCCCATGTACTTGTTGTTCAGGATGAAGATCTTGACCGGCGCGCGGTACTGCACGGCGGTGCCGATCTCCTGCATGTTCATCAGGAAGGACGCCTCGCCCGACACGTCCACGACGATGGCGTCGGGGTGCGCGATCTGCGCGCCGATGGCCGCCGGCAGGCCGTAGCCCATGGTGCCCAGGCCGCCCGAGGTCATCCAGCGGTTCGGCTGGTCGAAGGGAAGGAACTGGGCGGCCCACATCTGGTGCTGGCCGACCTCGGTCGTGATGTAGTGGTCCTTACCGCGCAGGGCCTCGCGCAGACGCTCCAGCGCGTACTGCGGCTTGATGACCGATTCCGTGCGGTTGTAGTTCAGGCAGTTGCGGGCGCGCCAGCCATCGACCTGCTTCCACCAGTCCTTCAGGGCGGCCTGGTCGGCGCGCTTGGCCTTCGCCTTCCAGATGCGGATCATGTCTTCCAGCACCGCACCGGCATCGCCGACGATCGGGATGTCCACCTCGACGTTCTTGTTGATCGAACTGGGGTCGATGTCGACGTGGATCTTCTTCGAGCCCGGCGCGAATTCCGACAGCTTGCCGGTCACGCGGTCGTCGAAGCGGGCGCCGATGTTGATCATCACGTCGCAGTTGTACATGGCGAGGTTCGCCTCGTACGTGCCGTGCATGCCCAGCATGCCAAGCCACTGCGGGTCCGACGCCGGGAAGGCGCCCAAGCCCATCAGGGTCGAGGTGATCGGGAAGCCGGTCAGCTTCACGAACTGGGTCAGCAACTTCGCCGCGAACGGGCCGGCGTTCACCACGCCACCGCCGGTGTAGAAGACCGGGCGCTTGGCGCTGGCGATCAGCTCGATGGCCTCTTCCACGCGGGCGATCTCGGGCTTCACCTGCGGGCGGTAGGTCTTGTGCTTGACCTCGGCCGGCGGGACGTAGGCGCCGTCGGCGAACTGCACGTCCTTCGGAATGTCGATCAGCACAGGGCCGGGACGGCCGCTGCGGGCCACGTAGAAGGCCTCATGCATCGTGCGGGCCAGCTGGTTGACGTCCTTCACCAGATAGTTGTGCTTGGTGCAGGGACGGGTAATGCCGGTCGTGTCCGCCTCCTGGAAGGCGTCGTTGCCGATCAGGTGCGTCGGCACCTGCCCGGACAGGCAGACCAGCGGGATGCTGTCGCACAGCGCGTCCAGCAGGCCCGTCACGGCGTTGGTGGCGCCGGGGCCGGAGGTCACCAGCACGCAGCCGACCTTGCCGGTCGAGCGCGCGTAGCCTTCCGCGGCGTGCACAGCGGCCTGCTCGTGCCGGACGAGGATGTGCTTGATGTCGTTCTGCTGGAACAGGGCGTCGTAGATCGGAAGTACCGCGCCGCCCGGATAGCCGAAGATGGTGTCTACGCCCTGATCCTTCAGGGCCTTGATGACGATCTGCGCGCCGGTCAGCTTCTGTTCGGGCATAGCTCACGACCTTCCTAATGGGGCCCCTCATTCCACGGGCGGCCCTGTTCCTTCGCGTACCCCGGCACCGACCCTGTGGGAAAACAAGGGGTTATCCCGAAAGGTGAGAACCGGGACGGGCAACCTAGACAATTAGCCTGCGGTCGGTCAACCCATTTTGCGAATGATCGAAAAGCTTTTTTGCCGCAGTTTTTCCAATTATTTCGCAAGACGGTAACGCCCAAAACGCAGACGGCCCGCCGCCGCGGTTGCGGAGGCGGGCCGCCCGGATTACCCCGGCATTTGCGGCGCCGTTACGCCTCGACCGTCGCCAGCATACGGCACAGGCGGCGGATGCCCTCCCGGATGCGCTCCGGGTTGTTGTTCGAGAAGCTGAGGCGCAGCGTGTTCCGCCCCGACCGGTCGGCGTGGAAGGCCGAACCGGGCACAAAGGCCACGTTGGCGTCCCTGATGGCACGCGCCAGCAGGTCTGTGCCGTCGGCGCCCTCCGGCAACTCGATCCATACGAACATGCCGCCTTCCGGCTTCGTCCAGGTGACGCCCTTCGGCGCGAACTCCTCCAGGGCGGAGAGCATGGCGTCGCGGCGTTCCTTGTAGGACCCGCGGAGGCCGCGGATGTGCGTGTCGAAGTTCTGCGACACCACGTCGTGCAGGACGATCTGGTTGATCGTGCTGGTATGCAGGTCGCCGGCCTGCTTCATCAGCACCAGCCGGTTGATGACCTCGGCCGGGCCGTTGATCCAGCCCACGCGGAAGGCCGGGACCATCGTCTTGGAGAAGGAACCACAGTAGATCACGTTGGTGATCTTGCCGCCGTTGCGCGCGGCATCAAGCGCCACGATGGGTGGCAGGGGTTCGCCGTCGTAACGCAGCTCGCTGTAGGCCGCGTCCTCGACGACCGGCACGCCGTGCTTGGCGCATAGGTCAAGCAGGGCCTCGCGCCGGGCCAGCGATACGGTGGTGCCGTTCGGGTTCTGGAAATCGGGGACGAGATAGAAGAACTTCGGCTTCTGCTCCAGCGCCGCTTCCATGGCGGCCAGCTCCGGCCCCTCCTCGTCCATCGGGACGGACAGGTAGGTGGGCTCGTAGGGCGAGAAGGCCTGGAGCGCGCCGAGGTAGGTCGGGCGGGTCACCAGGATCTTTTCGCCCGGACCGATCAGCAGCTTGCCGACGAACTCCAGCGCCTGCTGCGAGCCGCTGGTGACCAGCACCTCGTCCAGCCCGGCCTTGATGCCGTGGCGGCCCATGTAGGCGCAAATCCACTCGCGCAGCGGCGTGAAACCTTCGCTGATGGTGTATTGCAGAGCACCGCCGGCGGCACCGGCGTTGGACTGGAAGATCTTCTCATAAGCGCGGGCGATGGCCGCGGTCGGGAAAAAGTCGGGGTCCGGAATGCCGCCGGCAAAGGAGATGATCTCCGGCCGGTCGATCAGCTTCAGCAGCTCCCGAATTTCCGAAGCGCTCATGCCGCCCACGCGGCTGGCAAACACGTTCCCCCAATCGACCGTCACTTTAAAACCTCCTGAAGCTCAGCGACGCAACGTCGTTTCAAGATAGGTCAGTATTGCTTCACTAAGCGATCCTGAATAGAGCGAATTGATCGTATGGCTGCCATGCGCCACTCCCTGCTCCGGCTTGGCCGGCGGACGGGAGGCGAGCTGGTGGCGGAACCATGTGACCTGCCGCTTGGCATAGCGCCGGGTGGATTGTTGTGCCAGAGCAATCGCTTCGTCGAGCGACAGTTCGCCACGCAAATGAGCGCGCAGTTCCGGCACGCCCAGCGCCTTCATGGCCGGAAGGTCGGGGTCGAGGTTCTGTGCGTCCAATTGCCGCACCTCCTCCAGCGCCCCCTGCCCCATCATCACGCGGAAGCGCCGGTCGCAGTTGGCGTAGAGCGCATCACGCGGCGGATCGAGCACCAGCACGGTGAAGGACAGCCCCTCCGGTGCGCCTTCCGCCGTCTGGGTCTGCCAGTGGGACAGCGGATGGCCGGTGGCCTCCAGCACCTCCCAGGCACGGGTCAGGCGGGTGGTGTCACCGGGGTTCAGCTTGGCGGAGGCCGGGTCGCGGGCCACCAGCTCCGCCCGGAAGGCCTCGCCGCCCAGGTCGCGAAGGCGTGCGTGGGCGGCCTTGCGGATGTCCTCGGGGATGGAGGGAACGGCGCTCAGCCCTTCCATCAGCGTGCGCAGATAGAGGCCGGTGCCGCCGACCACCACGGGCAACCGGCCCGCGGCGTGCGCGGCGGCGATTTCCGCCAGCGCCATGTCGCGCCAGCGCGCGGCCGATCCGCGCTCCGACGCCGGAAGGACGCCGTAGAGGCGGTGCGGCGTGCGCGCCAAGTCCTCCGCCCCCGGACGGGCGGTCAGCACGTCGAGGTCGGCGTAGAGCTGCATGCTGTCGGCGTTGATGACGGTGCCGCCCAGCGCCACGGCGATGTCGAGCGCCATGCCCGACTTGCCCGACGCCGTCGGTCCGCCGATCACCACAACATTTTTGTCCTGAACCATAACGCTTTGCCCGTTTCCCTTACGGCAACAGCGTATGGCAGGGGATGACGCTGAAACGCAACCCGCCTCGCGGGGCGGGCTACCGGACGGTGATGCTGCCGGTCATGCCGAAGGTGCTGTGCAGCGGCTCCGAGCATTCCAGGTCGAAGGTCCCGGCCTGGACGGGCACGAACTCCACCACGTCGGTCTGGCCGGCAGGGATCTCCAGGTTCACCAGCGCCGGGGTCTGGATGACGTTCTGCGGCGTCGTGACGCTGCGCACGGCGATGGCCTTGAAGAATCTCTCCGACGTGAAGGTGTGCGCCCGCTTGCCGACGTTCTGGAGCGTCAGGCGATAGGGCGTGCCGCGGTCGAAGCTCAGCCGGTCGGGTTGGAAGGAATATTCGTCCAGGCGTACCGTCACCGGCGTCGCCTTCTGCCAGTCCACCGCCGCGACGCGGGCTGCCACATCCTCGACATAGCCGGGCGGCGGGCGCTGGGCCACGTCCGTCCGGGGAGCGCAGGCGGCGAGCAGCGCGGCCATGATCAAAGGGGCGGTGATCAGGGAGGCGACGAGACGGGCAGGAATCCGCAGGGGCATGGCCGAATTCTCCCAAAGGTTCGCCGGAAGCAAGGCAACGTCTAGGGTAGGACACCCAGGCCGATTGTCCACGCCCCATTGTCCACGATGGTTGGCGGAGTGCCCTGGCTGTGGTAGGGAGCGCGCGCGCCCTCCCCGCAGGACATTCTCCAGGATCGCCCCATGAGCGCTGTCGTTACGCTGATCGCCGCCGCATCATCGGTTCTCGACGACGAGACCGCCCAGGCCGCCCGCTCCTCGCTGGCTGCGCTTGGTGGCAACACCGGCAAGCCGGACTGGCTGGCGCCGGGACGGGCCTGCGACATCGCTCTGGAGGGGCTGGCCCCGGAGCAGGCGGAGGCCGCCGTGCGCCAAGCCATGGGCGGCCTGCCGGTGGACGTGATCGCGCAAGGCCCGGCCAACCGGAAGAAGCGCCTGCTGGTCGCCGACATGGAATCGACCATCATCCAGCAGGAGATGCTGGACGAGTTGGGCGACTATGTCGGGCTGAAGGACCACATCGCGGACATCACCGCCCGCGCCATGAACGGCGAAATCGATTTCAAGGGCGCGGTGCGCGAGCGCGTCGCCCTGCTGAAGGGCCTCAAGGAAGCCGTCATCGACGAGGTGTGGGAGCGCGCCACCCTGATGCCCGGGGCCAAGGCGCTGGTCGCCACCATGCGCGCCAACGGCGCCACCTGCGTGCTCGTCTCCGGCGGCTTCCGCTGTTTCACGGAACGGGTGCGGAGCTGGGTCGGCTTCGACGACGACCGCGGCAACGTGCTGGAGGTCGTGGACGGCATCATGACCGGCGCCGTGGTGGAGCCGATCCTCGACAAGGACAGCAAGCTCCAGTCCCTGCTCGCCTACGCCGGGGAGCGCCACATCCCCACCGCCGAGACCATGGCCGTCGGCGACGGCGCCAACGACCTGCCGATGCTGCTCGCCGCCGGGCTGGGTGTGGCCTATCACGCCAAGCCCACCGTCGCCGCCCAGGCTCGCGCCCGCATCGACCACGGCGACCTGACCGCGCTGCTCTATGCCCAGGGCTATCGGGCCGGGGAGATCGTGGAGGGGTGAAGGAGTAGGACGGCGCGCTGTCGCGCTGGCCCCCACCCAACCCTCCCCCACTTCGCAGGGAATGGCTTCAAGGCTAAAAAGGAAAAGGCCCCGGCGGTTTCCCACCGGGGCCTTTTTCGCATCTGGTCCTGTCCCGATCAGCCCTGGCCGAGCGGGATGGCGACGAAGCGCAGGTCGCCGTGGCGGTCCACCAGCAGGAGGATGGACTTCTTGCCCTGCTCCTTGGCCTTCTGGATCTTGGTCGCCACGTCCTCGGGCTTGCGGACCTCTTCCTGGCCGACCTCGATGATCACGTCGCCGGGGCGCATGCCCTTTTCGGACGCCGTCGAGTTGTTGGCCACCTCGGTCACCACCACGCCCTTCAGTTCGGGCTTGATCTCGAACTGCTGACGCAGTTCCGGGGTGATGTTGGTCAGCTTCAGGCCCAGCGTCTCCGTCGGCTTCTGGGCCGGGGCCTGCTGGTTCTGGCGGCGCTCGTCCGGGACCGCGGCCAGGAGGCCGGATTCCTCGGCGGCCTCAAGCTCGCCGACCTTGACCTGAAGGTTCTGGGCCTTGCCCTTGCGCCACACCTCGATGGGGACGGCCTTGTCGATCGGCGTTTCGGCGACGACGCGCGGCAGGCGGCGCATCTCGTTGATGTCCTTGCCGTCGAACTTGGTCACCACGTCGCCGGCCTGGATGCCGGCCTTGGCGGCCGGGCCGTTCGGCGTGACGGAGGCGACCAGCGCGCCTTTGTGGGCCTGGAGGCCGAGGCTCTCGGCGATCTCCGGCGTCACGGCCTGGATGCGGACGCCGAGCCAGCCGCGGCGGGTCTTGCCGTAGTCGCGGAGCTGGGCGACGACCTGCTTGGCGAGGTTCGCCGGAATGGCGAAGCCGATGCCGACCGAGCCGCCCGACGGCGAGAAGATCGCGGTGTTGATGCCGATGACCTCGCCGTTCAGGTTGAACATCGGGCCGCCGGAGTTGCCGCGGTTGATCGAGGCGTCGGTCTGCAAGAAGTCGTCGTACGGGCCGGCGTTGATGTCGCGCTGGCGCGCCGAGATGATGCCGGCCGTCACCGAGCCGCCGAGGCCGAACGGGTTGCCGATGGCCAACACCCAGTCGCCGACGCGCATGGCGTCGGAATCGCCGAAAGGCACGGCGGTCAGCGGGTGGTTGGTCTTGATCTTCAGCAGGGCCACGTCGGTCTTGGTGTCCTTGCCGACCAGTTCCGCCTTGATGTTGGTGTCGTCCTGCAGGATGACGGTGATCTCGTCCGCGTCCTGGATGACGTGGTTGTTGGTGACCACCAGCCCGTTCTTGGCGTCAATGATGAAGCCGGAACCGAGCGAGGTCGCCTTGCGCTGCTGCTGCGGCTGGTCCTGCTGCTGGCGATCGAAGAAGTCCTTGAAGAACTCCTCGAACGGGGAGCCCGGCGGAAACTGCGGCAGTTCGGGACGCGAGCCCTGCTGGCGCTGCGGCACGGCCTGGCTGGTCGAGATGTTCACCACGGCCGGCAGCAGCTTTTCCGCGAGGTCCGCGAAGCTGCCGGGGTTCTGCCGCGCCTGCGCGGCGGCCGGGTTACCGACAGCGGCGGTCAGCACCCACAGGAGAGCGGCAAAGAAGGGGACGAAAGCCGCCCGCGAGAGCGGACGGGCGCGCCGGCCGTCGGTGACCACGACGGCAACGGCGCTGTTGGTGCAATGGTTAGGGGTCAACTCAGCTCTCCCTGCCGGACGTCCGGCCGCGTCTTGTTCCAAATTGGAGTGCGTGCCGAGGGCGCTCACCCGATCCGTGTTGCCGGATGTAAGCCGTGCGCGACACCGCTTCAAGCGAGCACGCGAGGCCATCCGCCCCCACGAAGGGCCAGCGAGTATACAGAAGCGAGTATGGCCGGAAAATGGCGCGCCGGTCCATAGACCGCGCAACGAGTCAGGGCAATCGGGGGAGGACAATCGGGCTCAGGCGCCCCGCAGCAGCCAGACGAGGCCGACGCCGGCGACCGCGGCGACAAGGCCGGCGGCGCGCATCTGGTGCTCCGGCAGGGCCAGGGCTTCGGCGATCAGGCGCCGCATGACGTTGGGGAACAGCGCGTAGAGAATCCCCTCGATCACGAAGAGGAGGGCGAACGCCGTGAGGAAGTCAGTCATGGAGACAAATTTCGGGTGGGGGACGCGGCCCCCACCCTATCCCTCCCCCAACCGATGGGGGAGGAAAATTTGCGCGAAGCTTACTGCTGCGCCGTCGCCGGGGCCGCGTTGGACGGACGCGCCGGCATCGGCGTGCTGGTCGGTGCCGGGCCCTGCTGATGGCCGGCGCCCGATAGGTCGCCGAAGTAGCGGAAGAACTCGCCGGTCGGGGACAGCACCATCGTGGTGTCGTCCTTGTTCAGCGACTTCCGGTAGGCTTCCAGCGTCCGGTAGAAGCTGTAGAACTGCGGGTCCTGCGAGGTCGCCTCGGCGATCAGCTTGATCGCCTGGTTGTCGCCCTCACCGCGCAGCACCTGCGAGTCGCGCTGGGCCTCGGCCAGGATGACCGTGCGTTCGCGATCCGCGCGGGCGCGGATCTGCTGCGACTGCTCCTGGCCCTGGGCGCGAGCCTCGGCAGCTTCGCGTTCACGCTCCGACCGCATGCGGGCGAAGATCGACTGGCTCGTCTCCTCCGGCAGGTCGGCGCGGCGGATGCGAACGTCGACGATCTCGATGCCGAAGCGCTTGGCCTCGTCGTTCACCTGGCCGCGGATGTCGTTCATGACGCGCGGACGCTCGTCCGACAGGATGGCGAGCAGGGTGACGCTGCCGAGCACGCGGCGCAGGGCCGAGTTCACGATGGCGTTCAGGCGGGTTTCCGCCACGGCCTCGTTGCCGGCGGTCTGGTAGAACTTCAGCGGGTCCAGGATGCGGTAGCGGGCAAAGGCGTCCACGTCCAGGCGCTTCTGGTCGGCCAGGATCACCTGCTCCACCGGCGGGTCGAGGTCGAGCACGCGCCGGTCGAGGATGCGAACCTCCTGGATGAAGGGGATCTTGGCCTTCAGGCCCGGTTCGCGGACCACGCGCATCGGCTCACCGAACTGGAGGACGAGCGCCTGCTGCGCCTCGTTCACCGTGAAGAGCGATGCGGAGGCGATAATGCCGGCCAGCAGGATGCCGATGCCGACGATCAAGAGACTGCGGTTCATGGCGTCGCCCTCCTCAACGGTTCGGCTGGCCGGAGGTCATCTGGCCCGGCTGGCCCGGACGAGCCGGCGCAGCGGGGGG
>Ga0065721_10049432_pt1 | contig 34465 bp, 27 predicted proteins | sample Mesricmetagenome_FD_59108 | JGI IMG/M metagenome (GOLD analysis project Ga0065721, IMG submission 59108) | Mesophilic microbial community from rice straw/compost enrichment Sample: eDNA_1 v2 (version 2) | ecosystem: Engineered > Solid waste > Grass > Composting > Bioreactor | place: USA: Davis... | reverse complement strand
CGGGCGCCGCGGCAGGAGCCGGGCTCGGCGCGGCCGCCGCGGGAGCCGGGGCCTGGGCGCCACCAGCCGCGCCGGTTTCCATGCGCACCACCAGCGAGCCCTCGCTCACCTTGTCGCCGATCTTGGCCAGGATCTCCTTGACCACGCCGGAATGCGAGGAGGGGATCTCCATGGAGGCCTTGTCGCTCTCCACCGTGATCAGGCTCTGTTCTTCCTTGACCGTGTCACCGGGCTTCACGAGCACCTCGATGACCGCCACATCCTTGAAGTCGCCGATGTCCGGGACCAACACATCCACCAATGCCATGGGGAATATCTCCGTTTGTTGTTGTGCGGCGCCGCGTCAGGCGTACAGCGGGTTGATCTTGTCGGCCTTGATGCCGTACTTCGCGATGGCCTCGGCCACGGTGCGCGCCGGCACCACGCCCTCGTCGGCCAGGGCCTTGAGCGCGGCCACGACGACGTAGTGGCGGTTGACCTCGAAGTGCTCGCGCAGCTTGTAGCGGAAGTCGCTGCGTCCGAAACCGTCCGTACCCAGCACCTTGTAGCTGCGGCCCTTGGGGATGAAGGCACGGATCTGCTCCGCGTAGCTCTTCATGTAGTCCGTGGAGGCGACCACCGGGCCGGCGTGCGCGGACAGCTGCTCGGTGACGTAGGCCACGCGCGGCGTCTCGGTCGGATGCAGCAGGTTCCAGCGCTCGGCGTCCTGGCCGTCGCGGGCCAGCTCGTTGAAGCTCGGGCAGCTCCAGACGTTGGCGCCGATGCCCCAGTCGGCCTCCAGCAGCTTCTTGGCTTCCATCGACTCGCGCAGGATGGTGCCGCTGCCCAGCAGGTTGACCGTGACCTTGGCTTCCGCGGGCGCCTCCTCCAGGAGGTACATGCCCTTGATGATCTGCTCCTCGGTGCCGGGCTTGAGGCCGGGCATCGGATAGTTCTCGTTGAGCAGCGTCAGGTAATAGAAGACGTTGTCCTGCTTCTCCACCATGCGCTTGAGGCCGTGGTGCAGGATCACGCCGACTTCATGCGCGAAGGTCGGGTCGTAGCTGACGCAGTTGGGGATGGTGCCGGCCAGGATGTGGCTGTGGCCGTCCTCGTGCTGCAGGCCCTCGCCGTTGAGCGTGGTGCGCCCGGAGGTGCCGCCCAGCAGGAAGCCGCGCGCCTGCATGTCGCCCGCGGCCCAGGCCAGGTCGCCGATGCGCTGGAAGCCGAACATCGAGTAGTACACGTAGAACGGCACCATGATGCGGTTGTTCGTCGAGTACGAAGTCGCCGCGGCGATCCACGACGCCATGCCGCCGGCCTCGTTGATGCCTTCCTGGAGGATCTGGCCGCCCTTGTCCTCCTTGTAGTACATGACCTGGTCCTTATCGACCGGGGTGTACTGCTGGCCTGCCGGGTTGTAGATGCCGATCTGGCGGAACAGGCCTTCCATGCCGAAGGTGCGGGCCTCGTCCACCAGGATGGGCACCGCGCGCGGGCCGACTTCCTTGTCGCGCAGCAGCTGCGTGAGGAAGCGCACGTAGGCCTGCGTGGTGCTGATCTCGCGGCCTTCGGCCGTGGGCTCCAGCACGGCCTTGAAGGTTTCCAGCGGCGGCACGGTCAGCTGCTCGTCGGCCTTCGGGCGGCGCTGCGGCAGGTAGCCGCCCAGCGCCTTGCGGCGCTCGTGCAGGTACTTCATCTCCGGCATGTCGTCGGCCGGCTTGTAGAACGGCACCTCTTCCAGCTTGTCGTCGGGGATGGGGATGTTGAAGCGGTCGCGCATGGCCCGGATGTCGTCCTCGGCCATCTTCTTGGTCTGGTGCGCGGTGTTCTTGCCCTCGCCGATCTTGCCCATGCCGTAGCCCTTGACGGTCTTGATCAGCAGCACCGTGGGCTGGCCCACCGTGTTCACGGCACGGTGGTAGGCGGCGTACACCTTCTGCGGATCGTGGCCGCCGCGCTGCAGGCGCCAGATGTCGTCGTCGCTCATCTTGGACACCATCTCCAGCAGCTTGGGATGGCGGCCGAAGAAGTTCTTGCGCACGAAGGCACCGTCGTTGGCCTTCATGGCCTGATAGTCACCATCGAGGGTGTCCATCATGACCTTCTTGAGGATGCCTTCCTTGTCGCGCGCCAGCAGCGGATCCCAGTAGCCGCCCCACAGCAGCTTGATCACGTTCCAGCCCGCGCCACGGAACTCGCCTTCGAGCTCCTGCACGATCTTGCCGTTGCCGCGCACCGGGCCGTCCAGGCGCTGCAGGTTGCAGTTGACGACGAAGATCAGGTTGTCCAGCTTCTCGCGCGCGGCCAAGCCGATGGCGCCCAGGCTCTCGGGCTCGTCCATCTCGCCGTCGCCTAGGAACACCCAGACCTTGCGCTTGGAGGTGTCGGCGATGCCGCGGGCGTGCAGGTACTTCAGGAAGCGCGCCTGGTAGATGGCCATCAAAGGACCCAGGCCCATGGACACCGTCGGGAACTGCCAGAACTCGGGCATCAGCTTCGGGTGCGGGTAGCTGGACAGGCCCTTGCCGTCCACTTCCTGGCGGAAGTTCAGCAGCTGCTCCTCGGTGATGCGGCCTTCCAGGTAGGCGCGGGCGTAGATGCCGGGCGCCGAGTGGCCCTGGATGTAGAGCAGGTCGCCGCCGTGCTCGGGCGTGGCGGCATGCCAGAAGTGGTTGAAGCCGGCGCCCAGCATCGTCGCCAGCGAGGCGAAGCTGGAAATGTGGCCGCCCAGGTCACCGCCGTCCGGGGGGTTGTGGCGGTTGGCGCGCACGACCATCGCCATGGCGTTCCAGCGCATGTAGGCGCGCAGCCGCTCCTCGATCTCGAGGTTGCCCGGGCAGCGCTCTTCCTCTTGCGGCTCGATGGTGTTGACGTAGCCCGTCGTCGCGGAGAACGGCATGTCGATGCTGTTCTGGCGCGCGTGCTCCAGCAGCTGCTCCAGCAGGAAATGACCGCGTTCGCGGCCCTCGCTCTCGATCACGGCGGACAAGGCGTCCAGCCACTCACGCGTTTCCTGCGGGTCCTGGTCATTGGCTGCCGCACCGATGAACTGTTCAGGCAATGCCGACATGGGGTGTCTCCTGTTGGGGTCGGGCTAAGGGGTGGCGCAGTGTCGCACAAGCTTTTCATTTTTCAAATAGTGCGTTGCGATTTCATAATTTGAAATTTTGCTGCGACGCGGCATGTCCAGGGACCGCGTTGCCCTCCTTTGGGGGCTTGATAATCCGGGTGATGTCCGCCCCGCCCCCACCCTCTCCTGTCCGAGTTGCGCCGGCTGCGCGCCGGCGTTTTTTCGGCCACTGGTGGCGAAGCCAGTCGCCCGCGCGCCAGGATCGCTTCGTCACCGTGGGGCCTCTGGTCTCCGTGTTGTTGTTCCTGGCGGCGATCATTTCGGCGTTCTGGTATCTCCGGAACGAAGAGATCGAGCGCGAGACGGACTCGCTCAAGCGCGACACCGAGATCGCCCAGCAGCAGATCCAGCTGCGCCTGATCGACAGCCAGGAGCAACTGCTGCGCCTTGCCCGCGAGCTGGCCACCCGCACGGTGGACAGCCGCGGCTTCGAGGGCCAAGCGCGCAGCTTCGCCGCCGAGCGGCCCGAGCTCACGCAGCTGCTGTGGTTGGCGCCGAAGCGGCAGCTCCAGGGCCAGTGGCTGGCGCCGGGGCTCGAAGGCCATGCCCGCGGCGACGCGTCCGACCCCTCGCTGCCGCTGGAGGGGCGCCGCAGCGAGCCCGAGCGCGCCTTCAGCACCGCGCGCGACCTGCAGGCGCCGGTCTATTCGCGCTCCTTCACCAACGGCGCGGGCATGCCGGTGTTCCAGGTGCACGTGCCGCTGATCGACCGCAACGGCTTCGTCGGCGCACTGGTGGCGGAGTACTCGGTACAGGCGCTGGAGCGGCTGCTGGTGCCGGCGGAGGTCACCAAGCGCCATGCCATCTCGGTGCTGGACGAGGCCGGCAACGAGATCACCGGCACCGGCGGCGGGCTCCACGGTGACGCCGGCAAGCGCGCCGCCATCGTTCATGACGTGCCGCTGGCGCCGGGGGGCACGGGGCTGGTGCTGCGCGGCATCGGCTGGCGCACCTCCATCGGCCTCATCAGCAACACGCTGTTCTGGATGGTGGTGGCGCTGTCGGTGCTCACGGTGTGGATGCTGCTGGGCGCCTGGCGCCACATGCGCCGGCGCACGCAGATCCAGAACGCGCTGATCCAGGAAACCAACTTTCGCCGGGCCATGGAGAACTCCATGCTCACCGGCATGCGCGCCATGGACCTGCAGGGGCGCATCACCTACGTCAACCCGGCCTTCTGCGCCATGACCGGCTTTTCCGAGGCCGAGCTCATCGACCGGCGCCCGCCCTACCCGCACTGGCCGCCCGATCGCCTGGAGGAGAACGCGCGGCTGCTGCGGCAGGAATTGCAGGGCCGCAGCCCCGCCGGCGGCGTGGAGGTGAAGGTCATGCGCAAGGACGGGCAAATGTTCGATGCGCGCATGTACGTCTCGCCACTGATCGACCCCAAGGGCCAACAGACCGGCTGGATGACCTCGATGACCAACATCACCGAGGCCAAGCGCATCCGCGACCAGCTTTCGGCCTCGCACGAGCGCTTCACCACCGTGCTGGAAGGCCTGGACGCGGCGGTGTCGGTGCTCTCGGTGGAGCAGAGCGAGCTGCTGTTCGCCAACCGCTCCTACCGGCTGTGGTTCGGCGCCGACGCGCGTGGCCACGCGCTGCTGGCGGGCTCGCCGCCGCAGCAGCCCGGCTCCGTGGAGGACTCGGTGGACACCTTCGGCGGGCTGCCGGTGCAGGAGCTCACGCAGGCCGGATCGGACCCGCGCGAGGTCCTTATCGAGTCGCTGCAGAAGTGGTTCGACGTGCGCTCGCGCTACCTGCAGTGGACCGACGGGCGCCTGGCGCAGATGCTCATCGCCACCGACATCACCGCGCGCCACCAGGCCGAGGAGCAGCAGCGGCTGCAGGCGGAGAAGGCGCAGGTCACCAGCCGCCTGGTGACCATGGGCGAGATGGCCAGCTCCGTGGCCCACGAGCTCAACCAGCCGCTCACGGCCATCGCCAACTACTGCAGCGGCATGGTCTCGCGCGTGCAGGCCGACACCATCGCCAAGGACGACCTGATCGCGGCGCTGAAGAAGACGGCGCGCCAGGCCGAGCGCGCCGGGCAGATCATTCACCGCATCCGCGCCTTCGTGAAGAAGAGCGAGCCGCAGCGCCAGCCCTCGCAGGCGAGCGCCATCGTGGAGGACGCGGTGGACCTGGCCGGCATCGAGCTGCGCCGCCGCCACGTGCAGATCCACACCTACGTCGCGCAGCGGCTGCCCACACTGATGGTGGACCCGATCCTCATCGAGCAGGTGGTGCTCAACCTGGTCAAGAACGCCGCCGAGGCCATCGACATGGCCAAGCTGCCTCCGGGGCGGCGCCACATCGAGCTGCGCGTGGTGCCTCGTCACACGCCGGAGGAAGGCGGGGTGATCGAGTTCAGCGTCACCGACAAGGGCCCGGGCATGAAGGAGGAAGTGCTCGGCCGCATGTTCGAGGCCTTCTTCTCGACCAAGGCCGAAGGGCTGGGCATCGGGCTGTCGCTGTGCCGCTCCATCATCGAGTCGCACCGCGGCAGGATGCGTGCGGAGAACATTTACAATGGCACCGCAGTCGTGGGATGTCGTTTTTCGTTCACCCTGCCGGTGGAGCCGGGTGCCCGCATCGAGCCTGCGGCACCGGCTACCGATTCCAACTCAACGACAGAGACAACCAGCCCATGAGCCTGATTCCCAAGAAAGGCACCGTTTACGTCGTCGACGACGACGAGGCGGTTCGCGATTCGCTGCAGTGGCTGCTCGAAGGCAAGGACTACCGGGTCAAGTGCTTCGATTCGGCCGAGTCCTTCCTCTCCCGTTTCGATCCCCGTGAGGTGGCCTGCCTGATTGCCGACATCCGCATGGAAGGCATGAGCGGGCTGGAGCTGCAGGACCGGCTGCTGGAGCGCCGCAGCCCGCTGCCCGTGGTCTTCATCACCGGTCACGGCGACGTGCCGATGGCGGTGACGACCATGAAAAAGGGCGCGATGGACTTCATCGAGAAGCCTTTCAAGGAAGAAGAGCTGCTGTCGCTGGTGGAACGCATGCTGGAGCAGGCGCGCAATACCTTCAGCCAGCACCAGGAACAGGCCAGCCGCGACGCGCTGCTGTCGCGCCTGACCACCCGCGAGAGCCAGGTGCTGGAGCGCATCGTCGCCGGGCGGCTGAACAAGCAGATCGCCGACGACCTGGGCATCAGCATCAAGACGGTGGAGGCGCACCGCGCCAACATCATGGAAAAGCTCAACGCCAACACCGTGGCCGACCTGCTCAAGATCGCGCTGGGCGCGCACAGCAAGGCCGCCTGACCCTTTCACCAACCCCCCGAGGGCCGCGCCAGCGGCCCTTTTTCATTGCCAGGAGTTCCCCAACATGACCGCGCAGCTGATCGACGGCGTCGCCCTCTCGCGCCAGATCCGTACCGAGCTCGCCCAGCGCGCCGCCGCCCTCACCAGCCAGGGCCACACGCCGGGTCTGGCCGTGATCCTGGTGGGCGACAACCCGGCTTCGCAGGTGTACGTGCGCAACAAGGTCAAGGCCTGCCACGACACCGGCATGCACTCGGTGCTGGAGCAGTACCCGGCCAGCATGAGCGAGGCCGAGCTGCTGGCGCGCGTGCGCGCGCTCAATGAGGACGCATCCATCCACGGCATCCTGGTGCAGCTGCCGCTGCCCGCGCACATCGACGCGCACAAGGTCATCGAGACCATCTCGCCGGTCAAGGACGTGGACGGCTTCCACGTCGCCAGCGCCGGCGCGCTGATGGTGGGCCAGGAAGGCTTCAAGCCCTGCACGCCTTATGGCTGCATGCAGATGCTGAAAGCCATCGGCTGCGACCCGCGCGGCAAGCACGCGGTGGTGATCGGGCGCAGCAACATCGTGGGCAAGCCCATGGCGATGCTGCTGCTGCAGGCCAACGCCACCGTCACGGTGTGCCACAGCGCCACGCCGGACCTGGCGCAGCACACGCGCCAAGCCGACATCGTGGTGGCCGCGGTGGGCAAGCGCAACGTGCTGACGGCCGACATGGTCAAGCCCGGCGCGGTGGTGATCGACGTGGGCATGAACCGCAACGACGAGGGCAAGCTCTGCGGCGACGTGGACTTCGAGGGCGTGCGCGAGGTGGCCTCTTGGATCACCCCGGTGCCGGGCGGGGTCGGCCCGATGACGATCACAATGCTGCTGGTCAACACCGTCGAGGCCGCCGAGCGCGTGGCCGCCGCCGCGGCCTGATCCGTCAGTGAAGCAGGGCCGGCGCGCGCAGCGCCGCGGCGCCTTGTGTTGGCCCCCATTGCCACCACCTGTGCGGTTTCAACCCCCGCCTGCCCTGTCCATGTCCAATCCGCTCCTCGATACCCCCTCTTCCGAGCTTCCAGCCTTCGACCGCATCCGTCCCGAGCATGTGAGCCCGGCGGTGGATGAGCTCCTGGCCCAGGCCGGCGCGGCGCTGGAGCGCTCCGTGGGGCCGGACGTGCCGGCCGACTACGACGCCATGTCGGCGGTGCTGGACGTGGCCACCGAGCGCCTGGGCCGTTCCTGGGGCGCGGTGGGCCACCTCAACCACGTGGCCGACACGGCCGAGCTGCGCGCGGCCTACAACGAGAACCTGCCCAAGGTCACGGAGTTCTACACGCGGCTGGGCGCCGACGAGCGGCTCTACGCCAAGTACAAGGCGATCGCGCAGAGCCCGGCCGCGCAGCAGCTGAGCGCGCCGCGGCGCAAGGCGCTCGCCAACGCCATGCGCGACTTCGTGCTCTCCGGCGCGGAGCTGCAGGGCGAGGCCAAGGAGCGCTTCGCCAAGATCCAGGAGCGCCTGGCCGAGCTGTCGCAGAAGTACAGCGAGCACGTGCTCGACGCCACCGACAAGTTCGCGCTCTACGCCACCGAGGAGCAGCTCGACGGCGTGCCGGCCGACGTCAAGGCCGCCGCCCGCGCCGCCGCGCAGGCCGATGGCCGGGACGGCCACAAGATCACGCTGCATTTCCCGAGCTACTTCCCGGTGATGCAGTACGGCACCAACCGCGAGCTGCGCCGCCAGCTCTACACCGCCTACGCCACCCGCGCCAGCGAGCAGGGCCCGGCCGAGCGCGACAACAGCGCGCTGATGGCGGAGATCCTGCAGCTGCGCCAGGAGGAGGCCGAGCTGCTGGGCTACGGCAACTACGCCGAGCTGTCGCTGGTGCCCAAGATGGCCGACAGCCCGCAACAGGTGATGGACTTCCTGCGCGACCTGGCCCGCCGCGCCCGCCCCTACGCCGAGAAGGATCTGCAAGAGCTGCGCGAATTCGCGGCCAAGGAGCTCGCTCTCCCGGATCTGCAAGCCTGGGACATCGCCTTCGCCAGCGAGAAGCTGAAGGAAGCCCGGTATGCCTTCAGCGACCAGGAGGTGAAGCAGTACTTCACCGAGCCCAAGGTGCTGGAGGGGCTGTTCCGCATCATCGAGACGCTGTTCGAGGTGGCGATCCGCCCCGACCAGGCGCCGACCTGGAACCCCGACGTGCGCTTCTTCCGCGTCGAGCGCGGCGGCCAGCTCATCGCCCAGTTCTACCTGGACCCCTACGCCCGCTCCGGCAAGCGCCCGGGCGCCTGGATGGACGACGTGCGCGGCCGCTGGCAGCGCCCTGAGGGGCCGCTGCAGACGCCGGTGGCGCACCTGGTGTGCAACTTCGCGCCGCCCGTGGGCGACAAGCCGGCGCTGCTGACGCACGACGACGTCATCACCCTGTTCCACGAGTGCGGCCACGGTCTGCACCACATGCTGACGCAGGTGGCGGATCTGGGCGTCTCGGGTATCTCCGGCGTGGAATGGGACGCCGTGGAGCTGCCCAGCCAGTTCATGGAGAACTTCGCCTGGGAGTGGGAGGTGCTGCAGCGCCTCACCGCCCACGTGGAGACGGGCGAGCCGCTGCCGCGCGCGCTCTACGACAAGATGCTGGCGGCCAAGAACTTCCAGAGCGGGCTGGCGACGCTGCGGCAGGTGGAGTTCGCGCTGTTCGACATGCGCATCCACGCCGAGGCCGGCGCGCCGCAGCGCATCCAGCAGATCCTCGACGAGGTGCGGCAGGAGGTGGCGGTGCTGATCCCGCCGGCGTTCAACCGCTTCCAGCACGCCTTCTCGCACATCTTTTCCGGCGGCTACTCGGCGGGTTACTACAGCTACAAGTGGGCCGAGGTACTCAGCGCCGACGCCTGGAGCGCCTTCGAGGAAGCCGGCGTGTTCGACACCGAGACCGGCCGGCGCCTGCGCCGCGAGATCCTGGAAGCCGGCGGCAGCCGCACCGCGATGGAGAGCTTTAAAGCCTTCCGTGGACGCGAGCCGAGCATCGACGCGCTGTTGCGGCACCAGGGCATGGCGGGCTGAAAAGCCAGTCCCTGCAGGGTGCCCGGGGCACCCTGCCCCCCGCATTCATCTTGAAAGGCCCGCTGCCACGGCCTCCGCGGCAGCGGGCTTTTCATTTCACTCCGGCCGCACCCCGGCCTTGGCCAGCAGGCGGCTCCACTTGTCGAGCTCGGCCTGCAACTGGGCATGGAAGTCCGCGCCGGCGGCCAGGCCCTCGGCACCCTCCTGGCGCAGCGCCTCGCGCAGCGGGGCGCTTTCCAGCGCCTTGCCCAGCGCCGTGCTCAGCGGCGCCGCCACGTCGGTGGGCGTGCCACGCTGCGCCAGCAGCCCGTAGGCCGGGGCGCATTCGTAGCCCTTGAGGCCGGCTTCCGCCAGCGTGGGGCAGCCGGGCAGCGCCGGGCTGCGGCGCGCTCCCGTGACGGCCAGCGCCCGCAGCTTGCCGCCGTCCACCTGGGACTGCAGCGGCGGCAGCGTGCTGAACATCAGGTCCACCTGGCCCGACAGCAGTTCCGTGAGTGCCGGCGCCAGACCCTTGTAGGGCACGTGCTGCAGCTTCACGCCCGCGAGCTCCTGCAGCAGCTCGCCCGCCAGGTGGCCCGCGCTGCCCACGCCGGTGGACCCGTAGGCCAGGCGTGCCGAGCCAAAGCGTGCGTGCATCAGCAGCTCCGGCACGTTCTCGATAGGGCTGGACGCCGCCACCAGCAGGACCAGCGGCTGGCTGGCCACGGGCCCCAGCGCGACGAAATCGCTGCCGCGCGCGGACGCCGGGCGCGGGCTGGAAGCCGCCTGCAGCGCCAGCGTGCCGGTGTGCGCCAGCAGCAGCGTACGGCCGTCGGGCGCGGCACGCGCCACCGACTCCACGCCGACCAACCCGGCGCGCAGCTCCACCACCACCGGCACGCCCAGCTGTTGGCTCAGTTGCGCCGCCAGCGCGCGTCCCAGGACCTCGCCGCTGCCGGTGGACGTGACCACCAGGCGGACCGGCCGAGCAGCCGTAGCGCCCTGCGCGCGCGACAGTGATGGCGCCAGCGCGACGGCCAGGCCGCCCCGCAGGAGCCGGCGCCGCGACGGCTGAAACCCCAGCCTCATGCCCAGACCTCGTATTGAAAGCGCTTCAGTCTAGGAAGCCGCACCCGGCGTGCCGTTGTGGCGAATACGCATGCACGGCGCCGGCACGCCGGGCCCGTTCAGCGTCCCAGCACCTGCGCATTCACCGGCGTGGGCGGCACGCCGCCGGTGAGCGCGGCGATGAGGTTGTCGGCCGCCAGGTCCGCCATGGCGCGGCGCGTGGCGACGCTGGCGCTGGCGATGTGCGGGGTGAGCACCACGTTGCGTTGCGCCAGCAGTTGCGGATGCACCTGTGGCTCGCCCTCGAACACGTCCAGCCCCGCCGCGGCGATGCGCCCCTGCGCCAGCGCCTGCGCCAGCGCCGCGTCGTCCACCACGCCGCCACGGGCGATGTTGGTCAGCGTGGCGCTCGGCTTCATCCGCGCCAGCTCCGCGGCGCCGATGGCGTGGTGGGTCTGAGGCGAGTACGGCACCACGACCACGAGGTGGTCGGCCTCGCGCAGCAGCGTCTCCTTGTCCACGTAGCGGGCGCCGATCGGGGCCTCCTGGTCGGCGGGCAGGCGGCTGCGGTTGTGATAGATCACCTGCATGCCGAAGCCCAGCGCGCCGCGCCGGGCGATGCCCTGCCCGATGCGCCCCATGCCCAGGATGCCCAGCGTGGCGCCGTGCAGGTCGCTGCCGGCGAACATGTCGTAGGCCCAGCGGTCCCAGCGCCCCTCGCGCAGGAAGCGCTCGGACTCGGTGATGCGCCGCGCGGTGGCCATCATCAGCGCGAAGCCGAAGTCGGCCGTGGTTTCGGTGAGCACGTCGGGCGTGTTGCTCACCAGCACGCCGCGCGCGCTGCAGGCGCCCACGTCGATGTTGTTGTAGCCCACGGCCATGTTGCACACCGCGCGCAGCTGCGGGTTGGCATCCAGCAGCGCCGCATCGATGCGCTCGCTCAGCGTCACGAACGCGCCAGCCTTGCCCTGCAGCCGCGCGCGCAGCTCATCGGGCGAGTGGATGTGGTCCGTGGGGTTGTCCTCGACCTCGAAGTGCTGCGCCAGGCGCTGCACGACCTCGGGGAACACCTTGCGGGCCACCAGCACGGCGGGCTTGTCGGACATGGCTCGTCTCCTGGATGGCGTGTGAGTACGAAACGAGGGGTTCTCAGTGGAACCAGACCAGCGTCATCAGCGCGAACAGCGGCAACAGCACGACGCTCGACCAGGCCATGTAGCCGAAGAAGCTGGGCATGCGGATGCCGCGGTCCTCGGCGATGGCCTTGACCATGAAGTTGGGCGCGTTGCCGATGTAGCTGTTGGCCCCCATGTAGACCGCGCCGGCGGAGATGGCCGCCAGCGTGGGCGCCAGCGCGTTCATCAGCACCTGCGGATCGCCGCCGGCGAGGTTGAAGAACACGAGGTACGTGGGCGCGTTGTCCAGGAAGCTGCTCAGCAGCCCGCTGGCCCAGAAGTAGGCCCAGGGCAGCGGCTGCCCGTCGTCGCCGGTGACGGCCTGCACCACGGCGGCGAAGGGCCCGGCCGCGCCGGCCTTGAGCATGGCCAGCACCGGCAGCATGGTCAGGAAGATGGCGGCGAAGAGTTTCCCTACCTCCTGCATCGGGGCCCAGGAGAACTGGTTCGCCAAACGCGCCGTGGCGGGCGTGAGCACCAGGGACAGCAGCGTCACCGCGATCAGTCCCAGGTCGCGCACCAGGGACTGCAGCTCGACCTCGGTGCCGGCGACGTTCCAGCGCAGCCCCGGCTTCCAGGTGCCGCTCATCAGCACCAGCCCCACCACGGCCGCCAACAGCAGCAGGTTGAGACCGCCGAGCATGCCCAGGCGCTGGGTATCGGGCGTGGGGTCCTGCGGCAGCACGCCTTCGCGCCGGTAGTACCAGCTGTCCAGTGCGAAAAAGATCGCCAGCAGCGCGCCGACCAGGAACAGCGTCTCGGGCAGCAGGTGGCGGAAGGTCCAGTCGAAGGACACGCCCTGCAGGAAGCCCAGGAACAGCGGCGGATCGCCCAGCGGCGTGAGCGAGCCACCCGCGTTGCTGACGATGAAGATGAAGAACACCACCACGTGCGCGACGTGGCGGCGGTTGTCATTGGCGCGGATGAGCGGGCGGATCATCAGCATCGAGGCGCCGGTGGTGCCCATGACGCTGGCCAGCACCGCCCCGATGGCCATGAGCGCGCAGTTCACGCCCGGGCTGCCGTGCAGGTTGCCGCGGATGTAGATGCCGCCCGCGGTCGTGAACAGCGCGGTGAGCAGGATCACGAAGGGCAGGTATTCGGCCAGCAGCGTGTGCACGAAGGCGGCGCCCGCGGCGCCCGGGCCGAACACGGCCGCGAAGGGCACGAGGAAAGCCAGCGCCCAGCCCAGCGCGACCTTGCCGTAGTGGTGATGCCACAGGCGCGGCAGCAGCAGCGGCATCAGCGCGATGGACAGGAGCATCCCGGCAAAGGGCAAGGCCCACCAGGCGGAGAGGTCGCGGCCGTCGATCTCGGCCGCACCGGCCCACAGGGGAAGGAACAGCAGCGCGGTGCAGGCGGCTCGACGGGCGGCGGCAACAGGGAGCTTGGGCATTGGAGCGTTCAGGCCACTCGGGGCGCCGGGGGCGGCGCGGGGCGGCCGGGCTTTTTGGAGCCGGGCATTCTAGGGACGCCCGGCGCGGCGGTTCAGGAACCATCCCAGCCCGCGGCACCGGCGCGGGCCAGCCACGCGCTCCAGCTCTGCCACGCCAGCTGCAGCGTGCCGAACTGCAGTTCCACCATCTGCGCCAGGTCGTGCCCATAGCCGCCGGCCATGCTCAACGCCACCGGCACGCCGCGTTCGCGACAGGCCCGCAGCACGCGGCGGTCGCGCTCCGCCATGCCGCGGGCACTGAGCTTCAGGCGGCCCAGGCGGTCGTTCTCGTGCGGATCGGCTCCGGCCAGGTAGAAGGCCAGCCCGGGCGGCGCGTCGGCGTGGTGCGCCCACAGCCGCTCCAGCGCGCCGTCCAGTGCCTCCAGGTAGGCGTCATCCGTGCAGCCGTCCGGCAGCTCGACGTCGAGGTCGCTGCTTTCCTTGCGGAACGGGAAGTTGCGCGCGCCGTGCAGCGACAGGGTGAAGACGCTGTCGTCGTCGCGAAAGATGGCGGCAGTGCCGTTGCCCTGGTGCACGTCCAGGTCGATCACGGCCACGCGCAGCAGCCGCCGCGCGCGGCGATGCGCCTCGGCTTGCATCAGCCGCGCCGCCACCGCCACGTCGTTGAAGACGCAGTAGCCGCTGCCCTTGAAAGCGTAGGCGTGGTGCGTGCCGCCAGCCAGGTTGGCCGCCACGCCTTCCTCCAGCGCAGCACGCGCGGCGGCGATGGTGGCGCCCACCGAGCGCCGCGCCCGCTCCGCCATACGCGGCGACCATGGAAAGCCGATCTCGCGCTGCTCGGCCGCGCTCAGCAGTCCCTCGGCCACCGCCGTGACGTAGCGCGGCTCGTGCGCCAGCGCGAGTTCGCCGTCGCTGGCCGCGGGCGCCGGCCGCAGCCGGATGCCGGGCTCGGTCGCCACGCGCTCGCGCAGCAGCGCGTACTTCGCCATCGGGAACCGGTGCCCCTCGGGCAGCGGCAGCACGAACTGGTCTGCATAGAAAGCCTGCATAGGGCCATTGTGCGCAGTCCCTCACCGCTTCATCCCTGCCAGGACGACCGTGCCGGCGTGGCAAAGACGCCAAAGACCTTGCTGCGCTGCAGCAAAAAGTTCTTGCGTGCAGGAACGATGCCCCTATACTTGCACCCATGCTGCACTGCAGCAAAAGCTCCTCCCCCTTCCCTCAACCCCTGTCGGAGACTGAAATGCTGAACGCCGAACAATTCATCGCTGCCCAAAAGGCCAACGTCGAGACCGCTTTCGGTCTGGCCAACAAGGCTTTCGAAGGCGTGGAAAAGGTTGTCGAACTGAACGTGCAGGCCGCCAAGTCCGCGCTGAACGACGCCGCCGAGAACACCAAGGCCGCCCTGTCCGCCAAGGACGCCCAGGAGCTGCTGTCGCTGCAAGCCAGCCTGCTGCAGCCCGCCACCGAGAAGGCCGTGGCCTATGGCCGTCAGGTGTATGACATCGCCGCCGCCACCAACGCCGAAGTGGGCAAGGTCGTCGAAGCCCAGCTGGCCGACCTGCAGAAGAACATCCTGGCCGTCGTGGACAGCGCCGTGAAGAACGCCCCGGCCGGTTCCGAGAACGCCGTTGCCCTGGTGAAGTCCGCCGTGGCCGCCGCCAGCAACGCCTACGAAAGCGTGCAGAAGGCCGCCAAGCAAGCTGCCGAAGTGGCCGAGTCCAACTTCCAGGCCATGACCACCAGCGCCGTCAAGGCCTCGCAAGGCGTTGCCGCCAACGCCAAGGCTGCCGCCAAGCGCGCTGCCTAAGCACTGACCGCTTGGTCAACCTTGATGCGCGGCCGGGCGCCAGCCCGGTTGACGAGGCGGTTTCGATGCCGCCGCCAAAGGTTGTCTCCTCGGTACCTGGGGAAAGTGGTTTCAGGGTACCTTCAGCCCGGCGCCCGCCGGGCTTTCTTTTTGGTCGCCGCCGGGCAGCCACGGAGAAGCCGGCCTTGCGCCGGCTTTGTCGCTTATTGGCTCTGCATCGCGATGCGCTGGCGCAACTGCGGCAGCAGCGACTGCGCTACCTCGCGCCCGGCCTGGATGGCGCGCTTGCGCGCGGTGAAGTCCGCGCTGCCCACGCCGTCGAGCCGCGGGCGCAGCACCAGGTCCGCTTCTTTGAGCTCGAAGGTGTTGATGCTGCGGCCCATGATGGAAAAGGTCTGCAGCAGCATGCGCATGGCGTCGCCCGTGGGCTGCCCGTCGGGCGGGCTGGTGATGTCCACCGCCACCACCAGCTCCGCGCCCATCTGGCGCGCGAAGCGCACCGGCACCGGCGACACCAGGCCGCCATCGACGTACTCGCGGTTGCCGATGCGCACCGGCTGGAACACCGCCGGCACCGCGCTGGAGGCACGCACCGCCGTGGCCGTGTCGCCACGCTGGAACAGGATCGGCGCGCCGCTGTCGAGGTCGGTGGCCACGATGCCCAGCGGCAGCTTCATCTGCTCGATCGTCTTGGCGCCGGTGTGCTCGCGCACGTAGCGCGCCAGGGCCTCGCCGCGCAGCAGGCCGCGCCCGGGGTAAGCCCAGTCGGTGATGGCCGACTCGTCCATCGCCAGCGCCAGCTCGCCCAGTTGCCGGCCGTTGAGCCCGCTGGCGTAGAGCGCCGCCACCAGACTGCCCGCCGAGGTGCCGACCACGAGGCTGGGGCGGATGCCGGCCTCCTCCAGCACCTGGATCACGCCGATGTGAGCAAACCCCCGCGCCGCGCCGCCGCCCAGCGCCAGACCGATGCGCGGCGGGTCACGCGGCACCGGCAGCTTGACGGGCGCAGACCCTGTCGGCCCAGAGACGATCGGCGGCGGAACGTTGGTGACGACGGTGGGCGGAACGCTCTGGCAGGCCGCCAGGGCGAGCAGCGGCAGCAGGCTCAGCAAATGCCTGCGCCGCATGAAAGAGCTTCTGCACATGAGGACGGATTTTAAGAAGCCCCCACTGCAACACCCAGGCACAAGCTCACAGCTACACTTCCTTATAAGCAAAGAACTTTTCTGTTCTTCCTTAATATAAGGCCAGTTCCTACAGTTCAGCTTCGAGCAGCGTGTTACGCCTGCACAACATCTGAATTCCGGGCCAGTCAACTTCCGTACGCGGGGCAGCACGCGGCGCGGACAGCCATCGGAAGAAAGCGATCCACCGAGATGTACAAGTACACCGAATTCGACCGTCAGTTCGTGCGCGCCCGCGCTGCGCAATTCCGCGACCAGCTTGAGCGCAACCTGCGCGGCGAGCTCGGGGACGACGAGTTCCGTCCGCTGCGTCTGCAAAACGGCTGGTACATCCAGCGCCACGCGCCCATGGCGCGCATTGCCGTGCCCTATGGCGAGCTCAGCAGCCGCCAGCTGCGCCAGCTCGCGCGCATCGCGCGCGAGTACGACCGCGACTACGCGCACTTCACCACGCGGCAGAACTGCCAGTACAACTGGATCCCGCTGCACCAGTCCGCCGAGGTGATGGAACTGCTGGCCGAAGTGGACATGCACGGCATCCAGACCAGCGGTAACTGCATCCGCAACATCACCACCGACGCGCTGGCCGGCATCGCGCCGGACGAGGTGGTGGACCCGCGCCCCTACGCCGAGGTGCTGCGCCAGTGGAGCACGCTGCACCCCGAGTTCGCCTTCCTGCCGCGCAAGTTCAAGATCGCCATTACGGGCGCCGCCGAGGACCGCGCCGCCATCCAGTGGCATGACATCGGCCTGCAACTGGTGAAGAACGAGGCCGGCGAAGTCGGCTTCAAGGTGTTCGTGGGCGGCGGCATGGGCCGCACGCCGGTGGTGGCGGCGGAGATCAACGCCTTCGTGCCGTGGCAGCAGATCCTCGTCTACATCGAGGCCATCGTGCGCGTCTACAACCGCTACGGCCGCCGCGACAACCTCTACAAGGCCCGCATCAAGATCCTGGTGAAGGCCGAGGGGCAGAAGTTTTTCGACGCCGTCAACGAGGAGTTCCGCAAGATCCTGGAAGTGGACGCCGAGGGCGCCGCGCACCTGATCCCGCTGCGCGAGCTCGAGCGCGTTTCTGCCCACTTCACGCTGCCCCAGGGTGTGCGCCCGGCGGCCGGCGGCTTCCAGCCCGGCCGCTACGGCGACCAGCAGCAGGCCTTCGCCCGCTGGCTGGAGCGCAACGTGCACGCGCACAAGGTCAGCGGCTACCGTGCCGTGACGCTGTCGCTCAAGCGCGTGGGCCAGGCTCCCGGCGACACCACCTCGGCGCAGATGGAGGCCGCAGCCACCATGGCCGACCGCTACTCGCTGGGCGAGCTGCGCGTGACGCACGACCAGAACCTGCTGCTGCCCTGGGTGCGCGAGGCCGACCTGTACGCCGTGTGGCACGCCGCCAAGGACGCGGGCTTCGCCGTGCCCAACATCGGGCTGCTCACCGACATGATCGCCTGCCCCGGCGGCGACTTCTGCGCCCTGGCCAACGCGCGCTCCCTCCCCATCGCCGCGGCGATCACCGAGCGCTTCCAGGACCTGGACGAGCTGTGGGACATCGGTGACATCGATCTGCACATGAGCGGCTGCATCAACTCCTGCGGCCACCACCACAGCGGCCACATCGGCATCCTCGGCGTCGACAAGGACGGCAGCGAGTGGTACCAGATCACGCTGGGCGGCTCCGACGGCTCCGCGCTCTCGGGCAAGACGCAGGCGGGCAAGGTCATCGGTCCGTCCTTCGCCGCCGACGAGGTGCCGGACGTGATCGAGGCGATCATCGACACCTATCGTGCCCAGCGCACCGAGGGCGAGCGCTTCATCGACACCGTGCGCCGCCTGGGAATCGCCCCGTTCAAGACCGCCGCCGACGCCGTGCGCAGTGCCACCGCCGTGCGTGGCGAAGCCGTGCCTGCCTGACAACAAAAAGCCTTCGGAAGTTGGACCCCATGAAATTCATCGATTCCCAGAACGACCGCTGGCAGCAGGTCCAGGGCGAGGACGGCCCGCAGTCGCACCCCACGCCCGCGCCGCACCGGCTGCTGACGCTGGAGCAATGGCACGCCGTGCGCGCGGAGTGGCCACAAGGCGTGGCCGTGGGCGTGATGCTGCCCAACGATGCCGAGGTGGAAGACCTGGCCGAGGACCTGCCGCGGCTGGCGCTGGTGGCGCTGAAGTTCCCGAAGTGGGTGGACGGCCGCGCCTACTCGCAGGCGCGCCTGCTGCGCACTCGCTACGGCTACAAGGGCGAGATCCGCGCCACCGGCGAGGTGCTGGTGGACATGCTGCCGCTGCTGCAGCGCACCGGCTTCGACGCCGTGCAGCTGCGCGGCGACCAGAAGGTCGAGTCCGCGCGCCGCGCGCTGGACTTCTTCGGCGGCCACTACCAGGGGGACACGGTGCATCCGCAACCGCTGTTCGCCCGCCACGAATCGCAGCCTTACGTCCGGAGCTGATTGCCATGAGCGCCATCGACCTGCACGCCCGTCCCAGCGCCGATTTCGAGTCCAAGGTCGCCCGTGCCCTGGACCTGCTGCGCGACGCCGCCGAGCGTTTCCCCGGCCGCGTCGTGCTGGCCAACAGCCTGGGCGCCGAGGACATGGTCCTGACGGACCTGATCGGCCGCCACCAGCTGCCCATCGCGCTGGGCACGCTGGACACCGGCGTGCTGCACGCCGAAACCCTGGCGGTGCTGCCGCGCATCCGCGAGCGCTACGGCATCGAGGTCGAGGTGTACCGCCCGGTGCAGGAAGCCGTGATCGAGTTCGTGGGCCGCCACGGCGAGCGCGCGATGTACGAGAGCGTGCAGCTGCGCAAGGGCTGCTGCGGCGTGCGCAAGCTGGAGCCGCTGTCGCGCATGCTGGCCGAGCGCGACGCCTGGATCACCGGCATGCGCCGGGAGCAGTCGGACAACCGCGGCAACGTCCCGTTCGAAGACCAGGACGACAAGGGCCGGGTGAAGTTCAACCCGCTGGCCGACTGGACCTGGGGCGACGTGTGGCACTACATCAAGCTGCACGACGTGCCCTACAACGCGCTGCACGACCAGTTCTTCCCCAGCATTGGCTGCGCGCCGTGCACACGGGCCATCTCGCTGGGCGAGCCTTTCCGCGCCGGTCGCTGGTGGTGGGAAGACGAGTCGGCCAAGGAATGCGGGCTGCACGTCAAGCAGAGCCCGCTGCCGGCCTGAGGCGCGGCTTGAGCTGATGGGCCGGGTGGTCTTCATCGGCGCCGGCCCCGGTGCGGCGGATCTCATCACCGTGCGCGGCGCGCAGCGGCTGGCCGCGGCCCAGGTCGTGCTCTACGACGCGCTCACCGATCCCGCGCTGCGCGAGCTCGCGCCGCGGGCGCAGTGGCTGGACGTGGGCAAGCGCGGCTACCGTGACAGCACCGGCCAGGCGCGGATCAACGCGCTGCTGGTGGAGCAGGCGCAGCGGCATTCGCTGGTGGCGCGGCTCAAGGGCGGCGACCCGAGCATCTTCGGCCGGCTGGAGGAAGAGCTGCTGGCGCTGCGGGCCGCAGGCATCGAGTGCGAAGTGGTGCCCGGCGTGACGGCGGCGATGGCGGCGGCGGCGGCGACGCAGCGGCCGCTCACGCGCCGCGGTCGCGGGCGCAACGTGAGCCTGAGCACGGCCATGACGCGCGCGGGCACGCTGCGCGCCAGCCGCAGCGCCGATACCGAGGTCTTCTACATGGCTGGCCAGGCGCTGGCGGCGCTGTCGCAGCGGCTGCTGGACGCGGGCTGGCCGGCCGACGAGGCCGTGAGCGTGGTTTCGGCCGCGGGCACGGCTGAAGAGCGGGCCAGCGCGCACCGCGTGGATACGCTGGCCGAGGCCGCCGCGCTGCACGCGGGCCGGCCCACGGTGGTGATCGTGGGCGCGGGCGCGGCGGTGCTGGATGAAATCGAAACCGCTGCCGCCGGCGCGCTTGATGTAGCGCAGGTTTCAGTGGAAACCCCCAGGGCTTAAAATCATTGTTTTTCCGAATTTCGCGGCGGCCATTCCGTTTCGGCCGTGCGTTCAACCCCTCCTACTCCAAAAGTCATGACCCACGTCGTCACCGAATCGTGCATCCGCTGCAAGTACACCGACTGCGTCGATGTGTGCCCCGTGGACTGCTTCCGGGAAGGCCCGAACTTCCTGGCGATCGACCCGGACGAGTGCATCGATTGCGCGGTCTGCATTCCCGAGTGCCCGGTCAACGCCATCCTGCCCGAGGAAGACGTGCCGGCCGACCAGCAGCAGTTCATTGCGCTGAACGCACAGCTCTCCAAGCAGTGGCCCAGCATCACCAAGCGCAAGGAGCCGCTGCCTGATGCCGAGGAGTGGAAGGACCGCACCGGCAAGCTGCCGGAACTCAAGAAGTAATCCGTGACGACGATGGAACCCCAACTGAACGACGAAGTCGCCAAGACGGCGGCCGGCCACGACGGCCCGATCGAAACCGATGCCGTGATCGTGGGCGCGGGCCCCTGCGGCCTGTTCCAGGTCTTCGAGCTCGGCCTGCTGGAGATCAAGTGCCACATCATCGACTCGCTGGCCTACCCCGGCGGCCAGTGCATCGAGCTGTATCCGGACAAGCCGATCTATGACATCCCGGCCGTGCCGATGTGCACCGGCAAGGAGCTCACCGACAACCTGCTCAAGCAGATCGAGCCCTTCGGCGCGACCTTCCACCTGGGCCAGGAAGTCACCACGGTGCAGAAGCAGGACGACGGCCGCTTCTTCGTCGAGACCAGCAAGGGCACCAAGTTCCTGACCAAGACGATCTTCATCGCCGGCGGCGTGGGCTCGTTCCAGCCGCGCACGCTCAAGGTCGAAGGCCTGGACGCCTTCAACGACAAGCAGGTCTTCTACCGCGTCAGGAACCCCGCCCAGTTTGCCGGCAAGAACCTGGTGATCGTGGGCGGCGGCGACTCGGCGCTGGACTGGACGCTGAACTTCGCGCAGGACGGCCCGAACAAGGCCGAGAGCGTCATCCTGATCCACCGCCGCGACGGCTTCCGCGCCGCGCCGGCCTCGGTGGCCAAGATGAAGGAGCTGTGCGACGCCTACGAGATGCAGTTCATCGTCGGCCAGATCACGGGCATCGAGACCAGCGCCGACGGCCAGACGCTCACGGGCGTGAAGGTCACCGGCGGCGACGGCGTCACGCGCGTGGTCCCGATGGACATGCTGCTGGTGTTCTTCGGCCTGTCGCCCAAGCTCGGCCCCATCGCCGACTGGGGCCTGGCCCTGGAGCGCAAGCAAATCGTCGTGGACACCGAGAAGTTCCAGACCAGCGTCCCGGGCATCTTCGCCGTGGGCGACGTCAACACCTACCCGGGCAAGAAGAAGCTGATCCTGTCGGGCTTCCACGAGGCCGCGCTGGCCGCCTTCGGCGCCGTGCCCTACATCTTCCCGGAGAAGCGCGTGCACCTGCAGTACACGACCACCAGCCCCAAGCTGCACAAGGTGCTGGGCGTGGAAACGCCGGTGTTCGACTGAGCCGCCTGCCGCAGGCTCAATCCAGCAAAGGCCCGCAGCGCGGGCCTTTTTCGTGGGCGCAAGCGATGGCCGCATCGCGCCTGGGGCCGTCCGTGGCCCGCGAGCCACAGGGAGCGCGGAAGCCGCCGCGATAATCCGGGCTTCTTCGCTGGGGGTGCTGGGCCGTCTGACGGCCCGGCTGAGAGAGACCCCTTGAACCTGATTGAGGTAATCCTCGCGCAGGGAAGCTTCCGGATGCCGCGGTCCTTGCGGCGGCCGTGCGGCCCTGTCGCGGCACCGCTGTACACCGATGGCCCATTGCACCCACCCGCGCACCCTGTTCGCGCTGTCTCCCCTGGCCGCCGCGGCCGCCCTCACGCTGGCGCTGCCCGCGCTGGCGCAGGACGCCGCCGCACCAGCCTCCGACACGGCCACGCCGACCACCACCATCACCGTCACCGGCCGCACCCCGGCCCCGGCGGTCAGCGGCTTCGGCAATGAACCGCTGTCGTCCACGCCCATCAGCGCGCGCGTGCTGGGCGAGGCGCAGTTGCAGGACACCGGCGCGCGCGATCTGCGCGACATCACGCGGCTCGATGCCTCCTTCTCCGACGCCTACAACCCCGAGGGCTACTACGGCAGCCTGAGCGCGCGCGGCTACGTGCTGGACAACCGATTCAACTACCGGCGCGACGGGCTGCCGATCAACGGCGAGACCGTGATCGGCCTGGAGAACAAGGCCGGCATCGAACTGCTCAAGGGCACCAGCGGCATCCAGGCCGGCACCAGCGCGCCCGGCGGGCTGGTGAACTACACGGTCAAGCGCCCGGACCGCATCGTGCGCAGCGCTTTCCTGGGCTGGCGCGAGAACGGCACCGTGGCGGCCGGGGCGGACCTGTCGCAGCGCTTCGGCGAGGACGAGCGCTATGGCCTGCGCCTGAACGTCGCCGGGGAAAGGCTGCGTCCGCAGACCTACAGCCTCCACGGCGAGCGCCACCTGCTGGCCCTGGCCGGCGACGTCAAGCTCACGCGCGACACGCTGCTGGAAGTGGAGGTCGAACACGGCCGCCAATCGCAGCCCAGCGTGCCGGGCTTCAGCATGCTCGGCCCGGTGGTGCCGGACGCGCACGGCATCGACCCGCGCATCAACCTCAACAACCAGCCCTGGTCGCAGCCGGTGGTGTTCAACAACAACACCGCCTCGGTGCGGCTGACACAGAAGCTCGAAGGCGGCTGGAAGGCGACGGCGCATGCGATGACGCAGCGGCTGAAGACGGACGACCGGCTGGCTTATCCGTATGGCTGTACGCAGGCCGACGGCACCTACTGGGAAGACCGTTACTGCCCCGACGGGACTTTCGATCTCTACGACTACCGCAGCGAGAACGAGCACCGGCGCAGCGACGCACTGGACCTGGCGCTTTCCGGGGGCTTCGCTACCGGAAGCGTCGAACATCAGCTCACGGCCGGCGTGCTGTTCACGCGTTTCAAGAGCCGCCTGCAGAACCAGGCCTACAACTACGCCGGTCTCGGCAGCATCTACGGACCGCTGCCTACCACGGCCAATCCAATGGCCGAAGATCCCAACACCAACCGCGACGAGCGCTCCACCGAGTTCTACGTGCGTGATGCCATCCAGCTCACCGAACGCTTGAGCGGCTGGCTGGGCCTGCGCCATACCAGGCTGTCGCGCAGCGGCATCGACACCGACGGCGCCGTCACCACGCTCCCTTACGACCAATCCTTCACCACGCCCTGGGCTGCGGTGAGCTATGCCTTCGCACCGCAGCACCTGGTCTATGCCAGCTGGGGCCAGGGCATCGAGTCGTTCGTGACGCCGAATCTGCCCGAGTACAGCCGTCCTGGTGCAGCACTGCCCGCGCAAAAGAGCCGCCAGACCGAGATCGGCGTCAAGGGCCGTGGTCCGCTCGATGTGCAGTGGTCCGTGGCGGCCTTCGACATCGACCGCCCGGTGGTGACCGACACCGGCGAGGACTACTTCGTGGACGGCAGCCAGCGCCACCGCGGCCTGGAAGCCGTGCTGGAGCGCCGTGCCGGTGCGTGGCAATTCGCTGCCAGCGCCATGGCGCTGCGCGCCCGCTACGAGGACGGCGTCGACCCCACCCGCAACGGCCTGCGCCCGCCCAACGTCCCCTCGCGCACCCTGCGCCTGATGGTCGGCCACGACGTGGGCGCCCTGCCCGGCCTGAACCTGCAGGGCTGGCTGGTCTACGAAGGCGACCGTACGCTGCAGCCCGCGGCGGACAGCCCGCGCATCGGCGGCTGGACGCGCGTGGACCTGGCGGCGCGCTACACCCAGCGCCTGGACGGCAACACGCAGCTGACCTGGCGCGCCGGCGTGGACAACCTCTTCGACCGCCGCGCCTGGCGCGAGTCGCCCTACCAGTACGGCCACATCTACCTGTACCCGATGGCGCCGCGCACGCTGCGCGCGTCGGTACAAGTGGATTTCTGAACCCGGCCGTCCCGCGCGGCCCGGGAACGCGCCTTCAGCGCCCCGCGCCGCGCACCACCAGGCTCACGCCCAGGGCAGTGAGCGCCATGCCCGCCAGCACCACGGGGCCCAGCGGCTCGCCGAAGAGCAGCCAGGCCAGCACCGCGGTGCAGGGCGGCACCAGGTACATCAGGCTGGTCACGCGCGTGGCGGCGCCGCGCTGGATCAGCAGGTACAGCAGCGAGCTCGCGCCCAGCGTCAGCGCCAGCACCGACCAGGCGAGCGCGCCGATCAGCTCCTGGTGCCAGCGCATGCCCTCGCTCTCCAGCGCCGCCAACGGCAGCGACACCGCCAGCGCCGCGGCGAGCTGCACGAAGCTGGCCGTGCGCACGTCGCAGGCCTGCACGAAGCGCTTCTGGTAGAGCGTGCCGGCGGTGATGCACAGCAGCGCACCGACGGACAGCGCCAGGTTCAGCCCCGTTACCTCGCCGGTGCCAAGCTTGCGCCACACCACCAGCAGCAGCCCCAGGAAGCCCAGCAGCAGTCCAAGCCACTGGCGGGCGCTGGCGCGCGCCTCCTGGCCGCTGGTGCTCACCCACAGCGCGGTGAGCACCGGCTGCAGGCCCACGATCAGCGCCACCGTGCCGGCCGGGATGCCGGCCTTCACGGCGGCCCACACGCCGCCCAGGTAGCCCGCGTGCATCAGCACGCCCGTGACCGCCAGGTGCAGCGCCTGTGCGCCGTTGCGCGGAAAGGCCGGGCGGGTGACGGCGATCCACAGCCCGAAGGCCAGCACCGACAGCGCATAGCGCCAGCTCAGGAAAGTCAGCGGCGGCGCGTGCGGCATGCCGTAGCGCGCCACCACGAAGCCGGTGCTCCAGATCAGCACGAACACCGCCGGCATGGCGCGCAACAGCGCGGTGCCGGACACCGCCGGCGTCGAGGCGCTCAACGTGCGCGGGCGCGGATCTCGGGCAGCGCCTTCTGCAGGTAATAGACCATCGACCAGATGGTCAGCACCGCGGCCAACCAGATCAGCACCGTGCCCCAGAGGTGCGTGTCGATCACCTGCAGCAGCCGCCCGTCGTACAGGAGGAAGGGGATGGCGATCATCTGCACCGTGGTCTTGAGCTTGCCCACCATGTGCACCGCCACGCTGCGCGAGGCGCCGATCTGCGCCATCCACTCGCGCAGCGCCGAGATGGCGATCTCGCGGCCGATGATCACCAGCGCCACCAGGGCATCGACGCGGTCGAGCTGGACCAGGATCAGCAGCGAGGCACAGACCAGGAACTTGTCGGCCACCGGGTCCAGGAAGGCGCCGAAGGCGGAGGTCTGGTTGAGCCTGCGCGCCAGCCAGCCGTCGGCCCAGTCCGTGAGCGCGAAGACGATGAAGAGGACCGTGGCCACCAGGTTCTGCGTCGTGGGCTGCAGCGGCAGCTCGTACACCGCCACGATCAGCGGTATGGCCACGATGCGGGCCCAGGTCAGCAGGGTGGGCAGGTTGAAGAACATCCCGGCATTGTGCCTGCTGCGCAACGCCGGCCCGGCCTGCCGGCCGGGCCGGCAGGCGCGAGGCACTCACTGGTCGAGGATGCGCGGCTTGAAGCGGCGGTCGTCGTTGAAGAGGAAGACCTCGCTGAACTTCCACGGCCGCGGCAGGTGCGACACGTCGCCGAAGGGCGCCGCGCGCTTGACCGCGTCAATGGCCAGCTGCACCGTGTCCTTGGCTTGGCGAGGCACACGCTGCACGTGGATGTTGCGCACGCTGCCATCGCGGTTGAGCTCGATCTCCAGCACCGGGATGGCCAGCAGCGGATCGGGCACCTCGCCGGTGTAGGACAAGTCCGGGTTGGCCGCCACCAGGCGCAGCGCAGCCTGGATCTTGTAAGAGGTCCAGTCCCCCGGCCGGGCCGGCTTGGGCAGCGTCGCCACGGCGGGCGAGGCCGCGGGCGGCTCGATGGCCGCGGGCGACGTGGCCGGGATGTCGGCCGGCTTTGGCGGCGAGGGCGGTGTACTGCAGGCCCCCAGGCCCAAGGCGGTTGCGACAAGGGCCCACCAACGCAGTGGGCGTGGGGCTTCAGTGGAGCGCACGGTAGATCTCCTCCGCCAGATCCTTGGATATGCCTTCGACGCTGGCGAGTTCGTCGATGCTGGCTTGGGCCACGCCGCGCACACCGCCGAAGCGCTGCAGCAGACGGGCCCGTTTCTTGGGGCCGACGCCCGGGATGTCTTCCAGCCGGCTGCCACTGGTGCGCACGCTCGCGCGCCGCGCCCGCATGCCGGTGATGGCAAAGCGGTGCGCCTCGTCGCGGATCTGCGCCACCAGCATCAGCGCGGCGGAATCCGCGCCCAGATAGACCTTGGGCCGCCCGTCGGCAAAGACGAGCTCCTCCAGCCCGACCTTACGCCCCTCGCCTTTCTCGACGCCGACGATGAGCGACAGGTCCAGTCCCAATTCCTCGAAGACTTCACGCGCCATGCTGACCTGCCCGCGGCCGCCGTCCACCAGCACCACATCGGGCATGCGCGCGGTGCCGGCGGCCACGCCCTCGGCCAGCTTGCCGTAGCGGCGCGTGAGCACCTGGCGCATGGCGGCGTAGTCGTCGCCAGGCGTGATGCCGGTGATGTTGAAGCGGCGGTACTGGGCGCTTTGCATCTGGTGGTTCTCGAACACCACGCAACTGGCCTGCGTGGCCTCGCCGGCGGTGTGGCTGACGTCGAAGCACTCGATGCGCAAAGTGTCCAGGTCCTGCACTTCCAGGCTCAATGCCTCGGCCAGGGCAATGGTTCGCGCGCGTTGCGAGCCTTCCTGCGCCAGCAGCCGCGCCAGCGCCAGCTCCGCGCCCTGCTGCGCCATCTCCAGCCAGATGCGGCGCTGCTCGCGCGGCTGGTGCTGTGCACCAACCTTGAAGCCGGCGTGCTGCGACAGCGCCTCGATCAGCGCCGCGTCCACCGGGTGGCTCAGCACCAGCGACGGGGGCACGGCGCTGTCCAGGTAGTGCTGGGCAATGAAGGCCTCCAGCACGCGCACCTCCGGCTGCACGGGCGCGGCGCTCGCGCCCTCCTCGCCCTCGTCCTCGGCGGCGCCGATCACGGCGCCCTCTTCCACGTGCGCCGGGAAGTGGGCGCGATCGCCCAGATGCCGGCCGCCGCGCACCATGGCCAGGTTCACGCAGGCGCGGCCGCCCTGCACCTTCACGGCCAGGATGTCCACGTCCTTGCCGGCCGAGGAGGCGCTGTTCGCCTCCACCGACTGCTGCTGCAGCACGCGCGACAGTGCCTGGATCTGGTTGCGCAGCTCGGCCGCCTTCTCGTATTCGAAGGCCTCGGCGTGTTCCATCATCCGGCGCTGCAACTGGTCCAGCAGCTCCTGCTGCTCGCCGCGCAGGAAGCGCTCGGCGTTGTGCACGTCGCGTGCGTAGTCGTCGTCGCTGATCAGCCCCACGCAGGGCGCCGTGCAGCGGCGGATCTGGTAGAGCAGACAGGGCCGGCTGCGGTTGGCGAAGACGGTGTCCTCGCAGGTGCGCAGCCGGAACACCTTCTGCAACAACTGGATCGACTCCTTCACCGCCCACGCGCTTGGATAGGGCCCGAAGTAGCGGTGCTTCTTGTCCACCGCGCCGCGGTAGTAGGCCATGCGCGGGAAGCGGTGCGAGACGAGCTGCAGGTACGGGTAGCTCTTGTCGTCGCGGAAAAGGATGTTGAAGCGCGGGTTCAGCGCCTTGATGAGGTTGTTCTCCAGCAGCAGCGCCTCGGCCTCGGTGCGCACCACGGTGGTCTCCATCCGCGCGATGCGGTGGACCATCACGCCAATGCGCGTGCCGCCGTGGTCCTTCTGGAAATAGCTGGAGACGCGCCGCTTGAGGTTCTTGGCCTTGCCCACGTAGAGCACGTTGCCGGCGGCATCGAAGTAGCGGTAGACGCCTGGCAGCGCGGGCAATTGCGCCACCTCGGCCAGCAGCGCGGCACGGTTGGAAGCGGCCACGGCCTCGGCGTTGTCGGCGCTGCTTTCGGGCACGGCACCGGGCGCTACGGCGGGTTCTTCGGAAGGGAGGGAGGAACTCATGGAGGGCGTGATTCTGGCCCTTCCGATAATCGCGCCATGTTGTGGGACCTGTTCTGCCGTGTGATCGACAACCACGGTGACCTTGGTGTGGCCTGGCGGCTGGCGACCGATCTGGCCGAGCGCGGCGAGCGCGCGCGGCTGTGGGTGGACGACGCCTCGGCCCTGGCGTGGATGGCGCCCGAGGGCGCCGCGGGCGTGGAAGTGCTGCCCTGGCGCGGCGAGGGCGAGTTTCCGCCGCCCGGCGAGGTGGTGGTGGAGCTCTTCGGCTGCGACCCGCCCCAGGGCTTCGTTGCGGGCATGGCGGCGGCAGCCAGGCCGCCGGTGTGGATCAACCTGGAATACCTCAGCGCCGAGGACTACGTCGAGCGCTCGCACGGCCTGCCCTCGCCGCAGTTCAGCGGTGCCGGCGCCGGGCTGACCAAGCATTTCTTCTATCCCGGCTTCACCACCGCCACCGGCGGGCTGCTGCGCGAGCGCGGCCTGGCCCGGCGCCGCGCCGGCTTCGACCGCGCCGCCTGGCTGCAGGCGCAGGGCACGAGCTGGCAGCCGCGGGAACGCGTGGTGAGCCTCTTCTGTTACCGCCGGCACGCGGCGCTGTGGCACTGGCTCGCGGACCAGCCCACGCTGCTGCTGGCCACGCCGGGGGCGGCGCAGGCCGACATCGGCGAGTTGCCGCCCAGCGTGCGGCTGCACCGCCTGCCCTGGCTCACGCAGCGCGACTACGACCACCTGCTCTGGGCCAGCGATCTGAACTTCGTGCGCGGCGAGGACTCCTTCGTGCGCGCGCAGTGGGCCGGCGTCCCCTTCGTGTGGCAGATCTACGAGCAGTACGACGGCGTGCACGCCGGCAAGCTCGACGCCTTCATGGACCGCTTCCTGCTGCACGGCTGCGACGCGCATTTCAGCGCGCAGGTGCGCACGCTGTGGCTGGCCTGGAACGGCTTCGGCGACGCGCCGCCGGTCCTGCCCGAGGCCGCGCCCTGGTGCGCCGCCTGCGGGCGCTGGCGCCAAAGCCTTGAAAACCAGAACGATTTGACGAGCCAGCTCCAGGGCTTCGTGGTTGCCAAGCGGTAGAATCACGGGCTTTGCGCAACGGCCGCGTCGTGAGACGCAGCGTTCAATGCGCAGTACCAGGCAGCACCGAGCGCTCGATTCGTGCCGCCGCTCTCTTACGGAATCTCGCCATGAAACTCGCTCAGGAAATCCGCGCCGGCAACGTGATCATGCAGGGCAAGGACCCGATGGTCGTGCTCAAGACCGAATACAGCCGCGGTGGCCGCGGTGCTGCCACGGTCCGCATCAAGATGAAGAACCTGCTCAACGGCGGCGGGGCTGAAGTCGTCTTCAAGGCCGACGACAAGATGGACCAGATCATCCTGGACAAGAAGGAGTGCACGTACACGTACTTCGCCGATCCGATGTACGTGTTCATGGACGCCGAGTACAACCAGTTCGAGGTCGAGGCCGAGAACATGGGCGACGCCATCTCCTACCTGGAAGACAACATGCCGGTGGAAGTGGTGTTCTACGACGGCAAGGCCATTTCCGTGGAACTGCCCACCACCGTGGTGCGCGAGATCGAGACCGAGCCGGCCGTCAAGGGCGACACCTCCGGCAAGGTCATGAAGCCCGCCCGCCTCAAGGGCACCGGCTTCGAAATCGCCGTGCCGCTGTTCGTCGAGAACGGCGACAAGATCGAAATCGACACCCGCACGCACGAGTACCGCAAGCGCGTCTAAGACGCCGCGCGTTCCTCGCGTCAAGCGACTGGCAAGGGGCACTTCGGTGCCCCTTGTCGTTTCCGGACCCCGTTCCCCGCCCCAGCCATGAAGCGCTTCCCCGTCGTGCCGGCCCGCATCGAGTTCGATGCCCAGGGTGTGCCGCACGCGCCCGATTTCGGCGACGTCTACCACGCCCGCGCCGGCGCGCTGGCCCAGTCGCGCCACGTGTTCCTGCAGGGCAACGGGCTGCCGCAGCGCTGGCGCGGCCGGACGCGCTTCACCGTCCTGGAAACCGGCTTCGGCCTTGGGAATAACTTTCTCGCCACCTGGGACGCCTGGCGCGCCGACCCCGAGCGCTGCGCGCGGCTGCACTACGTCGCCATCGACCTGCACCCGCCGCGCCTGGACGATCTGCAACGCGCCCACGCCGCCTCACCGCTGCCGGCGCTGGCGGCCGAGCTGGTAGCCCACTGGCCACCGCTGAGCCCGGAGCTGCACACGCTGCACCTGGACGGCGGGCGCGTGCTGCTGCAGTTGGCCTGGGGTGATGCCAGTCAATGGCTGCCGCAGCTGATGCTGGAAGCGGACGCCTTCTACCTCGACGGTTTCGCGCCCGCGCGCAACGAGGCGCTGTGGAGCACCCACGTCTTCAAGCCGCTGGGACGGCTCGCCGCGCCGGGCGCCACCGCCGCCACCTGGAGCGTGGCGCGCCCGGTGCGCGACGGCCTGCGCTCGGCCGGCTTCGAGGTCGAGCGCGCGCCGGGCTTCGACACCAAGCGCGAGATGACGCGCGCCCGCTACGCGCCGGTGTTCGTGCCGCGCCGCACGGCCGGACATCCGCTCTCGGCCCGGGTAGCGCCGGATGCGCCGCGCACCGCCCTGGTCATCGGCGCGGGTCTGGCCGGCGCCGCCTGCGCGCAGGGCCTGGCCGCCGCCGGCTGGCAGTGCACGGTGCTGGAGCGCCACCCGGAGCCGGCGACTGAAACTTCCGGCAACCGCGGCGGGCTGTTCCACGGCGTGGTCAACGGCCAGGACGGGCCGCATGCCCGCTTCAACCGCGCCGCCGCGCTGCTGGCGCAGCGCAGCTACGCGCCGCTGATCGCCGCTGGCCGCATTCCCGGCCAGCTGGAAGGCCTGCTGCGCCTGGCCGGCGCCGACGCCGATCTGGGCGCCCTGCGCACGCTCGTCTCGGCGCAGGGCCTGCCGTCCGACTACGTACAGGTCCTCACCGCGGCCGAAGCCTCGGAGCACTGCGGCCTGCCGCTGCGGGAGCCGGCCTGGCTCTATCCCGGCGGCGGCTGGCTGCAGCCGGGCGCGCTGGTGCGCCACTGGCTGGACCGCCCCGGCATCACGCTGCGCACCGGCGTGCAGGCACATGCGCTGCGGCCCATGGACGGGGGCTGGTCCGTGCTGGATGGCTGCGGCCAGGAGATTGCGCAGGCCAGCGCCGTGGTCTTGGCGAATGCGGGACGAACTTGTACGTTGCTAGAACCGTTGATGGGCGACGCGCCGCGCTGGCCGCTGGGCCAGCAGCGCGGCCAGGTGACCATCGTGCCGGGCGATACGCCGGAACTGCGGTGCCCGCGCATCCCCGTCGCCGGCGGCGGCTACGCCCTCACGCTGAAGGACGGAAACCTCGTATGTGGCGCAACAGCCAGCCTGCACGATCCAGACCCCGCGCTGCGCGACACGGACCAGCAGTTCAACCTGCAGCGGCTGCGCCGCCTGGGCATCGAGGTGAATGCGGAAGAGGTGCCGCTGTCTGGCCGCGTAGGCTGGCGCACGCTGGCCGACGACCGGCTGCCCGTGGTGGGTGCGGTGCCCGTGCCGGGCGTATCCGCGCAGCGTGTGCGCGACCTCCCCCGGCTGCCGGGCTTGTACGTGTGCACGGCGCTGGCCTCGCGCGGTATCGGCTGGGCGCCACTGCTGGGCGAGCTGATCGCGGCCTGGGCTGGCGGCGGGCCCTTCCCGCTGGAGGCCGAGCTGGTCGAGGCGGTGGACCCGGCGCGCTTCAGCGTGCGCAGGGTGCGCAAGGCGCAGGCCGGGGCTGAAAGCGACGACGGCGCCTGAAGGCGCCGTCACTCGAAACTTCGGGCGGCACGGTCGCCGCCCAGGGCCGCTTTAGAAGGTCAGCGTCTTCACGCCCCCGGCCGTGCCCAGCAGGCAGACCTGCGCCTTGTGGCGGGCGAAGATGCCCACCGTCACCACACCGGGCCACTGGTTAATCTCGGTTTCCATCGCCAGCGGGTCGGTGATGCGCAGGCCTCGCACGTCGAGGATGGGGTTGCCGTTGTCGGTCAGCACGCCCGGGCGCAGCGTGGCCTCGCCGCCCAGGGCCTTGAAGCGGCGCGCGATCTGCGCCGCGGACATACCGATCACTTCCACCGGCAGTGGGAAGTTGCCCAGCACCTGCACCAGCTTCGATTCATCGGCGATGCAGACGAAGCGCTCAGCCAGATCCGCGACGATCTTCTCGCGCGTCAGCGCCGCGCCGCCGCCCTTGATCATGAAGCCGCCGTGGTCGATCTCGTCGGCACCGTCCACGTACACCGGGATGCGCTCCACCGTGGCCGCGTCCAGCACGGGAATACCATGGGACTTCAACCGCTCGGTGCTGCGCTCGGAGCTCGACACCGCGCCGGTGATCTGGTCCTTGATGCGGGCCAGTGCGTCGATGAAGCAATTCACCGTGGAGCCCGTGCCCACGCCCACCACGCTGCCGGGCACCACGTGCGCGACAGCGGCCTGGCCCACGAGGGCCTTGAGTTCGTCCTGGTTCATGGGCGCGAATTATCGGTGACACCGTTTGAGACAATCCGGGGATGTCCCTGGTCCCCTACGCCCTCACCCGCTCCTTCCTCTTCGGCATCGATCCGGAGCAGGCCCACGAACTCACGCTCAACACCATCGCGCGGCTGCAGAACACGCCCGCGCAGTGTCTGTGGTCGCAGCCGCGCGTGAGCGCGCCGGTGACGGTGGCGGGGCTGCGCTTCCCCAACCGCGTCGGCCTGGCCGCGGGGCTGGACAAGAACGGCCGCTGCATCGACGGCCTGGGCGCCATGGGTTTCGGGTTCATCGAGGTCGGTACCGTCACGCCCAAGGGCCAGCCGGGCAACCCGAAGCCACGCATGTTCCGCATTCCGCAGAAGGATGCGCTGATCAACCGCCTGGGCTTCAACAACGAGGGCCTGGCTTCGTTCCTGGCCAATGTGCAGCGTGCGAAATCCTTCCGCGCCGGCGGCGGGCTGGTGGGGCTGAACATCGGCAAGAACGCCGCCACGCCGATCGAGAACGCGGTCGATGACTACCTGATCTGCCTGGACGGCGTGTACCCGCATGCCGACTACGTGACGGTCAACATCTCCAGCCCCAACACCAAGAACCTGCGCGCGCTGCAGAGCGACGAGGCGCTGGACGCGCTGCTGTCGCAGCTGCAGGAGCGGCGCCAGGCGCTGCAGCGCCAGCACGGCCGCACCGTGCCCATGTTCGTGAAGATCGCGCCCGATCTGGACGAGGCGCAGGTGAAGGTGATCGCCACCACGCTGCGCGCCAACGGCATCGACGGCGTCATCGCCACCAACACCACGCTGGCGCGCGACGCGGTGCAGGGCCTGCCGCATGCGAATGAAACCGGCGGCCTCTCGGGCCGCCCGGTGTTCGAGGCCAGCAACCGCGTCATCGCGCAGCTGCGCGCGGCCCTGGGCAGCGGCTACCCGATCATCGGTGTGGGCGGCGTACTCAGCGGCGCCGACGCCAAGGCCAAGCTGCAGGCCGGCGCGGACCTGGTGCAGATCTACACCGGCCTGATCTACCGCGGCCCGGCGCTGGTGCGCGAGGCGGCGCAGGCGACGGCGGGCTGAGCGCCCGCACTCACTCTCCCACCACCACCCCTTCGCGCCGCGGATCGGCCGCGCCCATCCAGCCGCGCGGCGTGCGCAGCAGCGCCTGGATGCCGCTGTCCAGTGCCGCTTCGTTGACCTCATGCCCGCGCTCGCGCAGCGTCTGCAGCGTGGCGGGCGGGAAGCGGCCCCGCTCCAGCAGCGTGGGGCCGTTCATGCTGGCGAAGTTGGGCAGGTCCACGGCCGGCTGGGGCGCCAAGCCCGCGCCCAGCGTGAAGAACAGCGTCTTGGCCGTGTAGTGGATGATCCCGGCCCCGCCGGGCGCGCCCAGCGTCATCAGCAGCGCACCGTCACGCGCGTCGAAGACCAGCGTGGGGCTCATGCTGGAACGCGGGCGTTTGCCCGGCTGCACGCGGTTGGCTACCGGATGGCCCTGGGCGTCGCTGGGCACGAACGAGAAATCGGTGAGCTGGTTGTTGAGCATGAAGCCGCCGGGCAGCCCGGAGCCACCGTCCGACATCAGCCGCGAGCCCCAGACGGCCTCGATGGTGGTGGTCATGGCCACCGCCCGGCCCTGCGCATCCACGATGCTGACGTGGCTGGTACCGAACTCCGACTGCTCGGCCATCGGCGCTTGCGCCTGGGGCAGCGGCCCGGGGTTGCCGGGCTTGGCGGTCCTCATGCTCTGCGGCCCGACCAGCGCGGCACGGCGCGCCAGGTAGGCCGGATCGAGCAGCGAGCGCCAGTCGTTGCCCGGCGCGGGCACGTAGTCCGGATCGCCCACGTAGGCGGCGCGGTCCGCGAAGGCCAGCCGCGCCGCCTCGGTGTAGGCGTGCAGCCAGTTCGGCGTCGGCAGCCCCTGCCGCAGCGGCTC
>Ga0065721_10049431_pt1 | contig 34473 bp, 49 predicted proteins | sample Mesricmetagenome_FD_59108 | JGI IMG/M metagenome (GOLD analysis project Ga0065721, IMG submission 59108) | Mesophilic microbial community from rice straw/compost enrichment Sample: eDNA_1 v2 (version 2) | ecosystem: Engineered > Solid waste > Grass > Composting > Bioreactor | place: USA: Davis... | reverse complement strand
CCCACCTCGCGGACCGGCCGCGGGGGGCGGGGCGGCCGAGCCTGCGCCGCCGCATCGCCGCCGCGGGCTGGGACCGCACGACGCTGCTGGTGCTTCCGGCGGCGCTGTTCGTCGTGCTGCTGTTCATCTACCCCTTCGCCTATGGCCTCGTCCTGTCGTTCGAGCCGGTGAAGGGCGGCGTCTTCGCCAACTACGCCACCTTCTTCAGCGACCCGTTCCTGTACGACACCATCGCCAAGACGATGTGGCTGGCGCTTCCGGCCACGGTGCTGAACATGGCGCTCGCGCTGCCGATCGCCTTCCGGGTGCGGAACCTGTCCTGGCAGCGGGCACTGACCACCATCCTGGTCATCCCGATCACGCTCGGCACCGTGCTGGTGGCGGAAGGGCTGCTGACCTACCTGGGGCCGCAGGGCTGGCTGAACCGCACGCTGATCGAGCTGGGGCTGAGCAGCGGGCCGGTGCGGCTGACGCACAACTACTGGGGCGTCTTCCTGTCGCTGGTCATCACCGGCTTTCCCTTCGTCTTCCTGCTGACCCTGTCCTACGTGACCGGCATCGACCCGGCGCTGCCGCAGGCGGCGGCCACGCTGGGCGCCGGGCCGACGCGGCAGTTCCGGCACATCTTCCTGCCGCTGCTGATCCCCGGTCTGGCCGTGGCCTTCTGCCTTGCCTTCGTGCAGGCCTTCTCGGTCTTTCCGTCGGCGGTTCTGCTGGGGGCGCCGGCCGGGCCGACGCGCGTCATCTCCATCGCCGCCTATCAGGCGGCGTTCGAGCAGTACGACTACTCCATGGCCTCGGCCATCGCGATGATCATGGCGGCGGTGCAACTGGTCGTGGTCGTGGCGGTGCTGGGCGCCCGGACCCTGTTCTACCGCGGCCCGATGGGCAGCGGGAAAGGTTGAGGGGCGGCCCATGACGCGCCACAATTCCCTGATGTCCAAGGCTTGGAACAGCCTCGTCTGGCTGACCATCGGCTTCTTCGTGGTCAACCTGCTGGCCCTGATCGCGGCGGTCGGGGTGAACAGCTTTGCCACGCGGTGGCTGGGCACGTGGCTGCCGGCGGGCTACACCACGCGCTGGTACTTCGCGGCTTGGGACGAGTTCCAGTTGGGCGACGTGCTGCTGGTGACCATGGAGGTCGTGCTGGCGGTCGTGGCGCTGTCGCTGCTGCTGGGCGTCCCGGCGGCCTACGCGCTTGCCCGGCGGGAGTTCGCGGGCAAGCGGCTGGTGACGCTGCTGTTCGTGCTGCCGCTGCTGGTGCCGCCGATCACCTACGGCATCCCGATGGCGACGGTGCTGTACCAGCTGCACCTTGCCGGCACCATGACGGGCGTGATCCTGGCGAACCTTGTCCCCACGGTGCCCTTCGTCATCCTGGTGATGACCCCCTTCATCGAGCAAATCGACCCGAAGCTGGAATCCGCCGCCCGCGTCTTCGGCGCCAACACGCCGCGCGTCTTCCTGCACGTGCTGGTGCCGCTGCTGGCGCCGGGCATGCTGGCTGCCGGGCTGCTGGTGCTGGTGCGCACCGTCGCCATGTTCGAACTGACCTTCCTGACCGCGGGGCCGAGCAGTCAGACGCTGGTCGTGGCGCTCTACTACTCCGTCTTCGCGGCGGGGGTGCGGGCCGGCCAGTCGGTGGACGCCATGGCGATGATCTACATGGCGACCACGCTGGTCTGGCTGTTCATCGCGCTGCGCTTCGTCGATCCCACGCAGCTCGTCACCCGCGTCAAGAAGACCTCGTGAGCGGGGCCTACTTGCCCTTGCGGGTCAGCAGGAAGACGAACACGCCGATGGTCACGACGATCACGCTGGCGGCACCGACCAGCGCGATGTAGGCGGGGGCATCGAAATTCATGGTGATTCTCCCTTTGTGGAACGCGTGAGGGTCAGGGGGCGAGGAAAACGGTGTCGTGCTGCACGGCCAGCCCGTCCGGCTGGCGGGTGACGACGAAGGCGGCGGGCGTGGAGGTCTGCCGGATCGCATCCCGAGGCACGCGGACGAGCACGCGGTAGGTGGCGACGCTGTCCGGATCGGCGTGAACGTCCACCGCCTCGGCCGCGGCGTCGCCGTCGCCGCCGGCGACCGACAGGGCGGCGCCCGGCAGGCCCTTGACGGTGAGGCGGTAGTCCTGGGCGGCGCGGGTCATGTTCAGGACCTTGACCGTGTAGGCGTTCTGGATGTCCCCGTTCGCCAGCGTGACGAACAGCGGCGCGCGGTCGCGCAGGATGTTCACGTCAACCTTGGGCTTCAGCACCAGCCCGGCGGCCATCAGCCCGCCGACCACGGTCAGGATCAGCGTGTAGATGATGGTGCGCGGGCGGACCGGCTTGAACCTCGGCTTGGCGCCGTCGGCCCGCGCGATCTGGGCGTTCAGCGAGTCGAAGCGGATCAGGTCGCCGGGACGGCCGATCTTCGCCATCACGTCGTTGCAGGCGTCCACGCACAGGCCGCAGCCGATGCAGGCCATCTGCGGTCCCTTGCGGATGTCCACGCCGGTCGGGCAGACGTGCACGCAGGCGGCGCAGTCGATGCAGTCGCCATGGCCCTGGGCCCGACGCTCCTCCCAGCTTTGCGAGCGCTTGAGGTGGGCGCGCCCTTCGCCGCGCCAGTCCTCGTAGGTGACGACGAGGCTTTCCTCGTCCTGCATCGCCGCCTGGAAGCGCGGCCAGGGGCACATGTAGATGCACACCTGCTCCCGCGCGAAGCCGGCCAGAAGGTAGGTGGTGCCGGTGAACAGGCCGATGAACAGCAGGACGTTGCCGGACGCCTCGAACCGCAGCATCTCGCCGGCCAGGGCCGGGGCGTCGTTGAAGTAGAAGACCCAGGCACCGCCGGTCGCCAGGGCGATCAGCAGCCACGCCGCGTGCTTGGCCGCCTTCTTCCCCAGCTTCGCCAGGGACCAGGGCGCGTGGTCAAGCCGGATGCGGTCGCCGCGGTCGCCTTCGATCCGGCGCTCCACCCAGAGGAACAGGTCGCTCCACACCGTCTGCGGGCAGGCGTAGCCGCACCACACGCGCCCGGCCAGAGCGGTCGCCAGGAACAGGCCGACGGCGCCCAGGATCAACGTTCCGGTGAGGTAATAGACCTGCTGCGGCCACAGTTCGATGAAGAAGAAATACAGGCGCCGGCCGGGCAGGTCGACCAGCACCGCCTGATCCGGCGCCCCCGGCCCGCGGTCCCAGCGGATCCAGGGCGTGACGTAGTAGATGCCCAGCAGCACGATCAGGGCCAGCCATTTCAGCCGGCGGAAGGTGCCGGCAACCGACTTCGGGTAGATCTTGCGGTACTGGGCGTACAGGCTGCTCTTTTTTGCCGTGTTCGGGCGCGGCGTGTCCTGGGGGGACGTGGTGGGGGCCGTTTGCGGTTCGGTGCTGGAAACGCTCATCATGCTCGTCCGTCGTTCGGCCCGGACAGAAGGGCCGTCGCGCCACGCTACGGACGACGCACCGCCTTGCCTTTGCGAATCCGCAAACGGGCGGGGCGGGGTGATGAATATTTTTTGAGCGGACGGGCGGGCGGCTTCGGAGCCGTCACCCGTCCAGGGCCACGCCTTCCAGCGCCGGCAGGTCGCAGTCGAAGACGTTCGGGGCACGTTCGGTGACGAGGCCGGCGCGCTTGAACTCGGCGATGGTGCGGCTGGCCGTCTCCATCCCGACGCCGAGCATGGCGCCCAGATCCTCCCGGCCGGACAGCAGCACCGGCTGGCAGGGCAGGTCGGCGGCCAGCTTCAGGAACAGCCGGGCGAGCCGGCGGCGGGCGCTGCCCGTGGACAGCTCCGTCAGCCACTCGTCGGCTTGGTGCAGCGACTGGTACCAGCGCTCCATCAGGCGGGCGTGCAGGCGCGGCGTTTCCTTGCTGAGCCGCTCCACCACCTCGCGCGGGAGGCGGCAGACCTCCGCGTCCTGCAACACGACGGCCGTGTGCTCGTAGGGCTTGCCGACCAGCACCTCCAGCCCCGCCACCGCACCCTGGCGGAGCAGCCGGACGATGCGCTGCGTCCCGTCCGGCAGGAACTGGACCAGCTTCACCAGCCCGCTGCGGATCGTGTAGAGCGAGCCGCCGTCCCCGCCCGCGCTGTACAGGGTGGCGCCCGCGGGGAACTTCATCTCGTCGATGGGGATGTGGATCAGGTCGAAGTCCGGTACCCGCAGGTCGCCGAACAGCACCAGATCGCGGATGGCGCAGCTGCTGCATCGCGCCGTTCCCAGCCACGCGGCCTCGATCCCGTTGCGCTGCACCCCTGCCTGCCTTCCGTCATCCCGCCCCGCACCTATCCGTGATCGTACGTGTTTCGGCGGATAAATGCCATTGATTGAAGGGTTTTTCCCCATCGTTGGCCGTCGCGGCAACAGCCCCGCGTTAACCCCACATTAACCAGTGCAACATCGTGCAACACATGAACGGGTTGTGTTGCATGGAGGATGGGAAGGGAGATGGGCGGGGGTAGCGAAGGCGCGTGGATTCAAGACGGAATGCGGACGTTGATGGGGGCTAGGGTATTGAAAGAACGGGAACAAAGCAAGATCGGGGCTGGTTGTGTGCCCTGCAATTCCCGCACGTCCGGGAAAAGCGCACCCCCCTCACCCTAACCCTCTCCCCGGAGGGGAGAGGGTTAGGGTGAGGGGGGAGAGGGGACATGCCGCGAATTCGGCGAGGGGGCTCGCCCGGAATCGTCGGGCTGGGCGCGTTGCGGCGCACCTTCGCGGGGCATAGACTCCGGCCCTTCGGCGTTCAATCCGGCGTCGAAACGAGCCCTTTCGAATCGAAGGAGGTCAGGCCATGGGAATCGCGATCACGATGGAAGAGTTCCTGGCGGAGCAGCATGTCCGCTACGACCTCCTGCGGCACGCGCCCACGGCGACCTCCATGCGGACGGCGGAGGCCGGGCACATTCCGGGCGACGCCCTGGCCAAGGGCGTGGTGCTGAAGGATGAGATCGGATACCTGCTGGCGATCCTGCCGGCCACCCACCACGTCCGTCTCGACGCGCTTGAGGCGCAGACCCACCGCCATCTGCAAATCGCCGCGGAGCAGGACATGGCCCGCCTGTTCCCGGATTGCGCCCGCGGCGCCGTGCCGGTCTTCGGCTCCGCCTACGGGCTGGACACCATCGTGGACGACAGCATCGCCGGCCGCCCCGACGTCTATTTCGAAGGCGGCGACCACGAGACGCTGGTTCACATGGACGGCAACGACTTCCAACGCCTGACCGCGCAGGCCGCGCACGGGCGGTTCAGCGAGCACGACTGAACGTTATGGGGAAAGCGCCCGCCGCATCGCCTCCGCCGTGGCGGCGTCGGCCGGGAAGAAGGCCTCGATCGCCAGTTCGGACAGGGTGACGTCCACCGCCGTGCCGAAGACCGTGGTCGTGCTGAAGAAGCTGAGCGTGCCGGCGTCGGTGCGCAGCCGCAACGGCACGACCACGCTCGGAGCCGGCACGTTCGGATCGGGGGACGCTTCCTCCATGTGCCCGGCGGGCACGGGGTAGGCCTTCAGTTCCTCGTGCAGGGCCACCAGGACCGGGTCGGCGCTGACGTCGATCTGGCGGACCAGACGGTGCAGGATGTGGTCCCGCCATTGCGCCAGATTCTCGATCCGCGGGGCCACGCCGGAGGGGTGGAGGCTGAGGCGCAGGACGTTGACCGGCGGCTGGAGAAGCTCCGCCGCTGCACCGGCGAGCAGCGGCGCCAGCGCCCGGTTGGCCGCGACGAGGTTCCAGTGCCGGTCCACGGCGAGCGCCGGGTGGGGTTCGTGCCCGGTCAGCACGAGGTCGACGGCCTGGCGTGCGGCCTGCATCTCCGGATCCTCCAACCGGTGTTCGGAAAAGACCGGCGCGAAGCCCGCCGCGACGAGCAGCGCATTGCGGTCGCGCAGCGGGATGTCCATCCGCTCCGACAGGTGGAGCAGCATGGTCCGGCTGGGCTGCGAACGGCCGGTTTCGAGGAAGCTGACGTGCCGCGTGGAGATGTCCGCCTCGCAGGCGAGGTCGAGCTGGCTGAGGCCGCGCCGCTTGCGCCAGCTGCGCAGCAGGTCGCCGACCGGCTGCCGCGGCACGGTCCTGGGGGCCGGGCGTTGCCTTGTGGACTGAAGCATGATGTCGATCCCTCCCTGACCTTTGCTTGCCTTTTTCAATCGCACGTTACCACGCTCGGGGCAATTCGGTGCCCAGGAAGGCCAGCAGGTCGCGGTTGAAGCGGTCCATGTGGGTCAGGAACAGGCCGTGCGGCGCCCCTTCGTAGACGATCAGCGTCGCGTTCGGCATCAGCTCCACCGTCCGCCGCCCGGTGATGTCGATCGGGCTGGACACGTCCAAGTCGCCGTGGATCAGCAGCGTCGGCACGGTGATCGCCCGCAATTCCTGCCGGAAATCGGTGGAGGTCGTCGCCCGGTGGCAATCCAGCAGCGCCTTCATGGACGCCTGCAACGCCATGGACTTCACCCAGGCCACCATGCCGTCCGACGTTTCCGGCGTCACGAAGGGGCGGGCGTTGTCGTCCAGCCATTTCGGGAAGTCGCGCATCAGGCAATCCGACCGGAAGGCCTCGAACACCGCGGGGTCGATGCCCTCGGGGTTGTCGTCCGTCCGGGACAGAAAGGGGGTGACCGTGCCGACCAGCACCGTGCGGGCGACCCGGCCGCTGCCGTGGCGGGTGAGGTAGCGGACGATCTCCCCGCAGGACATGGAATGGCCGACCAGCGTGACGTTGCGCAGGTCCAGCCGGTCGAGCAGGGTGGCGAGGTCGTCGGCCAGCCGGTCGAAGTCGAAGCCCGCCCCCGGATCGCTCGACCGGCCATGGCCGCGCCGGTCGTAGGCGACGCAGCGAAACCCGCGCTCCGTCAGGGCCAGTATCTGGTAGGCCCAGGAGTCGGCGTTCAGCGACCAGCTCGACACGAAGACGACCGGCTGCCCCTTGCCCCAGTCCCGGTAATACAGCGTCACGCCGTCGTCGGTGTGGATGAAGCCGGGTTCGGCGGGGTGCTGTGCGGACATGTTCATGGCCTGCGTTCCTGTGTTCGGTGGAAAGGCGGGAGGAGGGGGCCGGCGCGTCAGGCGCCGGCCGCGATCTGGTCAAGGAAGCCCGTCACGGCCCGGATCCGGCCGTCGGCGGACAGCTGGACGAAATCCGTGCCATGGGCGACCGGGGCGGCGCCGTCCGGTCCCAGCGCCCAGGAGAAGCGCACGCGGTCGTTGTGGCCGTCCGGCGTGCCGTGCAGCGTGAAGCGGAAGCCCGGAAACCGGTCCTGCACGGCGGCGATCATGGCGTCGATGCCGTCATGGCCGTTCCCCTGCATCATGGGGTCGAGGTACTGCGCGTCGTCGGCCCACTGCTCGGCGATCAGCGCGCGCCGGCGGCTCGGGTCCGTCTCGTTCCACACGGCGATGTAGCGGCTGGCGGTCTGGGCAGCGGTCGGAAGGGCAGCGGTCAGAAGGGCATTCGTCATCGGAGGTCTCCTTCGGTGTGTCGGTGCCGGTTCGTCCGGCAGGCACAGCATCGCCCCGATGGCGGGTCCCGTTCGATTACGTCACGGGTAAGGGATTTGTTTTCTTTCTCAGGGCGCTTGCGGGGCGTTTTCCGTCATTTTCCCTTGCGCCAATTTTCCAGCTTCGTGATGGCCGCGGAGGCGCGGTTAAGCTGGTCCGCCTCTCTCGTGTAATGTTCTACCATAGAGAGTGTCGAGTGTCCGGTGATGGCGGCGATTTCGTGGACGGAGCAGCCGGCTTCGGCGAGGCGCGCGGCGGCCACCTTGCGCAGTCCGTGAAACACCAGCCCGGAGAACTCAGGCCGTACAGGCTTGCCGTCCTTCGTGCGCCTTAGCAGTTGACCGAAGACGGCCGAAAACAGATCAGGGCGCGACCACGGCAGTCCATCAGCGCGGGTGAGGATCGTGGTTGCCTTGCCGTCCCGGCGGGCTTCCTCCCGCCACGCGTCCAGTTCCTTCCGAAGCGCGCTGTGGCAGGGGACGCTCATGCGCTTCCCGGTCTTCTGCTGGACGAGCGCGATGGCCGTCCCGTCGTAGTCGGCCCAAGTCATGCGGATGCAGTCGCCGGCCCGCTGGCCGGTGTAGACCGCGACCACGACGGCGCGGCGGAGGTGTTCCGGGAAGACGCCCGGCGTCATCGCTCGTTCAACCAGAGCTTCAGGCCACCGCGCATGTTCGCCGCCGGCCAGCTTGCGGATGCGCAGCGCCGGGTGATACGGGATGTATTCGCGCTCGACGGCGAAGCTGAGCACCTTCGTCCATACCTTGTGCAGCTCGTTTGCCATCGCGGGCTTTGAGGCGATGGCGTCCCGGTGGGCCAGGACGTGGCGGCGCTTGATCTTCGCGATTTCGATGTGGCCGAACTCGTCCACGATGGAAGACAGGAAGCGGTCGTAGAGCTTCTTTGAGGCGGGCTTCAGGCTGCGATACTGCGGGCTTGCCCGGTATTCGAACGCCACTGTCTCGACCGTCCGCAGCCGCGGGGCTTCAGCGCCCCGCGCGTAGCTGTAGGTTTTAACCGTGCCGTCTGCGAGCTTGCGCTTTACGGTTTTGCGGGCCATCGCGGAGCAACCTTGCTGCAATTTCGTCGGGGTCGTTCGACCGGGGGCGGTGGGTGGCGGCGGCTTCCAGGCCGGTTCGGACGGCGGCTCGCAGTGTGTCGATGTGCCACCGCTTTTCCGTTCCGATGATGGATGGCGGCGGGATCACGCCGCGCTCGATCCACCGCTTCACCGTGGCCGGGCTGGTGTCGAAGAACTCGGCCACGCTCGCCAGCTTCAGGAACTCCGGCATCGCCTACTCCCCCTCTCCCTGCGCCGCGCGCTGTGTCGTGGTCATGCTCACCTCACCAGCAGGAGTTGGACGGTACCGTCAGGATTGATGGTGTCCAGAAGCGCGTCGCCGGTCGGCTCGTTGCCGTCCCAACCGTTCGGCCAAGTGCCGACATTGATCAGCTCGCGGATGCGAGCCTCTTCCTCGGCATTCAGGATGTCGATACGCGGTCGGCCGAGGCGGTCGGCGGCGGCGTTGATCCGGGCCTGTATGCCCCTCACGCGGCCGAGAGCCATCAGGCGGGCCTCGAATGTGAGCGGTCCCAGGCGCTGCTTGTTCTTGGCCGTGGCTATCGTGCCGTCGCCGTTCAGGCCGGTCTTGCGCAGCCGATGCCGCGCAAGGCGCAGTTCCTCATAGAGCGGCTTCAACTCGGCCAACGGGGCAAGATAGGCCCACTGCTTCATGCGGAGCACGCGGGCGAGCGCCTTATCCTCTCCAGAGACCAGCGGGCATCCGACGCAGCCGGTGCGCGCCGCCAGCTCGTCGGCACTGCCCTCTTCGCTCTGCCCATATGCATCGGCGACCATGGCCGTGGGCCATCCGCCGAACTCCTCTGATGGCGCCATGAAGCGGAGCCAGTCCCACACGAAGCAGACCCGCCAGTGCAGGAGCGGTGCCAGAACGGCCAAGCGGCCATTGATGCCCTTGCTGTTCGGTAGCACCTCCTGGTACCAGCCCTGGCCGCACTCGGCGCCGTCCTTGCCACAGGACAGCGCGATCCGGTCGTCACGGGCCGCGCTCTCGCCGATCCGCACGCCGGTGATCATCAGCGCCGACCCGCTAACGCGGTCCAGTTCCTCGCGCACAGCCTCCGCCATCGGATCGACCTTCAGCTTCGGGGTGCACCAGCGAAACTTGTTGGTCGGCGGCGGAACGCCACGGCCCAGCATGTAGACCAGGAAGCGGTGATCCAGCGGGGCCATCACGACGCGCGACCGGACACCGCGGTTCTCCAGCCTCCGCAAGCGCTCCAGCATCTGCCGCGTGGCGATTTCCAGTGGCGCCAGCTCCTGCCGTGTATCGGCGGACAGGACGGTCAGGCTCTTGGGCCACGGCACTCGGCCGCTCTCCAGTAGGTGCAGGACGACCGTCAGCGTGGCTGAGCTGTCCTTGCCGCCGCTGTAGCCGATAAACCAATGATCATGCTGAAGGCCGTAGGCCTTCAACGACTGCTCCGTATAATCCAGGGCCTCTTCCCACGACATGCGGGCGCCCTCGAACAGTGTGGGCTGCGCGCGGCTCACGTCCGCCCCTCCTCGGTCAGGAGGCCGGCCGGCTGGGGAGAGGACAGGGCGGCGCTGTACACCTTGCGCATCGGGCAGAGGGGATCATGGGCAAGCGGGTCATGCCGTTCGGTTTCCCAGTCCTCGCCACAGCAGACGCATTCCCACCAGTCTTGGTCGGAGCCGCTGGCCGCGTGGTATACGATCGCGCTGAACGCGTCGGCGTCCATGACGGCGTTCAGCGCCTCCCGCATGCTGGCCTCTCGCGCCTGGGATGCGGAGAGAGCGGCCTTCAGCGCGTCCCGCTCGGCCTCCGCCTGGGTGGCGCGGGCCTCGGCGGCGTCCAATTGCTCGTCCAGGCGGCTGGCGTTGGCTTCAGCGCGCGACCGCGCCGCCTCCAGTTCCGTGATGACGGCGACCTTTCGGTCTCGCTCCGCTTCCAGCTCCTTGATGCGCGCGGCCTGGGCGCGGTGGGAGGCGATCAGGGCCGGGATGTCGTCCAGGGCTTCGTCGATGACGAAGTGATCGTAGGCTTCCTGCTTCTTGGCGATTTCGGACCAGCGCTGGGAAAGCGCGGCGATGCCTTCCGTGTTCAGCGGGGCGGTGTCGGTCATGGGGTGTCTCCTGCGCCCTTGGCGCGTGTGGGGTCAGGCCTGCCCGGCGTGGGCAGCGAGTGTGGTGGGGTCGGTGCCGATCAGCGCTGCGATCACGTCGAGCACCTTGTCCTTGCTCTCTTGGAAGTCCCGCTTGCCCATGGCGCGTGCCGATTGGCTGCGGGCCGCCCAAACGGTCACGGCGGCATCCGAGACGGTGACCACGGCGAAGGTGTCGAGCGGGCGGACGAATGCGGCCATGCGCTGCGCCTCGGCCTTGGACGACGCGACGATGGTGCGGCTGTCGGCATAGCCGGCGCGGACCAGCGCGAATTTCCGAAGCGCTTCCGGTGAAGTGAACTGTTGAGCGAGATGATCAGGCAAATTCATCCATGCCTCATTGATGCACGCAAAGTAGTGCCTATGGCTTGAGGCTGAACGATCCTCGTGCTCCACAAGCGTATGCGTGGCTCCAACAACAAAATGGCTGTCGCAAATCTTCACGTAACCTTGGCGGGGGCGAAACACCTCTCCATCCCAGACAAAGGGGATCGGCGGAGCGCTCATAATTGCCCTCCCTTCCATGCGCGGTCGTTCTGGACCTTGCTGATGCAGCTTGGGTTCACCCCGAACCGGGCGGCCAACTCCCTTCCCTGGACAATCCCTTTTAGGGCGCGAATTTCAGCCACATCCGAAGCTGTTAACTTCGCCCCATAGTGCCGCTCTCCGGCAATGATGGTGCCGTGCGCTACTTTGTCTGCTGAGTTCTCCGCCGGCGTTGCCCAGCGTAAATGGCGCGGGTTTACGCAAGCCTCGTGTCCTTTCCCGCATGAGTGAGCGGCCTCGTGAACGGGAGATGGCGCCGGCCCATGCGCCATTTCGCACATCAGGCGTGCTGGCTTCGCCGTGTGCCTGCCAAGTTTCATGTGGGCGCGACCGTCTGGGTGTTTGGCGAACGGCCACGTCAGGCACTCTTCCCCGGTATGCTGTGCGTTATCCAAAAGCCATTGATATGGAGCCCCGCGCTTGCTCATCGGCTTCAGCACGGTCATCGGGGAGCCGTGCCGCTTCCACCGTTCGTAGTGGACGCGGCACCACCCATGAGAGTGAGCAAAAGCTTCGCAGCCGTCGATTGAGCAGATATTGCGTGTCATAGCCCCTGCGCCTTCTTCGCGAGGTAGCGCTTCCAGGCCGGGGAGGCTTTGGCGAACTCGCTGGCAAGCTGCAGCATGTCGATGCCGTGCCGGCGCTGGAACTCCAGCTCACCGATGTTGTGCTGCTGACGGTGATGCTCGCTGCACAGGCTGATGGCCCGGTCGTCGCTGGGCTTCATCCCCATGCCGCCGTCGCCGTGGGTGCGGACGTGGGCGGCCTCGATGGGGCGGCCCTGGCACCCAGGGACGCAGCACCCGTGCTGGCGGACGAAGGCCAGATGGCCGGGGCAGCGATCCCGCTGGGCGCGGCCGGTGGAGACCTTGTTCTTGGGGAGGCGGGCGGGGAGCATCACGCGGCTTCCTTGTGGCCGGCATTCAGCGCGCGCTTGCGCACGTCCTTGGCGTCCGTGACCATGTTCTTCAGGGCGTCGGTCATCGGGCGCATGTAGCCCTGGGCGACGGGCCAGAGGGCGGCCAACTCGTCCATGGTCTTGCACCGGTCGAACTCGGCGGCCAGCACGCGGGCGGCCTCCTTGTCGAACTCGGCGGCAACTGCGTCTTGGTCGGCCTTGGCGATCTTGCCGAAGTCGCGCTTGATCTCGTCCCACAGGCCGTCGAGGTGCTGACGGTCCTTGGCTCCGCGGAGAGCCTTCGTCATTTCGGCGACGATGGCCTTCGGATCGGGCTTGGCCGCTCCGCCGTCCCGGTCCACGTTCTCCTGCGCCTTGTCGTAAAGGGCGAGGCCGAACGGGTTCCCGAAGGTCATGAGTGCGCGCTTCATGGCGTCCGTCTCGGCTTCCTTCACGGCGCCTTCGTGGGCGTCGTTCAGATCCTTGTTGATGCCCGAGCCGTAGCCGGTCCCGTCGCGGTAGACCACGGCCCCGCCCTTCGTGATGACGGTGACGCGCACCGTAGCGCGGTAGGCCACGCGCCACTTGTCTCCAGTCTGGTACGGCGCGGTGACGAGTTCGAGGCTCTTGATCTCACGGTTCCAGCCTTCGAACCCGAAGATGCGGTTGGCCTCGGCAATGGCGTGCCAGCCTTCCACGTAATCGAAGCCCTTGGGGTTCTTCTTGACGTGCGCCGCTTCCAGCTTGGCGGACAGAGCGTCCGTCTGCTCCTTGGTGAAGCCGGTGTCTCTCATTTCACGGTCCTCGGGTCCATGTCCGCGCGCAGCTGGCGCAGCGCCTTGCGGATCTCGTTGGCGTGGTAGGAGGCGTTCGCCTCGGCCTCTTCGCTGTCGATGTGCTGGGCGATCCATTCCAGGATGGGCACGGCGTCGGCGGCGGCTTTGATGAGGCCGTGGACACTGCGGTCCGGCACCTCGATCAGGCTGGGGCCTTTGTCGGCGGCCATGGTCAGGACCGGCGAATGGTGAGGGACGTACCGCCGTTGGACATCAGGGCGAAGGGCAGTTCCCCGGCCTTCAGCGCGTCTTTCAGCGCCGTCTTGTCCACGGCCACGGTGGTCTTGGCGAAGCCGGCGGCGATGGCGGCCTCTTCGTCGGTGACGATCACGGCGGCCGGCCGGTTGCCCACGGAGACGGTGGCCTCGGGAAGCGTCAGCTTCTTCATGCCAGCGGCTTCCATGGCGGTGAGGATCGCGCCGCGCATGCTGTCCGCGCTCTCTTCCAGGCGCTTCTTACGGCACTGCTTCGTCTTGATCTGCTCGCCCAGCGCGCCGGCCATGGTCTCGTATTCGTCGATCTGGCGGAGAACGGCGGCGATGGCCTTGTCCAGGTCGGTCTCGCCCTCGATCATGTCGGCCAGGGCTTCGGCGTCGTTGCCGAGCGCTTCCGGGAAGCGGCGGATCAGTTCGTCGCGCAGGATGGCCGCGGTGCGAGTTTCGTTCCGCAGGTTATTCATGGCGTTCATTGGAAGCTCCGTAACTAGGGGCGCGGGTTTACAGCGGCATGCGCGAAGTCGCCGAAATACTTGCGGGCAGCAACCTCGTAGGCGGCTGCGGCATCGTTGATGTCGGTGAAGCGGCCCAAGTTTTTGAAGCGGCCGTTTACTTTGATGTACGCCATGTATCTTTGGTGCGCCTTGTCGAAGCAAACGCCCTTCACCCCTGACGTGTTATCGCCTCTCATCGCCTGATTAGCCCGGTTCTGGCTAACGGTCGCGGCGCGCAGGTTGAGCCACCTGTTATCGGACCGGACGTGGTTGATGTGATCGACCTCACCGTCAGGGAACGCGCCAGTCATCCAAAGAAACGCCAGCCTGTGCGCCTTGTATCGCCGGCCATCAATCAAGAAGGTCACGTACCCACAGCTGTTGATCGATCCGGAGACCTTCCCAGCCCTCATGCTCCCCCGCGAAACTCGGGTGGTGAACAGGCCAGTAAGCGGGTCGTAATCAAACAATTCGCGCAGGCGATCTTGTGTGATCGTGTTCATCGCAAACTCATCGGCTCGGAGTTTTCGAAGATCGCGACCACGCTGCCGTCGATCTCATCCAGTGCGGCGTCGTATTCCTTCAGGTCTTCCAGCCCGCAGCGGACCAGATAGCTGTTGAGGGAACGGGCCTTGGCGAGGATGGCGTGGTATTCGGCCAACTGGTCGCGAAGCTCGGGATCGGTGGTGCGGGAGACGAAGGACATGGCCGGTCACTCCGCGGCGATGGCAGGGGCGGCCCGCTCGGCGGCGTAGCGCTCCACAGCGGCGAGGCATTCGGAGACGGTGCCGGCGGCGATGGCCTTGCAGTCCTCGAACGCGTGGGGTTCCGGGCGGAACCAGTACGTCACCTCGCATTCGACATCTTCGGCGGCGTCGTAGGTGAGGCGGAACTTGCCGGTGCCCAGCATGGCGCGGGCGGCCAGCAGCCGGGCCTTGACCTCGTGGGCGGTCGGTTCGGCGTCGCGGATCGGGGTGGCGAGCATGTTCATGGCAGCCTCACTTCACGATGATGGCGCCCGTCTCCAGGGCGTCGGCGAGGTACATGGCGGCAATAACGGCGAGGGTGGAGAAGCCAACGGCGACGGCGACGGCTTCCTTGAGTTGATGGAGCATGGCGTGTCTCCCTGGTGTCTCTCGGCTACCGGAGCCGCCCCGGTGAGAGGCGGATCGGCTCGGGTAGCCGGCGGGCGACCTGCGAAAGCGCCCGCGCGACTGTCGGTATCGGTTAGCGACGCACGGCGGCCTCCATCGGTTGGTTGATCGGCAGCTATCGGAACCACCTCTTGCACTGCCTCAAGCCCCACTCTCGCGAGTAAGGGGCTTGGAGCGCGCGAACGCGGGATATGGGGTGGGGTGTCAGGCGAGGCCGGCCCGTCTCAGCGCCTCGGCAAGCTCCTGCTCCTGGCGCGACATGGCGGTCACTCCGGCTTGCACAGCGTAACGGTGAGCGCGCGCCGGTCCACAGCGTGGGCGAAGCGGATCGCGTGGCGCTGCTGGCCGCGCGGGCCGGCGTTGATGGTGATCGTGTCGCCCTCGCGGACCAGATCAGCAACTCCGCCGCTGAAGTAGCCGTCCGCCTCCACATCGGTCAGCGCGTCATCGGTGACGTAGTGCCAGGACGTGAAGCCGTTGGCGTAGGCGACAACAGAAAGGTCTTTGCTCTTGTAGGTCATGGCTCAGCCCTCGCGGGAGGCGGTGCCGGTGGCCGCAGAGAGGGCGGCGGCCGGCTTGACGGTCAGTTCGTAGGACGCGCCGTCGCTGCGCCCGACCGTGAGCGTCGCGCCCTCCGGGGCGTTGTGCAGGACGTGCTCAATCACGGCGCCGATGCATTCGTTTGTGGCGTCGCGGCTATCCAGGGCCACCGTCTCGTCCTTGCCGACGCGGGCAATTCGAATGCGGTCCGTCAGCTTCGAGTGGCCGATGCGGATCTTTTCAAGCGTGCTTGTCATGGTGCTGTTCCCCCTGAGTAGAGCGGTGCGGGTTAGGCGGCGGGCTGATCTTTCTGATCAGAGGCGGTATTGGAATTGGTGCGATGCTCCAAGAATTCCTGAGAGAAACGCTGCCAGAACGACGGCTTCTTGATCTCTCTGACTACGCGAAAACTTCCTTCAACATCACCGGGGAAGTTAAGGCGCGCATACTCCCCGAAAAGGAGAATTGCAGCCACATCGTATAGTCTACCGGCGACCTCTTTGTCTTTCGAGCACCCGACGTAGTGAACGCGATAGTTCTGGCAAACGTATGCTTCCCAGATTTCGCCTTTCTTGCTGTATCGGACACCCTTAATTCCTACCCGACTGTCGCGGCGTATGGACCTATTCCAAACATTCTGCGCCATTGTGACCTTGCGCAGATTGCAGCGTCTGTTGTCGGTAACGTCTCCATTGATGTGATCAATCACATCGTCACCAGACGCCTTCATAATGAGGCGGTGCATGGTTAAGTAACCGTGCTTGCGTGGAGCGCGAACGTCGATTAGGCGACCGCCGACGCCTCTGGAAAGCCTCCAGCTATACTCCAGCACCAATGGAAGGTCGCAGCTATCGACCAATACCGTTGCGTTGGATATTAACAGCTGACGAGTAACCATTGCCTTTATTGATCCCAAAAGCTCAACTAGCGTTCCGCGCCCCTCCGCCAAGAAGCCCCGGCGGCAGCGTGAGGCCGCGCCGCCGGGTAGTCGGATGGGAGGGAACCGCCAGCCGCGACCGGCTGACAGGGATCAATGTACCGCTACGTGGTACAAGCCGTCAAGGGGGTTTTGTACCATCTTGTGGTACGAGCCGAGCAAGCGACGGTCTGTCGCTGCCGAATGAAATGCGCGCGAGTGGTCAGGCATACGCCGGTATGCACGTTACAGGCGCGAAACAACAAACCCTATTGCGGTAAGGTTGTTTTAAGACATAGGATGTATGCGGAAGTCATCCTTTGGAGTGGCGGCTCCCCCCCTTCGGTGCTGGACACACCGTCGGGGGGGATGCTCCGGGGGACCCTCCCTTTGCAGGCACGCTCGCACGCGCCGACCGACATCACCACCAGGGCCGGTGGGCATACGATCATATGTGCGAGAGGTGCGTCTGTGGAAAGAATAAAGCAACATCGATGCCACGCATTGTCACGCTTAAGCGTGACGCCGGGCCGTCTTGCTTTACGCAAGATTAACAGGATGCAGAACGCATCTTGTTTTTTATCGCGTCATCGCTCCACTGCCGTTGCTTTTCACGGATTGCGATTGACACCAATCAACGCGACGCACGGCAGCCCGGCGTAGGCATGCGTTCATATAATGCCGCATGTTGCTTGACGATGTTCCTATTTTGTTCCAAGCTTGAACGCGGGGGTAAGGAGGCCGCAATATGGACCTAACACAGACGGATAAGGCATGGCTGAGCGTAGCGCGGGCGTTGCCCGACGACCTACGCTTGTTCCTCGTGGAGGCGGCCGAAGCTATTGTGGAAGGTCGGGAGCTTCCAGCCCCGCCAGTTCGAAGGCTCCGCGCACGACGGCGGCAAAGCGCTGCTGCTGCTCCGGCGTCATGCTCTTAAGCGCCGTAAGAAAGCGCATATCCTCAGGGGAAATTTCCGGGGCGTCGTCCATCAGTTCCCATACCCCACATTCAAGGGCCTTGGCGAGCTGGTGGGCGCTGTCTTTCGAGAACCAGATATCGCCCCGCTCCAGCTTGGCAATTTTCTCCCGCGTCCAGCCGAGGCGTTCGGCTAGGCGTTCTTGCGTGAGGCCGCGGGTTGCCCGAAGGGCTGCCAAGCGGCTTCGTGGCTGATCGGTGCGGGTCTGCTTCGGCATAGCCGCACTGTACCTTTTAGTGGTACCGAGTAGCAGGGGCGCTATTTGGTCCATAAATCTGCATCTCCCCACTTGCGGCCCGTACCACGTAGTGGTACAAAAAGGGCATGCGAAAGCTCACGACACTCTGCCGCAAGAACGGGATGACGCTCGCCGATCTGGCGCGTCGCCTGAACCGTCCGCGGGACACCGTTAAGAAATGGGGCGCTGAGGTTCCGGTTCCGGCTGAAGCCGTTCCGGCGCTCGTGGCCGCTTTCGACGGTGCCGTAAAGGCTCACGACCTGCGCCCGGACTTGTACTCCCCGAGCGACCGGCCGGCGCTTCGCCGCAGGACGGTCCAGCACGAAGGGAGGGCGGCGTGATGGAGCCAGATCACGTTGGGCACCACAGCGATCAGCCGACATTCTTCTATGTCGGATGGGTCAAAGGGACGGATGTTTTCAAAGTCGGCATTTCCAAAAACCCGGAAGAACGCGTCAGAACACTTTGGTACGACGCGCAAAAAAGCGTTCGCCGGGCAATTTGCGACGCCTTGAACGTGACTGATGCTCGCTTTTACAGCCTCATGGACCAGTACGTTTATGTGGTTCGCGAGTTGCATCAAACCAGGAAGGAGGCCGCCGATGTTGAGCGTGCATTCCGGCACAACTTGCCATTCAAGCGCCTGACCAGCGGCGACTGGTTTCTGCTCCAGCACGAAGCCAGGGCTTAGGAGCCGATCAGCTATGGCGGCCCTCCATCATCGCGACCAGCGGCATCCCGGCGAACACGCGGCGCTCGATGGCCGACGCGGTGGCGCGGCAGTAGGCCGCCTGATGCGGATCGGTCTCTTCGACCTCGGCCGCTCGCTCGTGAAACCACGCGGAGCGAGCAAGGCCGTTCGGCGGGCAGGGGCGGTCCATCGGTCAGGTCTCCAACTCGAATTCCACACGGATCCTCTCGGCTAACTCATGACACACCGCGGCCCGGTCGGGTGCGAGTCGTGCGAGGTAGCGCAGCAGAGTCAACACAGCCAGGGCAATGCGGGTCGCTTCTACGTTCTGCATGCCCCAATCGTAGTAATCGGGGGATTACATGAACACTCAAACGCTGGAACAGGCGTGCACCAAGCGGGGCAACAAAGCTGCCGCTGCCGCCGACAAGATGAAGGATTTGGCGCGTCTTCTGCGCCGCTACTTCCGCGACAAGTACGACGACCGCAAGGTCCGGGAGAACATCGCCGCCGATTACGGCGTCTGCCGCCGCACCGCCGGGCTCTGGATGTCCACCGGCCCGACCAGCCGGCATCTCGTCCGCATCATCGCGAAGGAGGGCATGGCCTTCGTGAGCAAGGTCATCCACCCCATCGCCACGATCAAGGAAGCCAATGCCCACCGACTGGAAGCCCGCCAAGCCGCTCTTGAAGCCCAGCTTGCCGCCGAGCAAGCCGACCTTGCGGCAGATGTTGCGGGCGCTGGTTCAGTCCGCCGCCGGGTGGCTCCTCGCGCTGTCTCGGTCATTGGGGCGCTGAAGGCCCGCCTGCGTCACGAGGTGGCGTGATGCCGACGCTCAACAAAGCCCAACTGGCCGCCCTGGCCGAACTCCGTGACCGCATCAGGAAGCTGGTCGACGAAGGCGCGAGCTTTGACGTCATCAGCGCCGAACTCGGCCTGAGCCGCAACCAACTCGCCCGGCATCTGGTCGTCATGAAGATCAAGCTCAGCGGCGACAAGCGGGCCTCGGAGACGGTGGCCCTGGAAGACGGCGCGGTTGCCAAGGATGACGGGAAGTACATGGCTGCGGTCCGTCGCCTCAGCGTGGCCCCTCCGGAGAACCTGTCCATCATCGTCCGGAACCGCCGGCCGCTTCCGGCCCGCTCCACCATCGGTTCTGCTGGATGCGCTGCGGCCCTGTGCGCCGATGCCGGCGACAAGACGAGGCTGTTCTGATGTCCGCCCGCTTCACCTCCTCCGACCTTTCCCGCCTTGGGGATAGCGCCCGCCGGCAGATCGCTGCGGCCGACATCGCACGGGAAATCCAGGCGGAGATGAAGCGCGGCAACAAGTACGGCGCCAAGAGGTGCTGCCTGGACGACCTGAAGTTTGACAGCCAGGGCGAGCGCGACCGTTACGCCGCCCTGAAGCTGGAGGAGCGGGGCGGACTGATCCGGAACCTCGAAGTGCACCCGGTCTACGAGCTGGTGGTGAACGGCGTCCGCGTCGGCAAGTTCACCCCCGATTTTCGCTACTTCCGCGGCAACGCCGTGGTGGTCGAGGACTTCAAGTCTCCCGCCACGGTGAAGACCAAAGACTACCAACTCCGCAAGCGCCTGACCGAGGCGCTGTACCCCGGAACCAAGATCACTGAGGTGATGAAATGAGCAACGACGTGGGCGGCATCGCCGCTGATCGCCTCCGCAGCTATGTCGAGCGCTGGGAGCGCCTCCAGGAGGAAATCAAGGGCCTCCGGGAAGACCAGAAGGAAATCATGGCCGAAGCCAAGGGCGCCGGCTTCGACACCAAGACCATCCGCCGCATGATCAAGCTCCGCGAACTGACGCAGGAGGAGCGCGACGAGCAGGAGGCGTTGGACGACCTGTATAAGGCCGCGCTCGGAATGCTGAACGGCACGCCGCTGGGGGATGCCGCAGTGCGGCGGCTGACCAGGAAGCCGTCCCCGCCTGCGCCGAAGCGCCCCGTTGACGACGGTCAGACGGACATCGAGCAGTTCACCAAGCCGGTTGACGCGCCGAAGTCCGAAGACTCCGAGCCGGCGCCCGGCCCGACCGTGGACGAGGCCCGCACGATGGGTCGCGACGCTGCTGTCTCGGGCAAGCCGGTGACGGACAACCCGTTCCCGGCCCGCGATCCGCGCCGCGCCGCGTGGGATGAGGAGTGGTGCCGGGCTGCCGGTTCGGACGGCATGGACATTCCGGATGCGTGGAAGCGCTCCAAGAAGACCGGTGGCGCCAACGATGATCGCGCGTCGAGGGCGGCATGAGCCGGCGCACGCAAGAGATGCGGCCGACGTTCATCGACGTGCCGGCCGACATCGCCCGGTTCGGTCGCGTCCACCAGCCGGGAGACGCAGAGGCCCCCATCCTGACCGGCCCGGTGCGCGCGGCTGTGCACCGCTGGCTGGTGGAGCTTCAGTGCGAAGAGGAGTTGAAGGCGGTGGGGCTGACACCCCGCCGCACCGGCATCCTCGCCGGTCCGCCCGGCTGCGGCAAGACAACGCTCGCTCATCACCTGTCCGCCCGTCTCGGCGTGGCTCTGGTTGAGGTGAACATGCAGACGCTGGTTGGGAGCCATCTCGGTGAGACCGGCAACAACCTGCACAAGCTGTTCACGGCGGCAAAGGCTCGTCACCAGGAGCTGGTGCTGTTCCTCGATGAGATCGACGCGATCGCCACCAAGCGGCAATCGGACGGCACTTCCTGCGGGAATGAGCGCAACGCCACGGTGATCGCGCTCATGTCGCAGATCGACCACTATCCGGGTTCTGTGATCGCCGCGACCAACCGGGCAGACGACATCGATCCAGCTCTGTGGCGCCGCTTTGGGCTGCAACTCGACATCGGTTTGCCCGACGCCGACAGCCGGTACGCCATCCTGGCCCGGTATCTCGCCCCTTTCTCCTGGGATGAGGATGCGGTCGGGCTGCTGTGCGACCTTACGACCGGCGCCACCCCGGCGCTGCTGCGCAACCTGATGGAAGGCATCAAGCGTGACCTGATCCTCCAGGCGCGCTTCGGTGGTGAGAATACCCCCGAAGCCGTCATTGGCCGCGTGGTGGCTGCGATCCAGCCGCACGCCGAAATGGCTCGTCCGCCCCTGTGGGCTGACGCCGGCTGCATGCGTCACCTCTCCGACCTGCCGTGGCCGCCAGCCCGCGAGGCAGCATGAGCAAGCGCGCCATCCTCGCCATGGCCCGCGCCGCCCTTCGCCACGCCGACCAGCCGTCCGCCCCGGTCCACACGCTGACCGGCCCGTCTGACGAGCGCGCCGCCCAGCCCGTGCAGGAGGCCGCATGACCACCGAATACCAACAGGGCATGCAGGCCGCCGGGTTGCGCTTCGGCTCCGTCTGCTCGGGCATCGAGGCCGCTTCCGTCGCCTGGCATCCGCTGGGCTGGCGCGCGTCCTTCCTCTCGGAGATCGAGGCGTTCCCGCGCGCTGTCCTGGCGCACCACTACCCGAACACGCCGCTGCACGGCGACTTCACGACCATTGAGGCCGGACAGTATGACCCAATTGACCTTCTTGTCGGCGGAACCCCCTGTCAAGATTTCAGCGTCGCGGGACTGCGAGCTGGCATGGCTGGAGACCGTGGCAACCTCACCCTTCAATTCCTTACGCTTGCTCGCCGACTTCGGCCCCGGTGGTTGGTTTGGGAGAACGTCCCCGGCGTCCTGTCAAGCAACGGAGGACGGGACTTTGGTGCCTTTCTCGGGGGCTTGGGCGAACTCGGGTATGGGTGGGCCTACCGAACCCTTGACGCTCAGTACTTCGGAGTGGCCCAGCGACGCCGCCGTGTGTTCGCTGTCGGCTATCTTGGAGACTGGAGAGCTGCCGCAGCGGTACTTTTTGAGCGACACAGCCTGTCGGGGAATCCTCCGCCGCGCCGACAAGCGGGGACGGACATTACCCAAGCCCTTACACGAAGCCTTGGAGCAGGCGGGGCGGACGACAACCGTGCACAAGGGGGCTTCTACGTCTCTACCGGAGGCGTGAGCCATTGCCTCAACGCTGGGGGCATGGGGCGGCAGGACTTTGAGACGGAAACGCTGATCGCCCACACCCTGCGCGGTGAAGGCTTCGACGCCAGTGAGGACGGCACGGGGCGCGGCACGCCGCGGGTGCCGGTGGCCTCCCGCACCGCCGGCGACGGTGCCGTGTATGAGGAGGGCGACGTTACTGCGCCGCTCACCACCGGAACCGATCCAAGCGCGCAGGTCGTCGCATTCAGCAGCAAGGACTATGGCTCCGATGCTGGTGAGATCGCCCCGACGCTGCGCGCGATGGGGCACGCCAACAGCCACCCGAACGCTGGCGGGCAATTGGCGATTGCCGTGAGCCTGCGCGGCAGGGAAGGTGGGGCAACAGCGGAACTCGGCAGCGAGGTGATGCCCGCGCTCCGCTGCGGCGGTGGTGGTGGCGACAAGCCGCACACACTGACCGCCTCCTCCGTTCGTCGCCTTACGCCGCGCGAGTGCGAACGCCTCCAGGGCTTCCCCGACGACTACACGCTGATCCCGTGGCGCACGTGGCAGGAAGCCCAGCGGAAGGGTGCCAGCTACGAAAGCCTGCTCGCTGAGCGCGGCATGCGCTTGCGCGAGCCAGCCGGCGAAGAGTGCCCAGACGGCCCTCGCTACAAGGCCTTGGGAAACTCGATGGCCGTCCCCGTCATGGCCTGGATCGGCCGGCGTATCGCTGAGGTAGAAGCCCTGACCAACCCGGCCACCCCGGCCATAGCGGCGGAGTAGGCACATGAGCGGATACTACCTCATGCACCGCGGCTGGCTGGATCACCCGGCCTTTGGTGGCGCTCGTGAACCGTTCTGCCGCCGCGCCGCCTGGGCATGGCTGATCGAGAACGCCGTCTACCAGGACACCCGCGTCGGCATCGGCCGCAAAACGGTGACCCTTTCCCGCGGCCAACTCAGCTATTCGCTGCGCTATCTGGCGGGCGCTTGGGGATGGGACGCGGAGAAGGTACGTCGCTTCTGCCTCAGATTGGCCGAGGACGGCATGATCGAGACAGACAGTGAGGCAGGTCAGATGGTCATAACCATCTGTAATTACGACGAATATCAGCTTCGCACGACCTCTTGCGAGACAGCCGATGAGGCAGACGTGAGGCAGCAGCGAGGCAGCGGTGAGGCAAATAAGAAAGAAAGAAATACAGTACTTACCCTAGAGGCTGACGCCTCTAGGGATGTCGCCGACGAGCCGGCGGACGAAGCCGAGCCCGATCTGATCAAGCTGGATCGCGCCGACGCAGTGCCGGTCGAGACCCTGAAGGCCATGGCCTCGATCTGGCGGGATGTGTGCGGCGACGTGCTGCCGGTCCCCCGCGGCCTCGACAAGGGCCGCCAAGCCGCCCTGCGCCGCCGGTTCTCCGACACCTTCGGCCGCAGCCTGGACCAGTGGCGGGACTTCTGCCAGCGGGTCCGTGGCAGCCCCTTTCTGACCGGGGAGAACTCCAGCGGTTGGCGCGCCGACCTCGACTTCATGCTCAAGCCCAAGAACGCGAACAAGCTCCTCGAAGGGGGTTACGATGACCGAAAGCCTCGACAGCCTGCCCAGCAACGTCGTTCCGCTGCCCGCTCGTTCGAATTCGATGCTGACTCCGGTCTCGGTGGCATCCTCGACGCAGTGGCTCCAGAACTGGACGCCTGCGGAGCCGGTTCCGGCTGGCGAACGCACTAAGCTCCCGGCGCTGATCGCGGCTGCCGAGCAGCACGCCGCCCCGGCCTCCCCGGAAGCGTTCGCCGTCGCCATGAAGCCGCTGGTCGAGTGGGTGCAGCGCTTCGGCATCGTCCCGCTGGAGCCGACCGAGCAGCAGGGCGGCCGCCCCGGTGTGCGCCGCGCCCAGGTGGCGGAAATCGTCCGCGGCTACCGCGACGCCCTGGCCGACATCCCCGGCGACATCCTGGCCGATGCGGTCAAGACCGTCGTGGATCGCCACACCTACCGCAACCTGCCGACGCCTGGCGATATCCGTGTCCGCGCCGAGACGGAGATGCGCGGCCGCAATGACATCCTGCGCCGGCTGCGCACCGCCAAGATCCGCGCCGACATGGACGCCCGCGGCCGCGCCGATGAACCGGGAGACGCGCCCCGCGAGCGCACCCCGGAGCAGCTCGCCGCCGCAGCCGCCGCGAAGGAAGCCGCGCTGCAGGCCCTGTCCGCCGGCCCGGTCCGCGTCGTTCCTGCCCAGCGTGACGACCTCGTGCAGCGTGACGACAGCACCGCCGCCGCCCGCCGCCGAGTGGCAGAAGGTCTGGCCGGGTTCCGCAAGATCGAGCGCAACGCCCAGCCCTGGAGTGCCGCCAATGGCTGACCTCCCCAAGCGCCCCCACTGCTGGACCGACCCCTTCGACTTCCACCCGGCCAAGCTGGAGCCTCGCACCGGCTGCGACTGGTGCCACGACCAGGGCGCCGCGTGTCGGGCCTACGACCCTGACCGGGCGTCCGCCCGCCACTTCCCGGCCGAGTGCGATGGGTGTGCCCGCAAGGTCCGGGCGATGGGCATCCACGGCGGAGTGATCGCGCCGCACCCGCACCGCACGGGCAGGGTCGGAACCATCGTTCCCGCCGCTTCTGAGTCCACCGGATGCGGTCTGAGTGGTGGTCAGCTACCCACGTAGCCCAGACAGGACAGAGGCCGCTCTACGACGAGATTTTGCGAATTCGATTGGGGGATGAAGATGGGGAACATGGCGCTGAGCGACGATGTGCTGGACCGGGTGGCGCGGACTCACGCTGCCGTTGAGGCCGCCATCGCCGCGGACGAGGCTAAGCGGGAGGCCCGGCGGCAGGAGGCGCAGGCGGATTTCCTGGACAGCTTCGGCCGCCACCGTGACCGGAGCACCGGCATCGTCGTGGACATCCACGGCAACGACAAGGGCACGGCGCAGACCCGCGCCAAGCTCCGCCCGGATACGCTGCTGTTGCTGCTGTCCCGCGGCCCGGAGCGTGGGCTATCGCAGGAGCAGTACGACGCCGCCCACCTGATCCGCGCCGCGGTGACGATCATCATCGGCGGCATGGGGATGCGGGCGTGCAGCATGGAGCGCTTGGGCGGGGGCGGCCGGTCGGACGGCGAGACCGAAGCCGTATGGGCCGTGCGCGTACAGGAGGACTACAACGCATGGGTGGACGCCATGGCGGAGCGGGCGATAGCCGCCAAGCGTGTGCGCCGTGATAGCCGGGCGTGGCAGACCGGACCGGTGCTGGACATCGTGGTCGACGGCATGACCTGCAACGAGGTGGCGCAGGCGCGGTGCATGCGGGACAAGGCCATCGTGCCGGCCCTTCGGGACGCGCTGGACCTCTACAACGACACGAGGAAACGCGGCACGAAATCTGCCACTCGGGGTAAACTTTGTGCTTGACCAACTGCCGTCAGTAACCTATCGATAGTGGTACGTTGCAATACGCAGCGCTAGTCGTAGCCCGCCCGGTCTTCCGAGGCGGGTTTTTTCGTGCCCGGAGCCACGCCATGCCCGATCCCAGCAGCCCCGACTTAGCGCAGATGGCGCGGTCGCTCTCCCCGACATTGGCCGGCGTCGTCATCGGCATGCTCGCCCGTTGGGCCCGCGAAAGCCGGGATGGCGGGTGGAAGGCGCTCGTCCGCGTGGTGGTACTGGACGTGCCAAGCATCCTTGCGCTGACCGTGGCGTCCGGCGTGCTGGCCCAGCAGCTCCAGGCGGACACGCTGATGGCCTGCGGCATGGGCACCTGCGCAGGGTATGCGGGGAGCGAGGTGCTGAAGCTGCTGCTGGCCAAGCTGCCGGGCGGGCAGATCGACAAGGGGAACTGAGCCATGAACCGTCGCATGATTACCGGCGCCTTCGCGGGCGCCCTGATGGCTGCCGGCCTCGCTGGAGTGGCTGTCGCTCCTGCCGAGCGCGTCGTCATCCGTGAGGAGCAGCAGGACGCGAAGAAGCTGGAGCGCCAGGTGAATCGTCTGCGCCGTCGCCTTCACGTGCCGGCCCGGAATGGCTCGAAGGAGATGGTGCGCCGTGTCCGGCAGATCGCGACGGGGCAGCTGCGTGCCGCCAATGGGCTGCATGCTGACTCTGCTGAGCATCCCCTCTGACGTGCTGGGCCGCATGATCGCCACCGTCGAGGCCGCGCGCCTGCGCATGGAGCGGCGAAAGGAAGGGTGCCCATGGTCGAGCGCAAGCTGACCGCCAAGCAGGAGGCCTTCGTCAAGGCGTACCTACAGAACGGGCGGAACGCGGCTGCCGCTTACCGGACCGCTTACGACGCGGCGAAGATGTCCGACGCTGCAGTGCAGGTCGAAGCGTGCAAGCTTTTGAAGCACCCTAGCGTCGCCCTAAGGGTCGAAGCGGTTGTTGAGCGCGCTGCTGAGCGCACCGAAGTGACGGTGGAGCGCACGATAGCGGAGCTGGTCCGCATGGCGTTCTACGATCCTGCGGACATCGCGGGGAAGCCGATCTCCGGGCCGAAGGACATTGCGAGCCTGCCGGAGGATGTGCGGCGGGCGATCATCGGCTGGGGCTGGGACCGCAACGGCAACTTCACGGTGAAGCTGGCCGACAAGCGCGGCGCTCTGGACCTGATCGGGCGTCACCTGGGCGCCTGGACCGACAAGCTGGAAGTGTCTGGAACCATTAGCCTCGCCGACCGGCTGGCCGCAGCACGCAAGAGGGTGAACGGAGATGGTGACGGACCCTGAAGCGGCGTTGCTGGAGGACGTCGCATCCTTCACGCATGATCCGCTCGGGTTCGCTCTCTACTCCTACCCCTGGGGCGAAGGGGAGCTTTCGGAAAGCTCCGGCCCGCGCCAGTGGCAGTTGGAGTTGTTCCAGGAGATCGGCGAGCACCTGCGCAATCCGGACACCCGGCATCAACCGCTGCTCATCAGCCGCGCGTCGGGCCACGGCATCGGCAAGTCGGCCGGTATTTCCATGCTGGTCAATTGGGCCATGTCCACCTGCGAGGACTGCAAGGTGGTCATCACGGCCAACACGGAGAACCAGCTGCGCACCAAGACGTGGCCGGAGATCTCCAAGTGGTTCCGGCTGGCCATCAACGCACACTGGTTCAGCGTCACGGCCACGGCGATTGCCAGCAAGGACCGGGAGCACGAACGGCTTTGGCGCGCGGATGCGGTGCCATGGTCGGAGCACAACACGGAAGCCTTCGCCGGCCTGCACAACAAGGGCAAGCGCATCGTCCTCATCTTCGACGAGGCCTCCAACATCGCCGACAAGGTGTGGGAGGTGGCGGAAGGCGCGCTGACCGACGAGGACACGGAAATCATCTGGTTGGCGTTCGGAAACCCGACGCGCAACACTGGGCGGTTCCGTGAGACGTTCGGCCGGTTGAAGCACCGGTGGAAGCATCGGCAGATCGACAGCCGCACCGTCGAGGGCACGAACAAGACGCAGCTTCAGAAGTGGGTGGATGACTACGGCGAGGACAGCGACTTCGTGAAGGTCCGCGTGCGGGGCATGTTCCCGTCCGCCTCCTCCACGCAGTTGATTCCGTCCGGTCTGGTCCAGCAGGCCCGCGAACGTGAGGCCACGGCGACCATCTACGACCCGCTGGTGATGGCGGTGGACGTCGCCCGCTTCGGTGACGACCAATCGGTGATCCGGTTTCGCCGGGGCCGCGACGCGCGCACCATCCCGGCGCTGAAGTTCCGCGGCATCGACACCATGCAGTTGGCCGGCCGCTGCGCCGCACTGATCGATCAGCACAAGCCGGACGCTGTGTTCATCGACGAGACCGGCGTGGGCGGCGGTGTGGTGGATCGGCTCCGCCAGCTTGGGCACAACGTCGTGGGCGTCAACTTCGGCGCCAAGGCGGACGCTTGGGTGGAGGGCGAGCGCCCAGCCAACAAGCGCGCGGAGATGTGGATGCGCGGCCGGGAGTGGCTGCGCACCGGTGGCGCCATCGAGGACGACGACGATCTGGCGTCCGACCTGGAAGGCGTCGAATACGGCTACGACACCCACAACGCGGTGCTGCTGGAGAAGAAGGACGACATGAAGAAGCGGGGTCTGTCCTCTCCGGACGACGGCGACGCGCTCATGATGACCTTCGCCTATCCGGTGGCCAAGCGAGAGGACGGCATCGGCCGGCACGCCTCCGCCCGCGTCCAGCACGACTACGACCCATTCGCATGAGGTTCCCCCATGTGCTCTGCCCCGAAGGCCACGCCACCGGCGCCGGTCACCCCGCCGCCTGAGGCCCCCAAGCAGGCTGACCAAGCCGTGCAGCAAGCGCGCAGCGACGAACGCCGCCGGGCCGCCTCCGCGCAGGGGGCTGCATCCACCATCCTAACCGGACCGCAGGGCGTCACCGACGCTGCGGCGACCGCCAAGAAGACGCTGTTGGGAGCCTGACCATGGAAAACCCCCGCCGTCATTTCGAGCGCCGTCTGAACGCGCTCAAGAGCGAAAGGGACGGCGGTGGATGGCTCTCGCACTGGCGGGAGCTGTCCGACTACGTGCTGCCCCGCCGCGGCCAGTTCCTCGTCACCGACCGGAACAAGGGCGACAAGCGCAACGGCAAGATCATCGACAACACGGCGACGCTGGCGGCCCGTACTCTTGCGTCGGGCATGGTCGCCGGCATCACCAGCCCGGCCCGCCCGTGGTTTCGCCTGTCCACGCCCGATCCGGACCTGAAGGAATACGGGCCGGTCAAGGTGTGGCTGCACGACGTCGAGCAGCGCATGCGCGAGGTGTTCGCCCGGTCGAACGTCTATAACGCCTTGCCCACGCTGTACGGCGAGCTTGGCGTGTTCGGTACCGCGGCGATCTTCGTCCAGGAGGACTACGAGACGATCATCCGCGTCCACCCCTACACAGTAGGCGAATACTTCCTCGCCAACTCCGCCCGGCTGACGGTGGACAGCCTCTACCGGGAGTTCAGCCTGTCGGTCGCGCAGGCCGTCGAGCAGTTCGTGCGCCAGCCCAACGGCGCCATGGACTGGTCGCGCGTCTCCAACACCGTCAAGAGCCTGTACGAGAAGGGCAATTACGACGAGTGGGTGGAGTTCGTCCACGCCATCGAGCCGAACCCCGACCGCATCCCCGGTATGGAGGATGCGCGCAACATGCCGTGGCGCTCCGTCTACTACCAGAAGGACGGCGACCGCGGACAACTGGCGCGCGTCGGCGGCTTCAAGCAGTTCCCCGTGATGGCCCCGCGCTGGGACCTGATGGGGCAGGACGTCTATGGGCGCTCCCCCGGTATGGACTGCCTGGGCGACGTCAAGGCGCTCCAGGTCATGCAGAAGGAGAAGGCCAAGGCGGTCCAGAAGATGGTCACCCCGCCGATGGTCGGTGGCGCAGGCCTGAAGAATGCTGCCATCTCCGCGCTGCCCGGCGGGGTGACCTTCGTGGACGGGAATGAGCCGGTGAAGCAACTGGCCCCGCTCTATCAGGTCAACCCGCAAATCCAACACCTGCTGTTGGACATCGACGACCACCGAAAGCGGATCGACAAGGCGTTCTTTGCCGACCTGTTCATGATGGTCTCTCAGATGGAGCGGGCGCAGATCACCGCCTATGAGATCCAGGTCCGGCAGGAAGAGAAGCTGCTGATGCTCGGCCCGGTGCTGGAGCGCTTGCATGATGAGCTGCTGGACCCGCTGATAGACCGGACGTTCGCGATCATGCAGGACAAGGGGCTGCTACCGCCGGCGCCGGAGGAGCTATCCGGCTCTGACTTGCGCATCGAGTACATCTCCGTGCTGGCGCAGGCACAGAAGGCCGTAGCCACGAGCGGCGTGGAGCGCTTCGCCGGCTTCGTCGGCAACCTCGCCGCGGTCAAGCCGGACGTGCTGGACAAGTTCGACACGGACCAGGCGGTGGACGAATACGCCGACGCGCTCGGCGTCTCGCCCCGCATCGTCCGCTCGGACGACGACGTGGCCAAGGTCCGGCAGGCCCGCGCGCAGCAGGAGCAGGCGGCGCAGGCCATGCAGATGACGCAGATGGCGGCTCAGGGGGCGGAAACGCTCTCCCGCACCGACATGCGCGGCGACAACGCTTTGACCCGCATGCTGGGGATGAGCGCCGGATGACCGACGAGCCCTACAGCGCGGACGATGAGAAGCAGGTCCGCAAGCGGCAGAGCAAGGCTAAGGAGGCGACGGAACGGCAACAGGAGGACTGGCGGTGGCTGCTGGCCGACAAGCGCGGCCGGCGCATCGCCTGGGCTCTGCTGGAGGAGGCCGGCGTGTTCCGCTCGTCCTTCAATCCGGACCGCCCGCACGCCACCGCCTTCAACGAAGGCATCAGGAACACCGGACTGCGCGTGCTCGCATCCGTCATGCAGGCCGATCCAGAGGCCTTCACGCTCATGTCCAAGGAGGCACGGGAATGACCGCATCCCCGAAGTGCGATTATGCCGCGTTCCGGCCCCCGCAGCCATGGGACGACGCGAGCGGCGGCTGGTCCCGCGGCTCCGAGTGGCTGTTCAGCGGCGTGTCCTACAAGTGCATCGACGCGACCGAGCGGAACGCCGTGTGGGTGTCGGATGCGGACGCCGTGACGCCCTTTCTGAGGGCCAACGGCGACGGCTCGGCGGTGACGGTTGCCGGGCGCACGCTCTCCGCTCGCTTCGCCGATGTCGTGAACGTCAAGGACGCGCCGTATAACGCCAAGGGGGATGGCTCCGACGATCACGACGCGCTTGCTGCTGCAATCGCGGCGGGCGCGGCGTCTGGCCGACCGGTCTACCTGCCGGGTATCTTCTCCGTGGGCTCTCCGCTCACGATCAGCCAAAGCGTCACACTGATCGGCGATGGCGATGCGGTCTCCGGGATCAAGCGGAGGTCCGGCGCAACGGGTAATACTGTTGTCTATGTGACGGCGCCAAAGGTCTCTCTGCGCGGCATCAGCATCGACGGCAACAAAGCGGCTGTGGCGACGGCGTGCAATGCTTGCGTCCTGGAAAGCACGGTCAATGACGCCAGTGTTGATGTCTGCGCCTTCGTCAATGCCAAGTCGTCCGGTGGCTACGGCGCTGGGCTCGTCATCGCCGGAAATGAGACGGTCGGCACACGCTACCGCGTGACCGATAGCCGCTTTGTCGGCAATGACGCTCAGGGCTTGTACTCCACCGACGCCGACAACCTCTCCGTCGAAGGGTGCTGGTCTTACGGAAACGGCGGCTCTGGCATCGAGCTGAACAACTACGACACATCCTTCGCCAAGAAAATCCGGCGCGGGAAGGTGCACGGCAACCACTGCATTGGAAACGGCGGCAGCGGAATTCTGGTTGCCAATTTCATCGACAACAACAACACCGGCGCTCCGGTCTATGGCTGGTCCAACCCGGAAGCGCTTCACGTGTCCGTGTCGGACAATCTGTGCGCCGACAACGGGAACTACGGCCTGTCCATCTCTGGTGACAGCGTTTCGACAACCGGTAACGTGGCAACCGGAAACGGCCTGGGGGCGCCCGGCTTCGGCGGCATCCTCTTCAGCGCTCGGTATTCCGTGCTGGATGGCAACAGCGTGCGGGGCAACGGCACCTATGGGGTTGACGCGGGCGGTTCGTTCCAGAGCGTGATTTCCGGAAACGCCATCGTTGGGAACGTCTACGGGTCGAGCGGGACCGGGGCAAATCTTGGTGGGTCGATTGGCCTGCTGTTCGTCGGCAACTTCTTGACCGAAAACGGGGTGGACACCAGCAACGAAATTGAAATCCAGCGTGTCGATACTGACGGTTCTGGGAGAGCCCTGCCGCTGTTGACCGCCCACCTCACGGTGCGCCAGAACGAAATCTACTTGTCCGGTAACCGCATCGGTATCAAGGCTTACGATGGGGTGACTGACATTGATATCGTCGGGAACTTTATCAAAACGGCCGGCTCATCCGCGGCGAATGCGCTGCGGCTGATCGCAAAGACCGCAAACGTCAAGGGAAACACCGTCAGCCCCGGAGCGTCGATTGACGTTGCTGTGGACGGTAGCGGCATCCTGTACGTTCCCGATGCGCTCGACACTGCGAACGTCACGTCTTCGGCCACGATCAATGGCATTCGCACCACCTCGATGCAGGAGATCGGGACCGGCGGTATCGCGTGGTGTGACGTGACGGCTGGTGGCTCCGGCTACGCTTCGGCGCCCACAGTGACGATCTCCGGCAACGGCACCGGCGCTACCGCCCAGGCCTTCATCGACAGTGCAGGCGTGGTGAAGGGCATCCGCGTCACGTTGCCCGGATCGGGCTACACGACGGCCTCCGTCACTCTGTCGGGTGGGGGCGGCACCGGAGCAACAGCGACCGCCCAGATCGGCTTGCCGCTGTTTGACCGGCGGGAACTGACGCTGCACTGCAATTACGCGACGACGATCAAGCGCGTCGCCACGCCGCTGGTCATCACCCCAAGCGGGGCTGACCTGACGGCAGCGAACTACAGCACGGCCACGCTGATGAGCCTGTATGGGCAGTGGCGGGTGAAGTCGCTGGCCGGCGTGACGTGAGACGGAGCACCCCATGCCCTCCCTCCTCTCCCCCCGTTCCGGGGATCAGGTCGCAAGCGGCCTGTACACGGAGGCCAGCCCGCCAAGCCTTTAACACGAGGACCCCATGACAACCGAGACACCCGCAACCGGGGCCTCTGAGGCCTCCGGAACCACGGTGCTGACCGTGGCGACCGAGACGCCGGCCAGCACGACCACCGAGACCGCCACGGCGGACACGGTGGTCGCGTCCACCGAAACGACGGCCACCACCGAGACCAAGCCAGAAGGAGAGGCCAAGGACGGCGATAAGGGCGACGAGAAGCCGACCGGAGCGCCGGAGGAATACGCGCCCTTCGAACTGCCCGAAGGCTTCGCCGCCGACGGCCCGGTGATGGACAGCTTCAAGGCCACGGCCAAGGAACTGAACCTGCCGCAGGACGCCGCGCAGAAGGTCGTTGCACTCGGCGCGCAGCTCGTCCAGCAGACGCAGCAACAGATGCGCGACGCCTGGACCGCGACGCAGGAGCAGTGGGTCAACACCATCAAGACGGATGCGGAAATCGGCGGCGCGCAGATGAACGAGCGCGTGGCCGTCGCCGTGAAAGCTCTGGACCGCTTCGGCTCGCCGGAGCTGCGCAAGGCCCTGAACGAAACCGGCATGGGCAACCATCCGGAGGTCGTCCGCGCCTTCTACCGGATCGGGCTGGCGATCTCGGAAGACACGCTCGTCACCAGCACCACCAAGGCCGCGGGCAACAAGGACGCCGCGGACATCCTGTACGGCTCGAACGGCTAAGAGGGAAATCAAGCCATGGCCACCCTGGGCAGCACCTATCTCAACCTGATCGACGTCCTGAAGCGTCAGGAAGACGGTCAGCAGATCGCCACCGTCATCGAACTGCTGAAGCAGTCCAACCCCATCCTGGACGATGCGATGGCGATGGAGTGCAACATGGGCGCCGCCCATCGGCACACCATCCGCACCGGCCTGCCGTCGGTCGCCTGGGGCATGCTCTACAAGGGCACGCCGCAAAGCAAGTCCACCACCCAACAGGTGGACGATACCATCGGCTTCGTGGAGGCGATGAGCGCAGTGGACACCCGCCTGCTCGACCTGTCGCCGAACCCGTCGGCGCTGCGCCTGTCGGAGGCCACGGCCTTCCTGGAGAGCATGAACCAGGAAGTGGCCACCGGCGTGTTCTACCACGACACCGCCACCACGCCGGAGAAGTTCAAGGGCCTGTCCGCCCGCTACGCCACGCTGGGCGGCGGCGGCGCCGGCAACCAGATCGTGGACGCCGGCGGCACCGGCTCGGACAACACCTCCGTGTGGTTCGTCACCTGGGGCGACAACTTCACCCACCTGCTGTACCCGAAGGGCAGCAAGGCCGGCGTGCAGCGCGAGGACATGGGCAAGCAGCGCGTCACCGACGACCAGGGCAATCCCTTCTACGTGATGGAAGAGAAGTTCACCTGGCACGTCGGCATGGCCGTGCGTGACTGGCGCTACAACGCCCGCGTCGCCAACATCGACGTGTCCGACCTGCGGGCCGGCAGCGTGGACATCTACAAGTTCATGCGCAAGGCCTACTACAAGCTCCAGTCGCGCCGGGTGCCGGGCGGCCGTCAGGCCATCTACTGCAACCGGGAAATCCTGGAGGCCCTGGACGGTCTGGCCACCAACGACCCGAAGGTGCAGCTCCGCCCGATGGAGGTGGAGGGCAAGGAGGTGCTGACGTACCGCGGCATCCCCCTGCGCGAAACCGACGCCCTGCTGAATGCGGAGTCCCGCGTGGTCTAACGACCACGCCCCTCCCCC
>Ga0065721_10049430_pt1 | contig 34503 bp, 35 predicted proteins | sample Mesricmetagenome_FD_59108 | JGI IMG/M metagenome (GOLD analysis project Ga0065721, IMG submission 59108) | Mesophilic microbial community from rice straw/compost enrichment Sample: eDNA_1 v2 (version 2) | ecosystem: Engineered > Solid waste > Grass > Composting > Bioreactor | place: USA: Davis... | reverse complement strand
TCAAAGGCGGCCAAGAGGTCGGGTTAACGGAACCACGTTCCGCTATTCCGACCAAGGGCGGCCAAACGCTCGAGTTAACGGAAGTGTGTTCCGCTATACGGCCCAAAAGGTGGCCAAAGGCAGCCAACCGCTCGGGATAACGGAACTGTGTTCCGCTATTCCGCACAAAAGCAGCCTAGCACTCAGGATAACGGAACTGTGTTCCGCTATATGGCTCAAAAAGCGGTCAAAGGCGGCCAAGAGGTCGGGTTAACGGAACCACGTTCCGCTATTCCGACCAAGGGCGGCCAACCGCTCGAGTTATCGGAAGTGCGTTCCGCTATACGGCCCAAAAGGTGGCCAAAGGCGGCCAACCGCTCGGGTTAACGGAACTGCGTTCCGCTAATACGGGCTTGGATAGAGGGTTAAAGGGTTTATAACTAAATTGGTTATGAGGAGACTGGATCAATCATGAGCACGAATAACACGAACACGATTAACGAGTTACTTGAGGATTTGGAATTCCGTGGGCTTGTGCACCAGACGACGCATCGAGACGAGCTCGCGGAGAAGCTGCAGAAGGAGTCGGTTACTCTGTATGCCGGCTTCGACCCGACCGCGGATAGCCTGCACATCGGTCATCTGCTGCCAATCTTGGTATTGCGCCGCTTCCAACAAGCCGGACATAAGCCGATCGCTCTCGTAGGCGGCGGCACGGGCCTCATCGGCGACCCGAGCGGTCGTACGACCGAGCGCTCTTTGAATTCGGATGAGACGGTCGCCTTGTGGACGGAGCGCTTGAAAGGCCAATTGGCTCGCTTCCTCGATTTCGATGCGACGGGCAACCCTGCGAAGCTGGTCAGCAACTACGATTGGATCAAGCCGCTGGACATTATTTCGTTCCTGCGCGACATCGGCAAAAACTTCACCGTCAACTACATGCTCGCCAAAGACTCCGTAGACTCGCGCCTTGCGAACGGGATTTCGTTCACGGAGTTCAGCTATATGATTCTGCAGGCGTACGACTTTCAACAGCTGCACGTCAATCATGGCTGCTCCCTGCAAATCGGCGGAAGCGATCAGTGGGGCAACATTACCGCAGGTCTCGACCTCATCAGCAAGACAGGCGGCGGTGACGCGTTCGGCATGACGCTCCCGCTCGTCACCAAGAGCGACGGCAAGAAGTTCGGCAAATCGGAATCCGGCGCCGTCTGGCTCGACCGTAGCAAAACATCGGTGTACCAGTTCTACCAGTTCTGGATTAACACGGACGACGCGGACGTCGTGAAATTCCTGAAATACTTCACGCCGCTGTCCAAGGAGCAAATCGCCGCGCTCGAGACAGAAGTCGCCGAACGTCCGGAGAAACGCGCAGCACAGCGCGAGCTTGCACGCGAAGTGACGCGCCTCGTCCATGGCGACGACGGACTGGAAGCCGCCGAGCGCATCACGCAAGCGCTATTCTCCGGCGACATTACGCAGCTTAACGAAGCGGAGCTCGTAGAGGCGCTGCAAGATATGCCTAGCGCGACGATCGAAGACGCGGAAACGTCCAGCCTGATGGATCTGCTGATCGCCGTGCAAGCCGCACCGTCCCGCAGACAGGCCCGCACGGATATCGAGAGCGGTGCCGTACTCGTCAACGGCAGCAAGGTGACCGACGCGAACGCGACGATCGCTAGAGAAGAACGCCTGCACGGCAAATTCATCGTCCTTCGCCGCGGGAAGAAAAACTACTACCTGGTGAAGTTCGCCTAATCTAGACGACAACGGGGTGAGCATTCCTTATGGGAGTCCGGCTTGTACGCGCCGTCGAAGCTGATGCGTCATTGATACACGAAATTCAAGTTCGCGCGTTCGCCCCGTTGCTCGCTAAGTATCAAGACTACGACACGAATCCGGGGAATGAGTCGATCGACCGCATCATCTGGAGGATCAACGATCCTAACGGCGCTTTCTACAAAATCGTCGAAGGCGATGTTACTGTCGGCGCAATCCGAGTCAGGTGGTACGATGAACCCTCGCAGTTGTGGATTAGCCCCCTCTTCATCGCACCCGAGCATCAGGGTCGCGGCTATGCCAAGCAAGCGATCGCTCTAGCGGAACATGCCTACCCCGACGCCGCAAGCTGGGAGCTTTGCACCTTGCTCGAAGAGGAGCGCAACTGCCGCCTCTACGAGACAATGGGCTACGAGCAAACTGGCGCCCAATCGAAGCTGAACGAACGAGCTACATTGGTGTTCTATAAGAAGATGATATAATACTGAATGTTGATTATTTTCCAACTAATAATCCGCCCCATCATGGGCGGTTTATTAGTTGGATTCTGCTCCATCCGCTTACTTCGCATTGTCCATAATCATTATCACCCACGGCCACTACCGTACCATCGGATTTTAGCCCGAGAGTATGGGCACATCCCGCCGCAACAGCCCTAATGTCATGCCAACCGCTTACATCGCATTGGTCTTGTTTATTCAACCCCGCAGCAACTACCGTACCGTCACCTTTTAAACCCACGGTATGATAACTACCCGCCGCGACCGCTACAATATCGTTCCAACCGCTTACATCGCATTCCCCTACATGATTTCGACCCACGGCCACTACAGTGCCATCCGACTTAAGCCCAACGGTATGAAGATAGCCCGCCGAAACTGCCACTATGTCGCGCCAGTCGGATACGCTGCATTGGCGATACTTATTGTTGCCTACCGCCGTCACCGTACCGCCTGCTTTTAGCCCGACCGTATGCCAATCGCCCGCTGTGACTGCAACAATATCATGCCAGCTGCTTACATTGCATTCACCTTCGTTATTTCGCCCTACAGCAACCACCGTGCCATCTGATTTAACCCCAACGGTACGGCACCAACCTGCCGCAACCGCTACAATATCGCTCCACTCACTTACCTTGCATTGATCATGCTTATTCCAGCCTACAGCTATCACCGTACCGTCAGATTTAAGACCGACTGTATGGGAATTTCCCGTATTCGCCGCCATATGAACATTACCAGCAACGACCGCGACGATTTGACGCCAATCGCTTACATTACATTGACCGTATTTATTATCGCCCACTGCCGTTACCGTCCCGTCGGTTTGAAGACCAACGGTATGACGACGGCCCGCCGCTATCGTATCGTTATGCAATCGTTTCGTCTCCTCCGTTCCGATGGAGATATCCATATGTTGTTCTAATTCTACAAAAACAAGGACAGACCCTCTCGGGTCTGCCCTTTCTCATTGAATCTAATTATGCTACCGTGAACCGGCTGAGCGACTCTTTCAGCTTGCCGGACACCGCTTCGAGTCTGTTAGACAGCTGCACGAGACCGTCGCTGATGTTGAGCTGCTCATTGCTGAGCGATGCGACTTGCTCGGATGTTGCGGAAGACTCTTGCGCTACCGCGCTGACGTTGCTCATTGCGAGCGACAGCGTCGTCTGCGCGCCTTCCAGGTTGCGTACCGAATCGGTCGCCGTCTCCAGACGCTGTACGAAATCGTTCATGTTGTCTTGAACGACGTAGAAGATTTGGTTCGCCTCGCGTACCGACTCGATCTGCTCTTGGAAGATCGGATACGCCTCGGACAGTACGGACACCGTCTCGTCGATCTCGCGCTGGATTTTCTCCACGATCTCGCCGACGACGCCGATCGATTGTCTCGACTGGTCAGCCAGCTTGCGAATTTCGTCCGCGACGACCATGAAGCCTTTGCCGGCGGTTCCGGCGCGAGCGGCTTCGATCGTTGCGTTAAGCGACAGAATGTTCGTCTGCTTCGATACGTTGCCGAGAACGTCCAAGATTTTGCGGATCGAACTCGTACTGTCTTTGAGCTTGTCGACCTTGTCGACCATCGAACGGGTCATGTCTTCCGTCTGTCCCGTCTTCTGAATCAGCGTGCCCATATACTCGGAGCCCTTGCGGCTCGCTTCTTCGACTTCGCTAGCCGATTGGCCCATCTGTACGTTAGAAGCAATAACCGATTGCACCTGAGAACCGATCTGAATCGTCAAGTCGGTGCCTTTCTCCGATTCGACGGCGAGATTCGTAGCGCCGTTCGCGATCTCTTCGGTCGCCACGGCGATTTCCTTCGCCGCGCCAGCCGTCTTGCGCGAAGAATCCGTCAGGGCAAGCGCCGTCTCCAGCACCTCTTGCGCGGATTCCGTCGTCTGGCGAACGAGTCCGGTAATCTCCTCCATCATCCGGTTGAAGCTGTCGGACAGCTGACCGATCTCGTCCTTCTTGCGAATGTTGGAGCGAACGGTGAGGTTGCCCTTCTCTCCTTCGTTCATAAGCGTGCGCAGCTGAGCAAGCGGGCGGCCTACCGTCAACATAACGATAAGACCGATACCTGCCGCGATCAGTGCGGCAACGAGCGAGATGATCCATGTCAGCGTGCTGATCTGTTTTGCGTCTTTAACCATCAACGAAACGGGAATGTTACCGATCAGCTTCCAATTGTTGAGCTCAATTAAGCCCGCGGCAGACAGGTTGTCCGTTCCATCAATGGAAACCGTCGTCGCTTCCTCGACGCTCGGAATACCGAACGAATACATCGAGCCCATTTTCTCCGCATCCTGTGCGTATACGATCGAGCCTTCTTCCGAGACGATATACGTGCTGCTTCCATCGCCTAGGTTGACGCTTTCCATCTGATCCTGAATCGCCTTGATCTTAATTTCCAGGATTAGGTAGTACTCCTTGCCTTGGCTAAGCTTACGTCCGATAGCTAACGTAGGCTGGTTACGGGAACCGTCAAGTCCTTTAGCCATCGTCGGAATCCAGTATGCTCTGCCGTTGCCTTCGTCGATCTTGGCCAAGAACGGAGCACTCATGACCTCTTCTTTTTTCGTCGAGCTACCCGTCGTAATGAATTGATCGCTCGGGTTCTTCGGAACGAGCGAGATCGATTCGAAGCTGCCGTCAGCCATCACGACGGAGTTCAGCTTATCGTTCAGCTTACGTGCCGTGTCGAACAGCTCGTAGTCGTCCTTCGAGACTCCAAGCGTGCCCAAGTAACCCATGAACGTGCTATCCGTAATAAATTTCAACGATTCCTTCTCATAACCATCAAGCAAGAGGCTCAGCTTGCCGGCCGTCTGTGCCGTCGTCTGGGCCGTCGCATCGGCGACCTTCTGCTTGATAATGGAGCTGGATTTCGAATAAGAGAACCATCCAAGACAAAGAACGCAAGCAAGGATACTGCAGAATATAAGCAAGAACAGCTTCATTCCAACGGAACGAATCGGATTCTCGATCCTCGTCCCCTTCAATTGTCCGCCGACCTTTTTAGAAAAAACGCTTACACTTTCTGCGCCTTTTTTCCAATTAATGGAGTCCACACGATCTCGCAACGATTTCTTCATTATGTAACACCCTCTTCTTCGTAGTGACGACTGACATGTGCTGTAACAAAAAGGACTTGTCGATTAGCTCCCGACACTCCTCCAGCATGGATGCCAAGGAATGACTGTAGAGAGACAATTCGACAAGTCCGAACAAAACTCCTCTTCTATATTAAAAATAATTAAAATTTTTACGCGAAAAGGGGGATATTTTATCCGATTTTTTTGCGCATAAGGTCGAACGGCCGAACCGGTTGATCGACGGCAAGCCGGATGCGCTGCAACGGGTGACGCGCGACCGTGAGAGGCTCTCCTGCTTCGTCCGTCAACTCGCCCACGAGCTGCTTGAAATGTCTGCCGCCCGGACCGATAAACTCGACCTCCATGCCTGGGCGGAACGGGCTGCGCTGTTGGACGGTAGCCGTGCCGGTCGCTTCGTCGTAATCGGTCACGATGGCCGCGAAATCGTAAGGAGCCGGTTTCTCTTCCGCCTCGTAAATATGCTCCTCTGCTCCCGGCACCGTATAGAAGAAGCCCGTATTGAGCGGTCGGTTCGCGGCTTTGCCGATTTCGTCGACCCACTCTTGGCGCAGTTCGTACTTCTCCGGATTGTCCATGTAGGCGTCGATCGCTTGGCGGTAGGCGTTAACGACGGATGCGACGTAATGGATGCTCTTCATCCGCCCTTCGATCTTGAAGCTGTCGACGCCCGCGTCGATCAGATCGGGGATATGCTGGATCATGCACAAGTCCTTCGAGCCCATCGTGAACAGATTCTGACCGGGCTCCATGACGGACGTTTCGTCCGCGTGCAGATCGTATTTCCAGCGGCAAGATTGGCAGCAGCCCCCGCGATTCGAATCCCTGTCGGTAAAATGGTTGGAGAGGACGCAGCGGCCCGACACCGACGAACACATCGCCCCGTGAATGAACACCTCGAGCTCAATGTCCACTTTCTGCTTCATCTCGCGGATTTCGTCCATCGTCGTCTCGCGAGCGAGCACGACTCGAGGCAGCCCTTCTTCTTTCCAGAATTGAACCGCCTGCCAGTTCATCGTCGATTGCTGCGTGCTCAAGTGGACTTCCAGCTTCGGCGCTACCTTCATCGCGACCTCTACGATCGCGGGATCGGCGGCGATAATGGCGGCGATGCCCGCTTTCTCGAGCTCCCGCAAGTAATCGGCGATGCCGTCTAAGTCTTCCTGATGCGCGTAGATGTTCGTGGCGACGAACACCTTCGCTCCGTACTTCGCCGCGAACTCCACGCCCTCGCGCATTTCCTCGAAGCTGAAGTTGTCCGCGTTGGAGCGCAGTCCGTATTGCTGTCCGCCGATATACACCGCGTCCGCGCCGTAGTGAACGGCGAACTTAAGCTTCTCTAAGTTACCCGCCGGCGCGAGAAGCTCAGGCTTATCCAGCCGATGGCGCTTGCCGTATCTCGATCGGGTCTCCATAACAGCAGATTGTGACATGATTGAACTTCCTCCTTCCTATTCCTCTTAATACACTTGTTCTTTATACAAAAATCCGAATCCGAGCTCGCGATCCGGGCTCTGAAGGCTGCGGATGGCATCGAGCCACTCGTCTTTGAAGCGGTATGCGGCGGAATCCTGCTGCCAAGCGTCCAATACCGCCCGATAGCTTCTAAGCACCGTCTCATTGTATTCATCCGACTTTAATAGCGGCTCCACATAGAAGCTGTCGACGCCCGCTTCGATCAGCTCGTTCAACGCCTCGAGGAGACAAATATCGTCCGGGCTCATCACATGAGTGCCGTTCGCATCCTCGTATACCGGGAACTTCTCGTTCGGACGCTCGGTCTCGACGAGGAACAGGCCCTGGTCAGCGCCTTTGCGAATGAGCGTCGCGTCTCGTCCGATATGCTGAATATAGCTTTCCAGCAGATTACGATGAGAATGATAAATATTCGTCATCCCATGCACCTGGACTTGAAGCTTGATATCGATCTTACTCCGAAGATCGGCGATCTCCTCCCCGTTCAGTTCGCGGGCAGCGACCATGCGAACGGCGCCGCGGCGAGCCCAGAACGAAGCTGCCGAAGAGTTCGTCCCCGTCATCTCGGCGTTCCATTGCAGCTTCAGTTCCGGCGCATGCTCTCGCGCGTTCAACAATACGGCTGGATCGCCGAAGACGATCCCGTCCGCATGAGCTTCCTGCACGACTCGCAAGTAGCCAGGCAGATCGGTTAGTTCGTCGTTGCGGAACAGCTTATTGACGTTCACATAGGCTTTCGCGCCAAGTCGATGTGCGGCAACGACGGCTTCCTGCAATTGATCGGCGCCGATATCGCCGGGCTGGCGCATGCCGAACCTCGCTTCTCCGATGAGGACAGCTGAGGCGCCGGCCTTAATATAACGTTCGAGTTGCTCCATCGATCCTGCGGAGATGAGCAGCTCGGGAATAGTCGATGTCATTGTATATTCACCCCTCAAATCTGAAGCCCGGCACTCGACTAACGCCGCGCCTGATCGCAGGCGCTCGCGTTAGTCGAGTAATCCGGGCCGAGGCGCGCTTCATGGAGCGCGTCTTCTTAGGACTTCTTGGCATTCTTCTCGTTCTTCTCGCTAGTCTGAATGTTCTTCTGATGCTGCTTATAAGTGACGGCGAACAAATGCGTATTCGTGCCGTCTTTCTTCGTTACGTAGTACAGGAAATCGGTCTTGTCCGGGTACAGCGCGGCTTCGATCGACTTATAACTCGGCGTGGCGATCGGTCCGGGCGGAAGTCCCGCGTTCAAATACGTGTTATACGGGCTTTCGACCTTCAAGTCTTCTTGCAGCAGGCGTTCTTTCTGCTTATCGAGCAAATATTGGATCGTAGCGTCGATCTGCAGCGGCATCTTTTTCTTCAGACGGTTCTGAATGACGCTCGAGACGATCGGGCGTTCTTCGTCGATAACGACTTCCCGTTCGATCAGGGAGGCGATCGTAAGCAGCTCATGAACCGTAAGCCCTCGCTCTTCGAGCTCGGTCTGCCAATCCTCCGGCAGCTGATCCAGCTTGCGGTCCAGCTCGGCGAGCATCCGGTTAATAATCTCCGCTTCGGTCGCGCCGCGTTTAAACTCGTACGTATCCGGGAACAGATAACCTTCGAGCGGATATCTTAACGAGCCATCCGACGGAAGGCCGGATGTCCAGGCCGAACCGGTCCATAACGACGGACTTTTCGCCGCGTCTAGGAATTTCGTTCGATCGGCGGCTCCTGCATCCGCCAGCCTTTGGGCGATTTGCTGCACCGTGAAGCCTTCCGGGATGGTGAACCGGATCGTAGCTGCCGCCACGATATCGCCCGCATCGAATTTCGCGACGATTTCCTCCCGGGTCATGCCGGGCGTAAGCTTGTATACCCCCGCTTGGAACCGAGAGCCTTCGTCCTTCAGCTTCATCCATCCGCTGAATAGGAATGCGTTACGTATAAGTCCTTTTTCCTCGAGGAGCTCTGCGATCTTCTGCGCCCGCATCCCCGGCGTAATAATGACCTCGATCGGCTCTCCAGCCGACGGCGGACGCAAGCCGTTCCATAAGTAGAACAACGCCCCCGCGCCGACAGACAGAACAATGCCGAGCGCGATTAAGAACGACCATAAGAACACCTTCGGCTTACGGCGCGGTACGTAGGTCGTATTGCTCGTCCTCGCCTTCGGCGGCAGCTGCTCGTCAGGCGATGGCTGCGCCGGGACGGCAGCTCTCGGATCTCTGACAAGCCGAGACGTTGCTTGCGGTTGTTGCGCAAGCGGCGACTCCTCGCGAATTTGCTGCGCTAAGCCTTCGAATTTGAGCGTACTCTCTTCTATGTCGACCTCTTGCTGCTTAGCCGAGTACTGTTCCCGCAGCCGATCTCGCTCGGCCTTCAGCGTTTCTACGTCGTCTTCGTCCTTGTCTTCGTTCAATCGGCTGCCGTAATACGATTTCCAGCCATTGGATTGCGACTCATCGTCTCTAGCCACGCTTATGTTTCCCCTCCAGCAAGCCCTCTAACATGGTGAAAAAGAGCGGTCTCCCGCTCTTTCGCTTCCTTCAACATCAGGGCTGGTCATCACTGCCAAATTGCGCGTCGTCGTAGGCTTCGGCTACCGCTTCCCACTCGTCGTCGTCTTCAACCGTCTCCAGCTGCAAGCTTCCTTGCTCGCCTTCTACGATCCGGAAAACCTCGATCGCGTCTTCTCCTTGCATCGAACCCGATTGCAGCACCGCGTACGGCGCTCCATTCACGGTCAATTCGGCCAATATTTCGTATGGTTCCTGCTCTCCGTTCAGCTCGATCGTGTTGCCGTACTGCCGGCGCAGCGCTCCGCTTTCGCTCACGCTTTGTCACCTTCGGCTTCGTCGAACTCTCCGATGAGAGTGTTGAACGTTTCCTCCACCATATCCCATTCCGCGGGATCCTCGATCGGGAATAGCTGGATATCGTCGTTCTCTTCCTCGTACCGGAAAGCGAATACCTCTTGCTCTTCGTCTCCGTCGTCTTCGGCCGGAACGACCATGATGTATTTGCGGTCGGTGCCGTCATCCAACTCGAACCGCATAATGACCTCGAACGCCTCTTCGTTACCCTCGTCGTCCGGGATATAAATAATTTCCGCTTCTTCTTCGTCATGGAGGTGGTTATTGTCAGTCATGGGCTTCCCTCACTTTGGTTTCGAGTCTAGATAACTTTGCAATAAGATCGCCGCAGCCATCTTGTCGATGACTTGCTTCCGCTTGCTGCGGCTGACGTCCGCTTCGAGCAATGTCCGTTCCGCTGCGACGGTCGTTAGCCTTTCGTCCCATAATTGGACGGGTAAACCTAGTTTCTGTCTGAGGCGCTCCGCGAATGCGATGCAATTTTCCCCACTTGGACCGATCGTACCGTTCATGTTCTTCGGCAGTCCAACGATGATGCTATCGACCTCATGCAGCTTGACGAGCTCTTCGATACGCCCGAGCTCGTCTTTGACGAGCTTCTTGTCGATAACCTCGGAGCCCTGCGCTGTCCACCCGAATGCATCGCTGATCGCAACCCCGATCCGCCGCTCCCCGTAATCAAGCCCCATCGTTCGCATCGGTTAACGGTTCTGCTGAAGGTAGAACCTGACGAGCTCTTCGATCAGCTCGTCGCGTTCCTTCTTCCGAATCAGGCTGCGCGCGTTATTATGGCGAGGGATATAAGCCGGATCACCGGACAGCAGATAACCGACGATCTGGTTAATCGGGTTGTATTCCTTCTCTTGAAGCGCATCATGTACCAAGAACAGAATATCGCGGGACGAAATCTCTTGGGGGTCCGGGATGACGTCGAACTTGACGGTCAGATCTAGATGGTTCTTATCCGGCTGACTCATAGCCTGCACCTCGCTCTCCTATTAACGCACAAGTCGTTCTTTGTATTCATCATATCATATTCTTCAATGGACAGGAAATCACCCTTGCGCCGATACGAGTCGCTCCGCCGCGGCGAGCGCTTCGGCAAGCTTGGAAGGATCCTTGCCCCCCGCTTGCGCAAGCTCAGGCTTGCCTCCGCCGCCGCCTCCGCAAATCGCGGCGATCTCTTTAATTAATTTGCCGGCGTGAAGTCCCTTGCCGACTAGATCATTCGTAACCGCGACGACCAGATTGACTTTGTCGCCATCCACCGCGCCGAGCGCCAAGACTGCAGAGCCAAGCTTCGCCTTCAGCTCGTCGGCCACGCCGCGCAGCGCGTCCATGCCGCTCGCGTTCACTTGCGCGGCAAGCAACGTGACGCCGCCGACCGATTTCGCCTGACCGACTAGGTCGGCCGCTTCCAAGCGGCTAAGCTTGCCTTGCAGCGACTCGTTGTCGCGCTGCAGCTGGCGAGCTTCGGCTTGCGCCGCTTCGATCCGCTTAGGCACGTCCGCGACGCTCGATTTCAGAAGCGCGGCAGCCTGCTTGAGCAGGCCTAATTGATCGTCAAGGTAGTTGTAAGCGCCTTTGCCCGTTACCGCTTCGATCCGGCGTACGCCTGACCCGATGCCGCCCTCGCTAACGATCTTGAACAAGCCGATCTGCGACGTGTTGCGTACGTGGCAGCCGCCGCAAAGCTCAAGGCTGTAGTCCCCGACGCGAACGACGCGGACGATATCGCCGTACTTCTCGCCGAAGAGCGCCATCGCGCCCATCGCCTTCGCTTCCGCGATCGGCTTCAAGGAAATGTCGAGCTCTGTGCCGAGCCAGATTTGCGAGTTGACGCGGCGCTCGATATCGGCCAGCTCTTCAGGCGTCACGGCGCCGAAATGCGAGAAGTCGAAGCGTAAGCGCTCAGGTCCGACGAGCGATCCCGCTTGGTTAACGTGCTCGCCGAGCACTTCCTTGAGCGCTTTGTGAAGCAAGTGCGTAGCCGTATGGTTCTTAATGGTGTCGCCGCGCTCAGCCGCGTTCACAGCTGCCGTAACGGTATCGCCTACGCGCAACGCGCCAGCGGTAATCGCGACTTGGTGCACATGCTGGCCGTAAGGCGCTTTGCTCAGGCCGAGCACTTCAGCCGTCGTGCCGCCAACCGTCAGCGTGCCGACGTCGCTCACTTGTCCGCCGCTCTCGGCATAGAACGGAGTCCGGTCTAGAATGACGAGCACCTTCTCGTCCACGCCTGCCGCATCCACGAATTGATTATCGGCAACGATGGCGATGACGCGCGCTTCCGCGGTCAGCTGATCGTAACCGACGAACTCGCTCTTATCCGTATAGTCGGCTAGTGGCCCGCCTTGCACCTTCATGCTGTCCGTCTCTTGGCGCGCGGCGCGGGCGCGCTCGCGCTGCTCTTCCATCGATGCATCGAAGCCTTCGCGGTCGACGGTCATGCCTTGCTCCGCCGCGTAGTCCTCGGTCAGATCGAACGGGAAGCCGTACGTATCGTATAGCTTGAATGCGTCCGGACCGGTAATTTCTTTCTTGCCTTCCGCGCGCGCTTTGGCGCAGAGCTCTGCAAGAATCGCGAGTCCATCCGTCAACGTCTCATGGAACCGCTCTTCCTCGGTGCGGATCACCTTCTCGATGAATTCGCGCTTCTCGAGCACTTCCGGATAGTAGCCGCCCATCACCTCGCCCACGGTCGCCGTCAGCTCCCACAGGAACGGGCGATCGATGCCGAGCACTTTGCCGTAACGTACGGCGCGGCGAAGGAGGCGGCGAATGATGTAGCCTCTGCCTTCGTTGGACGGCAGCACGCCGTCGCCGATCGCGAAGGTCACCATGCGGACGTGGTCCGCGATGACTTTGAACGCGACGTCGTATTCGGCGTTCGTCTTGTATGGGATGCCCGAGATCGCGCTCGTGCGCTCGATATACGGCATGAACAGGTCGGTATCGAAGTTCGAATCGACGTCCTGCACGATCGACGTAATGCGCTCGAGACCCGCGCCCGTATCGATGTTCTTGTTCGGAAGCGGCGTGTAGCTGCCGTCTTTGTTATGGTTGAATTGCGAGAACACGAGGTTCCACACCTCGAGGAAACGCTCGTTCTCTCCGCCCGGGAAGCATTCAGGATCGGATAGATCGCCGTACTTGTCGCCGCGGTCGTAGAAAATTTCCGTACATGGGCCGCACGGACCTTCGCCGATATCCCAGAAGTTGTCCTGCAGCTTAATAATGCGCTCGGCCGGCAGGCCGATTTTCTCGTTCCAGAACTTGAACGCTTCTTCGTCCTCCGGATACACCGTGACGGACAGCTTCTCAGGCTCGAAGCCGATCCATTGCGGGCTCGTCAGGAATTCCCACGCCCAGGTGATGACTTCTTCCTTGAAGTAGTCGCCGATCGAGAAGTTGCCGAGCATCTCGAACAACGTGTGGTGGCGGCGCGTCTTGCCGACGTTCTCGATGTCGTTCGTGCGGATGCACTTCTGCGAGTTGGCAATACGCGGATTCTCCGGCTTTACGCGGCCGTCGAAATAAGGCTTGAGCGGCGCCATGCCGGCGTTGATCCACAGCAGAGATGGATCGTTATGAGGTACGAGCGGAGCGCTCGGCTCGATGGAGTGTCCTTTGCTTGCGAAAAATTCGAGCCATTTGGCGCGGATTTCAGTGGCTTTCATCGGTTTCACGGGTAATTCCTCCTATAGTCGGTAGAAAAATAAAAAGCCCCTGAATAAATTCAGGGACGAATGTCTTCGCGGTACCACCCTGGTTATCGCGCGCATGCGCGCAATCTCCTCTGCAAGTCGTAACGGCCTTCGCCGGCGGATTTCGTCCGCGCTCGGAAACCGGCTTCCTCTGCCCTTCGCAATGAAGACTCTCTCAGCCAAACGACATTCGAGCGATACCGTTCTACGGTTCGCGAGAATGCGCAACGAATCTTCTCTCTGGTCATGCGGTCTGCAAAGTACTCGTGCTTCGTCAATGCGTTACCCTATGCTTAACATTTAAATTATAGACAACCGTAAACCGCGCTGTCAAACGGTTTTTCGACGAATGTAATACGCGCTCAGATGCTGCGCGACGACTTTCATCGCCGCGTAGAACGGAACGGCGAGAATCATGCCGACGATGCCCGCCAGCTTGCCTCCGACGAGCAGGACGAGAATGATCGTGAGCGGATGCATTCTCATCGAGCGGCCGACGACCTGCGGACTGATGACGTTGCTCTCGATGTTCTGACACAGCATATTGACGATAATGACGAGCAGCACCATTTTCCAAGAGATCGTTGTTGCCATAAGCAATGCCGGAAGCGCACCGAAGAACGGGCCGAGGTACGGAATGATATCGAACAGCATGACGAAGCCCGCCATCAAGAGCGGATAAGGCATCCCGATGATCAAATAGCCGATGTAAGCCAGCACTCCGATACATATCGACACAATGAATTGACCTCGTATGTAGCTGCCAAGCGCCGCGTCGATATCCTTCATAAGCCGAATGGCGCTCTTCCGATGTGCCCGCGGAACGTATTGCAGGGCTGCCCTCTCGAACACGTCCATATCCTTCATCATATAAAAAGCGAGGAATGGAATGATCATCGCGGCGAACAGCACGTTGACGAGCGCGCCCAGGTTGTTCAGGAAACCCGCGATTTGCTCCTCGATCTGCTTCTCGAAGCCTTCGATCGACTTGTTGATGCCGTCCCTGACGCTTTCCGGCAGCGTCGCCGGGTTGTTGAATTGGTCGACGACGTTCTGCGCGCGCATCGTCAGCTCCGGCATATGCTCCCCAAGCTCCTCCGCCTGCTTCATGAACATCGGGATGACGTTCACGAGAATGACGACGCACACCGAGATGAATACCGCATAGATCAGCAGCACGGCCGCGGTTCGGGGCACCTTGCGATTGTGCAGCAGATTGACGATCGGGTTCAGCACGTAGGATATGATCATCGCGACAAGGAAAGGCGCAAGCACTGCTTTCAGAAAACCCCACACGGACAGCAGCATCGGACGCACCAATACGAGCAGGAACAGCACGAGCAAGACAAGAATCATATAGATCAGTACGGTAAATAGACGGCTTTGAGCAAACCGATTCAACTCTCCACCCCCTGTATGGCCGCAAGCGAAGCTTTAAGCTCCTTTCCATTATATGTACTTGTCCGCGCGTCTAAACCAAACAGGCAGGGGTAAACAAAACACGCCGGCAAGCTCCTTGATGGAGCGCCGGCGTGATGATCAAAGTCTATGCTGATTGCAGATTAATTCGCGTGCACTTGCGGAGCTTCCGCCTCGCTGAAGAAAAGATCGTCAAGCGAGCTAAGCGTACCGTCTTCTTCGACTTGGTACACCGACATTTTCTCTCCGTTCACCGTCAGTTCGATGAAACAGCTCCAGCAATAAAATTGATGGGAACCGATTTTACCGATGTCTTTCGAATTGCAGTTCGGGCATCTCATCATCCGTCTTCACCTGTCACTTTCCGCGTTTGGTCTCTCTCCAATACCCGCTCGTACGAGGCGGGTACGATCAGAGCATTCTCGCCGATCACGACGTTCTCGGGCTGCTCCGGCAGGAACAACCGTTTGCGCCCTTCCATCACGTCCGCGAGAAAGCCGTCCGTCAACTCGTATCCTATTATCTGTTTTCCCGCCGTCTCTTTAAAATAAACGTCCGTTATATCGCCGAGACGCAGACCCTCTTTAGTATAGACCGGCATGTCCTTTAGTTGGATGACGCCGGTATGGTAGGTGCGAAGCAGCCGCTTCTTGTCGACGATCGTAATCTCCGCTTGGTCCCGAATGAACATGACATCCGGTCCGCAGGAGACGACATCGTTCCAATGGACGACTTTATACGCTTTGCGTAACCACACGCGGTGGTCAAGCACGACGCCGCTCAAGCTCCAAAATTCGTCGAATCGTATATCTTTGACTCTTCCTACGCGTCTGCCGCTCTGCAGCAGCACCGGGAGGCCGAGTACTTGTTGAATTTGGATCATCCAGCGCCCCTTGGTTAGGACTCCTGCTATTAATTACGCAGCCGCGCCCAAATGGTTGCAATAATTTGTGCTGTTTTTTCAGCTTCTTCGCTAGTATTGCCCAATCCGAAGCTAAATCTTACAGCAGATGCAACGATTGCCGGGGGGAGCCCCATCGCTTGAAGCACGTGGGAAGGCTGCAGCGAGCCCGATGTGCATGCCGAACCGCCGGAAGCCGACACGCCGGCTAGGTCGAGGTTCATAAGCATGTTCTCGGAGCGGATGCCTATAAAGCTAACGTTCGCGATGTGAGGCAATCTTGCGGCAGCTCCCGCGTTTACGACGAAAGCGTCTGGGCCGATCAGACGAGATAGCTCCGTCATGAACCGAGCCCGGATCGATTCGACATGCTTCGCGCGCTGCTCGCGATTCATAACGGCCAGTTCCGCCGCTTTCGCGAACGCGGCGATGCCCGCGACGTTCTCCGTGCCGGCGCGACGCTTGCGTTCTTGGGAGCCTCCGTGAAGCAAAGGCTGGAAGGGTGTCCCCTTGCGGACGTAAAGCAATCCTACGCCTTGAGGGCCGTTGATCTTATGCGCGGAAAGGCTGAGGAGGTCGATGGGCATGTCGCTCAGCTTGATCGGCAGGTAGCCGAAAGCCTGTACTGCGTCGACATGCATCGCAGCTTTATGTAAACGAGCCCATTCGCCGATCTCGGCGATAGGCTGTAACGTTCCCGTCTCATTGTTACCGGCCATAATGCTGACGACCGCCGTCGTGTCGCCGATGGCAGCCTTGGCGTCTGCTATCGACACGCGGCCTTGGTCGTCTACAGGTAGGACGGTGAGCTTGAAGCCTTGCTTCTCCAATTGCCGGCAGGCATGCAGAACCGCATGGTGCTCGATCGCCGACGTGACGATACCGGTTCGGCCCTTGTCGCGCTGCGCCCATGCGGCGCCGAACAATGCCGAGTTATCGCTCTCGGTGCCGCCGCTCGTGAATACGAGTTCGGACGCATCGCAGCCCAGGCTGCGTGCCAGAACGTCTCTGGCTGCCGTGATTCGGCTTCTTGCCGCGCGTCCTTGCGCATGAAGGCTGGACGCGTTGCCGGGACCCGCGCTAGCCGCCTCGACATACGCACGTATAACGTCCTCGTGCATCGGAGTGGTGGCGGCATGGTCGTAATAGATGGAGCTCAATGCCTTGCACCTTCTTTTAGATGTAGAACATATAGTTGTCCGCTTTGCCTTCGCCTTTGAAATGAATCAGGTCGGTAAGCAGCGTCGTGTCCAGCACCTGCGCGATGCTGTCCCGGATGCGCAGCCACAAATCCCGCTTGGCAGGATCGTCCTCTTCGGTGAAATCGACGGGACTGATTGGCCCTTCCAGAATGCGGATGACATCGCCGGCCGATATCGACTCCGGCTCCTTCGACAGAATGTATCCGCCGTATGCGCCTCTGACGCTTTTGACTAGTCCCGCGTTACGCAGCGGAGCGATGAGCTGCTCGAGATAATGCTCGGAGAGCCCGTTCTTCTCGGCAATGCTCTTCAAGGAAATCGGACCTTCGCCGAATTTAGCCGCAAGTTCCATCATAATCGTTAAGCCGTAGCGGCCTTTCGTCGAAATTTTCAAATTGAACACCTGCTTTCTCGTCGGAAGCACGTAATCGTGTAACGTACGGTCTGACCATCCGGAGAATTGGAGGGTATCCCCATATCATATCTATGTTATCACATCTACTTACGTTGTGGTCAAAAAAAAGTTGACATATTCATGACCGGGGACGCCGCATGTGAGTTACTTGCGCGGGTGTGCTACACTAAGGAAGAGCCGTAGGCTTATTCATCGCTAGGGAATCCGTCAAGGAGTGAAATATAGATGATCGACAATGTTTATGCGGATCGGTTTCCGGACCCTTCCAAAGTACGCGTCGTCGTGGGCATGTCGGGGGGCGTCGATTCCTCCGTCACGGCGCTTCTATTGAAGCAGCAAGGCTACGACGTCATCGGCGTGTTCATGAAAAACTGGGACGATACCGACGAGTTCGGCGTATGCACCGCAGAGGAAGATGCGGAGGACGTGCGCCGGGTCTGCGACCAGATCGGCATCCCCTACTACACGGTCAACTTCGAAGCCGAATATTACGACAAGGTGTTCGAATACTTCCTCGAGGAATACCGCCGGGGGCGGACGCCGAATCCCGACGTCATGTGCAACCGGGAGATCAAGTTCGGGGAATTCCTGCAGAAGGCGCTTGACCTAGGCGCGGACGTCATCGCGACCGGCCACTACGCGCGGGTGTCGCTCGTAGACGGGGAGTATCGATTGCTTCGGGGCGTCGACAACAACAAGGACCAAACCTACTTCCTGCATGCGCTGAACCAGTCTCAGCTGTCGCGGGCGATGTTCCCGATCGGCCATCTGCAGAAGCCCGACGTGCGTAAGATCGCGGAAGAAGCAGGTCTGTATACGGCGAAGAAAAAGGACAGCACCGGCGTCTGCTTCATCGGCGAGCGGAATTTCAAGGAGTTCCTAAGCCAATACTTGCCGGCGAAGCCCGGCAACATGGTGGACTTGGTCAGCGGCGAAGTGAAAGGACGTCATGACGGCTTAATGTATTATACGCTCGGTCAGCGGCAAGGGCTCGGCATCGGCGGTTCGGGGAGCGGCGAGCCGTGGTTCGTGGCGGACAAGGATTTGGTTGGGAATGTGCTCTATGTCGTGCAAGGCGATGCGCATCCGAGCCTGTACTCGGTCGGTCTGACCGCGACCGGCGTCAACTGGATCAGCCCGAGCGAGCCGACGGCGCCGATCCGGTGCATGGCGAAGTTCCGCTACCGCCAGCCGGACCAAGGCGTGACCATTACGCCGCAAGGCGACGGCACCTACAGCGTCGTGTTCGACTCACCGCAGAAGGCGGTCACGCCGGGCCAAGCCGTCGTGTTCTACGACGGCGACGTCTGCCTCGGAGGCGGCACGATCGACAAGGTGCACAAGCTGGAGGCGGCCGGGGCCGGGGTTTGATTGGAGAATGGCAGTACTGGAACCATCGTTCCGGTGCTGCCATTTAACGTTATATGTGCCCACCCACAAGGCATAGTCAAATTAGCGTTATCACACAGCGTTACTGCGGCGCTCCCACGAACCAGAGTCAAATTAGCGTTACCACACAACGTTACTGCGGCGCTCCCATGAACCAGAGTCATATTAGCGTTACTACACAACGTTACTGCGGCGCTCCCATCAGGCAGAGTCAAATTAGCGTTGCCACACAACTTTACTGCGATGCTCCCATCAGCCAGAGTCAAATTAGCGTTGCCACACAACGTTACTGCGGTGCTCCCATCAACCAGAGTCAAATTAGCGTTTCCACACAACGTTACTACGGCGCTCCCACGAACCATAGTCAAATTAGCGTTACCACACAACGTTACTGCGGTGCTCCCATCAGCCGGAGTCAAATTAGCGTTGCCACACAACGTTACTGCGGCGCATAAAACAAAAAAGCCGTCCGTTCCCGAGAGGGAACGGACGGCGCGTGCTTCGCACCAAGCTGCTATGAAAAACCCCTTGCCCGGCTGACCGGTACAAGGGGCGTCAATGCGCGTTCGTGATTATGAAAATAAGTGCTCGCTTCGCGAGACTTACAGTTTCACCACGTTGGATGCTTGAGGACCACGGTTGCCTTGAGTGATTTCGAACTCAACGGCTTGGCCTTCTTCCAAAGTTTTGAAGCCATCGCCTTGGATTGCGGAGAAGTGAACGAATACATCGTTGCCGTCTTCTACCGAGATGAATCCATAGCCTTTTTCTGCGTTAAACCACTTAACTGTTCCTCTCAAATGAAAAACCTCCTAAAATCTCGCCGTTCTCGGCGAATGAGGTAATTATAACCGAATTACCGGCAAGTTGCAATATGCCGGACCTTCCCCGCTAACCGCGTTTTACCAGTCGCAGTAAGGAACTAGGGGTCGGAGTAAAAGGCAATCCGGTCGGAATGAGCTCCGCTTCCGCCTTCTCCGCCACCCTATCAATAAGGTTGGGAAGATAGGGGATTGGCTCCCACTTTAAGGTCACGAGCGGATAGATCCTCAACTGTCCGCCCGGCTTCAGCACGCGAATAAGCTCATCGATCGCTGCCCTATGGAATTGTTCATCGAAGCTGTCCCCATATAAGAATAGAAAATGGCTGCACACGACTAGCGAAAAGGCGTTATCGGCGAAAGGCAGGTTCGGCAACGCCGCCTCCACATAACGTTCTCGTGCGCCTTCGCTCCGGAAATCCTCCGCAAACCGTTGAAGCGACTCCTCCCGCAGCTTCCGATGCTGCTCCGGCGAGCCGTAGAAGCTCCAGTCGAATGAACCCGCTGCTGCCGCGATCTTGGCGGACGACACTTCGATCTCCTTCTCCGCGCCCGCGATCACTTGCTCCGTCACACCAGCGTAGAACGGATCAGCGGCGTACGCCTCGACTCCGATCCCGCGCAAATGCGCCGTGAACGAAGAGCCGCCTCCCGCGACGTCAAGCACCGGACCGGCGAGCCAATCGGCTTCCGTAAGCCGGAACATCGCCTCGTACTCCTTGAACGCCCGGCAGGTGTTCGCTACTCCCGTCTGCGGATACGCCGGGGGTCTCCCCTCTCCAGCGGCCTGTGAACCATTACGAAATTCATTCATTGCACTCTTCTCCTCTCATCTCGTCCAGCTCGTCTCATCTCAACTCAGCTCACATTCCATGCTCCCATGAAATGATTACGAGTAGAATTACACAGCGATGCCGCGCTGTCAACCATCTTTTGCCAGCGCAACGTTGCTTTCTACGCCCATCTCTTCTATGATGAGAAAAAACGGCAATCGCTGCCAAGATCAGGAGAGTACGCATGTTCGCGAAACATACCGTCTACAAACACGACAATTACAATATGCTTACCGTAGAAGTGCAGGGCAAGACGCTCGTCGTACGCGAAATATCGGATCAGTGGGGCGAGGAATGCCACAAATTCCTTAGCCGCCCGGAGATGATGGACTGGGCGCAGCGCCGATTCCGCGCCGAAGATTTCCCCGGAGGCGAAGAAGAGCTGCAGCTTACGATGGAGAAGCTTCGCAACATCTAAACCGCTGACCCTCAGGAGGCATCGTCGTTCACATGGAAGCCAATATTATTTTCATTATTTCGTCATTCGCGCTTGCCGGCGTCATCATCATGATGCGCGATCGAATCCCGGAGAACCTGCGCCGCCGGCTCGCCCTTACCTCGATCGCGCTGGTGCTGTTCGCCTTCTTCCTCATCGTATACAGCTTCTACAAGGCGGGTAATTAGACGCCTTGCCGATGTAAACAACAGGACGCGCAGGGGCATACTGTTCCAGGAAACCATTCCCGCTAACAGGAGGTTCCTATGAGACCGCATCCCCTGCCCGTCGCCGCCGTCATGGCGGCTTTCGTATTGCTGGCTGGCACGATCCAGCACTCATCCGCTTATTCCGCGTCGTCCGGCAAGGGAATCCATTCCGCGCCGGCCGCTCGCGACAAACCCTTAAGGAGGTCATCGAACCCTATGAGCCAAGTACCGAAACGAAGCGAGACGCCGCAAGAGCACCGTTGGAAGCTGGAAGACATCTATCCGAACCAGGCAGCATGGGATGCCGAGTACAGCAAAGTAAAGAAGATGCTGGGCGACATCGCCTCCTTCCAAGGCAAGCTGAAGGACGCTGACGCGATCAACCGCTGCTTTACGCTCGATGACGAAATCTCCTTGCTCACGGAGCGCCTGTACGTGTACGCCAACATGCGGCACCACGAGGACACGGCAGAGCCGAAGTATCAAGCGCTGTCTGACAAATCGAAGAAGCTGAGCGTAGAAGTGAGCGAAGCGACTTCCTTCATTACCCCGGAAATCTTAAGCCTGTCCGAGTCCGAGCTGAAGACGCTGACAGAGGCGCCTGAGCTGGCAAAATTCAAGCGCACGCTCACCGAGATGCTCCGCCAGAAGCCGCACACCTTGTCGAAGAACGAGGAATCGCTGATGGCTCAAGTCGGCAATCTGTCTCAGGCTCCGAACACGATATTCGGCATGCTGAACAACGCGGACTTGAAGTTCCCGAAGGTGAAGAACGAGGAAGGCGAAGAAGTCGAACTCTCCCACGGCCGCTACATTCAGTTCCTCGAGAGCCGCAAGCCTGAAGTTCGGCGCGAAGCTTTCAAGGCGATGTACGATACATATGCCAAGTGGAAAAATACGCTGGCCGCCACCTTGAACGCCAACGTGACCAAAAACCTATTTTACGCCAAAACCCGTAAGTACCCGTCCGCGCTCGAGATGTCGCTGTTCGGCGACAACATCCCGCAGTCGGTCTACGACAACCTGATCGGGACGATTCACGAGTTCCTCCCGCTCATGCACCGGTACATGGACCTGCGCAAAAAGCTGCTGAAGCTCGATGAGCTTCATATGTATGACCTGTTCGTTCCGCTCGTCGACGAGTACGACCTCAAGATCACGTACGAGGAAGCGAAGCAACGGGTATACGACAGCTTGGCTCCGCTCGGCGACGATTACCGCAAGGTGCTCCAAGAGGGCTTCGACAACGGCTGGATCGACGTGTACGAGAACGAAGGCAAACGCAGCGGCGCCTACAGCTGGGGAGCTTACGGCACCCACCCTTACGTCTTGCTGAACCATAAGGACAATCTGAACAGCATGTTCACGCTCGCGCACGAGATGGGCCACGCGCTTCACTCGTACTACTCCGACACGACTCAGGATTACCGCGACGCGCAATATACGATATTCCTGGCGGAGGTCGCCTCCACGTTGAACGAAGCGCTGCTCATGCACGACATGCTGGAGAAGGCGGACGATCCGAAGGCGAAAATGTACCTATTGACGTATTACGCCGACCAATTCCGGACGACTGTGTTCCGTCAGACGATGTTCGCGGAGTTCGAGAAGATCATTCACGCCAAAGCCGAGGAAGGCGAAGCCCTGACTCCTCAACTGCTCAGCCAGATATACTACGACCTGAACGTGCAGTATTACGGCAAAGACATGGTCGTCGACAAGGACATCGAGATGGAATGGGCACGCATCCCCCATTTCTATACGAGCTTCTACGTGTACAAATACGCGACGGGCTTCTCGGCGGCGACAAGCTTCGCGAAGCAAATTCTCGACGAGGGCAAGCCGGCCGTCGACCGCTACTTGGGCTTCCTGAAGAGCGGCGGAAGCGACTACTCGATCAACATCCTGAAGAAAGCCGGCGTAGATATGTCGTCGCCGGAACCGATTCGCCAAGCGATGAGCGTATTCGAAGGCTTGATCGAGCAAATGGAGCAACTTACGGCGAAGTAATAAACCATCGTATATCCGGGAGAGGGGATTCGCAAGATGGCCACGTCATTAGAACAATTAATGTTTCCAATCGGCAAGTTCGTCAAACCAGACAGCTTTACCGAAGCGCAGCGTGCAGCTTTGATTGGAGAGCTGGCAGAAGTGCCGGCGAAGCTGAAGCAAGCCGTCGAAGGATTGAACGACGAACAGCTCGATACGCCTTACCGTCAGGATGGATGGACCGTACGCCAAGTCGTCCATCACCTCGCCGACGCATCGCTTAACCAGTACACGAGATTTAAGCTGGCTCTTACCGAAGACAATCCGACGATTAAAGCGTTCGAGGAAGATCCATGGGCGGCCTTGGCCGATTCCAAGCTTCCGATCGCCTCCTCCATAGCGATAGCGGACGGCTTGTACGAACGCTGGGACACGTTCCTGCGCGCGATGTCGGATGACGATTTCGCCAGAACGTTCGTGCACCCGGTTAACGGTCGAATGAGCCTGAATATCCTGCTCGCCATCTGCGTCTGGCACGGCAAACACCATATCGCCCACATTACGTCGCTCCGCGAACGGATGGGCTGGTAACCTAACGCATAAAGCGCTCCTCGATGATCGGGGAGCGCTTTACTTATATCCGTATTTACTTCACGTATCCAAACCCGAGCACGGTGAAGCTCTTGTCCTCTTCGCCTGCCGCCATCCGGATTTCCACTTCGTGTTCCTTCGTCTCCTCGCCGTGGACCAACAGTACGGCATTGCAATGCGTCCAATTGTTCACGTGAGGATCAGCGACAAGCAACGGTTTCCCATCTACGACGACTTCCGCTTTGCCGAAATCGCTGTTCCCTGAGTCCTTGAATACGAGTATGAGATTTCGACACGCAAAGGTCAGCTTGAAGCCGGCGTTGCCCGAGGAAGCCGTACGCATCCAGTTGTACGGGAACTGCGGCGTTCCGTGCGGCTGATCGTCCATCTCCACGTTCTGCAGCTCGGCGTCGGTTTCCGTAAACCCGCCCTCTTCTACCCGTGCGATACCTTGATAGTTGCTGCGGTCGAGCAGCCGCATGCCTACGAAGTCGTTGCCGATCGCCGGCGGCTTATCGATCGCTATATCCTCCGCATCCTCTTCGGCTTGATCGACTGCCTTGAACAGATTCCCGAGGCAGTCCGCCATAACCGCATGGCCGGCGTTGGTCGGATGATAGATATCGTAGAAGAACTGCCTCTTGGAGATGACGTTGCCTTCCGCCTTCGTCTTACGGAACTGCTCCACCACCGCGTCTTTCACGCTCACCATTGGCAAATGATAATGCCAACCTACCGGAGCAAGCCTGTCCTGCAGGTTCCAATCGTTAATGAATACGCTGAAAAGAATGATGACGGCCGGACGATTCGGGCTCGACAGAACGTTCAGGACGAGGCTCTCGAAGCAGTTCCCCTCCGTCTCGTCGCCCGCATCGTTGACGGCGAATTCCACGACGACGATATCCGGATGAACGGCCCCGTCTCTCGTAATGTCGCGGTCATACCGGACGATCCCGAGCTCGGACGGCGTTCCGCCTACCCCGGCTTTCACGAAGCGGACGTTATCGTTGCCTGCCGGCTCGAATAGCTTCTTGAATCTATCGTACGATTGGTAGGCATAACAATTCGTATGAATCGGCTTGGCTCCCGCGCCCTGGGTGATTGAACCGCCGATGTAGGCGATCGTCACCTCTTCGCCCCGCTTCGCCTTCTCGATCGCGGCCTTCAACCGCTTATTGTTCCCTTGGCTCAGCAAGGAGTGACCGATCATCTCCCGGTATGCGGGAGAGCCGTAATCGACCGGAGGCTCGATCTCGATCTCGGGCACCTGGTAGCCGTCGTGCACATAGAAGATCAAGCTAACGGTAGCCAGCGCCCCCGCATGGGCGAATTCGAAGGCGAACTTGCCGGGAACATCGTCGTCCTCGGACCAATCCACCTCCGTCAGCTCGATCACCTGCTCCGTGCCGTCGATCGGACACGGAACCCTCAGCTTCGTACCCGTCTCGTATCGACTCGTCTTCCCCCAATTTTCCATAGCAAAGGTGACCGGCGCGTCCTCTTCCCGCTGCGCTTTGACGGTTACGCCGATGCTGTGCACCAGCCTGCGAACGCCGCCGCACGTTCTCAGCAGCTCCAGTAGGGCTTCGTCTTCGATTCCGCCGTTGAATTGCGCGAGACTGGCCAAGCGACCGTTATCCAAATACAATTCCTGCGAGTAGATTCCGTTGCCTCGGTCGGTCGCTTCGACGACGGTTTCGTACACGACATAAAAGGCGCTGCGCCTTTCGGTCGGATCCTTCGGCGCCGCCGGACCTCCGGTAACGGTATCGTGCGATTGAGATTGAGCGAATCTATCGTTCGACATCGGTTCTCCACCTTTTCCGGTTACTAGATTAGATTTGAGCGAACTTGGCGTACTTCTTCTTATATTTCTTCTCCAAGCCGACGGAAATGAGATGGAAGCCCACGATATACAAGACATATCCGATCAGCGGGACGAGCAATATCCATTGGTATACGTAGAACATATTTCTCGCTTGACCGATCAAGCCGCTCCATTCGTTCGAACGGCTAATATAGATCGGAGGCAAGAACGGATCGAGGTACCTGACCGTTCCCCCGACGAAGATGTGGAAAATCGCCAGTTGGCCGAACAATCCGAGCACGAGAACGGCTTCCTGCACGAACAGGATGATGACGTTCTCCTTAATGCTCGGGAAGATATGGCGTCGAACGATCGCCCACGGGCTTGCCCCGAGTGCCTTGGCCGACAACACGAACTGCTTCTCTCTCACGACGATCGCTTTCTCCTGAATCGTAGCCGCGACGGACGGAATGCCGATTATCGCTAGAACGACCGCTAGAAGGAATGCCAAATACGCCGGAGAGACGCTCGGATTCATCGATATTCCGACCATGATCATCCACGCGATGATGAACACCGGAATGCCGTTAAGCAGGCTCCACATGGAGAATTGGCCCGTACGTCCCTTCTTCTCTTTGCCGTAATAGCCGAGAATAAGACCGATAATGCCTCCGATCAGCACGCGGAAGAGCGCGATCGCGACGGATAATAGTATCGTATATTTGGCGCCATCCAGCATGATGGCCAGCATGTCGTAGCCTAGCTTATCCGTACCGAGCGGGTATTCGCCGCCCGGCGGCGCCGGAGGCGCGATGACCGTGTTCTGCGCGGCATCGTAGTGGATCTTCAGTTGTTCATCGGCGCCGTGAGGCGACAGATAGGGACCGAATAGAGTTGCGAGAAGCATAAGGATCGTAATCGTAAGTCCTGTCAGCAACGTCTTATTATTCATCTTGCGAACACCTTCTCAATGCCATACAGCAATAGTCGTTGCCATGCATACACGATGAGATAGAGCACGAGCAACGCGACGACCCCGTTCACGACAAGCGAATATTGGTATCCCTCGTCCGCGAATGCGTTATTGAACACCATCATCGACAATCCGCTTATATTGTACAAATATTCGAAGATGAACAAGTTTCCGAACATAATGCCCATAAATTTATGCAAGTCCGCTTTCACGTAAGGCAGCACGTTCGGAAGCGCATGGAAGAAGACGATGTACGTTTTCCCGAGTCCGCGGGCTTTGGCGTAGCTGATATAATCCTCGGATAACGTATGTCCCATATGCATCGCCACGTTGCGGAGCATATAGTTGGCCGGAATGATAATGGCGGAGATGAGCGGCAGCCCGATCGCCGGATCATCCCTCGAGGTACTGGCCACCTCGAAGACAAGCCAATCGGTCTTCGAATAAATAAATACGATCAGAAACTGCAGTAAGATGATGACGACGAAGTCCGGCAGCACGCTCGTCAGCTCTACGAATCTCTTCAACCCTTCGCGCCTGCTTACTCCGAAATATACGCCTAGCAGCAAGCCGATCAACGTTCCGGCCGCCGAGCCTATGGATACGTAGAACAAGGTCGTCTTGAAGTTAGCGCCGATCTGCTCCCAGAACGACAGCTCGGTCTTGCCGGCTAGGTAGCGGAAAGACTCGCCGCTGCCGATGCCCGCGAAATAATCTCGAATGCTGGAGAAGCCTTCATTCCAATGCCATTGTTGATCGGCTTGAAGCACGATCGGAAACATCGCGAATAGGAATACGAACAGCAATATTGCAGGTACGATCAAGGTGAGTTGAATTGCTTTCGGCATGCGCGTGCTTCCTTCCTGTCTAATATTGACTCTTTCGTTCTCACTAGTATAGCTAAATTCTACTATCGTGCCTATCCTGAATGATCTTCCATGCTTCTAGCCGATCCTCTAATCCGCGGTACTTCGGCGTCGGTATCGGGCTCGTCGAAGGCAGCTTCAGCACGCGCCTCCTGGCGACTTCCGGATGGTCGCCGTAATGCTTCATCAGCTCGGTATGCGACTTCGTTCCATTGCAGACGATCGTATGGACGTTCGGATAGTCGGCCAATAAGCCAGGAATATCGTTCGGCTCCACGTCTTTAATATCGCTGTCCAAGCTGCCGGGACGATCGCACGCCGCGATCGTGTCCCACAGAGCCACGCCGTGCTTCAGCGCGAAGGCGAGCCGATCCTCATAGACCGCGTCCGGCTCCCGACCCTCGAACAATCCGTACAGGATCCGCCACATATAGTTCCGTTCATTGCCGTAATATTGATGCGCTTTAAGCGATGCGACCCCCGGCATGCTGCCGAGCACGAGCAAGCGCGACCGTTCATCGATAATCGGAGGAAAGCTATGTACTCGCACGTGATCAACCCACTCCTTACTAACTCGCTATGGCTTCTATCCCCTTTTTATAACACAAAAGACGCCTGTCCCCAAACAGCGGAGACCGCGCCTTTCGCATGAAGCCACTATCCGATCCGATTCGATTAACCTTTAACGCCGCCCGCCGTGAGACCCTCGATAATTTTCTCCTGGAGGATCGTGTAGATGATCAATACGGGCGCGACGCTGATGACGATTCCCGTACAGATCTGAGCATAGTTGCTCGCGTACGCGTCGCGTAAGCTGAACAGACCCGTCGGCAACGTCTTCAGCTTGTCGGTGCTGATGAAGAAGTTGGATAACAGGAATTCGTTCCAGTTGCCCAAGAAGTTAATGATGAACATCGTCACTAACGCCGGTATCGTAAGCGGCAGAATAATCTTGACGAACAGCATCGGCGAGCTCAAGCCGTCGACGATCGCGGCTTCCTCCAGCTCGGAAGGCAGCGACCTCATGAAAGCCGAGATCAGAAGCACGCTGAACGGCAGAGCCCCTGCCGTATACGGAAGGAACAACGCCCAATGCGTATCGAGAATATTCATCTTGCTGACGAGCAAATATTGCGCGATGAACAGCACGTTGCCGGGAATGAGCATCCCGATCAGAATGAATTGGTAGATCGCCTTGCTAATCTGCTTGAATTTCATGCGGGTAAGGGCGAAAGCCGTAGCCGCCGCGAGAAACACGCCTACAGCAGCCGCGATTGTCGATAGATAGAAGCTGTTCCAGAAATACACGTTGATTTTCGCGTTGAGCCACGTTTCCTTGTAGTTCAAGAATCTCCACGATTCGGGCAAGCCGAACGGACTCTTGGAGATTTCCACGTTGTTCGTCTTCAGGGACGATAGCAGAACGAAGGCGAACGGAATTAAGATGACGGCAACATACGCGATCAGGACCATATGCGGCAGAGCTTTCTTGTACGTACGCTGCATCAGTATTCAATCCTTTCGCTTTGTCTGCCGAACGACAGCTGGTATAAACCTGTAAGAATGAGCGCGAAAGCGAAAATAATCATCGTAATCGCCGTTGCGTAACCGTACTGGCCGAGCGTCAGCGACTGATTGACCATGAACGAAGCCATGACGTCCGTCTCGCCCGCAGGACCGCCGTTCGTCATGACGAGGACGATATCTACGACGCGCAGCGCGCCGGCGATGGAGAGCATGATGACGACGGAAATGATCGGTTTGATCAGAGGCACCGTAAGATACACGGCCTTCTGCATGCCGGTGGCGCCGTCGATCTCCGCCGCTTCGTTGATTTCCTTCGGAATCGTGAAGATCGCCGCCAGGATCAATACGATATAGAAGCCCATCCATTGCCAAGCGTTCGTAATCAGAATCGACAACAGCGGCAGCGGCCACCTTGTCTCTGCGAGCCAATACACGGGGTCAACGCCGAATATTTTGAGAATATTGTTCAGGAGACCGATGTCCGGATGGTAGATGTACCCCCACAATATTCCGATTACCGAAGTCGAGAGTATGGACGGCATGAATACCGTCGTTTTGTAGAAGCCTTGAAGCTTCTTCACGTTGCTGATCAGCAAGGAGAAGAAGATAATAAGCGGGACCTGAATGAATACAGAGAATACGATGAAAATCAGGTTGCGTTTAATGGAAGCTACGAAATCGGGATCTCCGAATGCTTTGTCGAAGTTGTCGAAGCCGACATAGTGATAGCCCTCTAAGCCGACGTAATCCGTGAAAGCATAGTACGCAGAAGTGAGCATAGGCCATATGAAGAACAAGCCGTACAGCGTGATGGTCGGAACGATAAAGAGTAAGTAGACGTATGGGTTTCTGAGTGTGTTTTTCATGTGATCACTCCTCGATGATCGGAAAAGACACCGCCCGCCCTTAAGTCGGGTGGTGTCTCTCCCTCATGCTCCTCGCGGATTACTGTGCCGGCGTTGCGTCGGCGACTTTCTGAATGGCTGCGCCCATGCCTGCCGCGTCTACCTTGCCAGCGGCCAGCTTCTGAATTTGATTCTCTACTTCCTTGTACACTTCGCCCGGTACGACGGCGTCGAAGTGCGGGAAGGAAGAAGCCGAGGATGCCAGAACGTTAAGCGCTGCTTTCGTCAGCTCGTTCTCGACTTTGTTCACGGAATCCGGGGATACCTTCATCGAAGGCAGCACGCCGTCTTCGAGCAAGCCGCGGACTTGGATTTCTTCGGTGTACATTTCCTTGATGAACGATTTAACGGCTTTCAGCTCGTTGTCGTTCAGATCGGAAGAGAAGCCGTAGCCGTTCGCGAAGTTCGTGTTCAGGCCCGTTTGGTCGCCTTTGCCGTCCGCCAAGGAAGGAAGCGCGATGAAGTCGACTTTGCCGATCAACGATTCGCCCAGCGCGCCCGCGGAGAACAAGGACGAGCGCCAGCTGCCGTCGAACAGCATCGCTGCTTTGCCGGACAGGAATTCGTCGCGTTGCTGATCGTAGTTCAGGCCGAGCTCGCCTTTCGTCAGATAGCCTTTCTTCACGAGCTCTTCGTATTTGGAGAAGGCCAGCACGACGTCCGCATCCGTCCATTTCTTCGTTCCGTCGGCAAGACCGAGGATCGCGTCAGGACCTGCCGTACGGCCGATCAGCGTGTTCACGAGCATCAGAGGAACCCACGGTGCTTGGGAGCCCGAAGCGATCGGCGTTATGCCTTTGGACTTCAGCGTCTCGGCTGCCGCGAGGAACTCATCCCATGTCTTCGGCGGATTAACGCCGTTAGCGGCGAAGATTTCCTTGTTGTAGAACAAGCCTTCTACGCTTCCGCCGATCGGCAGACCGTAAACCTTGCCTTCGTACGTAAAGGTGCTGAGGCCTTGGAACTTATCTTGGATGCCAAGCTCCGTAATAATCGGAGTAAGGTCGAGCAGCTTGCCTGCTTTGGCGTACTTGATCGCGTCGCCAGGGCCGCCGAAGAGGTCGAAGATCTTCGGAGGTTTACCCGCGGCCATCTCGGCCGGTAGCTTCGTGAAGCGGTTGAAGCTGTCTTGCAAGCCGTCGAGCTCGAATTCCAAGCCTGGAATTTCCGCTTCTACCTTATCGACGATATCGTCAAGAATCGCCTTGCGGAACTTCTGGGCTTCGCCGACTTGAATGTGGCGGAGGGAGACTTCGAACTTCTCGACTTTCTCGCTTGCGGGTGCTTCGGAAGCCGGGCTGCTTGCGGCCGGGCTTGCGCTTGGGCTTGGGGATGCCGATTCATTGGCCCCGTTGTTGTTGTTGCCGCCGCAAGCGGCAAGAACCGTGGATGTCGCGAGTAATAGTGCGATTGTCGTACCAACTTTTCTGTTCATGCGGTAGACCTCCCATATTCGGTTTCGTATGTTGTAAGCTTACACTCTTATTGTAAGAGCAGAATGGGACGGCGTAAGGGAGTCAATCTGCTAAACGAGGGATAAGATTCATCACACGATCGTACAGGAAAGAATAGACAAAATGCTTCTTGTCAAAACTAATGTCATTAGTTATAATGCGAATAAGATTATTTTATGAGGAGCGATTTGGATGAAAACAATGGAATGGGGTCCCGTCGTACACTTGCCTTTCCTGCCGCGATTATTCCCGATGAGCTGCACGCTCGTGAAAGAAGACGACGGATTAACGCTGATCGACGCCTGCATGGGACCGATGTCCAAGGCAATCGCCGAGACCATCTCGCAGACTGGACTGCCGCTTACGAGAATGATCCTGACGCACGCGCACGGAGATCATATCGGCGCAGTCAACGCGCTGAAGAAGTTATACCCCGACGCTGTCGTCGGTATCTCTCGCAGGGACGCCTTATTGCTGAAAGGCGATCGCGGCTTGCTCGCGGGCGAACTTCAATCGCCCGTCCGCGGCGACGTGCCTAAGCGAGCGCCGTTCACTCCCGACTTCCTGTTCGAGGACGGTGAACGGATCGGCTCTCTCCTTGCCATCGCCACGCCAGGACATACGCCAGGCCATATGGCGTTCATGGAGACGAGGACGAATACGCTTATCGTAGGGGACGCCTTCTCGACGAAGGGCGGTATTGCCGTATCAGGTCATATGAAGCTGAGCTTCCCGTTCCCGGCGCTTGCCACTTGGCACGGTCCGACCGCGATCGAGAGCGCGCGCAAGCTGGCGGCGCTTCAGCCTGCCAGACTTGTCGTCGGACATGGCTCTCCGATCGAGAATCCCGTCTCGGCCATGGACGAAGCGATCGCCGCCGCAGAGCGTTATTGGCGGAAGAAGGCGGCGCTATGAGGGTCGGGATTAAGCTGGAAGCCGTAATCTCCGCAGCTGCCGAGATCGCCGACATCCGCGGCTGGAACGACGTTACGCCGTCGAACGTAGCCGCTCAGTTAGGCATTAAGACACCGTCTCTGTACAACCATATCTCGGGGCAGGACGACCTGCGTCAGAAGCTAGCCGTGCATGCAGCGCGCCAGCTGTTCGATCGGATGATCGATGCGGCCGTCGGTCAATCTGGTAAATCCGCCATCGTGAACGTCGGCGTCGCTTATGTACGATTCGTGCGGGAGCATCCCGGGATGTACGAAGCGACTTATCGCATCGGAATACCGAATCTTCCCGAGTTCGAACAAATCGCGCAAGATATGCTCAGACTCTTATATCGTCTGCTAGCGCCTTTTAAGTTAACCGAGGAGGATGCCGTGCATGCCGTCAGAGGCTTGCGCAGCCTGCTGCACGGCTTCGCGTCGCTCGAAGCAACCGGCGGCTTCCAGATGCCCGTGGACAAGGACGCGAGCTTAACCGTCATCATCTCGCACTACATGGACGGATTTCAGCTTGCGGACCGCTAACCGCCGAACATCCGCGCGCTTATGCTCATTCTACTTCTAGAATGGCTGCGCGCGGATTTTGTAGTTTTTTTATCCTTAAATTAGGAAGGAATTCGACAGCTTTCAGCGAATTAATGAGAGTGTCACGCAGAAGGAGTGAGTGTCTCTCATGGCAAAAGCCGAGCTGTCGCCGGAACAATTGCTAAAGATTATTTTCGAATATACGGCCAAAATCGCGGGGGAGAACAACCTGAACTCCGTGCTCGTTCTTATGGCGAACATGGGACGGGAGATGATCCTGTCGGACCGGTGCACCGTGTGGCTGATCGACGACGTTCGCAAAGAACTGTACACGACGGTAGCGCACGGCGTTAACGAGATCCGCATTCCGTTCGGCACCGGCTTCGTCGGTTCTTCGATCATGAGCGGCGAACCGCTTATTATCAAGGATGCTTACAACGATCCGAGGCATAACAGAGATAACGACATCAAGACCGGATATCATACGAAATCCGTCATTACGGTGCCTTTCACGAACAACGACGGTGAAATTATAGGTGCCTACCAAGCGATTAACAAAATGACCGATGTCGACTACTTCACGACGCGCGACCTTGAGCTCCTGTCGCTCGCCGCATCTTATGCCGGCAAGTCGCTCGAATCCGTCATGCTTCATCAAGAGATCATCAACACCCAACGCGAGATTATATCGACGATGGGTGAGGTCGGCGAGATTCGTTCCAAGGAAACCGGGAACCATGTTAAGCGAGTAGCCGAATATTCCTACGTGCTGGCGCTCGGGCTCGGACTCGACATCGAGCAAGCCGAGCTGCTGCGCACCGCTTCCCCGATGCATGACATCGGCAAGGTCGCCATCCCGGACGCCGTGCTGAACAAGCCCGGCAAGCTAACGGAAGAAGAGCACGACATCATTAAATCGCACACCAAGATCGGACATCAGCTGCTGCAAAGCTCGAAGCGCGAGCTGCTGCGCACCGCCGCGATCGTCGCGGAGCAGCACCATGAGAAGTGGGACGGCACCGGTTACCCCCACGGACGCAAAGGCGAAGATATCCATCTATTCGGCCGCATTACGGCGGTCGCGGACGTATTCGACGCGCTGAGCGCCGAACGCGTCTACAAAGCGGCTTGGCCTCTCGATCGGATCGAGAATTTGTTCCGCGAGGAACGCGGCAAGCACTTCGATCCCGAGATCATCGACGTCTTCTTCCGCGAGCTGCCGAAGCTGCTGGAAATTCGCGAGCGTCTGACGGATCCACCTGAACAACCTGCATAATCAAAAGGCTGCCCGGTGCGGCTCGATTCCGTGAATCGATCCCGCCGAGGCAGCCTTATCCGTTCAGATCCGATATTTAGGGCGCAAGAAAGCAAAATGCGCGAATACGAGAACGACCATAATCACGATGACGACGATCGCCGTCCATATTCGCTCCACGAGCGTCCCGTCCGCGAATACGAGCGGACCGACGCCGAAGATGAGCACCGCCAAGTATAACGCGGCGAATACCGCGTTGATTAACCATCTCACGATCTAACCTCCATTCCAGAAGGAAATTCGTGCCGCTAAGCGGTCAAGCTTCCGCTTGCACGGTTACCCGCCCGAGATTCTCTTCGTTCCACCAAACTTCCAGTTCGTCTCCATTCGATAAAGCGCCAACGCCGGCCGGCGTTCCCGTGAAGAGTAGATCGCCAGCACCAAGGCCATAAGCGCTCCCCGTGAAGTCGATCAGCTTCTGCAGGTCGAATACCATATCCTGCATAAGCCCCCGCTGCGCTTCCTTCCCGTTCAGGCGAAGACCGAACGCATGGGCGGATACGCCCTCGAGTCCCGGGTAAGCGAGCCAGCGTCCGAGAACCGCGGAGTTACGGAACCCTTTGGCCGGCAGCC
>Ga0065721_10049429_pt1 | contig 34519 bp, 28 predicted proteins | sample Mesricmetagenome_FD_59108 | JGI IMG/M metagenome (GOLD analysis project Ga0065721, IMG submission 59108) | Mesophilic microbial community from rice straw/compost enrichment Sample: eDNA_1 v2 (version 2) | ecosystem: Engineered > Solid waste > Grass > Composting > Bioreactor | place: USA: Davis... | reverse complement strand
GGCTTCTTTGATCTGGGCAAGATTTCCGGTATCAATGAAAAATTTCATATTGGGGAATTTGAAAATTTGTGGACGTAATATTAATTGACTTTGAGCAGGCAGTATTTTCTGATAGTCAATTACGGTCGAAAAAAAAGAAAAATGGCAGGCGATTTACATCGCACCGCTGCGACCGCCTACCCTTGCTGCCTTCCGGCCCTGGGGGGGTTCAGCAGGAGCTGGTCGTGTAAGACCTGCCGGTTGCAAAGTTAAGGAAATAAAAGGAATATTGAACGTTGAATATTGTATGTTGAATATCCAGGTAGAATTCCTGAAATCAGATGCCCAATTCAACATTCAACAGTTAATATTCACCATTCATTATTTTCTTCACTGCCCCGGCATTCTTCTCCCCGTCAGCGAATTCACATTCGTAATCCCGATCAGTTCATCGGCCCGCCCGGCCAGCGGCCGGTAATACACCAGGATGGTATAATTGTTTTCGGTTTCCCAATAATTCCCCTCTGTATAATCAAAAGAAAGCCGGCGGCTTTGATCGTTCTGATCTATGGTCACATAACTGTAATTGTAATAACCCTGTTTCAGGAAAAGCGTTTTTTCGTACATGCCTTTTTCACTGTTAAACGACATTTTGGCGCTGTCGTCTACATTATAGTTGGTGAGCTCGCCAAAAAGAAAAACGTCTTTGTTGGCTAAAGGCGCCCGGTCGGGCGGCATATAAGAAAAATACACGGTGGCATAATCGGTTTGCCAAAGCGGGTTCAGATTTTCAGAGGTTTCTATGCTGTACATACCATTGATATCGCGGTAATACACAAAACGCTGGCCGCTTCGGTTGGCATCGGGTTTAACAAATATTTCGGTAGAGCGGGCATGATAATTGGCGCGTTCCACCCGGTCGCTTTGCAGGCGAAAACTGCGCAAATCCAACCAGCGCCATTCTTTTCCGGCGGGCATTACCAGTTCGGCCTCGGTATTGTAATCGAGTTTTTTTCCTGAAAAGAAAGTGGGTTTTACATTCAGCAGGGCGGTTTCCCAACTGTTGTTTTGCAGTATCACAGTTTTGATTTGCTGGTTATGGTTCGACACCTGTACACGGTCGCTGAGGTTTACCTGGAACAGCACTTTTTGCCAGGTGCGGAATATTTCGCCATTAAAAGGCTGTTGTATTTGCGCGGTAATATTGGCCTGGTTATTTACCACCAGGAAACGTTTGGTAAAAATGGTATTGGCGGTATCGCCATTCTGGAAAACCCGCAAAATATAATTTCCGGAACGGGAAGGTGCAATATTGTTATCGGGCACCACGGCCTGGTAATGTGTGTAGCGGGTAAATGCTACGGAAGATATGCGGTAGGTATTGATACGCTGCTGGGTAAAGCCCCTTATATAATCGAAGGCGCTGAGCATGGCGGGCGTCCAGTCGGCATTGCACAACTGGAATGTATAGGAGTAATTTTTTACGTTGCCATCCAGGTCGTCGAAATGCAGTTCCAGTTTTTCACCGCCGTTCAGGCTCAGCACCGGCAGGCCCAGCTGGTTACCGGAGGGGAACAACTGTACGGTTTTTATATTGGGAGCATACACGGCATCGCGAATTTGCGCCAGGGAAACCAGGGACAGGAATAAACTGCTTGCTAAAAAAATTAATTTCATGATGATCGGTTAATAAAATGTCGCTTAAAACTGCTCAAGGGTTGCCATCATTTTTACAATGTTACCATAAAATATGAAAAAGTTTCTTTGTTTTTACTGTTATAGGTACTTTTGACAGACTAAAATCATGCCGGTTGAACATCGCCGCTTTTATAGCTCGTCGTATTGCATTTAATCAGCAGAAATCATTTTCGCGTTTTGTTATCCGTTTAAGCATTGCGGCAACGGTGATCAGCGTTACCGTAATGATACTGACACTCACGTTTGCCAGCGGCTTTCAGCAGGTCATCAGCCACAAGGTATTTAGTTTCTGGGGGCATATTCGTATTCAAAGCTATTATGCCGCCCGGGTATCCATTGCAGAGGAAGCGCCCATTCATCGCAGCGATTCCATCACCGATTTGCCCACCATCAATCCCACTATCAGGAAGGTGCAGGCATTCGCCACCAAAAATGCCATCCTGAAAACGGCAGAAACCATCGAGGGTGTGTTGTTTAAAGGCGTGGAAGAAGATTACGATTTCAATAATCTGAAACAATTCCTGCAGCAAGGTCGCTGGATCAATTTCAACGACAGCAGCTACAGCAACGAAATCAATTTAAGCGAGTACACCGCCAACCAGCTTAAATTAAAAGTGAACGACCAGGTGCTCATCTATTTTATTCAGCCCGATGCCCCTCCCCGCCCCCGCAAACTCACCGTGGCGGGTATTTTCAAAACCGGTATTGAAGAATACGATAAGCTGATTGCCATTGGCGACCTGAAACTGATACAACGCCTGAACGACTGGGCGCCCAACCAGGTAGGCGGCTATGAAATATTCCTGCACGATCTCGATCGCATGTACGAAGTAAACAGCGATATCGTACCCTACCTGCCCATCGGTTTGCAAAGCAATACCATCAAGGATATTTACCCGAATATTTTCGACTGGCTGAACCTGCAAAACCGCACCATCTGGATCGTGCTGGCCATCATGATCGTGATTGCCACCCTCAACCTGATTACCTGTTTGCTGATACTGGTGCTGGAGCGTATACGTATGATCGGTATATTAAAATCGCTGGGTGCAAGAAATAGTACGGTACAATCCATTTTCCTGTACCATGGCAGCATTATTACCCTGTTTGGATTGGTATTGGGCAATTTCATTGGTCTGGCAGTAGCCTGGTTACAGCAAAAATATGGGTTCATTAGTTTGCCCGAAGACGCCTATTATATACCGCAGGTGGCCGTGGATATTGTGTGGTGGCAGATTGTGCTGGTGAATATCGGAACTTTTATAGTGTGTTTTACCGTTTTGCTAATCCCCATTATTATTGTGAAAAAAGTACAGCCGGTAAAAGCCATACAGTTTAGGTAATAAAGAATGAGAAAGGGGGGTCGGGCAGGAACCCATTTTCTCATTCCATTATTTCATTCCTTATTTCAAATTTCCCCAACCCACCACCGCTTCTTCCCCATACATCTGATCCTTGAACTTCAACGAAGGTGAAGGTACAAAAGCACCCAATCCCAACTGCTCCCATTTGGCATCTACCGATGCAATAGTTTCATCGGCAGCCACGATGATATTGGGCCAGTCGCGTTCAAAATCGTCAAAAGCTTTTGTTTTTATGGTGCCGTCAAAACCCATACAGGCCCATGTTTTACCGGGTATTTGCCGGGAAGGCTGCTGGAACGGTATATGATCGCGCCGGGGATCGAGGTTATTACAAAAACGCCATAAAGCCACGGGCAGATCATTGGCATTCACTGTATGTTCCACATACAATACCATTTTGATGCCTTCTATTATACCCGACGCACATAACTGTTGGTGCAGTTCGCGAATATGTCTCTTACGGTTCTTTTTCACGGCAATAATCAAACATGGAATATGAATGGCGGGCAATGCATCGTTGATGTCCCTGATTTCGGTGAATTGTTGCATCACCAATTGTTTATCGAACTGTGTGCTGAGCAAGGGAAATTCAAATGCCTCATTCAACTCTTCATTCATTTTTTTTGTGCCGTCAATACACATCTTGCCGCCAAAACCCAGTTTGCTGCAACTATGGTCCAGCACATCCATAGGCCCCTGCGAAAAATAAATATCGGTAGCCGGATTCATGTGGCTGAACACATATTGGGCCAGGCTCTTATAATCCTGTATGCGGGCGCCTTCATCGGCCAGCACGAGTATTTTATTGAACATCATCTGGCCTGCCCCCCACATGGCATTCATCACTTTTAAACCCTGCCCGGGATATTCTTTTTTCAACTGGGCTATTACCAGGTTATGAAATACCCCTTCCACCGGCATATCCATATCAATGATCTCGGGCACCAGTGTCATTTTGATGGGCGCCAGGAATATACGTTCGGTAGCCTTGCCCAGCCAGGCATCTTCCTGCGGGGGGATGCCTACAATGGTGGCGGGATAAACCGGGTTCTTTTTATGCGTAATACAGGTGATATGAAAACGTGGATACCAGTCGGGCAATGAATAATAACCGGTATGATCGCCAAAGGGACCTTCCCATATCATGTCATCGTTGGGATCTACATATCCTTCAATCACAAAATCGGCATCGGCGGGCACTTCTATTTCGGGTTGCGTGATACATTTTACCAGCTCCACCTTTTTCTTCCTCAGGAAACCGGCCAGCATGTATTCATCCACATTTTCAGGCAGGGGCGCGGTGGCCGAATAGGCATATACGGGATCGCCGCCCAGGGCTACGGCCACCGGCATTTTTTTACCCAGCTTTTTGTATTCATTAAAATGTTTGGCGCTTACCTTGTGTTTATGCCAGTGCATACCGGTTAAACGGGGCCCAAACACCTGCATGCGGTACATACCCACATTGCGTGTATGAGTATTAGGATCTTTTGTATGAATAACAGGTAAGGTCACAAAGGGGCCGCCATCTTTGGGCCAGCAGGTAATCACGGGTAATTTAGTGATATCGGGTTCGGGCATCACCACTTCCTGGCAGGCGCCCCGGCCACTTTTTACTTTGGGCATCCACGATGCAAACTGGCTGAGTTTGGGCAATACTTTCAGCTTATCGATGATATTCTCTTTGGGGGCAGATAAAAGGTGGAATAAATTTTCTATTTCACCGGCCACATCATCCAGGTGTTTTACCCCCAGGGCCAGGCACATGCGGCGCTCGCTGCCATAGGCATTCATCAACACCGGAAAGTCGTATCCGGTGTTCTCAAATAAAAGCGCCTTGCCGCCCCCGGGCGTTTTACTGATGCGGTCGGTTATTTCTGCAATCTCCAGGTTGGGATCAACAAAGGTTTTTATACGCACCAATTCCCCGGCCTGCTCCAATGTATCAATAAAATGCTGCTGATTTCTGTATGCCATGGCGCAAAGGTAAGGCTACAAACTTATATCCATGACCTTACCCTGCTTCGGCAAACCGGTAACCACACGTTCTTGCAAAACACAAAAAGGGCCCCGTTGATGAAACGGAGCCCTTTTTGTGTTGCGTTTTTTTGGCAACCTATAATACGTTCGGGCAACCCATGCGCCCTCTTCCACCCCTTACACCACGGCCAAATGAACTGCCGCCACTACCACCAATACCAATATACAGGGTAAAGCCGGTATAATAATACCAGTCCATCTGATCCTGGCCACCGCGCCTGGTGCCATCTGGCGGATTGGTCAGCACACCATCTTTCAGTTCATCGCCCCGGTAGGCCATGTCAACGGCCAGCAAACCACGTTCCTGCGCCAGCACAAACTGATCTACATAGGTTTTACTTACATCATCCAGATAATCGGTAAACAATTTGCGAAAGCTTACCTCGTAACTCAAAATGGTGTTGGCGCCAATGCGAAATTTAACACCTGCACCAAACGGTACCGCCATTTGCGTGAGCTTATAAGGCGTACGGTCAGGATATTGCGGCAGGCCCTGCCCTTCGGTGCTTAAGGGGTGCAGGTAAATTTTGTTATCGAGCGTATCGTAGGTATATGGATTGAATTTAAACATGGCTATACCCGCGTTCACAAAAGGAGATATTTTTTTGTCCTCCATATTCATGAAAGTATATTCCAGCAGGAAATTACCTTCCGATATTTTGGTGATAAAACTCAGATTGCGGGGACGCAGCGCGGGTTTGTTTCTTTTATCGGTTGCTTCTACCATTGCCCGGTTGTATCCTGCCCGAATAGCAAATTTGGGAGTAACATTGAACATCAGACCGGCGCCCAATGCAAAGTTGGATTGTTGAAGGGTGAATCTTTTACTTTGCAGGTCGCCCGAATAATTGGAAAGACCTCCAAACAGGGTTACATGTACACGCTGTTGGGATACGGCTACAACCGGACACAGCATACCCAAAAGCAATAGTTTTCGCATACGTACGAGGTTTTTTAATGTCTAAATGGTAAAGTCCTTAGGGTATATTGAACCGGCCAGAAAAAGCAAGTTTCGAGCCAATTGTTCTAAATGTCACGACAATTTATTCCGGTTTACACATGCAAAAATTTTCATCAAAGTATCAGGCTGTTTGAAAATCGATTACACCAAAATAGGCGGGTAAATGGAAATTGGGTTCTGGCCAGTCGATATTCGACCAGCTAATAAAATGGGGTTCGGGCAATGCATCACCGCATTTGTAAAAATTAGCCCTGGCCTTTTTCCCAACCAGGGAAGCCAGGTTATGGAAATGAAAACAGGCAGCGGGAATGGAAAGCGTGAGCACCCACCCATTGTTGGATATCTGTGACAAATAGCGTATTTGACGTATGGTTGCTTCCGGTAATAACCGCCGTTCGCCCCGTTTTTCACCATAACCGGCGGTGCTGGTACCAATGCAATTGAATTCAAAATTGTAATAAGCAGCTTCTTTATCAAAGGCAATAAAAAATTCCACACAACTATCTTCGTATACAGCCGAATTGGGTGTGTTGTGCAGGGCGCGTATATATTTTTCCTGCACGCTGTATTGCAACAACACCGCGTTTTCACAATGCGCTATCGAAAACTGAACCTTTGGATGATAGGGATAGTTTTTCCAGGGTGCATGCGCCAATATCTGTTTGGGTGCTTTATTCATTAAAGCGGCCACATCTTCTATAGAGGTATGCTGCGTAATGCCTGTTAAAAAAGAAACTGCCAGTGCCATGCGGTTAAATTAAACCATGCGCATTGATTACAAAAACATTTTTTGCGCAACCGATTGTTATACCCGTTTGAACATCGCAATGCCATTGTGCCCGCCAAAACCAAAGGTGTTGCTCATGGCCACATTCACTTTCTTTTCGAGCGGTTGTTTTAAAACAATTTGTACCGAGGCAGGTATTTCGGGATCCAGTTCCTGTGTATTGATGGTAGGCGGAATAATACCGTCGTTGATGCTGGCGATACAGGCAATGGCTTCAATGGCGCCTGCTGCACCCAGCAAATGCCCCGTCATGGACTTGGTGGCGCTGACATGTATTTGATCGAGGTGATTGCCGAAGGTTTTCATCACCGCCCTGATCTCGCTGATATCACCCACAGGCGTACTCGTAGCATGCATATTCAGGTAGTCTACATCGCTGCTGTTTAAACCGGCATCCTGCAGGGCCAGTTCCATACCACGGCTGGCGCCCAGTCCCTCGGGATGGGTGGCCGTCATATGCCAGGCATCCGATGTCATGGCGGCGCCGGCTACCTCTGCATAAATTTTTGCGCCGCGTTTTACCGCATGCTCATATTCTTCCAGCACCAGGGCGCCCGCGCCTTCGCCCATTACAAAACCATCGCGATGCACATCAAAAGGCCGCGATGCCGTTGCCGGGTCATCATTACGTGCCGACATGGCCTTCATGCTGCAAAAACCGCCGATGCTGGCATCGCTGATGGGCGATTCAGAACCGCCGGTGATCATCACTTTAGCCTTACCCCAACGTATATAGTTCAATGCGTCCATGATGGCTGTGTTGGAAGTGGCGCAGGCCGATACGGCCGTATAGTTAATGCCCATCAAACGGTATTTGATGGAGATCATACCCGAAGCCATATTGGCAATGAGCCTGGGTACAAAAAACGGACTGAAGCGGGGCGTAAAACCATCCTGCACATATTGTTTCACTTCCTTTTCAAAAGTATCCATACCGCCCTGCCCTGTTCCCCAAATCACACCGGCATCAAAGGGATTGATGGTGGAGAAATCGATACCGGAATCCTGAATGGCCTGTTCGGCCACAATGAGCGCATATTGTGTAAAAAGATCGGTTTTGCGTAGTTCACTTTTGTCGAGATGATCGGCAGGATTGAAATTTTTCAGCTCGCAGGCAAAACGGGTTCTGAATTTTTCTGCATTGAAGCGGGTAATGGGCGCTGCGCCGCTGACGCCGGCCCATAAAGCATTTTTATAGGAATTGATATCGTTACCGATGGGGGTAATGGCGCCCATCCCGGTTACTACCACTCTTTTCATTTTTTAAGCCCTTTTTTTGAGGCAGGCGCAAAGATAAGGGAAAACTACTTTACTTTTGCAAGTAGTTATGAGATCGGATTGTCCTTTAAATTATGGGGTGGAGATATTTGGCGACAAATGGTCGCTGCTGATCATTCGTGACCTGATGTTTTTTGGCAAGCGCTCATACAATGAGTTTTTGCAATCGAAAGAAGGTATTGCCACCAATATCCTGGCCGACCGGCTGACGATGCTGGAAAGGGAAAAGATCATTCAAAAGAAAAAAGACCTGGATCATAAACAAAAGATTATTTACAATCTTACACAAAAGGGCATCGACCTGTTGCCGGTTGTAGTGGCTATTGGGTTGTGGAGCGATCAGTACGCCACCATAAAACTCAACCCCAACCGGGATATCATTATCGGAGAGGCAAAAAAGAACAGCAAACGGTGGATTGATAAAATGATGAATAAACTGAAGGAAGAGCATTTGAAATGAGGAATGGGCAACCTGCCGGCCGGCAGGTTGCCCATTCTTTATTTTTCATTTCCATATCTGGCCGGCTTACCCGCTGCCGGTATAGCCTTCTTTATAAATTCCCTCAAATGTTCATTACTCGTAGCCAGGTCTTCCTTGCGCAAATACAGCATATGCCCGCTCCTGTATCCCTCCCACAATATCCTGTCCTTCATTTTTCCGGCGGGGTCCATCTGCCATAAATTGTACCTGGCATTAAAATAATCGCAGGCGCCATCATAATAACCCGATTGCACCAGCACATGCAGGAAAGGGTTTTGCGCCATGGCCTGCCGCAGGTTTTCGCCGGTATGATCGTTGGTGCGGTCCCAGGGATGTACGGGCCCGAACATATAATATTTCAAATCGGTTTTATAATTCAGTTCATCGCGCAGATACATATTAATAGCGGGTGTAAACGCATGCAGCCAGGCGGTGAGCTCGGCATTATAATCCACGGTGGTTCCGGCATCTTTTTTATCCAGGCCCAGGTAGCGGCTGTCCAGCCGGCCTACGGTATACCCTTTATCGCGTAGTAATTCTTTCCAGAAATAATTGGGTGTAACCACCAGGTTGTTTTGCAGAACGAATTGTTGCGATAAACCCGAATAACGCGCAATTTTTGCTGCCATGGCCTTTCTGTCGGCCTCACTGAGCGTACTGCCTTTTGCCAGTGCAGGTATCAGTTCGTTTACGGTAAAGTTTTCTACCTCGGGCAATACCTCGGTCAGGTCCTTGTTTTGCAAATCGGCAGGCAGTTTTTTATGATACCAGGCTGTAGCGGCATAATAAGGCAGGCTCAGGGCATCGTCTACCGGTCCGTTGCGTTGTATGCCCAGGTTGGTGGGCGATACCAGAACAACACCGTTGAGGTACATCCAGTGCGCATTCTGTAATTCCAGCGCCAGCCCGGCTACACGGGTGGTGCCATAACTCTCTCCTATCAGGAATTTGGGCGAAGCCCAGCGTTTATAGCGGCTCACAAAGGTATTGATCCAGCCTGCCAGGTATTTGATATCGGCATTTACACCAAAAAAAGTAGAAGGAGGTATATCCTTATCCACCATACGTGAAAAACCCGTATTCACGGGATCCACGTACACAATATCGGCTACATCCAGTATGGAATGCGGGTTATCCCGCAATCCGTAGGGTTGTACGGGATACCCTTCATCATCGATATTCAGTATGCGCGGGCCGGTATAACCGATCTCCATCCATACGGAGGAAGTGCCGGGACCGCCATTAAAAGAGATCACCAGCGGACGCGCTGCGCGGTTACTCACATCATTTCTTTCGTAATAAGTATAAAATACACCCGCCAGCGGCTTGCCGCTATCGTCCCACACCGGTATGGAGCCTGCAATGGCATTATACGATACCCGCTGGCCTTTGATGGTGATGGTATGGGAGGTGGTGACACTGGAATCAATGGCCAGTTTCACCCTATTTCCCGGCGGTGATGAACTTGTTTTGGGGGGCGTAGGGTCTTTCTTTTGAGCATATATAGCATGAATAAGGCCAAAGGAAATAAGGATAAGCAGTAATTTTCTGTTCATAATTAAACTGGTTTATAGAAATAGATCAATGTACAAAATACTATTTTAGTCCCAACAACCCCTTATTTTTGATATCAAAGAAATACTACATGCACATACCAACCGTTGCTGAACTGGCTATGTCGGGCGCCAAACCGGAAATTTTATTCTGGGTAGGTTGTTCGGGCAGCTTCGATCAGCGTGCACAAAAAATAACGAAGGCATTTGCCACCATCCTCCACAAAGTAGGAATCAAATTTGCCATCCTGGGTAAGGAAGAAGTGTGTACCGGCGATCCTGCGCGCCGGGCGGGCAACGAGTTCATGTTCCAGATGATGGCTTACCAGAATATCCAGATTCTGAACAATTACGGCATCAAAAAAATAGTCACCACCTGCCCGCACTGTTTTAATATTTTAAAAAACGAATATCCCGAACTGGGCGGCAGCTACGAAGTCATCCATCATACCACTTTCCTGCAGCAATTGATCGATGAAGGAAAGATCAAACTGAAAGAAGGCGGCGTGTTCAAAGGCAAACGTATAACCTACCACGATAGCTGTTACCTGGGCCGCGCCAATAATATTTACGAAGCGCCCCGCAAGGTGCTGGAAACATTGGATGCCGAGCTGGTGGAAATGAAACGTTGCCGTAGCAAGGGTTTATGTTGCGGCGCCGGCGGCGCCCAAATGTTCAAGGAAGAAGAGCCGGGCAACAAACGCATCAACTACGAACGTATTGAAGAAGCGCTGGACACCGGTTCGGGCATTGTGGCGGCGGCCTGTCCGTTTTGTAATACCATGTTAACCGATGGCGTGAAAGCAAAGGAACAGGAAGAAGCGGTGAAAGTAATGGATGTGGCAGAACTGGTGGCGGCCAGTATGGAATAAATAAAAAGCCCCGTGTTGAACGCGGGGCTTTTTATTTAAAAGACGTTATACCCGAAACTGATATAGTACAAACCTCCCACGCTGGGGTTGCCAAATGCGCTGGTGTAATAATCGTTCAGCAGGTTGGTGGCGCCCAGTTTAATCATGCTCCTGATCTTTGGCAGGCGGTAATTGACCTGTGCATCCAGGGTGCTGAACGATGGTATTTCGCCGGTACCGAAAGTGCCTTCCCACATAACCTCATCCTGCCAGCGGTAGAGGATATTAAAGCCCCAGTTGCTGGCGCCGATCTTATTATTACCGAATGTAATGTTGTAGCGGAATTTGGGAGTGTTGAAGAAGGTCACCAGGCCGGGTTCAACGTCCCGTAGTTTATCTCCCGAAACATTTACACCCAGTTCGTATCCCTTATCGAAGCGATAGTTGGCGCTGATGCCCCAGCCTATGGCTTTTACGGTGCTGGGGGAATTGGAGATGAAGGAGTAGTTGGTAGTGGTGAAGGGACTGGCGAGCTCCAGGGGTGCAGCCGCCGGGTTGGCGCTTACGCCACGGCCTACTGCCGTACGGCCCAGGAAATCTTTGTACTCGCTATAATACACATATCCGTCAACCAGGAAGCTTGGCGTAATCAGCCCGCGGTAACCTATTTCATACGAATTGGCTCTTTCTGGTTTGAGCGTGCCAAATTCGGCTTCCTGCAATAAACCCGAGTTAGGTGTACCGGTGGCAATGGAATTACGATAGGCCACAACACTTTCGGCGGTATATGCAGGCGCCGTACCAAATTTATAAAAGGTGTAAAAATCGGGTAAGCCCCCAATCAAAATGCTGGCTGGTGTTTTCAGGTTAATCCATTGGTCTTGTGTGGATGGAAAACGATAAGCTTGCTGGAACGACAAACGAATACTGTTATCCCTGGCCACTTTGATCAATGCCGTAGCACGTGGTGTAAAACGGCCATCGAAATTTTCGTTTTTGTCGTATCTGCCGGAAACAGTCAGTTTCAGGCGGTCGGGTATTACCCATTTTTGCACCTGTGCATAGCCGCCAAATTCATTAATGCCAATGGTGCCGGCGGTATCGGCAAAGATGGTACCGCTTGAATTAAGCACATAGCGGCGAAAATGAGCCCCCACCAGTACTTCGGCAAACTTTACATAATCTGTCAGATTCAACTGCCCTTCATAATGGTACATATCGGTTTTATCGGCAAAAGCGGCGCCACCGGCTTTGATTGATACATTGGTAACACTGTCGAAGGCCCTTTTGAAATTGGCATCACCCGGTAAAAAGCGACCTGATTCGGCCTGCTGGCGCGCTGCAACATGCGCCAGGGCATCTGACATACCCAGCAAACGGGCGCCGGAATATGTGCCCACATATTCGGCAAACCACACCTCGTTTTTCTTCCAGGCGTCGTTGATAGCCACAGCCGCGGTTGTTGCGGTATAGGCATCACCCGAATTTTCCTGTATGGTATAACCCCGCAAAAACCAGTTGCGGCCTTTCAACTCCAACTTATACTGACCCATCTTCAGGTTTTTAATGGCATAGCGGTCGGCTCCGGTATATACCGTAGTGCCCGTTCCCCAGTTACCGGCCAGGATGGCTTCAATGTTTTCGGTAAGTTTATAATGCAGGGCGCCCGACACTTTTACGTTATACGTATTATAACCCACCAAAGTGTTTTCTTCATAACCCGTACGGCTTACGTTTTGAGCGCCTATTAAATTATTACGCATGCCAAAATGAAAGGGTATCAGGTTTTGTATGGATGGGCGCAATTCAGCCGGATAATTACCTATAAAGTCGGCCACCTGTTGCTGTGTGGGCTGATCGGGCAGGTAGGTATTCAGATCGTTGATGATATCAACAGCGCCGCCCGTAGCTGCCGAAATACCCTGCGCCGTTTGCACCTGGAAGGCCTGCGCAAATGCCAGCATACTGGCGCTGGCCTCATCACCAAATACATTCACCCCGTCATAATTCGGATCGCTTTCGCGAGTACCATTCTTGAGCGAACTAAACACATTCTCCCGCAGCAAATTCCTGTAATCGGTCGCCTGCCAGTCATCGGCCTTCACAAACTGCCCCGAGATCCTGAACGCAAATTTTTCTCCTATCTTTTTCGCAAAACGCGCACTCCAGTCATAAAACGGCGATACATCGGCATGGGGATCGCCCAAATGCATCATACCCTGTTTTACCTGGAAACTAAAACCCTGGTATTTGAAAGGATCCTTACTCGTCATCAACAGCGTACCATTCATCCCCCCCGAACCATACAGGGCCGATGAAGCGCCCTGCAACAGCTCCACATTGTCAACATCCAGTTCGGTTAACCCGATGATATTCCCCACAGAAAAATTCAAACCGGGTGCCTGGTTATCCATTCCATCCACCAGCTGGTTAAAACGCAGGTTACCGCTGCCATTAAAGCCGCGGGTGCTGATAGTGCGGAAGGTGAGACTGGAAGTGGTAAGATCAACCCCTTTCAGGTTGGCCACGCCATCGTAATAATTGGGCGCGGCAGCAGCGCGTATGGCCTGCACATTCATGCGCTCGATAGACACGGGCGATTCCAGAATGCGCTCCGGCACGCGGCTGGCCGATACCACTACTTCAGTACCCAGGTCGCTCACAGGTTCAAAACTCACCTCCAGCGGTGAACTGGCGTCGGTAACAAGTAATTCCTGGGTGGCATAACCCACTGAAGAAAAAACCAGGGTGAGCGGTAATGAGCGCGAGGTGATGAGTTTGAAATTTCCTTTTTCGTCGGTATAAGTGCCGGAGCCCGTTCCTTTGATGGTAACTGTAACGGAAGGCACCACTTCTTTGGAGAAACTGTTTCGCACAGTGCCGGATAATGTCGTCTGTGATCTGGCAGCAATCGTTATGATAAGCAATAAGGATAAAGCTGCCTGGCGATGCAAGCGTATGCTCATAACATGGAGTTTTAGGTTTGTATAGCAAAATACGGATTGTAAGGCTCAACCCGAAATAAAATTTGTTGATACCGAATGGGTTTTGTTGATATTTCGGTGGATTATTTTTTTCATTCTTATCTGGCTTGCTGGTATCTTCGGCCCGTGAAAAAGCAGGCTTTTACCCGGCTGGCCCGGGAAAGGGCTACCAAATCAAAAATTCTCAGATGAAAACGTTTCAATTCCCCCGCCAAACCAATTTTTACAGGGGTAAGGTACGCGATGTATATACCATCGATGACAAATGGCTGGTAATGGTGGCCAGTAACCGAATTTCTGCATTCGATGTCATTTTGCCCCGGCCTATCCCTTATAAAGGACAGGTTTTAAATCAAATTGCTGCATATATGTTGAAGGCCACATCGGATATATGCCCCAACTGGCTGATCGATGTTCCTGCACCAAACGTGTCAATCGGCCAGAAATGTGTTCCGTTTAAAATAGAAATGGTGGTGCGTGGCAATCTCACAGGTCATGCATGGCGTACCTATGCCAGCGGCCGGCGCAGCCTCTGCGGTGTGGCCCTGGCCGAAGGCATGAAAGAAAACGACTTCTTCCCTACCCCCATCATCACCCCCAGCACCAAGGCCGAAGCCGGTCACGATGAAGATATTTCAAAGGAAGAAATCATTGCAAAAGGACTGGCTACGGCCAACGAATGGGCTATACTGGAAGACTATGCGCTGAAACTATTTGCACGTGGCAAGGAAATTGCCGCCGGCCGCGGCCTGATACTGGTAGATACCAAATACGAGTTTGGCAGGATCGGCAATACCATTTACCTGATGGATGAAATTCACACGCCCGACAGCAGCCGCTATTTTTATGCCGATGGTTACGAACAACGGCAGCGCGCGGGGGAACGTCAAAAACAACTAAGCAAGGAATTTGTAAGGGAATGGCTCATCGCCAATAATTTCATGGGTAAGGAAGGACAAACCGTTCCGGAAATGAGCGATGAATGGATACAAACCATTTCCCGGCGGTATATTGAGCTGTATGAAAAAGTAATTGGCGAGCCATTTGTGCCCATGGAATTGCCGGAAGAAGAAACAGAAGAACGAATAGTAAAAAGCCTGGAAAATCTGCAATAACGGCTTTGGACATATACAAACCCCGGCCAAGATTGCCGGGGTTTTCTTCGCACACTTGACAAGATGTAATTAAGCTGTTCTGCAAAAATATCATGCCATGTATTAGCGGCTACATCTGCGCGCGGCCTGCATTTTGATATAATTGGTTAAACCGGTCAGGTTTAATAACTTCCGGTTATGAAAAAGTTATTTTCAAAACTTTTATTGATGGCCATTCCAGTCCTCAGCATGTCACAATCCACCAGATATTTATTGATAGGCACTTATACCAAAGGTAAAAGTGAAGGCATATATGTATACCAGTTCAACATCAAAACCGGCAACGCCACCCTGGTGAGTAAGGCCACAGCGGCCAATCCATCGTACCTGGCGCTTTCACCAGATGAAAAATTTGTATACGCCGTTAATGAAGATGGCAATGATAAAGGCAGCATCACGGCTTTCTCGTTCGATAAATCAAGCGGACAATTACAATTCCTGGATAAACAAAGCAGTGGTGGTGATCACCCCTGTTATGTATCGGTCAACAAAACGGGGAAATGGGTTACAGCGGCCAATTATTCGGGTGGCAGTTTTTCCACTTTCCCGGTGATGGCCAATGGCACCCTGGGCGCCCCCAACACGGTGCAACATACGGGCAGCAGCGTAGATAAAAGCCGGCAGGAAAGCCCCCATGTACACTCCACGGTATTTTCACCCGATGATCAATACCTGTTTGTGCAGGACCTGGGCATCGATAAAATCATGATCTACACCTTCAATGCCGGTCATGGCACACCGCAACCCGCCCCTACACCCTTTGTGGCTACCACACCGGGCAGCGGCCCGCGTCATTTGACCTTTCATCCTTCCGGTAAATTTGCTTATTGCATTGAAGAAATGGGAGGCGCTGTATCGGTATACAGGTATAAGAATGGTAAGCTAACACCCATACAACGCATCTCCTCGGTGCCGGCCAATTTCAACGGCAAAAAATGGGCGGCAGATATTCATGTATCGCCCGATGGCCATTTCCTGTATGCCAGTAACCGCACACCCAGTAATACCATTGCCATTTTCAGGATCAATAAAAGTAATGGCCAGCTAACCTCAGTTGGTTATGAACCCACCCGCGGATTGGTGCCGCGCAATTTTGTGATGGATCCCGGCGGCGAATACCTGCTGGTAGCCAACCAGGACAGCGACAATGTGGTTATTTTCAAACGAAATAAAAAAACAGGTTTATTGACCGATACAGGCAAACGCATAGATGTAGGTAACCCCACCTGTTTACAGTTTACCGTCCGTTAATTTCGGCCGCAACCGGGCTCTTGATTTGTTGAAGATATTACGGCCTTTGTCTATGCCCTTACGCAATTGTTTTCTGCGCTCCTGGGGCAGGTGAATAAAATCCTGGCATTCCTTGCTGCAACAACCTTCGTACTGTTGTTTGCATTTTTCGCATTGAATAAAAAGTAAATGACAGCCGTCGTTGGCACAATTCACATGGGTGTCGGCAGGTTCACCGCACTGGTGACAGCGGGCAATGATATCGGGCGTGATGCGCTCTCCCAGCCTGTTGTCGAACACAAAATTCTTTCCAATGAATTTGCTGTCGAGCCCTTTTTCCCTGATCTGCCTGGCATAATTGATGATGCCGCCTTCGAGGTGAAATACATTCTTAAACCCGTTGTGTAACATCCAGGCGCTGGCCTTTTCGCAACGAATGCCGCCAGTGCAGTACATGATGATGTTTTTGTCTTTCTGGTCTTTCAGCATGTCTACCGCCATGGGCAATTGCTCCCTAAAAGTATCGCTGGGTACTTCCAGGGCACGTACAAAATGACCTACTTCGTATTCGTAATGATTACGCATGTCTACCACAATGGTATTGGGATCGTTCAGCAGCTGGTTCATTTGTTCGGCATTCACATATTTGCCCTTTTTGTTCATATTGAATGCCGGATCGGTAATGCCATCGGCCACGATCTTTTCACGCACTTTTATTTTCAGCACCCAAAACGATTTGCCGTCGTCGTCTACAGCAATGTTCAGTCGTATGCCGTTGAGCGGCTCAATAGAATACAAATAATTTTTTAAAGCCTCGAAATGGCTTTGCGGCACGCTCACCTGTGCGTTGATGCCTTCATGCGCCACGTAAATGCGGCCGAATACTTTCAGCTTGTCGAGATGTAAGTACAGTTCATCGCGGAACTGCGCCGGATCGCTGATAGGAAAATACTGGTAGAAAGAAATGGTGGTTCGAGGTTCTGTTTCCTGGTATAAACGTTCTTTCAGCTCCTTTTGGGAGATGCGGTTGTGTAAAATTGCCATATAATCATTTTTGCGACTGCTTGCAGGGCAGTCAAAAATTATAAACGCGGCAAATTTACGAAAATCAGGGGGATTATTGCTCTGCAGCTGGTTGTCAAAGCTTAATACCGCCCAAAGCTATGGAACGACATCCGTAAGCCCCTCCGGGGCGCCAGGCCATCCTCAAAACCATATACAAAATCTACCCGCAGTATCTTTAGGATATTGTCCAGACCGCCAAATACCTCCAGGTATTTTTGATTGTTATTAATATAAAAGGCATTGGCGCCGCTAACCAGGTACCAGTTCAGTTTTTGGAATAAGGGAATTTTATTGGTGAGCAGGCCTTTGAAATGATGTTCAATATGCGCCTGCACATACCATCGCTCTTTATTGCTGTACCTGTAATAAGGCAAAACCTGGAATCCATTCAGGTATTCCGCAGCAGCCAGTATCTGGTTACCGTTGAAATGGGTATAATCGATCACCGCTACACTATCGGCATTGAAAAACCCACCCGTAGCCACCCGGTACCTGAAATTCCCCAGCAACTTCATATTCAGGTCGTCGGTAATATCAAAACGCCATTTGCTGAAATCAATATAGCTGCCCAGCAGGTTATGCAATCCCTGGTAATAATTGAAAGTAAATAAAGGCCAGTTGGAACCGGCATTCACCATCCTGTCGGGATACTCTATATATTGGGTACCCGGCTGCCAGGAAATGCCCAGCCTGGCTATCAGCGCCTGGTGGCGTTGGAAGTTTTCGGTCATGATCTCTTCGGGGTAATTTGGTGTAAACTCCACATTTTTGCGGTTACCGAACGAATACCAGGATGTGTTCTCAAGGGGAATCCGGTCTTCATATTTCAGATCGCCCGACAGGTATACACCCGCCCCCACAGCCCTGGTATAATGTATGCTTCCAAACAAGGCTTCGTAAAATTTGGCATAATTACGCTCGAACAGCCAGGTGCGAATGGTATTGCTGAGCTGGGTAATGGGGTTGGCATTGTTGAACTGGTAGATCCATTTGCCGCCCGACACCGAAAAGGAGCTGAAATATTTTTCTCCGGCGGTATACATGAAACTGCCCGATGCATTCAGGTGCCGGTTATTGAATGCATATCGAACGGCCGGTTCAATTCGTATGGAACGCCTGGAATGAGTCAGCGTATCCAGCCTTTTGGTATAGCGGCCGCCCAATGTGCCCGACCAGCCTTCCACGGTATTGTAAGCCACCGATTTCAGAATGGGGTTGATATAAAAACTTTCGCGCTTTTTTTCACGGCTGAAACTTTGCCCTGTGAGGATGAGCCCCAGGGGTCGCGGCTTATTGCGTCGCCGGTCCATCGAATCCAGGTAACGCGGGTCCTTATGCGCCCGTTCCAGGCTGTCTTTTTTATGGTAACCGGCCAGTTCCTCCGCCTGCAGCGGAACGGGGCGTATCGAATCCCAGTAATCGGCCGGCTTTTTATTAGAGCCGTCGTATACCTTCAGGAACGTATTGTTAAAGTACTTAGGCGCCAGCGGCGGATCGATATCGAATTTGGAATAGATGTTCACAAAACTGCCAAAAGCATCGAAGCCGAATATTTTCACAGCCGGATAAATGACCTGTGTTTTGATTACCCATACATCGTTGTTCAGCGGTACATACAGTTGTTCTATGTTCAGGGTATCCAGTATCTCCATTTGCGAGGCTTTGGTGAGCTGCAGGTTGAGGCTGTGTATGCGCCAGTCGCCTTCGGTAATATGAATATAACCGCTGAACAATGGCTCATAGCGGCGTTTGGGAATAACGCGTATGCGGTTGATTTCACGACCATCTTCCACAAAACTGCCTTCATAAGTATACCGGTAAAAATGCAAGGCGCCGCCGGCAATGGGCGACACAAACCCCCGCGGGTTAAGGCCATCTATCTGTATATTGTTTTCATAAAAAGAAAGTATGTGCGGTGTACTTAATCCAAAGGCATCGCGCTGCCCGCTTACCCGGGTACTCAGTACTTCTATTTTACTTTTTGAAGGTTTCTGTACGGTGTACCTGGCCAGGGTTTCAGACAGGTAAAGCATTTTTTGTTTACTGGTATCGCCGTCATCAAAATCCACTTTTTCGCCCAGGATTTTTTTGGGATAATCGCGCAATTGCAATTGGCCTTTGATATATACTTCACACTGGAACCTGTCTGTTTGGTTCAGGTAATATGGCCGCTTTTTAATGGCCTGCCGAATGATCTCATAGGCAGGGTCTCCGGCGCCTGGCATTACGGTTACTTCCTTTAAGGTGAGTTGTTGTATGGAAAGTTGAAAGTTGCAGGTGACATCGGTGGCGCCAATGGTAATGTTTTTTTCCTGCCGGCTATACCCCACGTATTGTGCCACGATGGTATAGGTGCCCGCTTCCAGTTGTAAAAAATAATGGCCGTCTTTGTTGGCGATGGTGCCAAGCGTAGTGCCTTTTACCAGTATGGAGGCATAAGCCAACAATTGTCCCTTATCATCGGTTACAGTGCCGCTAATACGACCGGCCAAAGCAGTCAGGCCGGTGATAATGGATATAAATAACAGCGGTAATTTTCTCATAGCAGCTTGCCGTACGAAAATAGAGCCAAATTCCTGAGTGAAAAGTTAAGGTGTCAGGCACGCATATATTTACGAATTAGTTCCTTCACCTTCACCGGTCCATGCTCCAGCAAATACTTCAACAAATAACTGCCCGACAAAGCCGCCATCCCGCCAATAATTGCCGCCAGCAATCCCGTTACCAACACCAGCCATAAAGAAGAGCCACCCAACGGGAACAAAGTAGCCATGCGCACAGATAAAATATGTTCATTCTGTACATCTATCCACAACGCCAGCAGCCCCCAAAACAGCAACCCCGCCAGAAATCCTGACAAATACGCCATCCAGGGCTTCTGCCCAATAAAAAAAGCCACCAGAAAGGCCATCAGCGCAATACTCCACCAGGGCAGGTACAAACCGGCCGCAAAACCCAGCAACGCTATCAATATAGTGGAAACTGTAAATCTCATATCAGTTACTAAAACTCATCTTAGAAATAATTCGTGAATCGTGTATATCGTATTCCGTCATCATCCATAAACGGCGGTACTTGCCTTTAGTCCAGTCATCCACAAAACGATCATAGTATGGGCTGCCCGGGTTGCCGCTTTGCCCGCCGGGATAAATGCCCCAGGCGCTGGTTGAATCGGTGAGCTCTACGATCATGCGCCAGCTGGGCCCATGAAATTGTTTGGTGGCATTGATGATATGCGAGCCGCCGCCGGTGACCAGATGATAACGGCTGAATGGCTCCAGGCGCAGCAAATGGCGAAGGCCGGTATCCTTGTATCGGCTCCAGGGCAGTTTGCCGGTAAGGTCGGCATGCGAAATAGTGGGAATGATCTTTTTGAAGGCCGCGGTCACTACATCACGTACGGTTTCCACCTCGGCGGTATTTACATTATCGGCATATTTAAAACCGGGTACACGCAGGTATTTCACCAGGGTGCTGGCTTCGGGAATTACCACGGGTTTGCTGGCCTCTTCCAGTTCATCGTTCCATACTTCTGCCTCCAGGGTTTCCCACCAAAGCTGGAAAATGGCGGGCGCTTTTTCTTCGGGATCATTACGGCGGTTCCAGTTGCGCACGATATCCAGGTATTTCAGTTCATCATGTGTTAAAGTATTTTCATCAATGCTGTCGAGCATGGCAGGCAGCGCGGTTTCGGCAAACACATTATAATTATCGGTTTGCATGCGCTTCATATCCTCCACAGTTATATCGTCCATCCGCCGCAATTCCCTGTTGATGATGATACCGCGGTACAGCGCATAGTTGCCACCAAGATAATAGGGATATAAACTGTCGGTGGGCATTTGATTGGCGCTGCTTACAAAACCCTGATCGGGATTGTACACATGCGGGTTTTCACTAGCCGGTATAAAGCCCTGCCAGTTATAATTCGTATCTGTACCGGGCATAATGAAATCGCCCTGTCTGCGCCATTTGGCGGGGAACTGCCCCTGGTGCCAGATGGCAATATCATTGCTTTTTGAAGCAAATACAAAATTCTGTCCGGGACAGGTAAAGTGTTGTATAGCCTGCACATATTCCTGGTAATCCGTCATGCGGTTAAGCAGGTAAAAAGTTTTTAGCTCGTTGCTGGGATCATGGGCCTTCCAGCGAACCGCCAGGTTGGTATACCCGTTGGTGCGGTTGTTGCCGGTAAATGAATGATCGTATTGTACAGGGCCGAATACAGTATAGGCCACGGAATCATATACCACCTTTCCACCTTTTACTTTATACACCTCCGGTTTCAGTTCGGTTTTCACCCATTCGCCGTTGAACATATATTCCTGACGGCTTTCATCTCTGAAACGGATACTGTAATAATCTTTTACATCCCTGCTGGCATTGGTAACACCCCAGGCGCAATGGTCGTTATAACCAATGATGATGGCGGGCGACCCGGGAAAACTAACACCATATACATTGTGTGTAGGTGTATGCAATTGCATTTCGTACCAAAGACTGGGCAAATTCAAACCAAGATGCGGATCGTTGCATAGAATGGGACGGCCGCTTTTAGTTTTCAAACCATGTACAGCCCAGTTATTACTGCCATTGTCCCGGTCGGGTTTTTCCAGGGGAGATATACCGTTGATGCTGGTCCATAAAAAATACAGCGAATCGGCGCTCTCCGGTATGGCGGGTTGTGCCAATGGTTCCGGCATAGGAGCGCCTTTGGGTATGATAGGGTCCAATACTTCGGGCGCAATGGGATACAGCGCTTCATAATCTTCATGGCTCAACACGTTGCGCACATTGGTGTTTTCAATATCATTTTCACCGCCTGTAAGATCGTAACTCATGTATTTCAAAAACAGCGCGGTTTTCAGGTTGTTCCAGTGTTCGGGTAAATAGTTCAGCAGGCGGTATTCAAGCGGCAGCTCGCTGGTGGGCAGGTGATCAATATAGGCATTCACACCGGCGGTATAGGCATCCAGTACCATTTTGGTGATTTCGTCTGCCTCCATGGCCCGCAGTGTTCGTTGGGCGCCATATACCATGCCAATGCGGCGCATATTGCGGTCGTAGTTTAAAATGGCATTGCCGGGTCCGGCGCCCAGTATCTCACACAAACGGCCGGCGGCAGCATGGGTTTGAAACTCCATTTGCCACAAGCGGTATTTGGCGTGCAGGTATCCCTGTACAAAATACAGGTCTTCGTCGTTCTGCGCAAACACATGGGGTACCATGTCTTTGTCGAAATATACTTCCACCTTATCTTTTAATTGGGGGAATTTTAATTGAAGCGGGGCAGGCGCGCCCACCGGCTCGGCATTTTGCCAGAACCCATGCTGGGGACTTAAAAAACTACCCAGCGGGGGAATGGTTCCTATAGGTACGCTTAAGGCAACAATCAAACCTATAGTAATCACTACGGTAACAATGAATGGGATAATACGCATATCAAAGCTCGGTAAACGATAGGGATTTAAGGATACGTTTAAAAGTAAGGGATTTTTTTGTCTCGTAGAAAAGGGTTATGGTAAATGGCAGGATATGATAATATGTATTGACGCGCTTCGTCAGGGGCGCAATATAGGCAGATTGTAGTCATTCGCAATCGTTATTCAGCAAATTAGCGGTAAATCCGTGAGGCCGGACCGGTACTTTGGAACCGGCCTTTTTATTGCAGCAGGTTAATCAATCGTTCTACCTCTTCCCTGGTATTAAATGCATGCAATACGATACGCAGCCGCTCCTTCCCTGCCGGCACGGTCGGGTACATGATGGGCCGTACATCCATCCCTGCTTTCTGTATCTTTTCTGCCAGTTGTTTTACCCGGTCGTTGCCGGGCGCCATTATCACCTGTATGGGTGTTGCAGATGGCAGTTTTTCCCAGGCGCAGCTTGCCTGCTGAAACAAGTCGATCAACTCCCGTAAATGCGCCCTTTCGGCTTCCATCCCGGGCAATACGGCATAGGCGCTTCGTATGGCCGCGGCACTGCTTTCGGGCATGGCGGTACTGTATATAAATGAACGTGAAAAATTGATTAAATAATCTCTTAATACAGCGCTTCCCAGTACAATGGCGCCATGACAACCCACTGCTTTACCAAAGGTATTTACACGGGCAAAACAGGCATCCTGCAAACCCAGTTGCTGCACCAACCCCACTCCCTGTGGTCCCACCACGCCGGTGGCATGGGCTTCATCCACGATTAAATACGCGCCATACCGTAGGCACAATGCGCTCATTTCGGCCAGGGGCGCCATATCGCCGTCCATAGAAAATACCGATTCTGTAACCACAAAAATATGTCCGCCGGCGCCACGCAGTTTCTTCTCCAGGTCGTCCAGGTCGTTGTGCCGGAATGAAAAGGCCTGTGCAAAACTCAGCCTGATGCCGTCCCGCAGCGAGGCATGGCTCAGGTAATCGTACAGAATGGTATCGCCTCGTTGCGGCACGCAGCTCAGCAAACCTACATTGGCATCGTATCCTGAATTGTACAATAAACCGGCGACGGCCTGGTGAAAAGCGGCAATTTGCGCTTCGGTTTCCTGTAGCAGTGGATAGTTACCACTGATGAGTCGTGAGCCGGTGGCGCCATGCCTGAATGATTGACCGGCATACCGGCTGGCCTGGTGTTTTTCAATCAGGCGATGGTGCACAATGCCCAGGTAATCGTTTGAACAGAAATCGATGCGCGCAGCAGGCAACTCCAGCCTCCGGAAGGCATGCTGCTGTTGGCGTTCATGGAGCTTTTTAAGCAGAAAAACATCGTTCATACCACAAAGAACGTATAATTTTGCACCTCTATGAGCGCTGTCAACGAACAAAAAAATATACTGGGGCTGCACCTGCCCACCGATCCCCGATGGGTAAACCTGGCCGAAAAATCACTGGAAGATATTCTCACCGATCATGCCTATTGTGAGCAAAAAGCAGCCACCAGTTGTATATCGCTCATACAACGCTATAGCGATAAAGAGAAACTGGTCAATGAACTGTCGCCCATTGTGACCGAAGAATGGGGACATTTCAGGCTGGTGCTGGCCGAGCTGCAAAAACGTAGTTTAAAGCTGGGCAAACAGAGAAAAGATGTCTATGTAAACGAATTGCTGAAATTCGAGATCAAAGGCGGCAGCGAAGAAGACCGATTGCTCGATAAACTGCTTATCTGCGCCCTCATTGAAGCCCGCAGTTGCGAACGTTTTAAACGCCTGAGTGAGGGGCTCGACGATGAATACCTGCGCCAGTTCTACCGCCGTTTTATGGAAAGCGAAGCGGGGCATTATCACCTGTTCATTGAACTGGCCGAAACCTATATCCATAAAACCAAAGTACGCCGCCGCTGGCAGGAATGGTTAAGCTACGAAGCGGCCATCATGCAGCAACTGGATGTGCGGGGCGATAGAATGCATTAGGCCCTCAGCTTCTCTACATACAACTGAACATATTCGTCTATCTTTTTTCTCCTATATTGCATAATCCAACGTGGATGCGGCAAAGGTGTGATCTGCTTAAAGAACCCATACTTGTTATTCAGCTTCTGAAATATTTTATAATTGGTGCCTTCTCCCAAACAAAAACAGGTATCGGTAGTAGCAATGGTTTGTTGTTGTTTTTTGATGCAGTCCACCATAAAAGGTTCTATGCTTTTCATCAACGACTTATCATCGTAATAATTCAGATTTACACCGTTTTTAGTAAAGCCGAGCGGCGATAGGGCAGTAATATAAAAATCATAATAAAAAGCTTTGACGCCACCATAGGCTTCTATCATGGCATATATGAATAAGGAAGACAATTCGGCTTTACGTGGAAGATCATTATCGATACCGCATACATCTTTCAAACGAATAGGATCAGTAAAAGGCACGCCGGTTACACCGGCGCCAAAACGGCCGGGATTGATGCCAAATACAAACCGGCGCGGATGGTTATCGTTATAATATGTCTGATAGAACGTTTCGGCCAATTGCCATGCGCGTGCATCGGTAAAGGGGTTCATAATGGCTACGCCTTCATCTAAATGCAGCCTCGGCGATAGCTGCCGGTAAAAATTCAGTATTGCATACGATTGCGTAAGTTTTTCATTCATGGTATTCGTTTCGTTGAATTCACTATTTTGGGGCATCAAATCTCCACGTAAAAATAAACTATGAACCGAAGATCTTTTGTCAAAAATACCGGGCTCACTGCAGCCGGTTTTGCTGCCTTTCCAACCAGTACCTTCCTTACCTCACCCAAAGCAAATGTGCGGCTTGGCTTTATTGGTGTGGGTTTACGCGGACAAAATCATCTCGACAATGCGCTTCGGCGAAAAGATGTGGATGTTGTGGCCATTTGCGATATCGATGAGCGCATGCTGGAACGTTCGGCCAACCTGTTCAAAAAACATAATAAAACAGTACCCAAAGTGTTCAAAGGTGATGTGAACGCCTGGAAAAAATTATTGGAGTTGAAAGACCTGGACGGAGTCATCATCTCCACGCCCTGGGAATGGCATACTCCCATGATATTGGGTAGCCTGCAGGCAGGCATTAAATATGTGGGTACCGAAGTGATGGTGGGTATTACGCTTGAAGATCATTGGGAAGTAGTAAAAGCGGCCGAACAATACAAGGCGCATGTAATGATGCTGGAAAACGTGTGTTACCGTCGTGATGTAATGGCCGTATTGAATATGGTACGCCAGGGATTATTTGGCGAGATTGTTCACCTGCAGGGCGGCTACCAGCACGACCTGCGGCATGTTAAATTCAACGACGGCCAGAAACCCTATGGTGGCGGTGTTGAATTTGGAGAGAAAGCATTTTCTGAGGCACGCTGGCGAACCGAACATTCTGTACACCGTAACGGCGACCTTTATCCCACCCATGGCATTGGCCCAGTTGCCGAAATGATCAATATCAACCGCGGCAACCGTTTTGTATCGCTTTCTTCATTTGCATCCAAATCACGTGGCTTACACGATTATTTAATTAAAAACGGTGGTGAGCAACATCCCAACGCAAAAGTAGAATTCAAACTGGGTGATGTGGTCACTACCATGATCCGCTGCGCCAATGGCGAAACCATTTTATTGCAGCACGATACCAACCTGCCCCGCCCCTATTCGCTGGGCTTCCGTGTGCAGGGCACCAAAGGCATCTGGATGGATATCAACCACTCCCTGTATATCGAAGGAATAAGCAAAACCGATGATAAGTGGGAAGATGCCAAAGCCTACCTCGACAAATACGATCATCCATTATGGAAACGCTGGGGCTCTTCTACCGAAGGCGCCGGCCATGGTGGTATGGACTTCTTCGTTTTGCATGCTTTTGTAGAAGCCATCAAACGCAAAACAACCACGCCAATGGATGTATACGATGCTGCAGCCTGGAGCGCCATTACGCCATTGAGTGAAAAAAGCATCGAGCTGGGCAACGAAACAGTCGATTTTCCTGATTTTACATCGGGGCAATGGATGTACAGGAAGAATGATTTTGCACTAAACGACGAGTACTGAGAAAATAATGAATGTTGAATATTGAATAGCAAATGTTGAAGTGTTCCATACTTCAACATTTGCTATTCAATATTCCATATTACTATTGCAAAAAATACCTGATATCGTCATCCAGTTTCAGAAAGGGATATCTTCGCTGCAGTTCCCTGGCTTTTTCCAGGTGGGCCTGCAGAAATCTTTTATGCGCTTCGGTGGAAGGCTGAAAAGGCTTGTGTTTGCGAGCAATCACGATCTTTTTGACCTCTTCTGCCAGTTGCTGCGCTTTTTCATCTACAAAATGCCGCATGAATTTATCCAGCACAAATTGCGTGGCCTGGTAATTGGGATGCACCATATCGATATCGTAAAAACGATAATCGCGCAATACATCTATCACCAGTTCGTAGGCCGGGAAATAATACAGCTTATCAAACTTGTTTACCAGGTGATGCACCACTTCAATCAAACGTGCCTTGCTGCGGTTATTGTCTATTACGCCATCCCGGATGTGCCGCACAGGACTAACGGTGAAAATGATCTTCAGGTTGGGATTAAACTGGAACAACTGGTGCAGGCAATTGTCGAATAAGGAAGTGGTTTCCACAATGGTCATCATGTGTTTATTGAACCATTGGGTGGGTGTACGGTGGCAATTGGCTACTGCGCCGGCAATAGCGCCTCTTCTGAACGATTCCGGCACCTGCTCGGTAAGACGGTATGAAAAAGAAGATCCCAGCGTGATCACCAGCCAGTGCGCCTTCTTCAAAAAATTATGCGCCTGCTGCTGCGAAGTATTGATATACCGGATACATTCTTTCAGATCGGTGCGTGAAAAACGGCTATGATATTGCCAGCTTTGCCACAGCTCATTGTAATAGAACAGCTCCTCGCTTTGGTATTGTTTGTTTTGTATGTAGGAAATAAGACTGTTCACCACGCTGGCAGGATCGAATAAAATCCCGTTGGGATTCTGCAGTACATTGAACTTCAGCTCCTGCAGCTTCTCCCCTATATGCTCTGTAAAACAACTGCCGATCAGCATGATATTATCCTGGTAATTGATCGGCGTCGACAACGTCTGGATATGTATAGGTATCTGTAAGTCCATGTAAGGCTAAGGTATTTTCATAAGGTAAATAATTCATTAGCTAAATTACTACTTTTGGCAAGTGCTGCTTTATTGATGGTGGGTAAATTGTCATATTGTTCTAAATATGATATCAGCCATTCGGTATCGATATTTCCCACCAGGTCGTCATGAGCCATGGGGCAGCCGCCTATGCCTTTCATAGCGCCATCAAAACGGCGACAGCCGGCCTTATAGGCAGCTTCTACCTTTTTCAGGCGGTTATCTGGCGATGAATGCAGGTGCACCCCTATTTCATGATGCGGCAACTTGTTTACCAGGTAGCTGGTTATGGTAAATACCTGTTCGGGCGTGGCCAGTCCAACGGTATCGGCCAGGGAAATGATCTGTACATCCAGCGCCGTTATGCGGTGTACCCACTGGTAAACGATCTCTTCCGACCAGGCATCGCCATATGGATTACCGAAACCCATAGATATATAAATAACCAGCTGTTTGCCATGTTGTTTACATATTTGCTGAATTTCCTCTACCCGCTGCAGCGATTCGGCCATGCTACTGTTGGTATTGCGTTGCTGAAAGGTTTCCGATACAGAAAACGGGAAACCGATATATGTGATGGCATCAAATGCCGCTGCTTCCTGCGCGCCGCGTACATTGGCTACGATGGCCAGCAGTTTGGTATCGGTGAGTTGTAGTCCTTGTAACACATCCCTGGTATCGGCCAGTTGCGGGATGGCTTTGGGAGATACAAAACTGCCGAAATCGAGTGTATGAAAACCTACCTGCAACAGGCTGTTCAGGTATTCGATCTTTTTAAACGTGGGTATGGGTTTCGGCCATCCCTGCATGGCGTCGCGCGGACATTCTACCAGTATCATAACAGACGTTGTTTCATGGCTTCATACAATATAATTCCCGTGGCCACCGACACATTAAACGATTCAAATTGTCCGGCCATCGGTATTTTAATGGTGGCATCACAAATTTTCAGCAGGGCGGGAAAAACACCCTTGTCTTCGCTGCCCATCACCAGGCAGCAGGGGCCGGTCAAATCTTCTTCAAACAACATCCTGGCGGCCGACATGTCGGTGGCCAGTACTTTTATACCGTTGAGACGCAGGGTGTCTACCGCTTTCATCAGGCTGTTTACACGGCAAATATTGATCTTTTCCAGGGCGCCGGCCGATGATTTCATGGCTTCTTCATTGAGTGCGCCAACGCCCTTATCGGGTATAATAACAGCCTGTGCGCCGCAACAAACCGCGCTGCGGGCAATGGCGCCTATATTCCGCACATCGGTAATGCCATCCAGTATCACAAACAGCGGGGTTTGGCCATTACCCAGCACATGGTCTATAACCTGCTGCAGGTCCATATACTGTACCAGCCCGGCTATGGCCACACAGCCCTGGTGATTGGCTTTGGTGAATGATTGCAGTTTTTCGGGTGGTACCTGTTGAATGGGTATATGGTACTCCCGCGCCAGTTGCCTGATGACGCCAATGGAATCGCCGCTTACATTACGCTGGAAGTATATTTTGTCGATGGCCCTGCCCGTTTGAATGGCTTCTATGATAGGCTGCCGCCCAATAATCAGGGATGATTTATTGATTGCGGGTCTTTTTTTACGATATCCGTCCATCGGTCAACATCAGTTTTACTTTTAAAATGGCGGCTACCGACATGCTATCGGTGATCTCGCCCCTTTCCACCATTTGATAGGCTTCTTCAAAAGGAACCTTTTTGACCTGTAGCTGTTCGGTTTCTTCGGGACTGGCGGTTCCCTGACTCAGGTTGCGGGCCAGGTACACCACGGCATATTCATCAGTAACGGAATTCGACAAATGCATGACCACGATCCTGGTCCATTCTTTGGCCACCAGACCGGTTTCTTCCAGCAATTCTCTTTTGGCCGATTCAACCGGGTCTATATCCGGGGCGCCGCCGCCTTCAGGTATTTCCCAGCTGTATTGGCTTAAAGGAAAGCGGTACTGGCCTACCAGGTAGGTATTCAGTTCGTCATCCAGGGCCAGGGCGCCGGTGGCAATGCCCTTGAAATGTACTTTTCCGTAAATGCCTTTTCCGCCGGAGGGGTTGATGACATCGAATTCGGTAACACAGATCCATGGGTTTTCGTAGATCTTCTTTTCAGATAGCACCTGCCAGGGATTTTGATGTTCGTTCATGGGCCGAAAATAAAAAATCCCGCCGAGGGCGGGAAAGAAATTGAAGGAAGCTATGTTTTAAATGAGTTTGAAACAGGCGACGATGATGGAGGCAATGGCGATCATGGCCATGATCATCCATTTCAGGTTATCGCGGAGGCCTCGTTCCATGCGGATTTCGAGGGAGGCGATGTCTTGCTTGAATTCACACCGTAATTCGCTCATTTCTTGCTTGAAATCATGACGTAAGGCAGTCATTTCGTCTTTAAATTCATGCCTTAACGCGCTCATGCCCTCTTTAAACTCATGCCTTAGCGTGCTCATGTCCTCTTTAAATTCATGCCTTAAGGCGCCCATTTCTTCTTTGAAATCACGCTTTATGCCGGAGGCTGCTGTTTCCAATTCCTCTTTTGAAGCCAACACTTCTTTCAATTCCTGGATGGCCGCTGCCAAATCCTTCTTTGTAGCAAACGCAGCCAAATCCTCCTTTGTCACACAGTTTGCCACCTCTTCCTTTGAAGCCAGCCGTTCAAAAATACCCTCATCTACTACCACAGTACTATACCCTGGCATCGAATTTTTTTTAAAAGTTATGTAATGTTTTTTACCCATCACCAACCTTTCAACAAATATATACATTTTCCCTAATACCTTCCCCCATATTTTTTCCACAAAAAACAATGGCGCCTCCCCGTTAGGAGGCGCCATGCGAAAATTTATTTTCTAAAAATTCGGTTATCTAATTCCGAAAGCCTGTTTAACCTTCCTTACATAATCCAGTTTCTCCCAGGTAAACAATTCCACTTTCTTTTTTACCACCTTTCCGTCAGGAGCCACAAAGGTTTTTTCAACCACTTCCGGCTGGCGTCCCATATGTCCATAAGCAGCCGTTTCGCTGTATATGGGATTACGCAGTTTCAAACGCTGCTCAATAAAATAAGGACGCATATCGAATATACCACTCAGCTTTTTAGCTATCTCGCCATCGGTCAGGTCTACCTTGGCGGTACCATAGGTATTTACATAAAGACCCATAGGCTGGGCAACACCAATGGCATAAGAAACCTGCACCAGCACTTCATCGCAAACACCGGCAGCCACCAGGTTCTTGGCTATATGACGGGTAGCATAGGCTGCAGAACGGTCAACCTTTGAAGGATCTTTACCGCTGAAAGCACCTCCGCCATGGGCGCCTTTACCACCATAGGTATCAACAATGATCTTACGGCCTGTTAAACCGGTATCGCCATGCGGACCGCCGATCACGAATTTACCGGTAGGATTGATATGATACTTGATTTTGTCGTTGAACAGGTGGGCGTATTTCTTGTATTTTGCTTTTACACGGGGGATCAGGATATTGATCATATCTTCCCTGATCTTTTTCGCCATTTTGGCGTCGGTGTCAAATTCATCGTGCTGAGTGCTCACTACAATGGCATCTATACGAATGGGCTTGTTGTTATCGTCGTATTCCAGCGTCACCTGGCTCTTGGCATCGGGACGCAGGTATTTGATAGCCTTGTTCTCCCGGCGTAATGCAGCCAGTTCCTGCAACAGCTTATGCGCAATATCCAATGCCAGCGGCATATAGTCCTCTGTTTCATTGGTGGCATAGCCAAACATCATACCCTGATCGCCTGCGCCCTGCTCTTCTTTCTTCTTTCTGTCTACACCCTGGTTAATATCAGACGATTGCTCATGAATGGCGCTCAATACACCGCATGAGCTGGCTTCAAACATATACTCGCTTTTGGTATAACCTATCTTGCGGATCACGTTCCTGGCTATCTCCTGAACATCCAGGTATGCCTTCGATTTTACTTCGCCGGCTAATACAACCTGACCGGTTGTTACCAGGGTTTCGCAGGCCACTTTCGATTGCGGATCAAAAGCCAGGAAATTGTCAATCAGGGCATCTGATATCTGGTCCGCTACTTTGTCGGGATGCCCTTCCGAAACACTTTCGGAAGTAAATAAATAAGGCATAGAAGATGTTGTTTACAATTGTTCGTAGTGATGATTATGAAAATTTAAATCAGGCGCAAATATAAGCGACTTCTTAAATTTTGGAATAAATAATGCGAAGCCGCATCCTGTTGGTGGCATGGCTGCCACCTCCCAACACTACCCTGCCATTGGCAATAGGTGTATTCACCTGTAAAAAGTCGTTCAGCTCCAGAACCCGGCCGGTCAGCATTTCAACATACGGAATGGTAAAGTACGGTGCATACACACGCAGGGTGCGGTTAGGCATTTTTTTGGTAATAATACTTTGCACATGCCTGGAAAGATTGAAGGTATACCTGTTCTCATTCGACTTATAGGTACCTTCCAGCGTAGCCACATCATAGCCGGTACCTGAGCCGGTGAACACAAAATCGCCCCTTACGGTAAAAGTTGAATCGCCGGCAGCGTTCACCTGGTCGATAAATAATATGGGCGGTGGTGTATAAACAGCATCCATCGCCGAGGGTATCTTTTCCAGTATCAGTTCGGCACGGTGAATCGTTTTGTTGGTCATGGTATCCAGACCGGGTATCTTAACGCTCACATAAGAACCGGGCGTACTGGCTAAATATACCTTGTCGTCGTTGTCGATACCATTGGTGAGGTATTGCTCAAAACCATGGCCCGGCGTACGCCTGATCACATCGGCATGATGCGACCTGTGCACAAATGAGGGTGCAATGGTATCGGTGCTGCCATTATTTTGTATGCGTGCATAAAAGGTTAGTTTGGTGTTTTCGCCGGTAACGTCGAAATAAGCCAGACCTCTTGCACCGGGTGAACTGCCTTCATTCACTTTTATAGCCAGGCCCTGGAAATACGATCTGAAGGTCGAGTCGCCTTTATAATGAGTAGCCGTGTCGAAGTTTACGAACTGACGGGCAAAGCTGGTATCCAACTTGATACGCAGTTCCCTCGCTGTACTGATAGTATCCTTTACATTTACATAATACACCGAATCGTTCAGGGTCCAGAAATCCACCACCTTGTTGCCTATAGGACCACCGGTCAATGGCAAATCGGGCATGTTGATGGGATGGTAGATTTTATAGGAAAAATCAGCGCCGGGATCTATCTGGTATACCTCGAAATCCTCTTGCGACAAGGAATCACCATAAATGGTGCTGGTTTGCAACGAAAGCACCACCGAATCGATGATCACGGTATCGGCTTTTACAAAAGGATGCGATGTATACGACTGTGGAACCAGGGATAAATACAGGTGGGCGGTGGTTTTACCAAATTCGGGATCATCGCTGATGGCCCCAATGGGCACCGGTTGCGAGCCATACGTACGGGTAGTATCCGGAAACAGGAAATTATTGGTCTCTACATCCAGTATGGTCTCGAATGTATGCACATTGTCCACTGCTGGAATGAGGTCATTACCCAGATCGGTGGTATCAATTTTAGTGCAGGAAGAATAGATCAATAAGCCCGTTAATACGACTATAAGCGAAACGAAGATTTTCCTATTCACGCAGCGGTGTTATTAGTTTATCATTAGCTATTTAGCAAGGTCGGAATACAATTGCAAATAGTCTGTTAAATCCGATTCAGCATTATAGGTCAGCACTTTTTTACCCTTCACTTTTCCAAACTCTTCCACCAGTTTCTTTTCCACTTTGTCGGCGCCAAAGGTAACAGCATCTGCATATGCAGCGCCACCGCGCATCATGGCTGTGGTGGTGGCTTCCTTGAAGGGATCCAGGTCTTTTTCTTTCACCACCGCACTAATGGAGGCCATTTTCAGGAAATCGGCGCCCAGTTTTTCTTTCAGGCTGGAATTGCCAATGGTGTAGATCACTTTGCTATGCGAAAAAACCGGTTCTTTTTTGTAGGCTGTCTTTTGGTAAAGGGGAATCAAACCCGTCATCCAACCGCTGCAATGGATGATATCAGGAGGCCAACCAAATTTTTTCACGGTTTCCAGGGCCCCTTTGCAAAAAAATACCGTACGCAACCCGTTATCATCAAACCATTTCTCGTTTTCGTCGTGGAATATGAACTTGCGCTTGAAAAGGTCTTCATTATCCAGGAAATATACCTGCAAACGCGCATTGGGTAAGGATGCTACTTTAATTTGTAAGGGAAAATCGTCATTGCCCACTGAAACATTAATGCCCGACAAACGAACTACTTCATGCAGACGATGCCGTCTTTCATTGATCACCCCAAAACGGGGCATTATACATCGCACTTCAAAGCCATTTTCATTTGCCTTAATTGCTAACCGGTTTACCGTTTCAGAAAATTCAGTCAGTTCCAAATAGGGGGACATTTCGTTAGCAATGAATAAAATTCTTTTCTTTGTCAGCATTATAGATAATATTGAAGGGCTAACTTTTTTGAAAT